>Ga0247813_10000221_pt1 | contig 65374 bp, 60 predicted proteins | sample UWRJL169409C1_FD_180719 | JGI IMG/M metagenome (GOLD analysis project Ga0247813, IMG submission 180719) | Plant litter microbial communities from Arlington Agricultural Research Station in Wisconsin, United States - UWRJ-L169-409C-1 | ecosystem: Environmental > Terrestrial > Plant litter >... | reverse complement strand
GGCGCCAGCATTGCTCGTGTCTCCTGCCGAAAAGCCCACGCAAAAGCATACCTGCTTGTACAAAATGGGCCACGCCGAGGTCGTCTGGACCTGACATGCAGAGAACAGATGGATTTGGGGGAGGTCACGTTCGAGGACGGCTCGGTTGTGCTGATACCGTTGGGTGAGTTGGTCCCACTTCGATGGGAGTAAGCAATTGGCCGTCAACATACGCAGAAATATCTAAACTAACGGCATACTATTGTTGTGGTCAAAACTAGAATTGCAAAAAATAGCCTTTGGCCGTTAGTTCTAAACACTCGTGGGAGGATTCTATGTAGCTCGATAGCTGTCTGGCTTCAACACATCGGCTGGCCTTTCAGCCGGAGGCCGGACGAAGGGCTTCGCACTTCGAAACAACGTTTGGTCTTCGGTCATTGACAGGTAGGGTGGGGCGCCGACAAAGGCGAATCACCGCTTCGAGATCGCCCGCGTCGAACTGACGAGACCGTTTGCTGCCAGGCACGGCTTTCTCGGCGTACGGGCCTTGGCCGCTGTTCGTCTTGAGGGCGTTCGATGCTTGGCGATGATCACGTTAGGTCTGCATCATCAACGCAGCTTGCAGGGCATGACTCAGTCTCTTGTTCTCAACGATGGGAGGGCCCAGCCCCATCGCTCGGTCTGCGACTCCACAAGCCAGTTGCCGGTTGCCGGGCCTCACTTGCGCGAGACCAGACCGGCGGCACCTTCCTCCTTGCATCGCTGGATCAGCCGCTCGGGTTGCCGTCGGCTCAGCCCAAGCAGCCGCACGGCTTGGCCCACGCGCGCCATCTTGTCAACCCCTGCTCGGATGGTCTTGAGGCGATCGACTTCGCGCCTCGAAATGGTCATAGTTGTCGCAGGTTTGGCCATCGCTGTCCCTTGGATCCAGAATCTGGATCAAGTTGACAGTGCGACATTTCTAGTCGGGACGAACGCGACATTACTGTTTGGGGCCTAGGCTCCTAGTTAGTACAATGTATGTTATGTTAAGTGACATTGTTGGAATTCTATCCAGGCGGCCAAAACACCAACGCAGCGAACATCAACGTTGACCGCATGAGCGCACAGCAGAAGGTTGCGCTGGCTGACGGTCTACCTCCAGTAGCCAAACCTGCTGGCCTCCATCCTTGTGTTGCCCCGCTATGGGGTCAACATGCTGCAGCTGGAGGGGCCGATCCACGTTCTGCTGGTCGCTTCCAGGCCATGAAACGCCGCGGGCATGCCTTGACGATCTCTGAAGACGTCCAGGACATCTGCTTGCAGCGGCTGACGGCGACGTTAGGTTCACCGAGGACATGCCGCCGGACCTCGTCGCGCAGATGATCACGAGGTCCTGGTCGCCCACCTTGAGCGCTACCTGCTCGCGTTCGTGTAGGAGCCTTCCAGTTCTTTCCCTCCAATTTTGCGAAACGACGACCGACTTGGCGGCGCACGTCTCCAAAATCCTCATGTTCTCAGGTTGCATCCCCGTATTGAAGACAATACCAACCTGCGGCCCGGCATTTGACCGATACCCCGCCTGATGCGCCCCCGTGGCCCCCTTGCACATGACCGAACCACAAGCCCTTCCCTTCTTCTCCCGCCTGTCCATGGCCGTTGGCAGCTTCTTCGCGCTGCTGGGTGACGGCCACTTGGCCGCGCGCGTGCAAACGCTACGCAACGGCGCCCCACTGGCCAGCGAGGTACCGCCGCCTGCGCCCGTGCAAACGCCGTCGCCGACCCGTGTGCGCGCTACCGCGAACGTCGACGCCGCGCTGCAGCTGCTGGCTCTGCTGCAGCGCGAGTCGCGCTTCGTCGACTTCCTGCAGGAGGACATCACGGCCTACTCCGATGCCGATGTGGGCGGCGCCGCGCGTTTGTTGCATGGCGGCGCGCGCAAGGTGCTTAAGGAGACCTTCGATCTCGAGGCAGTGCGTACCGAAGCGGAAGGCAGCCGCTTGACGCTGCCAGCGGGCTTTGACGCCGCTGCGGTGCGCGTGACCGGCAACGTGGTCGGCCAGCCGCCGTTCACGGGCACGTTGGAGCACAAGGGCTGGCGCGCCACTGCAGTGCGGCTCCCGGCACTGACCGAGGGACATGACACGCGCGTGATCGCACCCGCAGAGGTGCAGCTTTGAGCGGCCCGAGATACGCCATCGGCATCGACCTGGGCACCACGCACAGCGCGCTGTCCTGGGTCGACCTGCAGAGCGAGGGCACAGCGCCCCAGATCCTGTCGATTGCCCAGCAAAGCGGCCCTGGCACCGTACAGGACTTGGCCCTGCTGCCATCCTTCCTCTACCTACCGCACGCCAGCGAGTTCGCCACCGGCGATCTGGCACTGCCCTGGAACGCAGCGCCCGACCGCATCGCCGGCGAATGGGCGCGCAGCCACGGCGCGCTGACGCCAATCCGCTTGGTTTCCAGCGCCAAGAGCTGGCTCAGTTATGCCGCCGTGGATCGGCGTGCCGGCATCCTGCCGACCGATGCACCGCCCGAGGTCGAGCGCATCTCGCCGCTGGCCACAAGCACCCACTTCCTGCAACACTTGCGCGACGCTTGGAATCACGGCCATCCCGGGACGCCGTTCGACGAGCAGGCCGTCACTGTCACCATTCCTGCATCGTTCGACCCGGCCGCGCGCGAATTGACGGCCGAGGCCGCCAAGGCCGCCGGCTACCAGAGCATCACGCTGCTCGAAGAGCCCCAGGCCGCGCTCTATAGCTGGATCGCTGGCAGCGCCGGTGACTGGCGCAAACAAGTCCAGGTCGGCGATGTGATCCTGGTCGTCGACGTGGGCGGCGGCACCAGTGACTTTTCTCTGATCGCGGTGACCGAGGACGCTGGCAACCTGCAGCTGAACCGTGTGGCCGTGGGCGAGCACATCCTGTTGGGTGGCGACAACATGGACCTTGCCCTGGCCCACGGTGTGGGGCGCGGCCTCGCCGCCGAAGGCAAGCAGCTGGATCCCTGGCAGATGCGCGCGCTGACCTATGCCTGCCGTACGGCCAAAGAGCAGCTGCTCAGCGACGCCGATCTGAAGAGCGTGCCGCTGGTCGTGCCCAGCCGTGGCTCCAAACTCATTGGCGGCTCGATCAGGACCGAGTTGAATCGCGAACTGGTGACCACCCTTCTCCTCGAAGGCTTCTTCCCGGCCGTGGACAGCCGCGCCCGGCCCATCAGCCGCCCGCGCGCAGGGCTCACGCAGATCGGCCTGCCTTATGCGCAGGATGCCGCCGTGACACGCCACCTCGCCGCGCTGCTGGGCCGACAGCTCGGCGCCACGGCTCCATTGGCGGGCTTCGCACAGTCCGAAGGCGCGAGCTTCCTGCACCCCACGGCCGTGCTGTTCAACGGCGGCGTGTTCAAGTCCGAATTGCTGGCAGAACGCGTGCTCTCCACGTTGAATGCCTGGCTGGCCGCCGAGGGTGCGCCCGCCGCGAGGTTGCTGCAGGGTGCCGACATGGACCATGCGGTGGCGCGCGGCGCCGCCTATTATGGTCAGGTGCGCCAGGGCCACGGCATCCGCATCCGCGGTGGCACGGCCCAGGCTTACTATGTAGGCATCGAGTCGAGCATGCCGGCCGTGCCGGGACTGGAGCCGCCTGTGCAGGCGCTGTGCGTCGCCCCCTTCGGCATGGAGGAAGGCTCGGAGGCGCCGCTGCCGCCGCAGCAGCTGGGGCTGGTGGTCGGCGAATCGGTGCGCTTCCGCTTTTTCGGTTCGTCCGTGCGGCGCGAAGACCAACCCGGCACGCTGCTGGACTTCTGGTCGCCCGAAGAATTGCAGGAACTCGCGCAGATCGAGGCCACGCTCCCGGCCGACGGCCATGCGACGGGCGAGGTCGTGCCCGTGCAGCTTCGCGCGCGCGTGACCGACATCGGCACGCTGGAGTTGCTGGCCGAAGCGACGGGCGGCGCCTCTTGGAAGGTGGAGTTCGACGTTCGCGACGTGTGATGGCGGCCGCCTTCCGCATCGGCATCGACCTGGGCACGACCCACACCGTGCTGGCGTTCGCGCCCGTCGGCGCGGATGACATCCAGGTCTTCAAGGTCCCGCAGAGCATCGCGGCCGGCGAGGTCGCGCCGCGGTCGCTGCTGCCTTCGCTGCGCTTCCATGCGGCCCAAAGCGCGTTGGCAGCGGCGGACCTGTCCTTGCCATGGCCCTCGGACGAGGCGGCCATCCTCGGCGCCTTCGCCCGCGAACTGGGCCAGCAGACGCCAGGCCGGCTGGTGGCCAGTGCCAAAAGCTGGCTGTCCCACCCTTCGATCGACCGCACCGCCGCCCTGCTCCCTTGGGGCGCACCGGACGAGGTGCCCAAGGTCTCCCCGCTGGAGGCCAGCGCCAGCTACCTGCGCCATCTGCGGCATGCCTGGGACCATGCACATCCCGACTCGCCACTTGCGCAGCAACCCACCGTGCTCACGGTACCGGCCTCGTTCGACGACGGCGCGCGCCAGCTGACCTTGCAGGCCGCCGCGCTGGCTGGACTTGGCGCGGTCCATCTGATCGAGGAGCCGCAGGCAGCGTTCTACGACTGGGTGTTCGCCCACAGGGCCGAGCTGGCACGCCAGCTGGCCGGCACGGGGAAACTGCTCGTGGTCGACGTGGGAGGCGGCACCACCGACCTCACACTGATCGAGGTCACGCTGGACGCAGAGGGTCAGCCGCAGCTCGCGCGCACGGGCGTTGGCGACCATCTGGTGCTGGGCGGTGACAACATGGACCTCGCACTGGCGCGCTGGATCGAACCACGGCTGTCGGGCGGGCAACCGGGCCAGCGACTCAGCGCAACTCAGTTAGCGCAACTTACCCAGGGCTGCCGCAGCGCCAAGGAGCGCCTGCTGGCGGCGAACGGACCAGTGGACACCACGGTCACGCTGCAGGGCAGCGGCAGCCGGCTGATCGGCGGTGCGCGCTCGGCCACGCTCTCGCGAGACGACGTGGACCAGCTGCTGGTCGAAGGCTTCTTCCCGCAAGTCGCCGCCGATGCCCAGCCAAGGCGCGCTCGTAGCGCCCTGGTCGAATTCGGTCTGCCCTACGCCAGCGATGCCGCTATCACGCGCCACATTGCAGCTTTCCTGCAGCGCCAAGGCGGCGAACTGCCCGACACGGTGCTGCTCAACGGCGGCGTGTTCCATGCACCGGTGCTGCGCGAGCGCCTGCTGGCCACGCTGCGCTCCTGGCAGCCGGCAGGCGCCCTACCGATACGCCTGCTGGATGCACCCCGACTCGACGCGGCCGTCGCGCGAGGCGCGGTCGCCTATGCCATGGCCCGCGCCGGCAGTGCGCCGCGCATCCGCAGCGGCGCCGCTCGCGCCTACTACCTCGCGCTCGGAGACGGCCAGGGCGTCTGCGTGCTGCCGCATGGCACGCCCGAGGGCGAAGTCGTACGGCTCGAAGCCCAACGCTTCAGCCTGCGCTTGGGCCGCCCGGTGCGCTTCAACCTAACCACGAGCGCGGCTGACCTGCACCACCGCGCCGGTGACTTGGTCCCGCTGCAGGACAACCTGCAGCCCCTGCCCCCCATTGCGACCGTGCTGGGGCCCAAGGCGGGCGCGGCCGGTGAGGTGCAAGTGCTACTTGAAGCCCAGATCACCGAAGTTGGTACGCTGGAGATGCACGGCGTAGCCGTCCATGCGCCACACCAGCGCTGGAAGCTCGAATTCCAGCTGCGCGGCGATGCCACCGCGCAAGATGCCGATGTCCCCGTCGCCGCCCATCCGCACTTGCCCGCGGCGCTGGCCGCCATCACCCGGGTCTACGGCGGGAAGAATCAAGGCGTGGACGCCAAGCAAGTCCGCCAGTTGCGCGCCACGCTGGAACGCCTGCTGGGCGTGCGCACCACTTGGCCTGCCGCATTGCTGCGCACGTTGTTCACCGCGCTGCTGCAGGGCGCCAGACGCCGGCGCCGCTCGTCACAGCACGAGCGCACCTGGTTCAATCTGGTCGGCTTTACGCTGCGGCCGGGTTTCGGCGAGCCGCTCGACGGCTGGCGAATGGAACAGATGTGGCAACTGTTCGGCCCGGGCATCGCGCACAGCGACGACAGCCAGCAGTGGTCGGAATGGTGGACGCTGTGGCGCCGCGTCGCGGGCGGCCTGGACGCCGAGCAGCAGCAGATGGTCTACGAGGTCATCGCCTACTACCTGCAGCCACCCGGCGGCACCGACATCGCCACGCCCCAGGGGCCGTCCATGAAGGCACTCGATGACATGCTGCGCATGGCAGCCTCGTTCGAGCGCATCCAGCCGGCCGACAAGATGCAGTTCGGCGACTGGCTGATGCAGCGGCTGCGCCAGGGTGCCACGGCCGAACTCTGGTGGGCGCTGGGCCGCCTGGGCGCTCGGGAGCCGCTGTACGCCAGCCTGCACCATGTGCTCCCAGCCGCCACCGCGCAAGACTGGCTCGCGCAGATTGCCACCATCGCGCCCGACTGGGCCCGCCACGAGGCTGCAGCATTCGCGGTGGCCCAGATCGCGCGGGCCACGGGCGACCGCGCCCGCGACCTGCCAGAGGACCTGCGCCTGCATATCGCCGATCATCTGCAAGCCGCGCAGGCCGCACCAAGCTGGGTCGCGATGGTGCGTGAAGTGCGGGTGCTGGAGGAAGCCGACCAACGTCGCGTGTTCGGCGAGGCGCTGCCACCTGGCCTGGTGTTGCTGCGCGGGTGATCTGAAATGTCCTGCCCCGCGCACCATCATCGGCCGACGATCGAGCGTCGCATTCAGCGATAGGACGGCGCGACGGCTCCGAGCTGCCCAGGGCAACCTGGAACGGCTTGCCCATGGTCCAGACCGCTTGGGGCGCCACCGCGACGGCGGCGTTATTCAACCCATGCCCACTACCCGACGAAGTCAGGGCGGTCTACCGCCGCCTGCGGAATCAGGCCTACCAACTCCCACAATTGATTGATCAAGGTCGCGGCCATACACTCGGCAACCATCGGAGCCGTTGGCCCTTAAAGAGTGCAAAATGAAGCTGTCTTTGAACACGATAGCGTTGATTATTCTATTCACGCAATCTGGAGTCACTTTAGCCGATGAGTACGGCTGCAAGGTGCTGCTATGTCTTTCCGACCCGCAAGGACCGCTGACTCAAACAGAATGCCGTCCACCCATCCAGCGCTTCATCGCTGGCCAGAATAGAACACCCAGAGACCCATTCCCCTCCTGTCCGGAAGGCGCTCCGGCCTCGATGCTACCGAGCGACAGGCTGTATGACGATTGCCCTGACGGGACCAGAACCCTAGACCCGGGCGCTCTGGCTGTCCAGATGACACGTGCTGCCCTCCAGCAGATGTCCGGAATACCGGGCACGAAGCAACCGGCACCCGTGAGAGTGACGACGCTTCCACAGGAATTGGAAACACAAGTAGGGATTGGCGACGGCGTCGGCCGAGTCATTGAGGGAGTCCGCCAGAACCGGATCTGCGTGGGCAGCCCGATCGGCATGCTGCACATGAGCTCGGGATACACCGACACTCCCGATACGTCCTACGGCGTGTTCGAACGCGTTGAAATCATACCGCCGGCGCAAGCAACGCGGGTAGTGGACATCATCGTCGGGGGGAAGGTACTTCGATCAGTGCGCTACTGATGCGCGCCGTTGTTGCAACACATCCCGCCTGAAGCAGCAACGTTGACAAAAATGCACCGGGGCGCAGGGGCATGCCGATGCCCGGCCACTCGGTCAAATCTCAATGCGCGGACGTTGAACATCAGAGTTCGACGCATGACGTTGCAATTCGATGTGAGCTGAGATATTTTTCTTCTCATGCAAAGACCAAATACGCGAAGTGCCTTGCTATCCGTTCTGACTTCCTGTCTTCGGGCAACAAGTCAATGCTGTAAATCTTCGCGCCCATCACAGGTCGCAGAATCGATGAGCGCAGCTAGCAAGTTGGTGGTACGGACGCCCCAACGGAAGCGCAATCGAAGGAGGACGAAGATGGAAATCTGGATACGTGATTTACTGCCGACATGGGGGGCAGTGCGACGCGAATCAGGTTTTCGAGGAGATTGGTCGAAGCGCGCGTCTCCAAGGCTTCGATCATTATGCAGACGGGCTGCGACTGCCGTTCACCAACCCGCGCACCCTCATGCTCAACAACTACGACAGCCACTGGGCTCGACGCTATGAGATGAAGGCTATCTCAACGTCGATCCGGCCGTTCGCATCGGCCAGCGGTTGAACTTTCTCCATTGTGTGGTACGAAGAAGTTTTCAGAGAGGTGCCGCAGTTCCGGGGCGAGACCCGCTCGTTCGGCCTGAATTTCGGATGGGTGCAGTCCTGCTTTGATGGAGATGGTGCCTTTGGCCCGGTGTCGGTGGCGCGCTCTCACTAAAGCGCTTACAGTTGGGCATTGCCAGTAAGGCTGCTGCTGTCGCGGTTGCGGCGGTCCTTGGCTTGCTTAAGTGATAGTTCCTGAAGCAGGCCCGCGGTGAGCGAGTCGCGACGGCCGCGCAGGGCAGAATGCTCTGTGCTTGGCTAGGACGCGCCAACGTCAGGCAACACGCTCGAGTCCACGTCGATCCAGCAGGCAAAGACCGGATGCCCGTTCACGAGCATCGTCGGCCCCGCACGACGTGCCTGAAAGCCGCCGCGTCTCAGGATCCGCTCGATGCCCAACGGCGACACGCTGATCACTCGCCGTACGCCCGAACGTGCGGCAAGGGCCAGGGCCGCCCGCAGCAGATCAAAGGACAGGGGGTCTGAAACCTGTCGGAGGGCATCTGTGCCCTTCGCCGCAGCAGTTGCGCTGAAATCGACTGCCGCGAAACGGGAAAGCTCCCAGACCTCAGTAGACTGCGGGGCCGGCTCGTCGCCGAGCAGTTGCGGGAACACGTCCCGCAACAGATAGGGTTTGTCGGTGGGTAGAAGCCGCGCGGCACCTATGAGATGACCCTCAACACCGCGTGCGACCACGTAAAGGGTGTCCGGCCGGTCGAACTGATCGAGCTCCATACCATTCTTCACATCAAGGTCCCACCCCAGCATCTCGACGAAGACGCGATGCCGATACAGCGCCAGTTCGCGCAGAAGTTCGACCGGCAGGCTTTCGGCTGCGCCCACAGTGATTTCCATGCTGGAGTCCTCCGAGAAACAATGGAGTGATTCCAGCCGAGCTCCTGGGGACGCAAAACTACTAAGGTTGGTAGCTTGACGCACCTGCGACGTGTGAATGGCCCTGGCCGAGCGGGTTGCAGCGCTTGCAGCGCTTGCAGCGCTTGCAGCATCCATTGTCGCCACCTACGCGCTGGACTCGCTGCGCGCGAAGATTCCTTCCTCCATCACGGCATGCGATGGCGGCAGCGCACTCGGCTGCACCTCACCCTCGTGGACTTAATCGACTCAGGTTGATCCACACGCTGTCTTCGATTCACGGGCAGCCTGGCGCTCTCACCTCCCAGCTGACGCTTGGAAATGGCTCCCACCGTGATCGGCGGACCACCTCCTCAATGCTTCGCAAGTTCGAGCCGGCGAATGACATCGCGCCTCTGGTCATAGGTCGTGCACGTCAGGTCAGCCAACTGCTGAGGGACGAGGATGCGGCTTCATAGGCGCCCTGGCGTAAAAAATCGCGCGTGGCCGGCATGGTGGGCACTTGCGCCAGTGCGCTGTTGAGCTTGGTAACGACGGGGGGCGGGCATGTGTGCCGGGCCGTAGAAGCCGAGCCAGCTTGCCATGTCGACATCGTTCCCGCTTTGCCCGCGCAAGCCGATGAGTTTCTATGAAGCTCTTGCACAGCCCTAGGGCCGCTATTTTCGAACTGAAGTCCTTACCAGCGACGATTTCATCGCTCCACTGTGAGCGCATCGCTTCGATGCGTCGGTTGCCAAACCCAGCGGAAAGTTGGCACCCCCGAATTTCAACGCCCAGCATCAATAGACAAAGGCGCCTCGATTTTTCGCTGGTTTCGTGTGCGTTGACGCACATCGTTGGATGACTGGAAGCCGTCACGGCCGCGCGTGTGCGCCATGATCGGGACATGATGAATCGTCGTGACTTCGTGGGCGCCCTGGGTGCCGTCCTTCCGCTGGCTGACGGGTTGGCGTCCGAGCCTTTCCGGGCATTGCGGAAGTCTCCCCGCATGCCCGTGCTCTTTCTGGGCCATGGGAGTCCGATGAATGCGATCGGAGACAACGCCTACCGGCGCAGCTGGCAGGCGTTGGGCGCAGAGTTCGGAAGCAGGTACCCGACGCCGCAACTGATCCTCTGCGTTTCAGCCCACTGGCTGACGCGCGGCGGCTGGTACCTCACAGGCATGGCCAAGCCAAAGACGATCCATGACTTCGGCGGCTTCCCGCAGGAACTGTTCGACCAGCAGTTTCCTGCACCCGGCGCGCCGGCGGCGGCTGCCGAGATCGCGCAGGCCATACGGCAGCCATTGAGCGGAGCACCGTTGAACATTGACCGCGAGGAATGGGGCTTCGACCACGGCACGTGGTCGGTGCTCAAGCCGATGTTCCCGAAAGCGCAGATCCCGGTGGTTCAGCTCGGCATGGACTACAGCCGCGCGCCGGCCGAGCACGCGATGCTCGGTCAGCAGCTCAAGGCGCTGCGCGAACGCGGCGTGCTGATCGTCGGCAGCGGCAATCTGGTGCACAACCTGCGCGTCGCCCGCCGTGGCACCGCGCCGACACAAGCCTACGATTGGGCGCACGAGTTCGACCGTGCAGTGATGGCCCAAATCGAGAAGGGCGACACGCCTGCACTGTCGCGCTTCCAGTCCCTGGGGGCGCTGGCGCAGCAGGCGCACCCGACGCACGAACACTACCTGCCCCTTCTCTACGCCGCAGGCGCCGTCGATGCGGGCAAGGAGACGCCGCGCTTTTTCAACGCCAATTTCCAGTCGGCGTCCATCTCGATGCGTTCGGTGATCTGGGGATAGAGAGACGGCGTCCGTCGGTGCTCGCCGAATCAAAATGGTGAGATTGCCCAGACAAGCCGGGACGACCGTTCCTGCATCGAGACACATGCAGAGGTCCTGCTGACCTCACTGGCCCAGGCCGATGTGTTGCAATACGGTGAGGCTTGAATGCCCCCCACGTATCGCGTTTGGACCGACTTCGAATCTATCGGACAAGCAAGCCATGGACCTTGACTTTCTGCCGCTCAATTTCCGGCATCGCATCAGCGCCGTCGTGTACGCCCGAAGGGCCGTGCTTCCAGTGTGCCTGGGTGCGTCCTTCGTCGTCGCCTTCATGGCGTGGCCCGACATATCGAGGCCGGATGGATTTCCTTTGCTGGGTCTGCCGTTGGCCGCACTGATCTTGGCCGGCCTGCTGACGTTCGTGCTGAAGATCGTCGAGGTGAGCTTGCGTCGGCAGTTCATCCGCGAGGCGCGGCTGCCGACGTTTCTCGTGGGCAAGCTGCGGGGCGCCCACCCTCAGTTGAGCGCGAAGGACGCGGAGCTCGTGCTTCAAGGCCTGCGGCAGTTCTTCATGGCCCACTTGCGCAGCCGCAGGGACTTCGTGGCCATGCCTTCGCGGGTGGTGGATACGGCCTGGCATGAATTCATCCTGCACACGCAGGGCTACCAGGCGTGGTGCCGTGCGGCCTTTGGCGGCATGCTCCACCACGCGCCGGCGGAGGTGCTCGGCCGAAGCGCCAAGCGAAACGACGGCTTGCGTCGCACCTGGTACTTCAGCTGCAAAGAGGAAGGCATCGATCCGCGCCACCCGGTACGTCTGCCGCTCTTGTTCGCGTTGGATGCCAAGTTCGGGATCGACGGCGGTTTTCGCTATGTGCCCGACTGCCGGGCCATCGACCGGCACACGGGCTCGGATGCGCACTGCGGCAGCAGTTTCGGCGACAGCAGCTCGGACAGCGGCAGTCCGGGCGATGCTGACGGTCTGGGCGGCTGCGAGTCGAGCGACGGGGGAGGCTCCGGCGGTGACGGGGGCAGCGACTCGGGCGACAGCGGATCCAGTTCATCCGGCTGCGGCGGAGGCAGCAGCGACTGAGTCCGGCCTGCCAGCCTGCCATCAAGGAGGTGGCGCGAGACGGTGCAACAGGAAGTCGATCATCTGGGACAAGGCGATGGGATCGACCGGCTTGACCAGGTGCTTGTCCACGCCGACCTCGCGCGTTCGAAGCATGTCACGCGGCGCACCCCAGCCCGTCAGTGCAATGATCGCCATTCGTTCAGGTGCAAAACGCGCGCGCAGCTGTTGCGCGACCTGGTAGCCATCGAGGCGCGGCAGTCCGAGGTCCAGCAGGACCAGGTCAGGCTCTTTCTCGTAGGCAGCTTCCACCGCTGCGACCCCGTCCGCGGCCTGATGAACCTCATGGCCCAGGCCCAACAGGAATTCCACCAGGCTGGCCCGCCCATCATCGTTGTCTTCCACCACCAGGATGCGTGAGGCCTTTCGAGGGTGAGCGTAGTCGACGGCCTGGTTCGGCGTGGGGGCAGCCGGTGTGCCAAAGGCTTTTGTTGACACCGCCGGCACTCCTCGCAAAACGTCCGGCACAAACGCCGGCGCCTTTGCGCGGGCCGGCAATTCAACGGTGAAGGTGCTTCCGAGCCCTTCGCCCGCGCTGTGCGCACGCACGCTGCCGCCGTGCAGTTCGACCAGCTTCCTGACCAACGCCAGCCCAAGCCCCAACCCGCCCTGCGAGTGCGCCTTGGTGTGCTGCAGCTGCGTGAACATGTGGAACAGGCGTCCCACGTCGGTGCGCGGGAGGCCAAGTCCGCTGTCACGCACAGAAAGCAGGATTCGATCGGCTTCCCGATGGGCTGCCAGGACGATGTACCCACCCGGCGGCGTGTACTTGGCCGCATTGGTCAAGAGATTGGCAATCACCTGCACGAGACGCGTGGGATCGGCGTGAACCTCCAGGCCAGGAGGAACGTCGACCTCCAGCCTGTGCCCGCGCAGCGCCATGAGGCCTTGCACCGACTCCAGCGCCTGACTCGCCAGCACGTCGATTTGCGTATCCTGCGGCTGGAGCTCGATCAGGCCACGATTGATGCGTGATACATCCAGCAGATCGTCGATCAAGCGTGCCATGAGGCTGGTCTGTCGATCGATGATGGCGTGCGTCTGGGCCACTTCCGGCGGTACCGGATAGCGGTTGGCGAGCGCCACCGCGTATTTGATCGGTGCCAGCGGATTGCGCAACTCATGGGCCAGCGTGGCGATGAAGTCGTCCTTGCGGGCGTCCTGTTCGCGCAGGATGGCCGCATCCCGTACTCGCTCGATGTGCGCCCAGCAACGGTCGACGACGTCCGAAACCGTCTGGATCTCGTGGGCCGTCCAATGGCGCGGCACGTCCTGGTGGATCGCCATCATGGCAACCAGGCGGCCATCCTTGACCAGGCCAGCGCAGATGATCGCCTTGATGCCGATCGCATTGAACATCCGGCCGCCGCCGTCGTCCCCGAGCTCCGCATCCACGTCGTTGACCACCAGATGCAGGCCGCGCCGCAGGTTCGACGTGGCCTTGGGCCCGAACAGGTCGAGCGAGTAAACGCCGGCACTGCTCGATACGCCCTCTCTGGCCCAGTCGTTTCGGATCGTGAATCGGTCGCTGTCGATGTCGACGTCGGCGTACGCACAGCGGGTCGCGCCGAGGTATTCGCCAAAGATCCGCGTGGTTTCCGCCATGATGGTGTCGGCATCGGCGGCATGCCGGGTCGTGGTGCTGATCCGATCGAGAATCCGAAGCCGTTCCTCGTTGGCCCTGAGTTCGGCCTGGGCTGCCATTTGCTCGGTGACATCGACCACGAAACCCACCCAGTGGCGCAACACGCCCTGGTCGTGCACCGGCGCGAGTTGCATCCGAACCTGGCGGTAGACGCCGTCGGCGCGGCGCAAGCGGCAACCGAGCACCCCAGGCAAAGCCTCGGGTGCGACAGCGTCCCAGTGTGCCCGCAGCGTCTGGCGATCCTCGGGATGCACCGCCTCCAGCCAGCCCCGGCCCTGGTACGCCTCCCAGCGTTGCCCCGTAAAGGCCTTCCAGGTCGGCAGATTGGAGACGACGCTGCCCGCAGGATCCGCATACCAGACGGCATGCGCTGCATCGTGGGAGGGGACGGCGTGCGCGGGTGGCGGCGGAGCAAGCGGATCGAGCATGCGCCGATACTGCCAGTTTCTGCCGGGTTCCGATGTCGGAGCGATACCCAACGTTCGACCCGGCAGCCCCGCATGATGTTCAGCGGCGAACTACGTCCCCGGAACCGATGGCATCGAGCCGGGTCACCGCATCCTCGGACAGTCGGACGTCCCCCGCTGCCAGGTTCTGGTGAAGGTGCGCGACCGACGATGTGCCAGGGATCAGGAGAATGTTTGGCGACCGCTGGAGCAGCCAGGCCAGCGCCGCCTGCATCGGGGTGACGCCCACCTCTGCAGCCACTTGGTCGAGCGTCTTGGACTGGAGCGGGCTGAATCCGCCCAACGGAAAGAACGGCACGTAGGGAATCCCGACGGCCGCCATGCTGTCGACGAGGGCGTCGTCGTCGCGATGAGCGAGGTTGTACATGTTCTGTACGCAAGCGATGGTGCACAGACGGCGACCGTCCTCGATCTGGCGCGCCGTGACGTTGCTCAGGCCGATATGGCGGATCAAGCCCTGCTGCTGCAGTTCCGCGAGGGCCGCAAGGGGCGCCTCCAGGGATCCTTCTTCCGGACCGTGGGTGCCCAACATGCTGCGCAAGTTCACGACCTCCAGGACGTCCAACCCGAGATTGCGCAGGTTGTCGTGCACGGCGGTTGTGAGTTCGGCCTGCAACATGGCGGGCAGCCACGCACCGTCCGCGCCGCGCCGCGCACCGACCTTGGTCGTGATGACGAGGTCGTCACGGTAAGGATGCAGTGCCTCCCGCACGATCTGGTTGGTCACGTGAGGACCGTAGAAGTCGCTGGTGTCGATGTGGTTGACGCCGCCTTCCACCGCGGCGCGCAGGACAGCCAGCGCGGCGGCCCGGTCCCTCGGCGGACCGAACACGCCGGGGCCTGCGAGCTGCATGGCACCGAAGCCGAGACGCCCGACTACACGGTCGCCGAGGCGGTAAGAGCGGATGGATTGACTTGTCTTCATGCGCATTTCCTTTGGTTGGGCCGCAACTTTAGGACGCACTCCAGCGTACGATAAGTGGCATAGGTTCGCACGCACCGTGCGCTATTTCGAACAACAAAGACCCAGGCAATGGCATGAGAGATCTGGACGACCTGGCGGTTTTCGTCGCCGTGGCCCGGGCAGGCGGCTTTCGCGAGGCGGCGCGCCTGGGTGGCGTGAGCGCTTCCAACTTGAGCGAAACGGTGCGGCGACTGGAGGCTCGGGTGGGCGTTCGGTTGCTCAACCGCAGCACCCGCAGCGTCGTGCCCACCGAAGCCGGTGCGCGCTTGCTCGAGCGACTCGGTCCCGCATTGAGCGAGGTCGATGCCGCGTTGGACGTGGTCAACGGCTTCCGCGACCGGCCGGCCGGAACCCTGCGGCTGAATGTGCCAGCGAGTGCGGCGCGGCTCGTGCTGCCGTCCATCGTGCCTGCTTTCCTGCAGGAGTATCCGGACATTCGGATGGAAGTGATCGTCGAAGAGAGCTTCGTCGATGTACTGGCCGCAGGTTGCGATGCAGGCATCAGGTATGACGAACGCCTCGAGCAGGACATGATTGCGGTTCCCATCGGCCCGCGACGCCAGCGGATGGCCACAGTGGCCGCACCTGCCTATCTCGACGCGCGCGGCAGGCCGGCACATCCATGCGACCTGATGGCGCATGCCTGCCTGCGAGGCCGCTTCGCGAGCGGCGCCATGCCCGCATGGGAGTTCGAGCGTCGGGGAGAGGTCGTCACGATCGATCCCGGTGGGCCGCTGATCGTGCGACTGGGCGGGGGCGTCGAGCTCGCCGTGGAAGCCGCCGTCGCCGGCTGCGGCGTCGTGCAACTGTTCGAGGACTGGCTGGCACCCCAGATCGTGAGCGGCGCCCTCGAGCCCGTGCTCAAGGACTGGTGGCGCCCCTTCACCGGGCCGTTTCTCTACTATCCAGGCCGCCGCTACGTGCCGGCGCCACTGCGCGCATTCGTCGATTTTGTGCGAGCTCGGCAGGCTGCTGCCACGCCTGACGCGTTGTTGTCCGACATCGTGCCAGGCAGTTGATGCAAGACTCGAGGTCTGGACATGATGAGGAACACCCATGCATCTCGAAGGCTCCTGCCATTGCCGCGCGGTCCGCTTTTCGCTCGAAGCGGATAGCCCCGTACCGTTCATGCGTTGCCACTGCTCGATCTGCCGCAAGACGGCAGGAGGCGGCGGCTATTCAATCAATCTCGGTGGAGACGCGCAAACCTTGAAAGTCCGAGGCAAGGAACATCTGGGCACGTACCACGCAGTCATTCGCGAAGAAGGCAAACGCGCCAAACGGTCCAAGGCCGAACGCCGCTTCTGCCTGAAATGCGGCAGTGCCTTATGGTTGTGGGACCCACGCTGGCCCGAGCTGATTCATCCGCAAGCCTCGGCCATCGACACGCCACTGCCCAAGCCGCCAGAGGTGGTGGACATCCTGCTCGACTTCCAGGCCAGCTGGGAAGAGGTACCGAAGGGCCGCGGTCGCAAGCACTTCGCCCGCTATCCGACCGAATCGCTGGCGGAGTGGCACGAACGGCACCAGCTTGGAGACAGCACATGAGCAGCCTCTGAGAAAGAAAGGTCCGGCGCTGCGCATTGCCGCAGGACGTCACCGCACCCTGACCACGACCTTGCCTTTGGCACGCCCCTGCTCGACGTAGGCCAGCGCGTCGGCCGTCGCCTCGAATGGAAACACCCGATCGACCAGGGCTCGGATCGCGCCCGCCTCGATGAGCGACGCGATCTTGCCGAGCTGGTCGCCGTCGGCCCGCATGAACAGGAAGGAGTAAGTGACGCCACGCTGCATGGCCTGCTTCCGGATGCCATAGCTCAGCAGTCGCAGCACTTGCCTCAACGGCCAGGCAAGCCCCTGCGCGGCCCCGAAGGCTGGCGTGGGTGGTCCGGAGATGGACACCAGATGCCCGCCCGGCCTGAGGACGCGCACCGACTTCTTCAGCTCGTCGCTGCCCAGGCTGTTCAAGACCACGTCGTAGTCGCGTAGTTCGGTCGAAAAGTCCTGTCTCTTGTAGTCGATGACGACATCGGCGCCGAGTGACTTGACCCACTCGACATTGCTGGTGCTGGTGGTCGTGGCGACGAAGGCGCCCAGATGCTTGGCCAACTGGATGGCGATGGAGCCGACGCCACCGGAGCCCGCCTGGATGAATACCTTCTGCCCCTTCTTCAGCTTGGCGATCTCGACGAGCACCTGCCAGGATGTCAGCGCAACCAACGGAATGGAGGCCGCCTCCTCCATGTTCAGGTTGGCGGGCTTGTGGGCCAGCGATGCTTCCTTGACCGCGATGAACTCGGCAAAGGTGCCGATCCGGAAGTCGTCTGGCCGCGCGAACACCTCGTCGCCCAGCTTGAAATTTCGCACGCGCGTGCCGACCTTGACCACCTTGCCAGCGACGTCATGGCCGAGCACGAGAGGCATGCGATAAGGAAGAATCAGCTTGAACTCCCCTTTCCTGATCTTCACGTCGAGCGCGTTGACGCCTGCCGCATGGATCTGGATGAGGACATCGTCGTCCCGCAGTTCGGGCTCGGGTACCTCTCCGATCCGGCCGGTTTCTTTCTTGCTGTAACGATCAATGACGAAGGCTTTCATGGGGTCTTAACTCCGGAGCACTGCGGTAAGGTGAAATAGGAAAAAGGGGCTGGTAGCGAGGCACGCCGAATCGCGGCTGCCGTGGATGCAGATACTCATGCCTCGTCCCCCAAAAACCCCAGCGCCTTGGACACGAAGTCGGCGTGGTACTGAAAGATGCCGCCATGGCCGGCGTCTTCGTAGATGACGAGCTGGGCATGGGGAATGCGACGGGCCATCTCATGGCTGAGCGCGCTGGGCACCATGATGTCGTTGTCGCCATTGGCGATCAGCACCGGCATATGCAGCTGTGCGAGGTTCTGCGGCGCCTGCCGGCCCCAGGCCTTGATGGCCTTGAGTTGGCGCAGGAAGGCGCGGGGTGTCGGGCCCTTGTCGCGCCCGGTCTTGCGTTCCTTCAACCTTTTCAGAAAGGCGCTTGCGGCTTCACGGCCGTTGCGCGTCGAGGTGAAGAACAGATAGGTCTTGGGGTCGCGCAGCGTCAGCAGGCCCTTGAGCATCAGTGGCCATGACACGGCACCGACTCGGTCGATACCCTCCCCGCCCGCAGGGCCGGTGCCAGTGAGGATGAGCTTGCGCACCAACTTTGGCGCCTTCAGCACGAGGTCCTGCGCCACGAAGCCGCCGAGCGAGAAGCCGAGCAGGTCGATCCGATCGAAACCCAGGGCGCGGATCAACGCGAGGGTATCGCGCGCCATCTCGTCCACCGTCGCCGGTGCGATGCCACCGGATGCGCCGATGCCACGGTAGTCGATGGCGATGACGCGATGTCGTTGGGCCAGACCATCGACGATGCGCGGGTCGAAGTTGTCGAGCACCGCGCCCCAGTGGTTGAGAAGGACCAGAGGGATGCCGCCGTGCGGGCCCAGTTGGCGGTAGGCGAAGCGGTTTCCATCCGCCTCGACCCAACGGGTCTGCGCCTGGACATAGGATGTCGCCGATTCGGGACCGGGCTCGAGATCGATCATGTCGATTCCTTGCGCTCGGGCTTCACGCGTTCACGTCAACGACCGTGCGACCGCGCACCTTGCCTTGAAGCACGGGTTCGGCCAGGCCGGGCACTTCGGCCAGGCCGACCACCTGCGTGGCGCGCGCGAGCTTGCCCAGGTCCAGGTCGGTGGCCAGACGTGCCCATGCCTGCAGCCGCACTTCTTGCGGTGCATTGACCGAGTCGATGCCGGCCAGCGTCACGTTGCGCAGGATGAAAGGCAGCACCGAACCAGGCAGGTCCACGCCCTGTGCGAGGCCGAAGGCTGCCACCGCGCCGCGGTAGCGCGTCTGCGCCAGCACGTTGGCGAGCGTGTGGCTGCCGACCGAATCGATCGCGCCGGCCCAACGCTCCTTGGCGATCGGAGCGCCCGGCTCGGACAGCGTGCGACGGTCGATGACCTCGGCCGCGCCGAGCTCGCGCAGATAGTCGGTCTCTTCCAGCCGCCCGGTGGAGGCGATCACCCGATAGCCCAGCTTGGACAGCAAGGCGATCGCGATGGAGCCCGCCCCCCCACCGGCGCCGGTGACGAGCACGTCGCCCTTGTCCGGTGTCACGCCTGCATGCTCCAGCGCGAGCACCGACAGCATCGCGGTGTACCCCGCCGTACCGATGGACATGGCGTCGCGCGTGGAGAACACGTCTGGCAACTTGACCAGCCAGTCGCCATTGACGCGCGCCTTCTGCGCCAAACCGCCGTGATGGGTCTGGCTCAGGCCCCAGCCGTTGGCAATGACGCGGTCGCCCACGGCGAAGCCCGCGTGCGACGATGCTTGCACCACGCCCGAAAAGTCGATGCCCGGAATCAGAGGGAATTGGCGAATCACGGGTCCGCGGCCGCTGATGGCCATCGCGTCCTTGTAGTTCACTGTGGAATAGTCGATCGCGACGGTGACGTCGCCCGGCATCAGGTCGGCCTCGTCGAAGTCCACCAGCGCGGTGGAAATTACGTCGCCTGTCTTGGTGGTCAGCAGCGCTTTGAATGTCATGGTCACGTCTCCTCGGTGGCAATGGTTTCAGGTTTTGGTTCGAACATCTGTCGCTATCGGCGGCTCAGAATGCGGTGCGGTTGCGGGGGGAGACGACCTTCGGCGGTTGCAGGAAGGCCGTCAAGCCCTGGAACCACATCACTTCCTGGAAGTCGCCGCTGATGGACAAGTCCTGGTTGCCCAAGCCTTTGAGGAATGCTGCCTGGCTGTCCTTGGCCGAGAGGATCGCGAAACCCTTGGCGGCGCTGGTGAATGTCAGGGTGAACCGGGATTTCGGCGTCAGGCCGGCAGTAGATCGGAGGGCGCCATCGCGGATGACGTAATGGCGACCTGCGCCCGATGCGGTGCGGATCTGGAACACCAGATTCTTGCCTGCGACGTAGCGCGCGCAGTCCGGGTTGTTCTTGATCTGTCGTTTCAGGAGCTGCGCGAACGCCCACAGCAGGAACTTGAACTTGAGCATGGTGAGAGCCTTTGAATGCTGGATCGGGAATGGGGTCGATGGCCTGCTGTGGACGTCACTCGCTCAGAAACTGCACCGCGTGCTGAAGGAAACGCTGCGGGCACTGGAACTGCGCACCGTGGCCGCAGTCCGGGTAGATGAACAGCTGCGCGTTGGGCAGGTTGCGGGCCATGTAGAAGGAATTGACGGTCGGGATCATCACGTCGTGCACGCCGTTGAGGATGAAGGTCGGCTGCTGGATGCCACGCAGGTATTCAAAGGGGTCGTCTTCCGACAGCCTGGGCAGGTACAGCATGTTGGCCTCGATCTGCGCCTTGGCGGCCTCTTGCGACGAAGGTGGATCCTGGTCGACACGCTCATGCCGGCGCTGCCAGAACGCACGCGCAGCCTCCTTGGCGTGCGCCGATCGGCCGAAGAACAGGTACACGAAGTCTTCGAGAGTCGGAACCGGTCGTGGCGCCGTAGTCAGGACCTGCGGTTCCATGTCCGGGTCGCCACCGCGCGGCCCCGTGCCCAGCAGCATCAGCTTGCGCACCAGATCGGGATGGCGCCAGGTCAGGTCCAGCGCCTGGAAGCCACCCAGCGAGAAGCCCAGCAAGTCGATCTGCTGCAGGCCCAACGCGCGAACGAAGGCTGCCGCATCGTCGGCCATGTCCTCGATGCGCGTTCGCGGCTGTCCGCCCGACGAAGCGACGCCGCGGCCGTTGTAGAGGATGACTTCACGGCCCTCGGCAAGGCCATCGGTCATCAACGGGTCCCAATGGTCCATGCCGCCGCGAAAGTGCTGCAGGAGCAACAGCGACGGCTGTCCGGCGTCGGTATTGCCCCAGCGGCGGTAGGCGAACCGCGTACCGTCGACATCGAGGAAGCGCGTGGGCGTGGTGAGATGGGTGTCGGTCATGTGCTTGATTGAGGAGTTCTTGGGTGGGCTAGCGTCGACGACTCCGGATCACTGGGCCAAAAATGCCAGTGCCTTCGCCACGAAGTCCTGGTGGTACTGAAACACCCCGCCGTGACCCGCATCGGCGTAGATGACCAACTGGCTGTTTGGCAAGCGCTGGGCGAGGTCATGCGAATTGGTGGTTGGCACCATGCGATCTGCATCGCCGTTCGCCACGAGAACGGGTTGCTTGATGACCGAGAGGTCGGCCGGCCGCTTTTGCCCCCAGGCACTGAGCGCCTGGAGTTGCGCCACGTAGGCGCTGACGCCGATGTCCTTGTCGCGATTGGCGGTGCGTTTCTGCAGACGCGTCAGGTAGGCCTTCCCGGCTTCGATGCCGTTGGGCGTGCGCGTGAAGAAAAGGTACTGCTTCGGATCCTGCCCGGTGAAGGTCGCGCGCAGCAGGTCGTAGTTCGCCACGCCAGCCACCGTGCTGATACCCGGGCCACCTGCCGGCCCAGTACCCGCCAGAATCAGTTTGCGCACCAGCGCGGGCTCCTTCAACACGATTTCCTGCGAAATCATGCCGCCCATCGAAAAGCCGAAGAGGTCGACCTGCTTGAACCCCTTGGCCTGGATGAAGGCGATGGCGTCATCCGCCATCTGTTCGATGGTGTTCGCCGGCGTGCCCGTGGATGCGCCGACGCCCCGGTTGTCGAAAACGATCAGGTGATGCCGGGCAGCCAGCCCATCGACGACCCGTGGATCCCAGTTGTCGAGCACCGCGGCCAGGTGGCCGAGAAGCACCAACGGCGTACCGCCATTGCGTTGCCCGAGTTCACGGTAGGAGAAGTCCGCGCCGGCAACGGACACGCTCTGCGTAGGCACGCTCGCCCACGTCGGCTCCTGGACCACGGTCGCGGCGGTAGAGCGGCCCACCACCGCAGTCGCGTCGCTGGCCACAGCCACGGATGAAAGAAGCGCAGCAGACAGCGTGACGAGCCAGAGACGGAAGCGGAGGCCTCCGGAGACGCTGGTGATGAGGTCGGTCGGCGTCGTTATGAGTACTTTTTTTGCAGCCATGTATTGCCAGGTAAAGCATTCGATTCAGCGTCGAACGATCGGATTCGGCGCAATGATGACGAACATCATCAAATTTGTCCAGACTTTGATGATGTTTGACATCAATGTATAGTGGCTTCTTCAGACAGGCACAAAACACCGCGGGAAAACGATGAAGGTCACCAAGGCGCAGGCGCAGGCCAATCGAGCACACGTTGTCGAGACAGCATCCACACTGTTCCGTGAGCACGGCTACGACGGGGTGGGCATTGCCGATCTGATGGCTGCTGCAGGCTTCACCCACGGCGGCTTCTACAAGCACTTTCGCTCCAAGGTCGACCTGATGGCGGAGTCGGCCACTTGCGGCATCGCCCAGACGGCGGCGTTGACCGCAGGGGTGGACAAATTGGAATTCGTGCGGCAGTACCTCTCTCGCGAACACCGCGACAGCCGCGCGGCCGGCTGCACGATGGCCGCGCTGGGAGGTGATGCTGCACGTCAGCCGAAGGGGGTTCGAGCGGCATTTGCGGATGGCATCGAAAGCCTGTTGGCCCTGCTGCAGGCCGAAGGCGCGTTGCTGGGCGATGCAGCCGCAGGGCAGGTACGAGCCGGATCGATCGACTTGCTCACACGCGCAGTGGGCGCCATTGTCTTGTCGCGCGCCTGCCCGGACGATTCGCCGTTGGCTGACGAAATCCTGGAGGTTTGCCGTGCCGAGATCCTCGCGTCGCTCAGGCTTGCTGTAAGCCCGTCTGCGCGTGCGGTGGATTCGCTCTGATCGCAGTGGGTCGCGTGCTGATTTCCGATGCGCAATGTACCGCCCAGCGCGCATCCCCCACGGTCTCAGGACCAGATTTCCATGAAGAAGAAAGCGATGCCCACCGGCTCGTCACTGCAAGAAAAATCCCACGAGCAACGGCTCTCGCGGCGCGATTTCGCCAGCCTGACCATGGCAGGCGCTGCCAGCCTGGCATTGGCCGCGCCTGCTGCTGTGCAATCGCTGGTCACGTCCCCGCCCGGCACGGCGCCCGGTACGCCGCCACCGCTGGTCCGAGTCGACAAGCGCACTGCGCAGCTCTGGCGCATCACCATCGCCAATCCACCCTTCAACCTGGTCGTGCCGGAGATGGTGTCGGCGCTGCATGCTGTGGCGGTGGACATGGCGCGTGATCCGGATGTGCGCGTTGTCGTGTTCGACAGTGCGATCGACAGCTATTTCATCAACCACTTCGATCTGAGCAAGGCACAGGATTTCCCCATGCTGCCCGGGAATCCGCCGACGCCGGTCTGGGTGGATCTGGTGCTGCGCCTGAGCCGCTCGCCGGTGATCAGCATCGCCAGCATCCGTAGCCGCACGCGCGGCGGCGGCAACGAATTTGCGCTGGCCTGCGACATGCGCTACGCCAGCGTGGAGCAGGCCTGGTTCGGCCAGCCGGAGGTGGGCGCCGGCATCCTGCCAGGCGGCGGCGCCAGCGAACGCCTGCCACGCCTTGCAGGCCGCGACCGGGCACTGGAAGTCATTCTGAGCAGCCAGGACTACGGCGGCGCAGATGCCGAACGCATGGGCATGGTGACCCGGGCCTTGCCCGACGCCGAGCTCGATGGTTTCGTCCAGGCGCTCTCCATCCGGCTGGCCAGTTTCGACAAGCAATCCTTGTCCGGCGCCAAGGCACAGGTCAACCGCGCCACGCTGCCCCCGGAGGCCGATCTGCAGGCGGCCTATGCCGAGTACAGCAACTCCCTGGCGTGGCCGGGTTTCCAGGCACAGCGCCCGCGAATGGGCAAGCTTGCCGCCGAGCACGGGCCTGCGGAACTGGAGCGCCGCCTGGGCCATTTCATCGGCCAGTCCAAGCTGAAATGAGCCCATCGGACGGTGTTGCCGAACCTTCTGAAACCAACGAGGAAACAACGACATGACGCAACCCACCGCCATCGTGTTCGGTGCCGGAGCCGCGCGCGGCATCGGTGCCGCGGTCGCCCGGCGCTTCGCCCGCGAGGGCTACCACGTGATCGTCACCGGACGCACGCTGGCCAAGATCGAGCCGGTCGTCGCGCAGATCGCCGCGTCCGGCATCGGGAGCGCCGAGGCGCTGCAGGTCGATGCCACCGACGAGTCGCAGGTGATCGCCGCGTTCGAGCGCGCCATGCATCCCGGGCCTGGCCGCGCGCCCGTGGACGTGGTCGTCTCCAACGCCGGCAACAACGCACGCCTGGACTTCACCGAACTGAGCGCCGCACAGTTCGAGGACTTCTGGCGCGTGGGCTGCTATGCCGGTTTCCTGGTCGGGCGCGAGGCCGCGCGCCGGATGCTTCCGCTGGCCCGCGGCACAGTCATCTTCACCGGCGCTTCCGGCAGCCTGCGCGGCAAACCCGGATACGCGCACTTCGCCGCCGCGAAGGCCGGGCTGCGCATGGTTTCGCAGAGCATGGCGCGCGAGTACGGCCCCCAAGGACTGCACGTGGCGCATGTGATCGTCGATGGCGGCGTGTTCGGAGACCGGCTCCAGACCGCCGCCCCGAAGAGGGTCGAGCACATGGGAGCCGACGGCCTGCTCGATGTCGATGCGGTTGCCGAGAACTATTGGATGTTGCACCGCCAATCGAAATCGGCCTGGACGCAGGAACTGGACCTTCGGCCCCACAAGGAAGTCTGGTAGCACGCCGATCACGGTGCCGTCAGGTGCATCCAACTGCCCGATCCAGTTTGAATTTCCTTTCTCATCCGCTACCCCACCCACGTCGAGGAGCCCCCTATGTCAGAGCCCTATTCACTGTGCGCGGCCGAACCCGTCGTCTATCCCCTGAGCCCGGTGCTGTAACGCCGGCATGCAACCCAAGGAAGAACCATGAGCAAACCTGAAATCGTCCTCTGTGCGCCGGTACGTACCCCCATCGGCAGCTACGGCGGTGCGTTGAAGGACACCCCCGCGACCGTGCTGGGCGCTGCCGTCGTGCGCGAAACCCTCCGCCGCGCCGGGTTGGCCCCCGAAGCCATCGAGACCGTGGTGCTGGGCCATGTGATCCAGGCCGGAACCCGCATGAACCCCGCCCGCCAAGCCGCGATCGACGGCGGCCTGCCGGTGCAGGTGCCCGCGCTGACCGTGAACCGGGTCTGCGGCTCGGGCGCGCAGGCCATCGCCAGCGCCGCACTCGAGGTCGCTGCCGGCCACGCCAAGGCGGCCATTGCCGGCGGCATGGAGAACATGGACCAGGCGCCCTACCTCGTGCCCGGCGGGCGATGGGGCAACCGCATGGGCGACGCCGCCATGCTCGACAGCCTGCTGCGCGATGGACTCAACGACGCCTTCAGTGGTCAGCACTCCGGCTGGCACACCGAAGACCTGGTCAGTCGGTACGGTGTCTCCCGAGAGGACCAGGACCGCTGGGCGGCGCGCTCACAGCAGCGCTTCAACGCAGCACAGGCGGCGGGCAAGTTCGACGAGGAGATCGTCGCCATCGAACTGGCGGGTCGCAAAGGGCCGGTGCGCTTCGACCGCGACGAAGCCAACCGTCCCGACACGACCGTCGAAACGCTGGCCAAGCTCAAGCCCGCCTTCCGCAAGGACGGCACCATCACCGCGGGCAACGCGCCCGGCCTCAACAGCGGCGCGGCCGCGCTGATCGTCGCCGAACGCGGCTTCGCGGAGAAGCACGGACTTCAGCCTTGGGCCCGACTGGTCGCTCAGGGCGTGGCTGCCGTGGAGCCTGGCATGTTCGGCATCGGACCGGTGCCGGCGGTCAAGCTTGCCCTGGAGCGCGCTGGCTGGGCGCACGGCGACATCGAGCGCATCGAGATCAACGAGGCCTTCGCCGCGATCACGCTGGCCTGCCTTCGTGAGATGGGCCTGCCGGAAGACATCGTCAACGTCGAAGGCGGCGCCATCGCGCATGGCCACGCCATCGGTGCGACGGGCGCGGTGCTGACCACCCGCCTGTTGCATTCGATGCGGCGCGACGGCCTGAAGCGCGGCGTGGTCACGCTGTGCATCGGTGGCGGCCAGGGCATCGCACTGGCACTCGAAGCGCTCTGATCTTTCTTGCACCTCAACCCTGGGCAAATCCTCTCATCGATCGGAAAGAAAACATGGAATACACAGCTTTTGGCAAGACCGGTCTGCGCGTATCGCAGGTCGCACTGGGCACCGGCAACTTCGGCACCGGCTGGGGCTATGGCGCCGACCCGGACACCGCAGCGGCCGTCTTCAACGCCTATGCCGACGCTGGTGGCAACTTCATCGACACGGCCGATGTCTACCAGTTCGGCCAGTCCGAGGAACTGGTCGGCACGCTGCTGCAGGGGCGGCGCGAGGACTTCGTGCTGGCCACCAAGTTCACCAACGGCGCCACGCCTAACGCCAACCGGCTGGTCACCGGCAACAGTCGCAAGGCGCTGGTCGCGTCGGTCGAGGCCAGCCTCAAGCGGCTCAAGACCGACCGGATCGATATCTACTGGGCGCACCACCCCGACGGCGTCACGCCCGCCGAAGAAATCGTGCGCGGTTTCGAGGACCTGGCGCGCGCAGGCAAGATCCTCTATGCGGGTCTGTCGAACTTCGCCGCCTGGCGCCTTGTTCGCGCCGTCACGCTGGCCGAGCTCACGCATGCCGTTCCCATCGCGGCTGCACAGTTCGAACACAGCCTGGTGCACCGGGAGCCGGAAGCGGATCTGTTCCCCGCATCACTCGCCTTGGGTCTCGGCGTGGTCACCTGGTCGCCGCTGGGCGGTGGCATGCTGACCGGCAAGTACCGGCAGGGCGAGAAAGGTCGAGCCGAAGGCTTCGGTGGACGGGTCTTCCAGCCGGAGGATTCTGTGCAACGCACGCGGATTCTGGACACCGTGCTGGCCATTGCGGGCGAGCTAGGCGTCAGTCCAAGCCAGATTGCGATTGCCTGGGCCGCAACGCATGGCGCGGTACCGATCCTCGGGCCGCGTTCGCTGTCCCAACTCGCCGACAACCTCGGCGCACTCAAGGTCGTGCTGTCGACCGAGCAACTTCAGCGCCTCGATACGGTGAGCAGCCTCGTGCCTTCGGCACCGGCAAGGACACCGATCCCCTGGAGCACGAGCACCAAGGCGCAGCACGCCGTAGCCTGACTGCGGCACGCAGGCTGCGCTGCGCGCAGGCCCGGGCATGCAGGCCATGCCTAGGCGTAACCACCAATGACCCGACGCACGAAAGGCCCCTACATTCGCCTTATTGTTAAACGATCGTTAGGGCAAATGGACGCGTTTGATTCATCTTCGATGTCGCAGCTGGTGCAGCTCGGTCTGCAGGGCATTTCCACAGGTGCGATCTACAGTCTGGTCGCGCTGGGTCTGGTGCTCGGCTACAAGGCGACCGAGGTGCTCAACTTCGCGCATGGCGACGTGCTGATGCTCTCTTCGTTCGTGGCCTGGTACTTCATCGTGGAAGCCGGCTTGTCGTTCTGGCTGGCATTGCCGCTGGTGGTCGTGCTGGCCGCCGCGCTGTGCTGGTTTCTGGAAGCGCGTGTGATGCGTGCGATCGTGGGCCAGCCGCAGTTCGCGGGCGTCATGCTGACGATCGGCATCGGCTTCATGATTCGCGGCGGCACGAGCATGGTGTTCGGTCCGGATTCCCGCAGCTATCCGACCCCCTGGACCGACCGCGCAACGAACATCGCCGGCGCCGTGGTCGCCGACCTGAACCTCGCGATCATCGGCGCGGCGCTCGGGGTGACGGCACTGCTCTTCGTGTTCCTGCAACGCACGACGCTTGGCGTAGCGATCCAGGCCTCCTCGCAGAACCAGCTCGCCTCCTATCTCTGCGGCGTGCGGGTCAAGCGTCTCAACTCGCTGGTGTGGGCCATCTCCGGCGCCATCGCGGCGCTCTGCGGTGTTCTGCTGGCGCCCATCTCGCTGGTGGACCTGGGGCTCTGGTTCGTGATGCTCAAGGCGCTGGCGGCACTGGTGCTGGGCGGTTTCGGCAGCGTGCCGGGCGCCATCGTCGGTGGCCTGCTGATCGGACTGATCGAACAATTCTCCGGCGTGTACCTGCCCGACGGCTTCAAGGACGTCATGCCCTACCTCGTTCTCATCGTCGTGCTGGTGTTCTTCCCACGCGGGTTGATCGGCGAAGCCCACGGAAGGCGCGTGTGAGCAGCATCCGCTACCAGACCAGCTACGCAGAGGGGCGCGCGCTGCTGCGCACGCATCGGCAACGGATGCTCTACGGCGCCCTGCTCGCCGTGCTGGTCGCCGCGCCCTTCGCGCTGCCGACCTTCTATGTCGGAGAAGCATCGTTCATCTTCATCATGTGCATCGCCAGTCTCGGGCTCATGACGCTGACCGGCTTCACAGGCCAGGTGTCGCTGGGCCAGGCTGCATTCCTGAGCATTGGCGCGTACACGCACGCCCAGTTGCTGACGCTTGGCTTGCCCCTGCCCTTGTCGCTGCTCGCCGCTGGCGCCGTCGCCGGCCTGGCAGGGCTGCTGGTGGGTCTCCCCGCCATCCGGGTGTCGGGCCTGCATCTGGCGGTCGTGACCCTCGCCTTCGCCATCGTGGTCGAACACGTGATGGGGCGTTGGAAATCGGTGACCGGGGGACACAGTGGCCTGGCGGTGCCTGACCCCATGCTGTTCGGCCTGAACCTGGCTGCGCCTCGCCCTTTCTACTTCCTGTGCGTGGCAGTTCTCGGCATGGTGCTGTGGCTCCTGCTGAACCTGATGCGTTCTGCCACAGGCAGGGCATTCATCGGCGTCCGCGACTCGGAGGCCGCGGCCCAAGGACTCGGCATCCATGTGGCGCGCACCAAGGTGCTGGCCTTCGTGATCTCGGCGACCGTCTCGGGCGTGGCCGGCGCGCTGCTGGCGCACCAGACGCAGTTCATCACCCCGGAAGGTTTCGGGCTGGCCCTGTCGCTTCAACTGGTGCTGATGGTCTTCATCGGCGGGATGGGCAGCTTGCGCGGCGCCATCTTCGGCGCAGTGCTGATCGGCATGCTGCCATCATTGATCTCGCTGGCCAAGCCACTGCTGCCCGCGCGCATCGGGAGTCAGTTCGGGCTGGAGCTTTTCGTCTACGGCGCCGTGCTCGTGTTCTTCGTGCTGCTCGAACCGCGCGGCATCAACGGGCGTTGGCTCCGGATACTCGCCGCCGTCGAGGAGTTTCCGCTGCGCAAACGCGTCGGCTTCAAGCGGCAGAAGGCCTACATGCGATCGGAGCGTGCCTGATGGCCTTCTTCGAGGTCGATCGCCTGAGCCTGTCGTTCGGCGGCGTCCGCGCGGTGCGCGACGTTAGCTTCGAGGTCGCGCAGGGCGAGGTCTTCGCGATCATCGGGCCCAACGGCGCCGGGAAGACCTCGGTGTTCAACCTGATCACGCGCGTGTTCGACGCCAGCGGCGGCGCGGTGCGGCTGCTCGGCCGCGACATCACGCGGGTGGCGCGGCACGACGTGGTGCGCCATGGCATCGCGCGCACCTTCCAGAACATCGAGCTCTTCGAAGGAGCCACCGTGCTCGACAACCTCATGCTCGGCCGCCATTCGGCACCGCACGGAAACCTGTTGGCGCAACTGCTCAACCTGCCTGTGGTTCAGCGTGCGGAAAACGCGACGCGAGAGGCGGTGGAGGACGTCATCGCGCTGCTCGACCTGGCCCCGCACCGCATGAGCCTGGTGGCCGGCCTGCCCTACGGCATCCGCAAGATCGTCGAACTGGGCCGCGCACTGGCTGCAGCGCCCAAGCTGCTGCTGCTCGACGAGCCGGCATCAGGGCTGAACCCGGAGGAAACGCATGAACTCGCCCTGTGGATTCGGGAGATCCGCGACGCGCTCGGCACGACCGTCGTCATGGTCGAACACGACATGTCTCTGGTCTCCGCCGTGGCCGACCGCGTGCTGGTGATGGAACAGGGCCAACGGCTCGCGTTGGGCACGCCGTCGGACGTCCAGTCGGACCCGCGTGTGATCGCGGCTTACCTGGGGGCCTGAATCATGGCCGCATTGCTCAGTGTTCGAAACATCGAGACCTGGTATGGCCCGATCAATGCGATCCGCGGCGTGAGCCTCGAGGTCGAGGCGGGTCGCATCGTCTGCGTGCTCGGGGCCAATGGCGCTGGCAAGACCACGTTGCTGAACACCATCGCCGGCGTCATCGATCCAGCCAAGGGCAGCATCGAGTTCGAGGGCCGCCGCATCGACGGCTGCGACGCCGACGAGGTGGCGCGCGCCGGCGTGGTGCTGGTGCCGGAAGGGCGACAGGTCTTCACCTTCCTGAGCGTGCTCGAGAACCTGCGCATGGGCGCCTTCGCGCGGCGCCGCGACCCGACAGTCGCGCAGGACATCGAGCGCGTCTTCGAGTGGTTCCCGCGCCTGAAGGAACGCAGCACGCAGGCGGCCGGCCTGCTCTCCGGTGGCGAGCAGCAGATGGTGGCGATCGGCCGCGCCTTCATGGCTCGACCGCGCCTGCTCCTGCTCGACGAGCCTTCGCTGGGCCTGTCCCCGTTGTTCACCAAAGAAATCTTCTCGATCGTGCAGCGCATCCGCAGCGAAACCAACACCGCCGTGCTCGTGGTCGAACAGAACGCAGCCATCGCACTGGCGACCGCCGACGATGGCTACATCGTCGAACTGGGCCGCATCGTCGCTGCGGACACCTGCGCACGCCTGCGCGAGCGAGACGACGTGCGCGACTTCTACCTCGGCGGCGCTGCCGGGCATGCTGTGGTCGACGGCGCACCGGGCGTGCGTCCGCAGCGCCGACGGGCGAGTTGGCGCTGACCACGGCGCTGAAGAACGACAACACCCTTCACTCCAGGAGACATCGATGAGCATTCGCCGCCGCACCGTGCTAACTTCCAGCCTGGCGGGCCTCGCGCCCGCCTTCCTCACCGTACCCGCCCGTGCTGCCGGCGTGAGCAACAGCGAGATCGTGCTGGGCACGCACCTCGACCTGTCGGGGCCCGTGGCCGTCGGCATGCCGCCCATCCGCAACGGATTGCAGATGCGCATCGACGAAGCCAACGAGGCCGGTGGCATCCATGGACGCAAACTGAAGTTCGTGATCGAGGACAACGGCAGTCAGCCGCCGCAGGCCGTGCGCGCGGTCGACAAGCTGATCCGCCGCGACGAGATCTTCGCGATGCTGTGCCCCTTCGGCTCGGGCCCGGGCGTGGCGACCATCAAGAAGACGGTCGACGCCGGCGTCGTCTGCTTCGCGCCGTATGGCGCGTCGGCACTGATCCGCAAGGCCTCGGGCGATTCGCCGCTGCTGTTCACGGCAAACCTGCATTACGACAGCACGATGGCCGCAGGCGTCAAATGGGCGGTGGCCAAGCTCGGCAGCAAGAAGGTCGGCTTCATCTACCAGGAAGGGCCCTTCGGCGAGCTGGTCGGCAAGGGCGTCAAGGAGGGCCTTGCCGCCAGGCAGATGACCCTGGTGGCAGAAGCCAGCTACAAGGTCGGCGACATCGACTTCTCGTCTCAGGTCGCGCGCATGCGCGCAGCGGGCGTCGACCTGATCGTCGGCGCCACCACCACGCGCGAGACCATCGCGGTCTCCTCCGAGGTCAAGAAACTCGGCCTGAGCGGGGTCAACGTGCTGACGGCAGGCCCCGGACGCGCCGGCCTGACGGCGACGATCGGCAAGGCCTCCGTCGAAGGCTTGTACGGTGTGGGCGGCTGGCGCATCCCATCCACGGCGGAGCAGAGCCCTGCGCTCAAGCGCTGGTCCGACAGCTATCGCAAGCGTTTCAACATGGAGCCTGACGACGTGGCTCTCGTCTTCTACGACTATGCGTCGTGGTTCCTTCAGGGCCTGCAACAGACAGGCAAGGACCTGACCACCGCTGGCCTGGTGAAGACGCTGCAGACCAGCTCCTTCAAGGGCGAGTCCTCCTACGATTCACAGCGCTTCAAGGACAACCACGTCGACCCCGAATGGTGCCGCGTCGAGCAGGCGGTCAATGGGCAGTGGACGCCGCGCTCCGACGTGATGGACCCGGCCAAGAGCGTCCTGTGAACGCACCGTCGACGCTGCCACAGCTGTGGATGGCACGCTGCCAGGCGCAGCCTGCTCGGCTCGCCATGCGCCACAAGCGGCGCGGCATCTGGCATTCGATCACCTGGGGAGAGTTTCTGGAGAGGTCCCGTGCCATCGGGCTGGCGCTGAAGCGGCTCGGCCTCGAGCCTGGCGAGGTGGTGTCGATCCTCTCCGAAAGCCGGCCCGAGTGGCTGTACGTCGACATGGCTGCGCAGGCGATGGGCTTCCCGAGCCACGGCATTCACCCGACCGACCCGGTGCGACGCGTGAACGCCCAGCTCGCTCTCGCGCAGACCCGCGCGGTGTTCGTCGAGGACGCCGCGCAGGCGGCGAAGGTCCTGGCTCCTTCGACGGCAGTGCCCCATTTGCCCCATCTGCGCCATGTGATCGTCTTCGATGATCGCGGGCTCCGCGAAGTCCATGACCCACGGCTCGTCAGCCTCTCTGCGCTGATGGCGACGGGCGATGGCGCCACTTCCATTTTCGAATCACGCGTGCTGGCAGGTGGTGAAGACGGCATCGGGTGGCTTGCCGCAACGACAGGTTCCATGGGGGAGCCGCGCATCGCCGCGTTCACCCAGTCCGCGGTGCTCAGGCAAGGACAGGCCACGCGGGCTGCGACGGGCGCAGTCGACGGCGATCGGACGCTGTGCTTCGCGTCGCTGGCGCACGCCGCCGAGCGCGTGCTGGCGGCCGTTCTGCCCGTCCTCGGCGAGAGCGTCGTCCATTTCCCCGAAAGTCCGGCGACCGTCCTCAATGACCTGCGCGAGGTGGAGCCGCATTGGGTGCATGCGCCGCCGCGCTTCTGGGAGAAGCTGCGCGCCCGCACGGAGAGCACGGCGCTGCTGACGCCCGCGCGCGAACGGGCGCTCTATCGCCGCAGCGTCGACAGTGGCGCCGCCGACTGGCTGGCGCGCGCCGCTCGCCGCCATGTGCGCGCTTCGCTCGGGCTGACCCGAGCACGCCGGGTCTTCAGTGGCGGCGCACTGGCCTCGCCTTCGCTCGCTGGCTGGTACGCAAGCATCGGCAGCCCACTGGTCGATCTTTACGAAAGCGCGGAGACCTGCGGGGTGTGTCTTCTTGACGCGGCGACCGCGCGTCTTTCGGCGAATGGGGAACTGCTGGTGCGACCCGCTGCCCTGCTGGCGGGCTACTGGGTGGGCGGTGAGCGCATGGCACCGCCGCAGCTGACGGAAGACGGTTGGCTGCGCACCGGCGATCTCGCCACGCGCGACCCGTCGGGCGTGTTGCGCGTGAGCGGCCGACTGTCGGCGGCGTCGGCCACGTCCGCCGTGGCGCCCGACGACGGTTTTGCCCAGGATGCCGTCGAGGCAGCGCTGCTCGACAGCAGTTACATCGCCAGCGCGATGCTGGTCGGCCAGGACATCGGCCATTGCGCATGCCTGGTGGAGCTCGATGAAGAGAGCGTGCTGAACTATGCGCAAAGCGCGGGCATTCCGTTCAGCGACTACGCCAGCCTCATGGCGAAACCGGAGGTCCATGCCCTGGTGCAGGAACGCATCGACGAGGTCAATGCGGGCCTTGCGCCAAGCAAACGCATCGTGCGCTTCGTCGTACTGCCGCGCCGCCTGTCCACCCAGGACGGCGAGTTGACCGCCACGCTGCGCATCCAACGGGAAGCCGTGCGCCGCAGCTTTGCAAGGCAGATCGATTCGCTGCTGACGGCGTGAGCGACTCGGCGCGCACTTTGCGCGCACCTTGCCCGCACGTTCCGTCAGGTGGCGGTGGTCGTGCCCAGCATGTTGGCCAGCCGCGCCGTGATGAGGCTGTGAGCCTGCGCCATGATGCGGTCGATCAGTTCCTTGACCGTCGGCACATCGTGGATCAACCCCACCACCATCCCGCAACTCCAGGCGCCCGCGTCCATCTCGCCGTTGAGCATCACGCGCGGATAGACGCCGGCCACCTGCTCGAAGACGTCCGAGATCTGCAGCGCATCGCCCTTCTCGCGCTCGATCGCCAGGATCCGCTCGACGCCGGCGTTCTTCAGCACCCGCTCGGTATTGCGCAGAGGGCGCATCACCAGCCGGGTGTCCAGCTCCGTGGCGTTCACGATCGCCTGCTTGACGTTGTCGTGCACCGGCGCCTCTTTGGTAGCAACGAAGCGTGTGCCCATGTTCATGCCTTCGGCACCCAACGCCAGCGCGGCGACCAGGCTGCGGCCGTCGGCCATGCCGCCAGAGGCCACGAACGGGATGCGAAGCTCCTCTGCTGCGCGTGGCAGCAGGATCATGTTGGGCAGGTCGTCCTCGCCGGGGTGGCCGCCGCACTCGAAGCCGTCGACACTGACCGCATCGCAGCCGATCGACTCGGCCTTGAGCGCGTGACGCACCGAGGTGCACTTGTGGATCACCTTGATGCCCGCAGCCTTGAGCGCCGGCATGTAGGCCTCGGGGCTGCGCCCGGCCGTTTCGACGGCGCGCACGCCGCCTTCGGCGATCGCGGCGATGTATTCGGGATAGGGCGGCGCCGAGAAGGTCGGAAGAAAGGTCAGGTTGACGCCGAAGGGCTTGTCCGTCATTTCGCGGCAACGCGCGATTTCCTTCGCCAGCAGTTCGGGCGTTTTCTGCGTGAGGCCGGTGATGAGCCCCAGCCCGCCTGCGTTGGACACCGCGGCCGCCAGTTCGGCGAAGCCGACGTAGTGCATGCCGCCCTGGATGATCGGGTGTTCGATGCCGAAGAGTTCGGTGATTCGGGTTTTCATGCGGTTCACCAGGTTTCCATGTACGGCCGCAGGTCCAGCTCGAAGGTCCACGCGTCGCGCGGCTGTGCGTGCAGGTGCCAGTAGTTGTCGGCGATGTGTTCCGGATTCAGGATGCCGCCTTGTTCTCTGAGGGCGTATCGTTCCGGGAAGTTGCTGCGGATGAATTCCGTGTCGATCGCTCCGTCGACCACGATGTGCGCGACGTGGATGTTCTTCGGGCCCAGTTCCTTGGCCATGCTCTGTGCCAGTGCGCGCAACGCGTGCTTGGCGCCCGCGAAGGCGGCAAAGTTGGCCGAGCCGCGCAATGCGGCTGTGGCACCGGTGAACAGGATCGAGCCACGGCCCCGCGTCACCATGCGCTTGGCGACTTCGCGGCCGTTCAGGAAACCGCCGAAGCAGGCCATCTCCCAGATCTTGAAGTACTTGCGCGCCGTCTCCTCGAGGATGCTGCAGGGCACGTTGGCGCCGATGTTGAACACCATCACCTCAATGGGGCCGTGCTCCCTTTCCACCTGCTCCACCAGTGCGATGACATCTTCTTCCTTGCGCGCGTCGCTGCTGTACCCGAAAGCCTGGCCGCCGGCTGCACGGATGGCATCGACGGTGGGCTGCAGTTTGTCCGCCGAACGCCGTGTGAGACATGCGACGTAACCCTCCTTCGCAAAGCGCGCCGCGATGGCACCGCCTGTTGCATCGCCAGCGCCAATCACCAGCGCCACCTTTCCTTGCCCTTGCAGCTCTGCCATTGCCCGTCTCCTTTTTTGGATGAATGATCGTTTACCAAACGGACGTTAGCCAACTGATCACGCAGTGTCAAGCAAGGATGCGCGTCGCGCCCGCGTCAATCCTTCCGATTGCCTGGCGAAGCCGAGCAGGGATGCTCGAGCGCGTAGGCCTTGTCGATGAAGCGGCGGCTCGCCGCCAGCAGTTCCTTTCGGGTCTTGTCGCTCTCGACAGAGCGAGCCAGCACCACCGCCCCGACACATTGCGCGATCAGCGCCCATGCACCATCGGAGTCACCGATGCGGTCGTTCCAGTTTTTCTGCGTGCGTTTGAGACTGCGCTCGACCGACTTGCGCACCTCGGGACCCGCCCTTGCGATCTCCGGACCCAGTGCGGTCAGCGCGCAGCCTTTGTCGGGGTTGTCCACGTGGAAGCTGCTCAGATAGGAACGAAGGCAGCGCGCCACATGGTCGGGTGGCGAATCCTCGTTGCCAGCCAACATATCGGAGCTGTTGTCAACCTCTTCGCTGATGAGCGCCTCGAACAGCGCCTGCTTCGAGGGGAAATGGCTGTAGAAAGCGCCGCCGGTCATTCCGATGGCCCCCATCAATGCATCGACACCCGTGGCCTCGAAGCCGCCGCCCTTCGCGATGGCTCGGCTGCTCGCAAGCAGCTTTTCTCGGACTTCCTGTTTGTGAGTGCTGGAGTAACGCATCGGAGACCTCGGGGGAACCCTTGTTGACAACGAAAAAACAATAACATAACTTGCGTTAGCTAAACGATCGTTTATTTAAGGACCGGAAATGGGCAAGTCTGTGGAGTTTTATTTCGATGTCGGAAGCCCGGCTTCCTATCTGGCCTGGACGCAGTTGCCGGCGCTGTGCGAAGCGGCGGGGGCATCGCTCGTATACAAGCCCATGCTTCTCGGCGGGGTCTTCCAGGCCACGGGCAATGCATCGCCTGCGACCATTCCGGCCAAGGGCGCCTACACGGTGCGCGATTACCAGCGGTATGCCCGAAAGTACGGCGTACCCTTCGTGAACAACCCACACTTTCCGATCATCACGCTGTTCCTCATGCGGGTGGTAGCGGGCATCCACCTTCGTGAGCCCGCGCGCCTGCAGACCCTCCTGGCCGCCGTCTTCAAGGCCATGTGGATCGATGCGCTGGATCTGAACCAGCCCCTGCTGGCCGCGAAGATCCTGTCCGACGCGGGTTTCGCACCGGACGCGATCCAGGCGCTGGCCAACGATCCCGAAGTCAAGGCGACGCTCAAGGCCACCACGGCCGAAGCGGTGGCAAGAGGCGTCTTCGGTGCGCCGACCAGCTTCGTCGGCGACGAAATGTTCTTCGGCCAGGACCGCCTGGACATGATCCGCGACGAGCTTGCACGCTGAGCCGACAAGTCCCATTTACCTGGAGAACTCATGGAACGCAGACGTTGGCATGCCGCCTACCCACCCGAGCTGGCAATCGATATCGACCTGCCACCCGACGAGACGCTGGCGACGGTGATCGAATGCTCGATCAGGGACTACGCCGATCGCCCCGCGGTCATCGTGCGCGACGAGTCCCTCACCTATTCGCAACTGGGCGAACTGTCGAATCGGCTCGCCTCGCATTTCGACACGTTCGGTCTGCGGCAGGGAGACCGCGTGGCCCTGATGATGCCCAACAGCCTCGCGTTCGTGATCGCGATGGCTGCGATCCTGCGCCGCGGGCTGATCGGCGTACCGGTGAACCCGCTCTACACGCCACGTGAACTCGCGCATCAACTGACCGATGCGGGCGTGCGCTGCATCGTGCTGGCCGAGCCGCTGCGCGAAGCGCTGGAAGGCGTGATCTTCGAGGCTGGCGTCGAGCAGATACTCACCGCGAGCGCGACGGGCCTGCAGCATGCGATCGCGGCCGACCAGGCGGGTGCGGCCAGTCTTTCGGGGCCCGTCGTGCCATTGGCCGCCGCCATCGCGCGGGCCAGCGATGACCCGCTGCCGGCCGTGAAGATCGTGGCGGCCGATCCCGCCTTCCTGCAGTACACCGGCGGCACCACCGGCCTGTCCAAGGGCGCGGTGCTGACGCATCGGTCCTTCGGTGCCGGCATGCTCCAGTCGATCAGCTGGCTCCGGCTGGCGGTCGACATCCGGCAATGGTCCGTGCTGGCCCCCCTGCCGCTCTATCACATCTATCCGCTCCAGATCGCCTTGATCACGCTGCGCCTGGGCGGCGTATTGCGGCTGGTCGCCAACCCGCGCGACACGGGCTCCGTCATCGCGGAAATGAAGCGGGGGCCTTTCCTGGTGTTCATCGGCGTCAATACGCTTTTCAACGCGCTCGTGAACGATCCCGAGTTGCCGACGGTCGATTTCACCGGCACCGGGTTGGTCATCGGCGCCGGCGCGTCGATCCAGCTGGCCGTGTCACGGCGCTGGCAGGCCGCAGGCGGCCCGCCAATCACCGAGGCCTACGGGCTCACCGAGACCTCGCCCTCCGCGACCTTCAACCCGCCCGGGCGCAATGGCTCGATCGGCATCCCGGTGCCATCGACGGACGCGCGCATCGTCGACGACGACGGTCAGCCCGTGCCCGACGGCACGCCCGGCGAGTTGTTGCTCAAGGGGCCGCAGTTGTTCGCCGGCTATTGGAAGCGGGACGAGGAAAGCCGCAAGTCCTTCACGGAAGACGGCTTCTTCCGCACCGGCGACGTGGTGGTGAGCGATGCCACGGGCGCCATGACCATCGTGGACCGCAAAAAGGACATGATCCTGGTCTCGGGCTTCAACGTCTATCCGAACGAAATCGAAGCCGTCGTGGCCATGCACGACGGGGTGCTCGAGTGCGCCTGTATCGGTTGCCCCGATGAGCGCTCTGGCGAAGCACCTCATCTCTTCGTGGTGCGGCGTACCGACGCACTCACCGAGGCGCAGGTCGAGGCGCACTGCCGAACCAACCTCGCCGGTTACAAGGTGCCGCGCCGCATCACGTTCCTCGAGGCGCTTCCGAAGTCCACCGTGGGCAAGATTCTTCGCCGGGAGCTCCGCCAGCCATGAGCACCTACATGCCACCCCTGCGCGACCTGCGCTTCGTGCTGCACGAACTGCTCGATGTGTGCGGCACCCTGCCCGGCGAGCCGGACGCCGCGATTGACCGCGAGACGCTCGATCAGGTGCTCGAAGCGGCCGGCACTTTCGCCGCGGAGGTCATCGCGCCGCTCAACGGCATCGGCGACCGCGAAGGTTGCAGCATGCCGGCGCCCGGCATCGTGAAGACGCCCTCCGGGTTCCGCGCAGCCTACGACCTCTTTCGTGAAGGCGGCTGGACCGCCCTCGCCTGCGATCCGGCGCATGGTGGCCAGGGGATGCCTTCGGTAGTCGACAACGCGATCTACGAGATGTTCTGCGGCGCCAACATGGGTTGGGCGGCGTATCCTGGCATGTCGCATGCAGCCTACACCTGCCTGGCGAGCAATGGCGACGCGGCGCAGCAAGCCCTCTATCTGCCGCGCATCGCCTCCGGCGAATGGGCCGGCACGATGTGCCTGACCGAGCCGCACGCAGGGACCGACCTGGGCCTGCTGCGCACGCGCGCACAGCCGCGCGGCGACGGCACGTACGCCATCACCGGTACCAAGATCTTCATCTCCGGTGGCGAGCAGGACCTGACCGAGAACATCGTGCACCTCGTGCTGGCGCGACTGCCCGATGCGCCACCCGGCGTGAAAGGGATCTCGCTGTTCATCGTCCCGAAGTTCCTGCCATCGGCCGATGGCAAGGCCGGCGCGCGAAATGCGCTGGCCTGCGGCTCGATCGAGCACAAGATGGGCATTCACGGCAACGCCACGTGCACGATGAACTTCGACGGCGCCACGGGATGGTTGCTCGGCGACCCCAATCGCGGACTGGCTGCGATGTTCGTGATGATGAATCACGCGAGACTCGTGGTCGGGGTCAACGCCATCGGGCTCATGGACGCGGCACATCAGAAGGCACTGGCCTATGCCAACGACCGGACGCAGGGACGGGCCGCCACTGCCGGTGCCCGCAGCGGCCCGGCCGACCCGATCGTCGCGCATGCCGACGTCCGCCGCATGCTGCTGACCCAGAGAGCCTACGTCGAGGGGGCGCGCGCATTTGCGCTGTGGGCCTCGCAACTGGCCGACATCCAGGCACGCAGCACCGACGCCGCCGAACGCCAGCGCGCGGGCTCGCATCTCGCGTTGGCAACCCCGATCGTCAAGGCGTTCTCGAGCGACCTGGCCGTCGAGTGCACGAGCATGGCCATGCAGGTTTTCGGCGGCCATGGCTTCATCACCGACACCGGTGTGGAGCAACACCTGCGTGACGCCCGGATCATTCCGCTCTACGAAGGCGCCAACGGCATACAGGCCATGGACCTGCTGGGCCGCAAGGTGCTGGCCGATGGCGGATCGGCCTTGCGCGCGCTGCTGGACGAGGTGGACGAATTCGTCGAGTCGCACGCGTCGGTACACGCCATGCAACCTTTCTGCATGCCACTGGGCGACCTGGTGGCACTCGTGCGCGTCGCGACGAGCGAACAGGTGGAACTTGCAGGCAAGGATGGCAATGCGGCAGGCGCCGCCGCGGCGCCCTTCCTTCGACTGGTCGGGCACCTCGCACTGGCCTGGATGTGGGCCCGCATGGCCGCCCTCGCGGTCGATCGACAGGACGATGGCGACCATCCGTTCTATCGAAACAAGCTGCGAACGGCCTCGTTCTACTACGAGCGTCTGCTGCCGGAAACCCAGTCCCTGGCGATCATCCTGAGCACCAACGCGTCGGCCTGGACGTCCGGGAGTGAAGCACTGTAGCAATGCCTTCGACTCAGCGCTTCTTCCTCAATTCAGTGATGAGCGCATTGAAGATCAGGTCGCTCGTCGCAGTGACTTCGATGGCCGTCGCCCCACCCCACTGCCGCAAGGAAAGGACACCATTGAACGCGGCCAGGATGGCACGCGCAGCGTCTTCCAGGGGCACCTGGAAGCAATGGGTGTCTACCAGGCGTTGAACCAGCGCTCGCATCTCCGCGAACGTCTCGGTGAGCAGTTCCGGATGCTGCTGTGCTTGCTCGACGAGCAAGGCATAGAGGTGAGGACGCTTGATCGTGAAGTCGACGGCATCGTCCCAGTGCAGTCGCAGTTGCAGCACCAGATCGTCGGACGCTCTGGGCGCACGTCTGTCTGCCATGAACTCTGATCGCCCCTGGCTGATCAGCGCCATCGCCAGGCCTCCCTTCCCACCGAAGTGGTGGTAAAGGGTGGGCGCCGTGATGCCGACCGCTGCACACACGGCACGGGTGGTCAGGCCCGCCGGACCGCGCGCCTCCAGCAGGGCCGCAGCGGCCTGAAAGATCGCGGTCTCGGTGTCTGATGCCACAGGCAGGTTCTTGGGTGGAATGCGAAGAAGTTTCAGCGATCGCCGAGCTCCTTTCCATTCTACGCAAGCGGCGCCACCGCCGCGGTCTCACATCAAAGACAACGGCGCCTGGACCATTTTATATATCGATGCTATATTATTTATATAGCATTGCTACATCGATGCTACGGTGTGGCGCGGCGGTTGCGAAAGCGCACACCGCGCAGTCCATGGCTGTTCTACATGAAGGAGAAGTATCTTGAATACGCATGCAAATGTCGGCACTCGCAGGCGCGCGCTGGTGACCGGCGCGTCCAGCGGCATCGGCGCAGCCATCGCACGTGAGCTCGCAGCGCTCGGCTTCGACCTGGTCTTGACCGCGCGGCGCCGCGACGCACTCGATGCGGTCGCCGCAACCTGCAAGGGCGTGAACGTCGAAGTCGTCACCGCGGATCTCGGCAAGCCCAATGCCGCGCGCGCGCTGTGGGACGCCGCCATCTTGGGCGGCCCGATCGACATCCTCATCAACAACGCCGGCTTCAGCTACTTCCGCCGCTTCGACGAGGTCGACTGGGCGCGTGACGCGGAACTTGTACAACTCAACATGACCTCGCTGGTCGAGCTCGCGCGATGCTTCGTCGACGCCCGCAAGGCAAGCACCGGCCCGGCAAACATGGTGAACATCGCGTCGACCGGCGCATACCAGTCCGTGCCGAACATGGCGCTGTACGCGGCATCGAAGGCGTTCGTGCGCAACTTCAGCGAAGCCCTGCATGACGAGCACCGCGGCACACCGCTGGCGGTCACCTGCATCTGCCCCGGCGGCACCGAAACTGCGTTTCACGCTGCGTCGGGCGGAGGTGACTACTCCTGGATCGCGAACGCATCGACCAAAAGCGCGGAGTTCGTAGCGCACGCCGCGGTTCGCGCGATGCTGCAGGGCAAGCGCACGGTGGTGCCCGGCCTGTTCAACAAGCTGTCGTGCTTTGGCGTCCGCTTGCTGTCGCGGCGCTTGGCATCGCGGGTGGCCACCCAGGTGCTCGGAAAACCAAGGCTCACGCTGCCAGCGCGCACGAACGCCTGAACGTGCGTGCCGCTTTGCGGACGCCCAGCCATTTTCTGGGCTTCACCAGCCTATCGGGGCACGCCCAGGAACGTAGCGTTGGCTCGCGCACAGATCCGGTCGTCGGCCATCACGACCGCACTCGCAAAACTGAGACTCTTGCCGACCTTGATGACCGTCGACCGAACTTCGATCCACTGCCCCTGTCGCGCAGCGACGACGAAATCCATCGACAGGCTGACGGTCACCAAGGACAGCGTGTCACCGCTCGCCTGACCGCATGAAAGGCCCATCGCATTGTCGGCCAGGGTCGTCAGCAAACCTCCATGAACCAGGCCGCGGCTGTTGGCGTGGGCAGGACCGGCACGCAAGCCCAGGTAAATGGCATCGGCCCGCCGCTGCGAATAAAGCGGCTCCCACGGGTCGGTGAAGCCACTGCGTCTAAAGTGTCGTTCGAAACCAGTTGGAATGTTGTCGAGGACCGTCACGGTGCGCCTTCCAGATGAACTCCAGCCAGTCTATGGATTCCGGCCGGCGCACCAGTCACCACGATGACAACCAATGGATGGCGCGCTCGGCGGCAATCGCGGAAAGCCCGGCGGTTGTAGGTCGTCGCCTGATTCGTCGGCGAAACATGGAAAGCACCGGCATCCTTCGACAGAATATGACCGTGGCGCACCTTGCGCCTTGAATCACAAGCTCCATGCAGACCGTCGGCAGGTGGTCAATCGATGTGGAGTCCTCAACACATTTCACGACCGAGAACAACGATGGCCTCCAACACCACGAGCCCCTCCGCGACGGACCAAGAGTTCATCGACTTCGCGCAGGAGGTTTTCCAGCTCGCGCGTGCCGGCGATGCGCAGACGCTTTCTCGCTTGCTGCACAAGGGGTTGCCACCCAACATGAGCAACCACAAGGGTGACACGCTTCTCATGCTCGCCGCCTACCACGGACACGTCGATGCGACCAGGGTGTTGCTGGAAGCCGGTGCGGAACCGGACCGTTACAACGACATGGCGCAGACACCGCTTGGCGCGTCCACGTTCAAGGGCTACCTGCCGATCGTCGAGTTGCTGCTCGCCCACGGCGCCAAACCCGATTTCGCGCCGCCGGGCGGCAAGACGCCGTTGATGTTCGCGGCGATGTTCAATCGGCTCGAGATCATGAAGATCCTTCTTGCGCGGGGGATCGACGCCGATGCGAAGAGCTCGGAGGGCATGTCGGCGTTGGAACTGGCACGAAGCATGGGCGCGGCCGACACCGCTGCTTATCTGGACGCGACAGGGAGCGGCGACCCTATCAGCAGGTAACGCGGACAGTCACATGGCGATGGCAGCGCGGGCCTCCAGATGTGCCGCGAGCAGGCGCGCGGCCGGCGAAAGCCGCCGTTCATCCTGAAAGCAGATGGCGAACCGCCGCTGTGCCCATGTGTCCGCGAGCGGCACCACCTTCACCCCGAAGCTCGCGGTGTAGGGCTCGGCGACTTCGCGCGGGACCACCGCGATGCCCAGATTGGCGCGCACGCATCGCAGGCACGCGTCGAAGGTGCTCACTACCGCCCTGTAGTTGACCGGCTTGCCGATGATGGCGGCCGCACGTGCGAGCATCGTATGCACGGCGGTCGACGCGGGCAGGCCGACGTGGTCGGAGTCGAGCGTCTGCGAAAACGTGCACTGCGCCAGCATGGCGATCGGATGCGCAGGATGCGCGATGACGGCCAGGTGGTCGCTGCGGTAGGGCTGCATCGACAGGCCGTCGAGGTCCGCGGCGTCCCAGCACACGCCCAGCGGCGCCAGCCCTTCCCGCACGCCGCGCACCAGGTCGCGGCTGATCGTCTCCTCGATGTCGATGCGGATGTCGCGGTGGGCCGGCGCCTGGAGAAAGTCGGCGATGTCGTCAGGCAGAGATTCGGCGATCGACGATACCGTCGCCAACACCCGCACCTGGCCCTTGATCCCGGTCCCATAGGCAGCCATGTCCCTGGCCACGCGGTCGGCGCCGGCGAGCATGCCGCGTGCGTGCTCCAAGAGGATCTCTCCGGCGGCGGTGGCCGCGACGCCGCGCCGATGCCGCTCGATCAACTGATGGCCCAGCGTGTCCTCGAGCATCTGCAGCCGCTTGCTGATGGCCGACGGCACGATGTTGTGCAGCTGCGCTGCGCGCGCGATGTTCTGTGTCTCGCACACGCTCACGAACATCCGCAAAGTGGTCAGGTCAAGGTCTCGCACGGGGCCTCCGCATTGTGACATTCCAGAATGGAACGAACAGCGTTCCAATTTACCGCTTTTGACGGTGTGAAGGAATCTCTAAAGTCAGCCGTTATGCAGAACCTCCAGACCTCCAGCCGCCCGCCGCCACACGCCACCATCCGCGAGGTGGGTCTGCGCGACGGCCTGCAGAGCATCACGACCATCCTGCCGACGGTGCAAAAACGCGCATGGCTCCAGGCCGCCTACGCCGCGGGCCAGCGCGAGATCGAGGTCGGCTCTTTCGTTCCTGCACGGCTGTTGCCGCAGCTGGCCGACACCGCAGAAATGGTCACCTATGCCAAGACCCTGCCTGGCCTCTTCGTGTCGGTGCTCGTGCCGAACCTGCGCGGTGCCGAGAGCGCTCTCGCCGCGGGCGCCGACCTGATGGTCGTGCCTCTGTCCGCCAGCCACGCCCACAGCCTGGCAAACCTGCGAAAGACGCCGGACGACGTGGTCGCCGAAGTTGCCCGCATCCGTGCGGTGCGAGACGCCGCAGGCGCTCGCACCCTGATCGAAGGCGGTGTCGGGACGGCCTTTGGCTGCACGCTGCAAGGCCACGTCGACAAGCGCGAGGTGCTGCGGCTGATGCAGGCGCTGCTCGATGCCGGTGCGGACCGCGTCAGCATGGCCGACACCGTCGGCTATGCAGATCCTGCGATGGTCCGCGACCTGTTCGAGGACGCCGTGCGCCTGGCCGGCGATCGTTTCTGGTGCGGCCACTTCCACGACACCCGGGGGTTGGGCCTGGCCAACGTCCTTGCGGCGCTGCAAGTGGGTGTCGCACGCTTCGATGCCTGCCTGGCCGGCATCGGTGGATGCCCGCACGCCCCCGGGGCCAGCGGCAACGTTGCCACCGAAGACCTGGCCTACATGTTGGAAAGCATGGGCATTGCGACGGGCATCGACATCGCACAGCTTCTGGCACTGCGCGCACAAGTCGCGCAATGGCTCAAAGGCGAGACATTGCACGGCGCCTTGTGGCGCGCCGGCTTGCCGAAGACGTTCGCGGCGCCCTCGCCAACCACCGCAGCCGCTTGAACCCTACCGCCCCTCATACGCATCGCGACCCCACATGACCCTGCCCACCCACTCCCCTGCCTTACCGCTCAGCGGTGTCCGAGTGCTCGAATTCAGCCACATGGTGATGGGACCGACCTGCGGGATGATCCTGGCCGACCTGGGCGCCGAAGTCATCAAGGTCGAGCCGCCCGGGGGTGACAAGACGCGCAAGCTTCCCGGGCTCGGCATTGGATTCTTCCGCTCCTTCAACCGCAACAAGAAGAGCATCGTCATCGACCTGGCCACCGACGACGGCCGCGCCACCGCGGCGGAACTGGCGAGCGAATGCGACGTGGTGATCGAGAATTTCCGGCCCGGCCTGATGGCGAGCTTCGGGCTCGACCACGCCACGCTCTCCGAAACACACCCCGGGCTCATCTACGTGACCCACAAGGGCTTTCTCCCCGGCCCCTACGAGAGCCGGCTGGCGCTCGACGAGGTGGTGCAGATGATGGGCGGGCTCTCCTACATGACCGGGCCCGTGGGCCGGCCGCTGCGGGCGGGCACCTCGGTCAACGACATCATGGGTGGCATGTTCGGTGCCATCGGTGTGCTTGCTGCACTGCGCGAACGCGAACTCACCGGAAAGGGACAGGAAATCCAAAGCGCTCTTTTCGAGAACTGTGTGTTCCTGTCGTCCCAGCACATGCAGCAGTTTTCCATGACGGGAGAGGCACCACCGCCGATGCCCTCGCGCGTTTCGGCATGGAGCGTGTACGACGTGTTCACGCTGGCCGACGGCGAGCAACTCTTCATCGGTGCCGTCAGCGACAAGCAGTACCTGACCCTGTGCCGCGTGCTGGAAAGCCCCGACCTGGCGGCGGACCCTGCCTATGCGACCAACGCCCTGCGCGTGGCCGTACGCCCTGCATTGCTGGCCCGCCTGGGCGACATCCTGAAGAACCACCATGTGGCGGATCTGTCGCCCAAGCTCGAGGCTGCCGGCATTCCCTACGCGCCCATCATGCGGCCCGACCAGCTCGTCAGCGACCCGCACCTGATCGCCAGCGGCGGCCTCGTGCCCATGGAGACGGAAGACGGCGGCACCACGGACGTCGTGCTGCTGCCGCTGACGATGGGCGGGCGGCGACCCGGCGTACGCCAGGCCTTGCCGAGCATCGGCCAGCACACCGAAGAGATCCTCGCCACGCTCAAGACACGCGCCACAGCGTGACCCCCCACCCCTCCCGGAGACAAAAAAATGAACGCAACGATCCAGCGACGCACCCTCGCGAAATTCGGCCTCGCCAGCCTGGCCATGACCATCGCAGGCACGCCTGCCCGTGCCAATGACAAGCCGTTGCGCCTGGTGCTGCCCGTGAGCGCGGGCTCGGGCGTGGACACCATCATGCGAGCTGCCGCGCCGTCGCTGACCAAAGCCCTGGACGGCCAGGCGGTGGTCATCGAGAACTTGCCGGGTGCGGGCGGTATCACCGGCACCTCGGTCGTGGTGCGCGCACCGGCTGACGGCCTCACGCTGGGCGTGGTGTCGAACAACCACGTGGTCAATCCGAGCGTATTCAAGAAGATGCCGTTCGACGCGTTGAATGACGTGACACCCATCTGCGTGGTCGGCGCGACGCCCTTCGTCCTGGTCGTCAACGCCAGGCTGCCTGCCCAGAACGTGCGCGAGCTCCAGGCCCTGCTCAAGGCCAAGCCCGATGGCTACAACTATGGCTCGTCGGGCAACGGCACCATCCTCCACCTGGGTGGCGCGATGTTCGTCGATGCCGTAGGCGCGAACGTGCGCCACATTCCCTACAAGGGCGTCGGCCCGATGGTCGCCGACCTGTTGGGAGGCCAGATCGAAATGGCAGTCACGTCGGTGCCTTCCGTTCAGGGTCAACTCAAAAGTGGCGCGTTGCGTGCCATTGGCGTGATGGGCAAGACCCGGGTGCCATCACTGCCCGACGTCCCGACCATTGCCGAACAGGGCTTTCCGTCGGTGGACATCGCCGGCTGGTTTGCCGTGGTCGGGCCCGCCAAGCTGCCGCCGGCCGACGTCAGGCGCCTGCATGCCGCCCTCGTGGCCGCGTTCAACATGCCCGAGACCAGGGACGCCATGCTCAAGCAGGACAACATCATCAACCCCATGTCTCCGGAGGCCTCGGCACAGTTCTTCAAAATCGAGCAGGAGCGCTACGCGCAGCTGGTGAAAAAGGCAAACATCTCCGTCGAATGAACGCGTTGCAGACGGACCACCGGTACCCGGCCGATCTGCTGGCCCGCTGGGCCACGGATATCCTGTCCACGCAAGGCGTTGGTGCCGAAGCGGCAACGCTCACCGCGCAAGCGCTCGTTCGCACGAGCCTGCGGGGCATCGACACGCATGGCATCTCGCGTCTGCCCGGCTACGTCGACAAATTGCGAACCGGCGAAGTGCAACCGCGCGCCTTGCCAAGGTTCGGCTTGCATGCCGGTTTGCTCGAGTGCGATGGTGCAGGCACATTCGGTCAGGTCGCGGCCAGTCATGCGGTGCACCGCGCAATGGAGGAAGCACGAGCCTCGGCCGTGGTGGCATGCCGACTTCATTCCATGGGCCATTTGGGCGCGCTCGGCACGTTGATTCTTCCTGCGGCAGAGCAAGGTTTCATGGCGGTGCTGTGCCAGCGCACGCCACCCATCATGGCGATGCCGGGCGCTTCGGGGCCGGCCATGGGCAACAACCCGATGGCGTTCGCCGTCCCGGTCGCGGGACGCGCGCCGCTGGTCTTCGACATGGCGCACAGCGTGGTGGCGCGGGGCCATGTGGCCGAGGCACAGCGCGAGGGGCTCCTCAGCATCCCGGACCACTGGGCGCTGGGACCCGACGGTGCGCCCACCACCGACCCGGCCACGGCGCTGCGCGGAGCGATGCAACCCATCGCCGGACACAAGGGCATGGGGCTGGCCATGCTGGTGGAGTGCCTGGCCGGCAGCCTCAACGGCAGCCTGACGGAGCGCGACGGCATCTCTGCAGGCGCAAGGGGGTCCCCATCGAACGTCAGCGCGTTCCTCCTGGTCATCCATCCGGCATTGGCGATCGGCCAGGCGACCTTCGATGCCAGCGTCACTGCCTGGGTGGAAAGTTTCCTGAGCGCCTCCGCGCCCGGCGCGCGCTATCCCGGGCAGCGTCAGGCCGACTGCGAGGCCGAGCGCCTTCGCAGCGGCATCCCGGTCGCCCCCGGGGTGCTGACTGCACTGCAAGCGCTGGGCACGCAATGCGCGCTGCCCTTCATCGACTGAACATCGACGGCCCGCTCAAACCGCGCCGTGCGACTCCACGTAGAGCGCGTACAGCGAATGGCTGCTCGCCATGTACAGCCGGTTGCGCTTGGGTCCGCCGAATTCGAGATTCGCGCAGCGTTCGGGCAGACGGATGAAGCCGATCGGCTTGCCCTGAGGATTGAACACCTTCACGCCGTCCATCTCTTCGGACTTGCCCATGGGCAGGTACGCCTTCATGCCGCCGCCGATGTCGGTCGGCTCGGTGGCGATGGCGCCGCTGTAGCCCCAGCCGCACCACAGGTTGCCGTCCCGGTCGACCCGAAACCCGTCCAGCGCCCCCGGGCCGTCCGCATCGATCAACTTGGTCTTGTTGGATACGCTCGCACCGTCGGCCGCCACGTCGTAGCTCCAGATGCTGCGGTGGGGCGTGCCCTTCCATTCGACCACGTAGAGCTTCCTCTCGTCCGGCGAGAACGCCAGTCCGTTCGGGTTGACCAGGTCGGTGATCACGGCCGTGAGCCTGCCGTCCGCCGCGATGCGGTACACGTTGGTGGTCGCCTGCTCGGGCGTCGCGCGCGAACCTTCCCACTCGCCGTTGATGCCGAAGATGGGATCGGTGAACCAGATGGTGTCGTCCGAGCGCACGACGATGTCGTTGGGCGCGTTCAGGCGCTTGCCTTCGAAGCTGTCCGCCAGCACCGTCATGCGGCCGTTCTTCTCGGTGCGCACAACCCGCCGCGTCACCGAATGCTCACAGGTGACGAGGCGCCCCTGCCGGTCGCGCGTGTTGCCGTTGGCGTAGTTGGCGTTGGTCTTGTGGACGGAGAACTTGCCGGTCTTCTCGTCGTACTTCATCAGCCGGTTGTTCGGGATGTCGCTCAGCAGCAGGTACCCCTCCTCCGGGAAGTACACCGGCCCTTCGGCCCAGCGCATTCCCGAGCCGAGTTGCTCGACGGTGCTGCTGTAGATGCGGTACTTGGTGAAGCTCGGGTCCAGGATCATCACCGCGGGGTCGGGGTAACGCTGGTTCGGCTTGAAGTCGAAGGACTGCGCGCCGCTCAGGCCGCTGAAGGCGGCCAGGCCGGTACCGGCGGCCGTCTTCAGGAACTTGCGGCGTTGCGTGGGGGTGCGCTCTTCGGGCATGGTGGTCTCCTCTCGCGATGGTGGAAAACAGGCAATCTCAGCGGTCGAACGCCGGGCGCTTCGGATCGAACTTCCACCCCGGCAGCAGGGCCTGCATGGCAACGGCGTCATCGCGCGAGCCCAGGCCATGTTGCTTGTACAGCTGGTGCGCCTTCTCGACTTCGACCATGTCGAGTTCGACGCCCAGGCCAGGCTTCTTCGGCACCTGCACCAGGCCGCCCTGGATCAGCAGCGGCTCCTTGGTGAGACGTTGGCCGTCCTGCCAGATCCAGTGGGTGTCGATGGCCGTCACGCGACCCGGCGCCGCGGCACCGACATGGGTGAACATGGCGAGCGACACGTCGAAGTGGTTGTTCGAGTGCGAGCCCCAGGTCAGTCCCCAGTCGCGGCAGGTCTGCGCAACCCGCACCGACCCGGCCATGGTCCAGAAATGCGGGTCGGCCAAAGGAATGTCGACCGACTGCAACGCCAGCGCATGCGTGAGCTGGCGCCAGTCGGTGGCGATCATGTTGGTCGCGGTCGGCAGGCCGGTGGCTCGCCGGAACTCGGCCATGACTTCACGGCCGGAAAAACCCTCTTCGGCACCGCAGGGGTCTTCGGCATAGGCCACGACGCCGCGCATGTCGCGCATCAGGCGGATGGCGTCCTTGAGCAACCAGCCGCCGTTCGGGTCGAGGGTGACGCGTGCGTCCGGAAAGCGTTCGTGAAGCGCCACGATGGCCTCCACCTCTTCGTCGCCCCGCAGCACGCCGCCCTTGAGCTTGAAGTCGTTGAAGCCGTAGCGCGCTTGCGCGGCTTCGGCCAGCCGGACGATCGCCTCGGGCGTCATCGCCTCTTCGTGCCGCACACGCGACCAGTCGTCCGTCGCCGCGTCATCGGTGGCATACGGCAGATCGGTCTTGCGCTTGTCGCCCACGTAGAACAGGTAACCCAGCATCTCGACCGCGTCGCGCTGCTGCCCTTCGCCGAGCAGCGCCGCCACCGGCACGCCCAGGTGTTGGCCCAGCAGGTCGAGCAACGCCGACTCGATGGCGGTGACGGCGTGGATGGTCGTGCGCAGGTCGAAGGTCTGCAGGCCGCGCCCGCCGCTGTCGCGGTCGGCGAACTGGCGCTGCACTTCCTGCAGCAGCCGTTGCTGCGATCCCAGCGGCTGGCCGACGATGAGACCTCGCGCATCTTCCAGCGTCTGGCGAATCTTCTCGCCGCCCGGCACTTCGCCCACACCGGTGTTGCCGGCGCTGTCGGTGAGGATCAGCAGATTGCGAGTGAAGAACGGGCCGTGGGCGCCGCTGAGGTTCAGCAGCATGCTGTCGCGGCCGGCGACGGGGATGACCCGCAGCTCGGTAATCTTCGGTGTGGAACTCGACATGGCTTTCCTTACAGCCCCTGGGAGGCCAGGTCCGCACCGCAGGGCGCGTCGGTCACGGGAAACGACAGCAGGCCGGAGCCCATGATCGACTTGAGTTCTTGAGGGGTGAAGCTCATTGTTCTTTCCGAAAAATTGATGGGGAGGGAGTGCGAGGATCGAAGCCGTCTCGATCAGGTCACAGGCGCCGGGTTGAAGAGCACCAGCGCGTTGTGCAGCTTCCAGTGCTCGGCCCAGGTCTTCTTGCGGCCGCTGGCAACGTCGAGCATCAGCTGGAACATCTCCCAGCCGACGTCCGCGATGGTCTTCTCGCCCGTGGCGATGGTGCCCGCGTTGATGTCCATGAGATCGTGCCAGCGGCGCGCCAGGTCGTCGCGCGTCGCGACCTTGATCACCGGCACCTCGGCCAGGCCGTAGGGCGTGCCGCGGCCGGTGGTGAAGACGTGCAGGTTCATGCCGGCGGCCAGCTGCAGCGTGCCGCAGATGAAGTCGCTCGCCGGCGTGGCCGCGTAGATCAGCCCCTTCTGCTTGAGCTTTTCGCCGGGCGCAATGACACCGGAGATCGGCGAGCTGCCCGACTTGACGATCGACCCCATCGCCTTCTCGACGATGTTCGACAGGCCACCCTTCTTGTTGCCGGGCGTGGTGTTGGCGCTGCGGTCGACGCGGCCGCGATCGAGGTACGCGTCGTACCAGGCCATCTCGCGGATCATGGCCTCGGCCACCTCGGGCGTGGTCGCGCGCGAGGTCAGCTGGTCGATCCCGTCGCGCACTTCGGTGACTTCGGAGAACATGACGGTGGCGCCGGCGCGCACCAGCAGGTCGGTGCAGAAGCCCACTGCCGGGTTGGCCGTGACGCCGGAGAAGGCGTCGCTGCCGCCGCACTGCACGCCCACGACGAGCTCGCTCGCGGGCACTGTCTCGCGCGTGCGGCTGTTGAGCCGCTCGAGGTGCGTTTCGGCCTGGCGCATGATCGACTCGACCATCGACATGAAGCCCACATGGGCGTCGTCCTGCAGGCAGACGACGTCCAGCTTGGTCTCGGCGCTGGCGCCCACGTCGGCCACGTTGCGCTCGTCGACCAGGGGGATGGAGCCGGGCGGCAGCAGCCGCTCGGGCTGGAGCTTCTCGCAACCCAGGCTCACGACCATCACTTCGCCGCCGAAGTTCGGGTTCAGGCTGATGTTGCGCAGCGTGCGGATGGGGATGACCGCGTCGGGCGCATCGATGGCCACCCCGCAGCCGTAGGTGTGCTCCAGCGCGACCACGTCGTCGACGTTCGCAAAGCGCGGCAGCAGCTCGGCCTTGATGCGCTGCACGGCGAAATCCGTGACGCCGGCCACGCACTGCACGGTCTGCGTGATCGCCAGGATGTTGCGCGTGCCCACCGAGCCATCGGCGTTGCGGTAGCCCTCGAAGGTGTAGCCCTCGAGCGGCGGCTGCGGTTGCGGCTTGACGGTGGCGATGGGCAGGCCTTCGAGCTCGCGAGCCGCCGGCATGCGCAACAACCGCTCGTGGACCCAGCTGCCCGCCGGGATGGGTTTGATCGCAAAGCCGATCGGCACGTTGTAGCGGCGCACCTCGCCCCCTTCAGGGATGTCGACCAGTGCGACCTTGTGGGCCTGCGGTACCTTGTCGACCAGGACCAGGCCCGAGGCGAACACGGTGCCTGCGGGCAGGCCGCCGTCGTTGGCGACGATGGCCACGTTGTCGAGCTCGTGCATCTTGATGTGCAGAGGTGATGCAGCGACGATTTCAGTCATGGGGTTTTTCCTTCAGGCGCGCTGGCCGACCTCGATCTCTTCGCGGGTCCAGGCCCTGGCCTGTTCACTGAGGCTCAGGCCCAGGCCCGGCCGGGTGGGCACGAGCATCCGGCCATTGGCAATTTCCAGGCGTTCGTTGAAAAGCGGCTCGAGCCAGTCGAAGTGCTCGACCCACGGCTCGGTGGCGTAGACGGCGCCCAGGTGCACGTGCAGTTCCATCGCGAAATGCGGACCGAGGGCGAGGCCCGCCTGCTCGGCCTGCGCGGCGATCTTGAGGAAGGGTGTGATGCCGCCTACGCGCGGTGCGTCGGGCATCAGGTAGTCGGCCGCACGTTGGCGGATCAGCTCGCCGTGCTCGGCGGCGCTGGTGAGCATTTCGCCGGTCGCGATGGGTGTGTCGAACGCAGCGGCCAGCGCGGCATGCCCTTCGAAGTCGTAGGCATCGAGGGGCTCCTCGATCCACACCAGGTTGAACTCCTCGAAGATGCGGCACATGCGCTGGGCCGTCGGGCGGTCCCATTGCTGGTTGGCATCGACCATCAGCGGCACGTGGTCGCCCAGGTGCTTGCGCACCGTCTCCACGCGGCGGATGTCGAGCGCGCGATCGGGCTGGCCGACCTTGAGCTTGATGCCGCCGATGCCGCGCTCGATCGAGGCACCCGCATTGACCACCAGCTGGTCGATCGGCGTGTGCAGGAAGCCACCCGATGTGTTGTAGCACTGCACGGAATCGCGTTGCGAACCCAGCAGCTTGGACAAGGACAAGCCGGCACGGCGCGCCTTGAGATCGTAGAGCGCCACGTCGAACGCACCGATCGCCTGCACGGCCATGCCGCTGCGCCCCACCGAAGCGCCAGCCCAGCACAGCTTGGTCCACAGCCGGGAAATGTCGCTCGGGTCCTCGCCGATGAGGGCCGGCGCGATTTCCTTGGCATGGGCGAACTGCCCCGGTCCGCCCGCCCGCTTGGAATAGCTGAAGCCCAGGCCGCGGTGGCCGTCCCTGGTTTCGATCTCCGCGAACAGCATGGCGATCTCGGTCATCGGCTTCTGGCGGCCGGTGAGCACCTTCGCATCGCTGATCGGATGGGCCAGCGGGAGATAGCAGGAAGAGACGCGGACCCAGGCGATGCTGTCGCCGGCCGCGGAGGGAGTGGGGATCATGAAGGCGCTCGGTCGGGAATGAGGCGGAGTGCGGCCGGTCGGCCGGTCACTCGATGGAGATCTTGCCGGTCTCGATCACCTTCTTCCAGCGCGCGTACTCAAGCTGCTGGAAGGCGGCGAACTGTTCGGGCGTGTTGGTGACCATCTCGAAGCCGATCGAGGTGAACTGGTCCTTGACCTTGGGGTCGTTGAGCGCTTCGACGAACGCCTCATGCGCCTTCTGGCGCACCGCCGGTGGCAGGCCCTTGGGCGCGACGATGGCCTGCCAGGAGGCGACCTCGACATTCTTGACGCCCGCCTCGGCGAGCGTCGGCACGTCGGGCAGGACCGCCGAGCGCTTCGGGCTGGTGACCGCCAGCGCGCGCATCTTGCCGCCCTTGATGTACTGCACCACCGAGTTGATGTTCTGGAACGACGCGTCCACTTGGCCGCCCATCAGGTCGGTGTGCGCAGGCGCCCCGCCCTTGTAGGGAACGTGCACGCCCTTCGTGCCGGTTTCCTGCCAGAAAAGCTCCACCGTCAGGTGATCGCTCGAGCCGTTGCCCGCCGAGGCGAAGCTCATCTTGCCGGGGTTGGCTTTCTGGTACGCAATGATGTCCGCCACGCTCTTGTGCGGCGAGTTCGCGGGCACGACGAGCACGTTGGGCGACTGCACCGCCACGGTGATCAGGTCGAAGTCCTTGAGGGCGTCGTACTGCAGCGTCTTGACCAGATGCGGCACGATCACCAGCGGGCCGAGCGAGGTGACCAGGAAGGTGTAGCCGTCGGGTGCGGCGCGCTTGACGAAGGTGGCACCGATGGTGCCGGTGGCGCCCGCCTTGTTGTCCACCAGAAAGGACTGCTTGAACTTGTCGGTGAGCCGCGGGCCCATGGCGCGCGCCACCTGGTCGGTCGAGCCGCCGGGCGGGAACGGGACGACGAAGGTCACGGGCTTGTCAGGCCACGCCTGCGCGCTGGCCGCGAGGGCTGCGACGCCCAGGGAAAACGCTGTCAGAAACTTCTTCATGCTTGTCTCCAGTGTGCAAATGTTAACGTTGTCATTTGCGGATGAAAATTCGGTTGATTTGTTGTTATGCGAGGGTTTTCACTACCGCCTCGCCCAGCAGGGGATGGCCCCTGATGAACTTCGCAAATGATATCGTTGTCATTTTTAAGGGTCAAGCGGGTTGATCGAGGGTTATCCCTGGTGCGGTGGCAAGATCGCCGTCAAGAGTTTGATACGGTACGGCTCCCGATGCGTCCTCCCTGCTTTTCATCGCCCCCTCCTTCTCCCCTCTGCCCATGAATGCGCCACTCCTCTTCAAGGCAGCGACGTTGCACGACGTGGCGAAAGCCGCAGGCGTCTCTCTCATCACCGCGTCGCGTGCGTTGAGCAATCCCGGCGTGGTCTCCGAGAAGACCAAGGCCCGGGTGCAGGAGGCCGTGGAGGCGACCGGCTACATCCCCAACATGCTCGCCGGCGGCCTGAAATCCAAGCGCAGCCTGATGGTGGCGGGCATCGTGCCTGCCCTGTCCGTATCGCAGTTCCTGCCCACCGTGCAGTCGCTCACCACCACCCTCGCCGCCGAGGGCTACCAGCTTCTGCTGGGCCAGACCGCCTATGACCCGGAGCGCGAAGAGGCGGTGCTCAACACCATGATCGGCCGCCAGCCCGACGGCATCGTGATGACCGGCCTGGTGCTGTCGCAGCGCGCTCGCGACCGCCTGCGGCGCTCGCGCATTCCCGTCGTCGAGACCTGGGACCTGAGTGATCGACCGATCGACATGGTGGTCGGCTTCTCGCACCTGAAGGTCGGCAGCGCCGTGGCGGGCTACTTCCTGTCCAAGGGCTGGGACCGGGTGGGCGTGGCGACCGGCAGCGACCATCGCGCGCTGCTGCGTCGCGAAGGCTTCGTGGCCGCCATGGGAAGGGACATCCCGACGGCCGTGGTTCCCGCACCCAGCAGCCTCGAGCTCGGTCGTCGTGCACTGTCCGAGCTGCTCGCCAAGGAGCCCCGGCTGCAGGCCGTCTGCTGCAGTTCCGATACGCTGGCCCAGGGTGTGCTCGTGGAAGCCGGCGTGCGGGGTCTTCGCGTGCCCGAGGACCTGGCCGTCTGCGGTTTCGGCAACGCCGACTTCGGCGCGCATACGGTGCCGTCGATCACCACCGTGCACGTCGATGGTCCCGAGATCGGCCGGCTGGCCGCGCGCCTCATCATCGATCGCTGCAAGGGGCAGCCGGGCGCGCAGACCGTCTTCGACCTGGGCTTTCGCATGATCGAGCGCCAATCCACATGCGCTGCGGCGCCTGCCTGAAGGCGGGCATCCACGGTGCCGGTGCGCTGCCGAGTCGAGGGCGGCGTGGGCCTCAGCGCGCCGTGGCGTCCCAGGCGCGGGAGGGCGGTACCGGCTTGACATGGTCCTTCAGGGTTCGGGAGGCCGATCGATCGTGATTGATCAGCAGGACCGCGATCATGCCGATCACGGCCGGAATCGCGATGGCCACGAAGTTCTGCTGCAGCGGCAGCTTCATGCCCACCAGCACGCCGATGAGGATGGGCGCCAGGATCGCGCCGCTGCGACCCACGCCCAGCGCCCAGCCCAGGCCCGTCGCGCGCACCGCCATCGGGTAGAACTGCCCGGTGTAGGCGTTCGCGACGATCTGCGTTCCGATGGTCGACGCACCCGCCAGCCCCACCAGCACGAAGAGCACCGGTGTCGACACGGCGAAACCCAGCGCGGTGAGCGACACGGCCGCCAGCGCGTACATCCCGGCCAGCACGTACTTGATGTGGAAACGGTCCGCCAGCCACCCACCGGTGATGGCACCCACCATCGCCCCCACATTGAGCACGAGCACGAAGGTCAGGGCCGAACCCAGGCTGTAGCCGGCACCGGCCATGAGCTTGGTCAACCAGGAGCTGAGTGCGAACACCATGAACAGGCACATGAAAAACGCGATCCAGAACATGACCGTGCTGAAGCCGCGACCGTCGTAGAAGAGATGCTTGATGGGTGCGCTGTCGGCTCGGTCCTTGGCCGGGATGGCGAAGCGATCGGTCGTGGCAGCCACATAGGTCGGGTCGAGGCGACCGGCGATCTCCTTGAGCGCCTGGGTGCGTCCCTTGGCCAGCAGGAAAGGCATCGACTCGGGCAGCGACTTGAGGATGAACGGAACGAGCAGCACGGGCAGGCCGGCGGCAAAGAAGACCGACTGCCAGCCGTAGGTCTCCAGCAAGCCCTTGCCGAGCAGCGCCGCGAGGATGCCACCGACCGCATAGCCGCTGAACATCAGCGTGACGAGCGTCGCCCGGATCTTCTTGGGCGCATATTCGGTCATGTGCGCCACCACGTTGGGCATCACGCCACCGATGCCGAGTCCGGCGAGAAAGCGCATCACGCCGAAGGTCACCGGATCCTTGGCAAATCCGGCTGCTGCGGTGAAGACGCTGAACAGCGCCACGCAGATGGCGATCGCCCAGCGCCGGCCGATCTTGTCGGCCACCGTGCCCAGCAGGATGGCGCCGAACATCATCCCGAACAAGGCGGAACTCACCATGATGCCCGCGTGCGTAGCATCCACGCCCATCTGCGCCATGATCGACGGCAGCGCAATGCCCACGACGGCCAGGTCGTAGCCGTCGAAGACGATGATCAGCGCGCACCAGAACAGCACGAGCGCATGAAAGCGGTTGAAGCGGGCATCGTCCGCCAGTTGATGAAGATCGATTTGACGCATGAATGAGGTCTCCGGTTTTTTCTTGTGACGGCGCGCCGCGGGCTGCGCCAACGCCCGCCGATCATCCGCAGACGTGCAGGACCGGTCCAACGCATTTTCCGGATGTCCTCTATGCGGCCTGGAAATTCTGGGGCGGGTCTACCCATGGCCTATCCCACAGGCATCGGGCGATCCCCAGCGCCCATGCGATGGGCGCATTCGCGCTATCACCGAAATTCGTTCGACGCCACGGGTCCACTCTCCTAAATTCAGCGTCAAGGTCGGCGCCGTGGTGGCGTGGCCAGCCATCGAACAGTGCACAACGACGTCGCACGCATCAAGGAGACAGCATGCAAGGAAAGATCGGCCTGGAAGAACACTTCGCGCTTCCCGAAACATTGCAGGACTCGGCGGGCTTCGTACCCGGCGCCTACTGGCGCGAGCTCAGCAGCCGACTGCTCGACATCCACGACCAGCGACTGCGCCAGATGGACGAGCACGGCATGGAGATGATGATCCTGTCGTTGAACGCACCGGCGGTGCAAGCCATCCCGGACAGCCGCGCGGCCTGCGAGCTGGCGGTCCGGGCCAACGACTTCCTGGCCGAACAGGTCGCCAGGCGACCCGACCGCTTCCAGGCCTTCGCTGCACTGCCGCTGCAGGACCCGGACGCAGCCACGCGCGAACTCGAACGCTGCATGACCGAGCTGGGCTTTCGTGGCGCGCTGGTCAACGGCTTCTCCCAGATCGACACGCCCGACAATGTCGTCTACTACGACGACCCGCGGTACGCGTCGTTCTGGGCCGCTGCCGAGCGCCTGGACGCGCCCTTCTATTTGCATCCGCGCAATCCGATCGCCAGCTGGTCCCAGATCTACGAAGGCCACCCCTGGCTGCTCGGCCCCACCTGGGCCTTCGCGCAGGAAACCGCAGTGCATGCGTTGCGCCTGATGGCCAGCGGGCTGTTCGACCGCCATCCGGGCCTGAAGATCATTCTGGGCCACCTCGGCGAAGGGCTTCCGTACAACATGTGGCGTGTGGACCATCGCAACGCCTGGGTCAAGGCGCCCAAGGGCTATCCGGCCCAACGCAAGCTCTGCGAGTATTTTCAGGAAAACTTCTACCTCACGACATCGGGCAACTTCCGCACCCAGACACTCATCGATGCGATGCTGGAAATCGGCTCGGACCGAATCCTGTTCTCGACCGACTGGCCTTTCGAAAACGTCGATCATGCGTCGAACTGGTTCAACGAGACCAGCATCAGCGAAGCCGATCGGCTGAAGATCGGCAGGACCAACGCGGTGTCGCTCTTCAAGCTCGATCAGCGCTGAAGGCAACGACCGCGTCAACAGGAGTACCCATGATCGACATCGACGAATGGACCATCACCAACGCGGTGTTCAAGGCCCAGGCCGGCACCTCCGATGCGCGGTTGAAGACCGTGATGGACAGCCTGGTGCGGCACCTGCACGACTTCGCACGCGAGGTGCAGCTGACCGAGTCGGAGTGGTCCTGTGGCATCGACTTCCTCACGCAAGTGGGCAAGATCACGGATGACAAGCGGCAGGAGTTCATCCTTTTGTCGGACGCGCTCGGACTTTCGACCCTGGTCACGGCACAGAACAATCGGCGGCCCTCGGGCTGCACCGAGGCCACCGTATTCGGACCCTTCTTCGTGCCGGATGCGCCGGCATGCGCCAATGGCGACGACATCTCCAACGGCGCCCATGGCGAACCCTGCTTCGTCGCGGGCACCGTCCGGGGCATCGACGGCGAAGCCATCGCCGGCGCGTCGATCGATGTCTGGCAGTCGGACGATGAGGGAACGTACGACGTCCAGCGCCCCGGGCTCGATCATGCCGAGGGCCGCGGGCGCCTGCACAGCCTGTCTGACGGACGCTATTTCTTCAGGTCGATCGTTGCCGTGCCCTACCCCATTCCGCACGACGGCCCGGTCGGCCGGTTGTTGCAGCACCTGGGCCGCCATCCCTGGCGGCCTGCCCACCTGCACTTCATGATCCAGGCGCCTGGATACGAAACGCTCATCACCCATGTCTTCCGTTCGGGCGGCGATTATCTGCAATCCGACGCGGTGTTCGGCGTGCGGTCTTCGCTCATCGCGGATTGGGAACGCCACGAACCCGGCATCGCGCCGGACGGCACGCCGCATGGCAGCCTGATGGCCACGCCCTGGTACTCGCTGGCCTACGACTTCGTGCTGAACCCTGTTCGCGGAGCCTGACGATGGAAATCAAACACATCGTCATGTGGCGCGTGTCCGGCGCCAGCGCGGAAGAACGGCATGCGAACAGCGTCGTCGTGTGTCAGGCATTCGAAAGCCTTCGTGGCCTGATTCCGGGACTGCTGGACATAGAGATGGGCATCGACACCAGCGACGTCGACTATGCCTGCAACGTCGTCATGTCCACGCGATTCCGGGATTCGCAAAGCCTCAAGGCGTACGCGTCGCATCCCGAACACCTGCGCGTGCGGCAGGCACTGGGAACCTTGCGCACAGCGCGTTTCCAGGTCGACTACCCCGTGAAGCCGGACCGCTGATGCAATCGTTCGTCTACACCGCAAGCAGCTCGCGCATCGTCTTCGGCTCGAACAGCATCGACCGACTGCCCGAGGAACTGGAGCGGCTCGGCCTGAAGCGCACCCTCGTCCTGTGCACGCCGGGCCAGCGCGACCAGGCCATGGCGGTGGCCGACCGGCTGGCCGGCCGTGTGGCGGGCATCTTCGATGGCGCCACGATGCACGTACCGATCGAAGTGGCCCACAAGGCGCAGGAAGCGGCGCGGGCGCTCGGCGCCGACAGCGCACTGGCCGTGGGCGGCGGCTCCACGGTCGGGCTGGGCAAGGCCATCGCGCTGGAAAGTGGACTGCCCGTCATCGCGGTGCCGACCACCTATGCAGGCAGCGAGGCGACGCCGATCTACGGCATCACGGAAGCGGGCGTCAAGCGGACCGGCCGCGACCCGCGGGTGCTGCCGCGCGTCGTCATCTACGACCCCCGGTTGTCGCTCTCGCTGCCGATGGGCCTGACCGTCACGAGCACGATCAACGCGATGGCGCATGCTGCAGAGGGCCTCTACGCGCACGACGGCAACCCGGTCATCGCCTTGATGGCCGAAGAAGGCCTGCGCGCATGCGCCACTGCACTCGAACCCTTGCGGCAGAACCCGCAGGACCTTGCGGCGCGCACCCAGGCGCTCTATGGGGCCTGGCTGTGCGGCACCGTGCTGGGGGCCGTCTCCATGGGCCTGCACCACAAGCTGTGTCACACCCTGGGCGGCAGCTTCGACCTGCCGCATTCGGATGTGCACACCGCGATTCTGGCCCACGCCATGCAATACAACGCGGCTGCGGCGCCGCAGGCCATGGCGCGCATCGCGAGGGCGCTCGGTGTGGAGGACGCGGCATTCGGCATCCACGAACTGGGCCGCATCCAAGGGGCCACGATGTCGCTGCGCGACATCGGCATGCCGGCCGACGGACTCGATCGGGCTGCGGACCTGGCGGCCGCCAATCCTTATCCCAATCCGCGTCCGCTCGAGCGCGATGCGCTGCGCCGCATGCTCGAGCGCGCCTACCGGGGCCAGCCGCCCGCAGACTAGGGCCTGTTAACACTATTTCCGGAGATTGCGTTGCCTGGCCCAGAGGCTGGATGCAAGGCGCGCGGGCGCAGCAAGGCTGAAGCCTTGCAAGCGCGGGCAACGCCGCAGACGGCCCCTGGGCCGGGCAACCCGAAGGGAAGGCATGCCCAGGCCGGCCACTCGGCGTTGCGCTCCTTGCATGTGCCGACGCACATGCGGCGTCACGCGCCTTGATTGGCCGGCCTGGACATGCCTTCGCAACTCCGGAAATAGCGTTAACAGGCCCTAACGCGCAGCCGTCATGCGCCGTCAGTCGGGCACAAGCGCAGCCGCCATCGCACCCGGCATGTGGCGGGACCGTTGGTGGAAGAGGCCGAACATCAGTTCTCGCAGCCAGCGGCTGCCGCTGTCCTGGTGAAAGCGTTCATGCCACTGCTGCCGGATCTCGAAGGGCGTCACGTCGAAAGGTGCCTTCAGGATGTGAAGATCGGCGCGCGATGCCGCCATGGCGCGGGCCAGGCGATCGGGCGCGGTGAGCAACAGGTTCGACGACGCAACAATCGACGCGAGGCCCAGCGAGTGGGCGGCAGTGAGCACGACCCGCCTGCGCTCTTGCGCGCCGGACCGCTCGAGCGCCTGCTGCAACTGGGAATCGGTGGTGCCCTGGGGCCGGTAGGCAATGTGCTCGGCCTCCAGATAGTCGTCCAACGTCATCGAGGTGCTTCGGGCCCACGGTGACGCCCGGGCCACCAGCACCGAAAAGGTCTCGTCGAACAGGCGCTGCTGATAGAACGATGGCCCCATGGCGTCCCAGCTGCCCAGCGCCAGATCAAGCTGGCCGTGCAGCATGCGCTGACGGGCCTCCGCCATGGACGTGTCCACCGTCTCGAAGCGCACGCCGGGCGCCAGCCCGCGCGCGACCGACAGCAGCTCGGGCATCATGACCAGCTGCCCGATGTCGTTGACGGCGATGCGAAAGACGCGGGTAGATTGCCCGGTTTCAAAGGTGCGACCTTGGTCGATGGCCTGCGACAGGCAGGCAAGGCCTTCCTCGATCGGCGCGATCAGTCGTTGCGCGACAGGCGTCGGCACCATGCCGTCGGCAGACCGCACGAAAAGCACGTCGTTGAAGCGCTCGCGCATGCGCTTGAGCGCATTGCTGACGGCAGATTGGGTCATGCCCACGCGCTCGCCCGCCAGCGTCACGCTGCGGGTCGCGTAGATCGCCTGGAACACCAGGAAGAGGTTGAGATCGATCGAGTTGATGTTCATCGCGTTGTCTCCTCGTGGTTCTTCTGCCGACGGCGCCCCGGATCACGCTGGATGCCATCGCGCCCACATCATTCCTTGTCGAGCGCGGCGAGGTTGTCGTAGACCCGCCGCAGCATGTCGCGCAACGATTCGGCCTGCGCGTGTGTGAGCCCAGACAACGACACGCGCTCGTACAACTGCGCCAGCGGCACGATGCGCGTGGCGAGATCGTGCCCTGTCTGGGTGAGGCTGAGCGCCAGCGCGCGCGCGTCTTCGTCCGAACGGTCGCGCACCAGGATGCCGCGCTGGAGCAGCGCGTCCACCACCCGCGACAGCGTCGACGGCTCGGTCGAGGTATGCGACGCCAGCTCCGACAGTCGCTGATGAGGCTGATGCAGCAACGCGACGCAGACCCGCCAGTCGGTCAGCGACAGGTCGAACTGCTTGAGCTCGCGGCTGAAGGACTGCCCCATGCGGTTGCCTGCACGGGCAAGCAGGTACGGGATCGCACGCTCCAGGTCATGCTTGCTTGTTTTGTCTGCAGATGCAACCGATCCGGCCATGGATTTCGGGTCTGGCGCCCGATCGTCCACGTGCGCTGCAACAACTGATTTTCTAGTAGCCATGGCGCATCTTACAAGGGGAATGCATGTGAATCCTTTGCAATTCCGGGCCACACACCCTCGTAAACCCCGAGAACATATTGATTGCAAATGCAAGTACTTGGAGGTTCAATCGGTTCACCTCAACGGTATTCCCTACACCTCCAGGAGACTCCCATGACAGAAGCCGCCACCAACCCCTTCGCCCAGCTCGACCGGGTCGACCTGCCTGCCCCGGGCCGAATCTCGCCCGTCCACGGTGCACCTTCGCTGGACGCGATCGTTGCATCCGCAAGTGAATTGGTGCCCATGCTGCGCGCGCGCGGTGCGCAGACCGAGCGGGAGCGCCGCGTGTCCGAGTCGACGACACAAGCGTTTCACCAAGCCGGCTTCTTCAAGCTGATGCAGCCCGCACGCTATGGCGGCTATGAATACGGGTTCACCGCCTTCATCGACGTGGTGAGCGAACTCGCGCGCGGCTGCACGTCGTCGGCCTGGGGCTGCTCGCTGGGCGCCATCCATCAGTGGCTGGTCGCCACGTTCCCCGAGGAAGCGCAGGATGACGTATGGCGCAAGGACCCGAGCGCCATCGTGTGCGGCTCCTATGCACCGGCCACGATGGCGCAGAAGGTCGATGGCGGCTACATGGTGCAGGGCAAGTGGCTCTTTGCGTCCAACGTCGACAACTCGCAGTGGGCGCTGCTGGGCGTGCAGTTTCCGCCGGATGAAAAAGGCGGCGCACCCTCTGCAGGTTTTCTGCTGGCACCACGCGCCGACTGGTCGATCGAGGACAACTGGCACGTGGCCGGGCAGTCGGGAACGGGCTCCAAGGGCATCGTCATCGACAAGCCGACCTTCATCCCGGCGCATCGCAAATTGACGTTCGCGCAGGCCTCCTCCAACTGCCCACCCGGCGTCGCGGTCAACACGAACCCGATCTATCGCATTCCCTTCCTCTCCGCGGTGCCTGTGTGCCTGGTCTCGCCGATCCTCGGCACGGCCCAGGGTGCGGTCGACGAATTGATAGCGATGGCGGGCACACGTGTCACGCGCGGCGCGGTCGCTGGTGGCGGCAGCCGGCTGAGCGAGTTCTTTCCTGTCCAGTCGCGGCTGGCGGAGGCCTCGGCCAGCGTCGACGCCGCCCGGCTTCTACTCTACCGCGACACCGCACAGGTCGAACAAATGGCGGTCGACGGCCGTGTCATCAGCATCGAGCAGCGCATTCGCAATCGCCGCGACCATGCGTTTGCCGCACGCCTCTCGCGCGATGCCGTCGAGGCCGTGTTCGCCAGTGTCGGCGGCGCGGGCCTGGCGCTCGACCAGCCCATTCAACGGATGTGGCGCGACACGAATGCCATTTCGCGGCACATCAGCCTCAACTGGGATGCCGTGTCTTCGATGGTGGGCCAGTACCTTCTGGGCCTCGAGCCCAAGGGCCAGTACTGAACGAGGCCACCCCATGTACTCCTGGGCTCTCATCACCGGCGACGCCGCCGACACGGTCGACGCGCGTCAGTTGCGCCAGGCGCTCGGCGCCTTTCCCACGGGCGTGTGCCTCGTGACCACCACGATGCCCGACGGCAAACGCGAAGGCATGACGATCAACTCGTTCGCCTCGGTCTCGCTGGACCCGCCGTTGATCCTGTGGAGCATCCGCGACGACGCCCGCAGCGCGGCGGCCTTCCTGTCGGCCCGGCCGTTCAACCTGAGCGTGCTCACGGCGGCCCAACGCGATCTCGCCTGGCACTTCGCCAAGCCCGCTGCAGACAAGTTCGAGCGCTTCGAGCACGCCTTCGAGCGCGGCACCCATGGATGCCCGCGCCTCATCGAGAGCGTGGCGACTTTCGAATGTGCAACCTACTCGCGCCACCAGGAAGGCGATCACACGATCATCCTCGGCCGGGTCGATCGCTTCACGCGCACGGACGCTCCGCCCCTGATGTTCCATTCCGGCCAGATGGGGTCGCTTTGGGAACTCGCCGACACGCTGGCACGGCCGCCCTCGCCGCTGCAGGACGCGCCTTCCTGAGCATCGATCCAAGGGTTAACCCTTATTTCTCACCCGCTCGCGCCTGCCGATAGAAAACTCGTGACACCTGCACGGCCTTGCCGCGCTGCGCCCAACCGAGGCTGCCCGCAGGGCTCACGCGTCTTCATCTATCTGGAAGGTAATGCGATGACTTTGAGGAACATGAAAATCGGCACACGCCTGGGAACCGTTTTCGGCGTCGTGTTGTTGTTGATGGTCATGATCGCCGGCACCGGCGTCTACCGCCTCAATGCCGTGGCAGCGTCGACCAAGGTGCTGGTTGAAGACGCGCTGGTCAAGGAAC
>Ga0247813_10000220_pt1 | contig 65391 bp, 70 predicted proteins | sample UWRJL169409C1_FD_180719 | JGI IMG/M metagenome (GOLD analysis project Ga0247813, IMG submission 180719) | Plant litter microbial communities from Arlington Agricultural Research Station in Wisconsin, United States - UWRJ-L169-409C-1 | ecosystem: Environmental > Terrestrial > Plant litter >... | reverse complement strand
ATAACCATCACAATAAACTTAATTGGGGTGTTTGCAGGAATATCCTCACCACTTCCCGTTTCACCATACGCCTGCGCAGATGGAATAGTTAGTTCGCGAATACCGCCAACTTTCATACCAACAGCGCCCTTTGTCCAGCCTTCAATAACACCACCTGGAGTTACAGAGAATGGTGCTTTTAGCCTAGTGCCCTCAATAGAACCGTCAAAGACTTTTCCAGTTGGGTTCCAACCTAAGTAATACGCAGTGAAGCTTGATTCTTCGGTGAGCGTATCGCCATCACCTACAACAAGGTCGTTAGTTTTAAGCTCAGTAACACTTGCAGCATCAAAGGCAGTCGGGCGGTTTGCATACTGGTTAAATGTATCGAAGTACTTTGCAGATAGTTCTGTTTCTTGGTCAGCAACTTGTTTTTGATATTTAGAATACTCAGCTTGAGCCAATTCTTTATCTGTTTGTTGGTTACTATTCGCAAGAACGATAGCGATAAATGAACCAACAGTTCCTACTAACATAAATGCGGCGATCGCCCAGATACCAATACGTTGTGCTTTAGTTGCAGCCATTAGATTACTCTCCCTTTAGTAGCTTCCAGTACGCGTGCTATGACGCCATCAATTACAGCCGTTACTTCTTCGTTTGTCAGTGTCTTATTATACGACACAAGCTTAATTCTAACTGTGTTGTTTTTCTCATCACTTCCCTCTGCTTGGTAAATAGCCAACGGTTCAACTGAAGTGATTAAATCGGTTGCGGCCAAAGCTTCTGTTGCTTCGTTTACAATTGCTTGGAACGTAACATCTGCTGGTGTTTGGAATGTGATATCACGCTCAGTGCTTGGGTAACGACTCAGTGCTTGGTAGCGAACACCAACTTGAGATACAGCTTCGTGAAGTGCCCGCGGGTTAATTTCAAAACCAGCAGTATATTCAGGGAGCTTGAAGCTTTTTTGAACCGCTGTTCGGTATTCACCGACAACACCCAAGTACACACCTGAAGTTACATCGAACACAGCAGCACTGCGCGCAGGTTCGAATGGAGCAGTCGCTGCATCACCATCGGTTAACGCTTCGTAGCGAAGCTTAAGCCCAAGAATATCCGTAACGTATTCAAGGTAGTTCTTCGCGTCGTAATACGCATCACGATTAATTTTATTTGTTTTTGCACGAGTAATAATGAATGCAATACTATCGAATTCAACTGGAACACCCTCTTCGGTTTGACCCGCAGATTTTCGGTGCACTTTATTGCATTCAAATACAGCAAATTCATCGTAGCCTGCTTTTCGGTTCGGGTGAACGAGTGTTAACAAGTTCGGTGTCAAACTTTGTCGATAGTATTGCAGGTCTGGGCTAATGCTGTTTGTGATTCGGTAAGCATCTTCAGGGTTTTGACCAACCTTCTTCAAAATATCACCGTGAATAAAGCTGTACGTTAATACTTCATTTGCGCCAGCGCGTACAAGTAGCGAACGAACTTGCGCTCGAAGTTCATCAAAAGCACTTGGGCGAGTTGCAATAAAGTCGCGACGTGGCAATGTAACGTTAATAGTATCGAACCCAGCCAAGCGGCCAACTTCTTCAATGATATCTTCAGGAATGTGAATATCTTCGCGCCAGTACGGAACAGTGACGGTTGCATCGAACTCGTCGAAGGTTACGCCAAAGCCTACGTTTTGTAGTAATTCAACAATATCACTGGCACTGAAGTGGGTTCCTAGTGTTTCATTAATGTGTCGCTCAGTTACCTTTACGATAATTGACTCACGCACACCAGGATATGCTTCGGTTAAATCGCTTGAAACAGTGGCGCCGGTATATTCAGAAAGTTGGCGAACAGCTTCCGCAAGAACAGGGCCAGCAAGCGGTGCAGGCACACCTTTTGTAAAACGAGTAATCGCTTCAGAGAAAATTCCATGGCGCATTTGTGTTGAACGTAGGTGGTATAGGTCGAATGTCGCAACTTCAACAAGAACATTTTTGGTGTCTTCATCAACGATAGTATTAGCGCCACCCATTGCACCCGCAAGCCCAACAGCAACATCACCGGCAGCAATAACGATATCGGCTGCATCCACAGTAATTTCTTTGCCATCGAGCAATGTAAGCTTTTCGCCTTGGCGAGCTGAACGAACACGAATACTAAAATCATCACCAGCAAGGGCTTTGAATTTATCGTAGTCGTAGGTATGTGACGGTTGGCCAGTGAGGAGCATTAAGTAATTCGATACATCAACCGATGCACTGATAGGTCGAACACCACTTCGAGCTAGGTAGGTTTGTAGTTGCACTGGAGATTGGGCTTTTTCATCAACACCACTGAGTACAATTGCAGTAAATCGATCAGACAGAGCTGAATCTTCAATAACGACAGCAGGTGCTTCAAGCGTTTGGTTAGAAGTAAAGTTTGGAACAATATCATTCAACCAATCAGGTGTAACGAATGGCTTTCCTTGAATACCAGACACTTCTCGGGCAAAGCCAATAACGCCAAAGGCGTCCGGCCGGTGAGTTAATGATTTATTTTCAACTTCAAGCAGGTGGTCATCAAGTTCGTATAATTCAGCAAAGTTCGTACCAGGCGCACAATCTTTATCAATAACTAAGATACCAGTGTGGTCATCAAACAAATCAAGTTCTTTAGCGCTGGCAAGCATGCCATTACTATTTACGCCGCGAAGTGGACGAACACTTAATACAAACGGTTCGGCATCGTTAAATGTTTCCGGCACAGTACTTTGTGGAGGCAGCCAGGCAACCATAATACCGGCACGAACGTTTGGCGCGCCACAGACAACTTGGACTAAGCCGTTTTCGTCACGTTCAACGTTTTGCGCAACCCCACCATCGTCAATTTTCGTAACATTCAGGTGGTCAGTACCTTCAATAGGCTCGCATGTAACAACCCTGGCAACAATAACGTCGTTATACTTAGCGCCAATGTGTTCAACGCCTTCAATTTCTACTAAACGCGCACCAATAAGTGTGGCGAGTTCATCAACCGGCATGTCGATGTCGGTGAACTTTTTAAGCCAATTTACAGAGATAATCATGATTCAAACTTCCTTAAAAATGCCAATTTACCAGATTCGAAGTGGCGTAAATCTTCAATGCCGTACTTAAGCATCACAAGGCGCTCAACACCACCGCCCCAGGCAAAGCCACGGTATTGCGTTGGGTCGATACCCGCAGCTTCAAGAACGTTCGGGTGAATCATTCCACAACCAAGCATTTCAAGCCACTCGCCTGGTTTACCACCAATAACGGCCGGCTTTTCAATCAAGAACTCTAAACCAGGTTCGGTGAATGGAAAATATGCTGGTTGAGTTTTAACGCGAAGTGTTTGGCCGTAGTATGTTTCAAAGAAACCACGAAGTGTACCAAGCATCTGGCCAAGTGTTGCAGTTTTACTTACATATACGCCTTCAACTTGATAGAACGTGTGTTCGTGTGTTGCATCAACGTCTTCGTTTCGGAAAACACGACCGTAACTAATAGCGGCAATTTCGCCACCAGCTTCGAGCTTTTCTTTACCTTCAATAAGTACACGGTTTTGCATAGTAGAGGTATGTGCAGGTGGAATAAAGCCTTCTTCAGTTCGGAACGTGTCATAGCCATCGCGCGCTGGGTGGTCTTCTGGAAAGTTCAATGTACCAAACATGTGGTGGTCATCGTCAATTTGGCGAGATTCAACAGCTTCGAAACCCATACGAGTAAAGATATCGATAACATTTTCAAGTTCTTTAGTAAGTGGATGTTGCGTACCTTGTTCGGTTGGAAGCAGTTCTGGCTTCTTCCCGTTTACAGACCACGGTGCGGTCACATCAAGTGCAACAACGTCAGCAGATTCAAGTTGCTCTTCGCGAGCTTGGACCGCATTCTCAACGGCAACTTTCACTTCGTTTACTTGGCGACCAAAAGCACCGCGCTCTTCAGGCGGCAATGTGGCAATAGCGCTATACATTTCTTTAAACTCAGGTGCTTTTAAAACTTCACGAGGCATCTCGCTCGCAGCAACTTGCTGTAGCAAACTTTGAAGAACACCCTGGACATCGTATGTAGACATAATTAATACCTATTATACGCTACAGCTAGCGTGTAAGCGAGAGGCTAACGCCATTAATTAACCGAAATAATAACCAGCCAAATAGCCGCTACGACAATCGCTGCAATAACAACAATCCACACCCAGCCAAATTTGCCGCTTAATTCTGTACCTTGTATATATGCCGAATCATCTACGCCATCAGGCAAGTCAGCCTGTTTAGCTTTTTCGCGTGCACGGTCTTGTAGCTCTTGTGCAAGCTTTTCTTGAAGTTGCGAACGTGTGTCGCTTTGTTTTACGTATAATCCCATACAACTACTATATCACTCCTGCTTATCCCAAAGGGAATCTTAAGTGTTGACTCGAATTGTTTATGGTATACTGATGGCATATTTACCATAAGGAGGGAAATACATATGGCAACTAAGAAGGCCGCTTCTACTAAAAAGAAAGCTCCGGTGAAAGCTAGCACTTCATCAGCAGCAAAAACGACTGTCAAGACTGTCAAAACCGTCTCTGTGTCAGCATCTGCATCACAGACTGGTCTTAGTTCTCACATCGTTACATCACTACGTTCAGCAAAACTTTGGCGTGCTTTGGCCGCAGAGTTCATCGGTACATTCTTACTCGCAGGAGTAATTATTGCCGGTCAAGGTCAACCAATCTTCGTGCTATTCGCACTAGTTGGTATCGTTCTACTAATCGGTGCAATTTCAGGTGCACACGTTAACCCAGCTATCACTATTGGTGCTTGGGCTACTCGTCGTATCGGATGGCTCCGTGCTGTTGGTTACATCGTCGTACAATTCCTTGGTGCTGCTGTTGCTTACCTAGCATTCAGCGCATTCATCGGTGGTGCTGGTGAAGTTTCTGAACAACAACAACTTTACGGCCAAGCTGCTCCAACTTTGTTTGCTGCTGCTGACCTCGCTAACGTTGCTGGTAAAGAATGGTATGTCTTCTTCTCTGAGCTTCTTGGTGCAACAATCCTTGGTTTCGCAGTTGCCAGTGCAACTCGTACCCTTGATCGTCTTACTGGCGCATTCACAATCGGTCTTGGTATCTTCATCGCTTTGATGGTTACTGTTACTGTTTCTGGATACGTTTCAGCAAGTGCAATCTTTAACCCAGCTGTAGCGCTTGCGCTTCAAGCTTACCAACCAATTGTCTGGACATACGCTGTATACGCGCTTGCACCAGTAATCGGTGGTGTTATCGGCTTCATCGTACACGACCTCGTCCGTACAAAAGAAGTTATCTAGTTTAAACCCTAGAACATTTAAAAACCCGCTTGCTAGAGCGGGTTTTTATTATTGACAAAATATAATAAATGTTCTAATATAATACACTGCAGTTCGCCTACCATTCATTGGATGTGCGAACAGCGCACCCCACAAGCAGAGAGAATCATTATGACTCAACTTATTACAGCTGTCCGATACGGTGACTCGCTGACGATTATCACTCACGTGTTTTCCAACCCTGAAGATAAATCTTCGGAGGGTGAGAAAACTGTTCCGCAGTTTCCCCTCTTCGTCATCAGCGAGAATCAGACAAAGGAAGAGTTCGCCGAATCCTTCAAGGAGTCGATGAAGGCACATCCAGCACAAGACATGCTGGACATGTACATCATTCAACGAGGCAGCTCGTTGTATTTCGGCCTCAACCAGGTAAGGCAGCGATTCATCGCCGCGGTGAAAGACACGTTCGGATGGACGCAAGATCTCGACATCGAGTATCCCGTTTCCGAACAGTTCTCTTACCAACACGAACTTGTTGCGTTCCCCTATCCGCTCGTAACACCCGAGCAGATCGTGACGAACATCCTAGTCGGCGAACTCTTCCCTTCGAAGATGAGCCTGGAACTGTATAACGACCACGTTACGCAGATGCGTAGCCTCAAACAGTGATCGCAGGGGGTGGTGAGATTACTTACCACCCCCGCACACCTGATTCTCTTTGCTTGTTTAACTCCTTAACCGGAGTTATTTTAATTTGAATTATACACAAACAATGTTATAATATACTTAATTTTGGTTGAGCAAATACTTACAGAAAAATCATCTGTCGTTCTCGCTCCCGAAATGGAGTTAACGACAACTAATCCTCTTGGAGAATGATGTCTGAAACATTAACAACTTTAATCGAACGTTTCTCCCCTACGCATGAGCGGAATGTTGCATCTGTAATGCGGGTGCAAAAAGATGGCGCGCGGCACAGCCTTCGTGCATTCGAAGCTGCTTGGACACCCCATGCCGTCATGGAATGGTCTGTGACCAGTCCTTTTGAGCCAACCGATAAGAGCAGTCTTCTGCCCATTGCGTGGGTAACCGAAAACCAGCAGCTATTGGTGCCCAAAATAAACTATGCAACGTGCAAAGATTCCAAGCTGCTACTCGCGATTACACCCGAACAGGTTCGTGTGCGCGATCGCGACAACCTCACCCTCGGGCTGAGTGGCGAGTTCGAAAGAATCGAAGCCGGGTTCCAGGACGCCAGAAAAAAGGCGCTGTCGAAATCAATCGACAGAGCCATCGAACGCGTTCGCGGTACCTACACAGACAAGGTAGATACCCGAGTAAGAGTTTTAATTAACAGCCTGCTAGACCCAGCCCTCGACAACCAGTCGTACGCTTCATGTAGAAACCAGATCGTAGAGTCGTTACTCGATTAACCCTCCAACCCAACAGCCCGTCGCTACAATGCGACGGGCTGTTTTACATTTCGAGGTTAGTCTTCGTCTTGCCGTGGCTTATCAATAAGCAATGGTTCAATACTCTTATTGCTACCCGCTATTTTCACAACGTCCGTATCAATCTTGCCAAGTTCTTTATGTGCATTGTTATAGTGCCCCACAGTTGTACCAAGCGACTTTCCAAGCTTGCCCATGTAATCATCAAACGTCGAAATATGGCGCCCTAGCTTGCCTACCTGTATTTGGATATCTTTTGCTTGCTCTTCAATTTGCAAGCTTCGTAGGCCCTGTAGAACGGTTTGCAGGTATGCCATAAAGCTGGTTGGGCTAACAATAATAACTTTTTTCTCGCGGAAGCCGTATTCAATAAGGTCACGCGCACTCGAACCAGTTCCAACATCACCAATTAATAAGTCGTAGTACAACGATTCACTTGGAATGAACATAAAAGCAAAATCCATCGTATTTTCAGCTGGGCGAATATACTTCGCTGTTTCATCAATACGGCCCTTAAGGTCGTTGCGAACTTTCTTCAACCATTCCTCGCGCTCGGGCTTAGTTTTCGATGACACCATGCGGTTGTAGTTCTCTAAACTAAACTTACTATCAATGGCAAGAATCTGGCCTTTGTCTAGAAACACCACTGCGTCCGCAATCTGACCATCGTTAAACGCATACTGCATTTTGAAGTTCTTGGTTGGCAGAATGTTCGCGAGCACCGATTCAAGATAATACTCACCAAACACGCCACGCTGTTTTGGGTTTTGTAACACGTTTTGGAGTGTCTTCAGCTCATCGGCAACATCGACCACTCGCCTGTTTGTTTCATCCAGTTTTGTAAGCCGCTGCGACACATCGTTTACTAGCTTCATACTTTGGCCAAGTTGTTGTTGCATCGAGGTTTGCATGTTGGTCGCGTTGCGTTCTAACTTGTCGCCAAGCGTTGTTTGAAGGTTCGCAATAGTACGATTTAATTCCGTAACATCAGATTTAATCATTTCAACGCTGCTACCCGATTTCAAATCACGCAAGCGTTGCGATATAACATAAAGCCCCGCACCCATACCGGCGGTAACAATAAGAAGTAAAATAACCACAACCATTTCCATGGTTTCAGTATACCATTAGCGGCAACTAGATAACGAGAAGAAGGCGGATAGCCACGACAGTCACAAGTGCCATAATAACTGCACCTGGGAACCATACAATACGGGCAACCATGCCGAATAGCACATAGCTGGCAGCGTACAGGGCAACGGCCCAAAGAATCGCTTCGTACCAAGCAAGGCCACTTAAGTATTGGCCAAGTGTCCATAACACTGCCGCAGCGGCCACAGCAATAATGATTGGACGAGGTTGAAGAGTGCGAACCAGCGCAAAGGCGCCAATAACCGCAACAATAACCGTCGCAATAGCACCAGCAACAGCTGAGCCATCAACACAAGTAGCCGCGTTCGCAAGGTCGCGACACGCTAGTGGCTCAATTACATATATGCGCAGTAGTACTGTCAATACCCACCAAACTAAACCGAGGAGTGCCCCGATAAATACTATTCTAACTCTCGCCCACCACGGTTTTACGACTACTGTTCGTTCGTCTGCTATGACTCTTGCCATGTCCGTGTATCTCCCTATTCTCGTTGATCGTTCTTGGTTGGTTACTGTACCATAAAGCACCTATCAGCGCAATTATAACCCCTGCTGTGACATCGAATGGTGTGTGAACCAAAGCGATGACACGACCAACACATACTAGTAGCACCATAACCGCGAGGACAATAGATAATTTCTTCATGCGGGTTTCAAACCAAACAGCGGCTGCAATGGCCGTTACAAATAGCGCATGGTCAGATGGAAAGCCTGGGTTGTCGAGATATGACGCACCTGGGTTTACGCCAAGCAATTCAAACGGACGCAGGTCAGATGGTTGGTAGATAGTTGCCAAGAACTTTGCAATTAAATACGCAGTAAGCCCAGCCATAAGAATGCGTGAGTAAGCTTTGAAGCGTTGACCTTTAGGAATCTTGAATACTAACGCCCATGCCCCAATAAGAATAATGACGAAGACGAGGTAATCGGCGATGAGGTGGACGAAGAAGTTATCAACCATATGGGTATATTATAGACCTCAAATTGAGGAAAACGCTAGGGCTTATGGAAAACTCAGGAGAATATCAAAAAAAGTTATTGAAAATTGGTTATATGGGCGTAGAGTAGAAATATAAACATATACATTAACTACGCAACGGGCAGGGCATTTTGCGCGAATTTCAGTATATAACCTCTTTCCCGATAAATTCAAAAAGCTAACTGGCTGGATTAGGTGCTTAGTCGAAGCGTCTAAAGTTTACTTTTATAGAAAGGAGAAAGCATGAGTTTTACGATTCTTGAAGCGGTCACGGATGAATCAGTCCGTGGAAAAAACCAACTTACAAGCCTCGCCACTGCCAACGCCTCAGCTGGAACACCCTGGCTTGACTGAGCCTAGCTCAAGCCCATAGCGCATAGAGGAGTGGATGCTTTCTAAAGGCATCCACTTTTACGCTATTCGATTTATAACTTTGTAAAATTCAGAATTGGAGATGTTTATGATTTCACTGGAAACACAGGTCGTCAAGATGACGAAAGCACTTGAAGAAAAGAAGAATATAGATGAAATATTACTCAGCGAAATTGTTAAATCTTTAATCGAGTCAGAGTTACAACCGGGAGGGCCTTATTTGTTCAATGGACATTTAAATTTACTACTAAACGCTCGGATTTTAAAATTATTTGCTTTACTAAACAAGCCTTTACCGAACGTAAGCCAATTTATTGATAATTCCATTGAAATCCAGCATGGATCAATACGGGAAAAAGTTGTTCAAATCCTAAAAGAGGTAAATGATATTAAGCATAACAAAAAATCAGTTGATACAAACTTTAATGTCGATGGTTATTATAATTTTTTTTCTTCATATTTCAATATGTTATCTCCGGAAATCCGCCAATCTACAGTATTAACTGGCGAAAAAGTTATTAGTATGGATCGACTAGGAGAAATAACAAAATTATCACTACTGTTCTCGGAATCGATAACTTATATTCATAAGATGAGCCTAGGTGAATTGAAAATACTAGGGCACGCAAATTTCATGGTATGGATATCCTATTCTCTCTACGATTCAGTCTTCGATAATGACATGGGATCAGACGCAGTTCCGGCTGCAAACATCTTCATGAGAAAAGCGCTTGAACTTTATATTAAATCTCATGTTGATTACAATTTAGCCATAGACTATATGTTTAAGGTAGACACTGCAAACTCATGGGAAATGGCTCATTGTAGGTTTAAAATCGATTCGGAAAATATCATAATAGAGTCCATTCCCGGCAATATGAATATGGAGAAATTATTAGAAAACAGAGCGATAGCACACATTATCGGCCCCCTATCTATTGCCAAAAAATATGGCGTTAAGAATTCGGATTTAAAAAAAATCGAAAAAGCTTTGAAAATGTATTGTATTGCACGTCAATTGAATGATGACTTACATGACTGGGTAGAAGACTTTGAAAACGGAAGAATGACATACGTTCTAGCTGAGTTATTTCGAAAAGCAAAAGTCCCAATTGGCTCAAGCGATGCTCAGTTTATTTTAAAGCGGTTGAAAACTATTTTTTACGATAGCGAACTTGAGCGCATTTGCTTAGTTACTGAATCCTATATAGACAAATCTATCCAATTATTGAACACTGTGGACATAATTGCTAACAATAATGAATTTATTAAACTTTTTATTCAACCTATAAAGTCGTCTGTTTCTAAAGCGGCCGAACAGCACCGTATGAATAAAAAAAGCATCTCTTTAATGTATGATTAACACTGTCCTCTTGGATGAATTTAAATATAATGAGTTAATAAATTTCATGGTGTTGTTTCAAGATAATCCAATAGAAAACGGGCGACAAACCAAAAGTTTGTCGCCCGTTCCTTTTTCTAATTCATCGCATCCAGGAAAGCCTCACCATATCCTAAATGCATCCCATCCAGATTAGGATGGAAACTATCAATTGTCGGTCCTCCATCTGTAGTGTTTCGCTTAACGCCATTTATAAATGACTGTTCTTCGTCACAAAGTCCATGCCCTTCAAACGCAGGCAAAGGAACATACACCACCCGAGATGAATTAACACTCTCGACAGCGTCTTGAATCACCTCGTTAATGTCATCAACTCGGTCATTCATCCAGATTGCGTCCGCATATGAAATATAGACAGAATTAACAGTAGTCACCCCAGAATAAACTGTACACGTAGCACCTCCAGGAGCACCGCTATCAACAGAATAGTTAGAGCTGTCACTGCCAAACAAATGCGGATAACCAGCAATATAAACTGTAGCGTTGGGCGCTTCAGTAGTAACCGCGTTCAGTATATCTACATAGGAGTGGATTGTTCTGTTCGGCAGACCAACGGTGTCAGCCGGAGGTGGACTCGTAGCAGAACCAAACCCGGCTAACTTACTAATACGGCTCGACGTGTTAGACATGACCGTAGCATCGTTCGCACATCCAAAGCCAGGATGTAGTGTATACTGCACACATTCATTCAGCACATCGGAAAAGCCGACGTCATTTCCTCCAATAGTCAAGGTAACGAACTCAGTATCCACGTTCAAACGTGACAACTGTCCACTGTAGTTATAGTTTCGAGGTGATTCAATCATGAAGCTAGTGTAGAGATCATCCGTCACCGCACCAGCACATGGAATGAAATCTGGCGGATTTACAATACTATTGTCCGACAGGTAGAAGCCGTACGCATCGAGCGAGCGAGTGCAGTAGCCTCCATTCAAATCGTAATTGTCGTTTCCGACGCCCGAACTGTACGAATCGCCCATTGCAACGTATTGATCGGCCTTAGTCAAGAAGTTGTACGACCCGTATGTATAGTCACCTGCGGCATTCATACATACTGCTCGCAGGGTATAGGCATACCAGGGGTTACTGAAACCATTTGCAGGGGTCACCTCAATAGAATAGCTCCATGATCCAGAAGAACTGGAGGCGACTGTAGCACTAAAATCCGTGCCGAAGTAAGACGCACCACCATATGAGGCGTTACTTTGGTCATGAATATCAATCTCAACAGGCACGTTTGCATCACAGTTCGTTAGCGAGCTAAAGGTGGCTGTTCCCCATATGTTGGTTTTATCTACAGTGACACCTGTTGTCTGACCAACTACGGTCATACTAACGGCATCGTACTCCATAGTTGACACCCATGGCCATCCTTCAGCGCAGTAGACGGTCAAAGAACCGCCACCTAGTGCTGCGTTGTCAGGAACGCCAAATGAACCCCTGCTCCAACTTCCGCTTGAGGTCGTAGACCCGATATATATTTCCGGAAAAACAGCATTGTTGGAGTCGGTAAAGGTGCCTAGTAGATACTGAAAATCGTTGCCTGCAGTTGGTGTTGGACAAATAGCATCGGGGTACACATACGTTCTCTCACCGGGTTGCAATTGATCGAACTGCAATTCGGTTGTATAACCTACGGCGTGTGCCGGGGATGACACAACAGCCGATATAGATAGAGCAAGCACTAACACAGCAAATATGCTGGTAATTCTTCGAACTATTGTACGCATTTTTCGCCTTCTATCAAAATGGGTGCCTAACATACACAATTGACTTGAATAGTTAGATTAAAGGAACATTAAGCGGAGCTTAACTATTTAAAACTACATTCTTAAGGAAATTGTGTCAACGTTTTCAAATTGTCCACATACTCTTTGTGTCATGTTATCGGGGTGTGCTAAAATTATAGTTAATGAAAAATATTACAAACAATGCTATTAAAAGAAACTTAAAATTAAAAGATTTTATCATAATTATCGCCGGATTAATTTCACTTGCAGTAACACCACTTATCGCCAAGATTGGCTTAATAATTACAGAGTCGAATTGCATAAAAAATGAATATGACAGTTGTACTTTTGCGACCTCATATACCGGAAATGTTCTCGCCACATATGTAGCGATAGGGTGGGGTATACTTGCAACAACAGTAATAATTATTGGGTTTATTGTATTGTTTAATAAATCACGTCCAAAATCAAAAAAAACTAAATAATATCTTAACAATTGCTCTATACAGGTAACTAATTGCGATGGCATTTATCCATCTAAACAAGTAGTACAATAAAAATACGCGTAACGTACCTGAAATAATAAGACCGCCCTTTGTGGGCGGTCTTATTATTTATTAAAACTTAACTATAGAGTAATGAGCGTCCAAGTACCTCCCTGGTTAATGACAATCTTTTCCCAGACTTTACCAGCTTCATCAAGAGCGTAAAGCATAGTTCTACCATCGTTAACTACTGCTGTTATTTGCACAAACTTAGCATGTTTTTCCATGTTTTCCTCCTATTGAATTGCACCACTATTATGGACCTCTTTCTTTAAAAGAGTAACTGGTTATGTTAAATGTAATTGATGGTGGAATAATTCTGGTAAACTATAAAGCAGTGTTGTAACAACAACGTCAAAAACTAAGATGTAATTTACACCGGTAGGTAAATAATAAATAAACAAAGTAGTTACTTAGAGTTGCAGCATAGCCGTGTTATCGTATATACTATATATCATAAGCAAAAACACTAAAGCTTGTGCGTTTGTTCCCGGTTGCAACCTATTAGAAGACTGAAGATATCAGTCTTCTTTTATTGGGCATAGAAAAAACCCGTAATGGTAATACGGGTTTTCCTAGGTTTAAGCTGCCTAAGCCTTAACTTGCGTTTGTTCCCGGTTGCAATGGGAGCGGGGCTTGGAGATATCTATAACTTACACCCCTCAGTATATTCTGGCCTGAATATACATCGGTAATTTCTAGTATACGATAAGCCCAAGCGGAATTCAAGTATTTTAAAGGGTTTTAATTACCACAGTTGAGCAAACTTAATTATATTTGCCAAACAAACAGTAATGCTTTAACTTCATAATAACGCACTAGCAATTTCATGCGACTTGTGCTATAATAGATACATTGCATCCGAATGGATACCTCACTATTGTCTCAAGCCGCTCAGTCGCGGGCCCAATTGGCAAACAAGTAGTTGGAAAGGTTTTCGCTGTTCGTCTGCAGCGACAACATACCAATTCATAACCCCTGAAAGGGATTACTATTTATGGCATATCGCCCTAGCAACAACTCATCAACTCAACCTCGTGGCGCTCGTCCTGGTCACCGTTCATTCGGCGGTCAGTCTTCTGGCGGAAACCGACGTCCATCAGGCGGTAGCGGCGGCGGAAACCGTCGTGGCGCTTACATCCACCCAAGCAAGTTTATTAACAAAGCTGTAGCTGCAGTAGACGAAGTCGTTTACGAGCACAAAAACAACTTTGCAGACTTTCCTTTTACTGCTGCACTTCACGCTAATGTTGCAAAACGTGGCTACACTGCACCAAGCCCAATCCAAGACCAAGCAATTCCATTTGTACTTGAAGGTCGTGACGTTATTGGTTTAGCAAACACTGGTACTGGTAAAACAGCAGCCTTCTTGCTTCCTATCATTAACTCACTTACAACTAACAGCCCACGCGGTTCAGTGCTTATTATGGCGCCTACACGTGAACTTGCAGTTCAAATCGAAGAAGAATTCCGTATCTTCTCACAAGGTATGCAACTTTACGATGCAATCTGTGTTGGTGGTACTAACATCGATCGTCAAATCCGCGACCTACGTCGTGGTGCACACGTAATCATCGGTACACCAGGTCGTCTTAAAGACCTTATGAACCGTCGTGAACTACGCCTCGACAACGTAAAGACACTTGTTCTTGACGAAGCTGACCGTATGCTTGACATGGGATTCATTAACGACATCCGTACAATTGTTTCTCAAACTCCTGCAGACCGTCAAACACTCTTCTTTAGTGCAACAATCACTCCTACAATTAAAACTCTTGTAGACACTTTCCTAAACAACCCAGCTGAAGTACAAGTACGTACAGCTGACACGAGCGAACGTGTAGACCAGAACATTATTGAAGCTGATACTAAAGAAGCTCGTCTTGATATCCTTACTAACATGCTTAACGAATCTGAATTCGAAAAAGTTCTTGTATTCGGTGAAACTAAGTTTGGCGTACAACGACTTTCTGACCACCTCGAACGAAGTGGACACTCATCTGTTGCCATTCACGGTAACAAGTCACAATCTCAACGCCAACGTGCTTTGAAGACTTTCAAAGATGGTAAAGCTCGTATCCTTGTTGCAACTGACGTTGCTGCACGTGGCCTCGACATTCCAAATGTTAGCCACGTTATCAACTATGACCAACCTGCTACATACGAAGACTACGTTCACCGTATCGGCCGTACTGGTCGTGGTGGTGCAAGCGGAAAAGCGCTGACATTCGTACCAACTCAAACTCGTCGTTAATCGACCTTGTTACAAAAAAACCCGCTCTTTACTGAGCGGGTTTTTTGTTTGGAATAGTTTCGGTAATCTCGTTAGCGACAAACTTTACATACCGGCCTACGATTTCATGGCCAGTTCGCAGCTGCTTAGAAACTATGTTTGAATTGCTTTTAGCGAGGCTGCGAATATTCGAACCAATAACAACCGGGTCAAGCGCACCATACAAAATAGTAATAGGTAACTTTAACTTCGCTGCGTCTTGCATAGAAGTTTGGTTAACAATACTACTTTCAAGTGCAGCAAAATACGCAGCTACGTTGCCAGTGTTCACATCAAAGGCTTTACTCGCAAGTTTCAACTTCACAATAAGTGGCGACAGCGATTCTAATGTAAGTGGGTATTTTTGCGCACGGCGATACAAATCTTTTAATATGGCATCCCGTTGCAACAAGCGGCGCTTCTCTTCAGTTTGTTTGTAAAATGGCGGGCTACATAAAATTAATTTCTTAATTCGAAACCGATAACGTTTTGCTAATTCAACAGCAACCAGGCTACCGAGTGAATGGCCTACAATTGTCGGTGCTTGTAATAGGCGAAGCTTCAGTAACGTAGCATTTACCGACCGCGCCTGCGTTTTTGCATCATACACCGCCCAATGCGGCACCGGCGATTGCCCAAAGCCAAGCAAGTCTATTCCTATTACCCTAATATTCTTAGGCAACAACGGAATTAATTCTTCCCAAGCTTTCGCCGAGTTGCCAATTCCGTGTATTAAAATAAAGGTCGCTTTTGGCCGTTTTGGCGACAAAAATTCAGTCACGTGCAACGTGTAGGGAATTTTTAGCCATCGGTGAAGTAACATGTCCATCTATCTATCATAACAAATCAGGGTCCGCCGTGCCAAAAGGGTTATATAATGTTTATAACCTTGTAAAATAGTCGCTTTTATTGTACAATATTATACGACTCAACTGAGAAACTTTTTAAGCCTCTTGAGATGTACCTTGTCAAAGAGGAAGACCACAATGATAGGAGAACCATGGAAGTCAAAGGCCTATGGGAGATTATTTCTCCTCGCCTGCGCGACCAAGTAACCAATGGAGTAATCGAGGTGGAGCAAATTGCAGTTTTCTGCAAGGCAAACCCCATCACCGTGCGCTCCTGGCTGAAAGGAAATCACCCACCGAACGGCGACAAGCTGTTGCGCCTATGGCACATTCTTGCACTCGGAGGCCCCGCCCCCGAGCTCGAGAACCTGCCGGCGCTAAACCGAATTCTGTCCGAGCTGTACGCCTTCGACGTTCTCGACATTCGAGAAGTCCAGACGTACGCCGGTATGAACTCGGCTCACATCAGCAACGCCTACGCATCGCTTCGCGGCCAGCCGCTTTTGCGCTGGTCTATCGAACCCGCTGAGCTTGAAGCCGAGTATGGCGACAAGCTTCGTGCGGCCAAGCAGGCAGTGAATGTTCAAACGGCACCCAGTGTCGTAACGGATGAAGAAGTTCCCGTACCCGCCGCAACGCCTTTCCAGGCTGCGCAGCCCGCACCCGAACCAATTCCCGACGAGATCCCGGTACCAACAGAACCGGCTCCGACAAGTGCTTCAGTCACTAACGTACTGAGCGCCGATCCGAAGCTGCTTCTGGCATCGTTGCTTGGAGCTTCCGCTCCACTAGCAAAGGTGCTGCTTTCCAACGCCACCACGGCCGAAGAGCGCAGTGAGTTCCGCGATCTCATCAGCACCGAAGTACTGTTCGAACTTTCCAACACCCTAGGCGCGCTTTGCTCTGAGCGAGCGCGCGGATTGGCCCGATAACACGTGGACATGACCATCGATAAGCCGAACCCCGCCAGTGCAACACTGGTGGACTTTTCCGAGGTCAACTTTCACCGTGGTAACACGCTGCTGAAGTTGTCCAACACCTACCCGTCGCTGCTTTTGACGGTCATCGAATCCATCCAGAATGCCATCGACGGCATGGGCACGCGCATCTTCGTGGGCATCGACCTGCGTACGCGCAGAGTCAGCGTTGCCGACAACGGCAACGGTGTCAACGTACAGACGTTCGAGAAGGCGCTCACCAGCGTCGGACAGTCCATCAAGTCGTCGGGCAAGCTGGGTCGCTTTGGGCTGGGACTCATCTCCCCGCTCAACAAGTGCAAGAGCTTCACGTTCACCAGTGCGCCGTCGGAGGGTAGCAACCGCAACTCCACTCGCTGGACGTTCAATGCTGAAAGCATCAGCGTCCAGCACCGCGAGCTGACCATTCCGCGAGCTCGGCTTCAAGGTCTCCCCGGGGTATACAACTGCTTCAAGCAGTACCTCGTAGGAGAATACGACCAGCCGTACCGAACCGTCGTCAACATGGACAAGGTCACCGAAGATAAGGTGATCTCGATTATGAACCTCGACGAACTCGAGAACGAAACGGTTTCGAAACTCGGAACCGCCATGCGTCGCAGCAAACAGCTCATCAAGATCTTCGTCGTCCTCATCGACGACAAAGGTCAGGTACAGCAGCGAGAAATCACCGCAAATGATTTCTCGGGCGAGAAGCTGCCGGAAGTCGTCTACAATGACGCCAAAGCAGGCACCGTCACCATCTCGCTGTATCGAGCTCAGCGTCGCTCTGGGCATCGCAACGGCCTCGTAAGTGTCATGGAGGCTGGTAACCCTTCAAGTATTTCCATCAAGGATTTCGGCCGTCAGGCACGAATGACGACGTGGAAAAACGAGGTTACCGACTTCATCACGGCGTTGACCTCGGGTTACTTCGAAGGCACCATTTCCTCCACCGCCATCACGATGTCCTCGGAACGCACCAAGTTCGAGAACAACTCAGCGCTTCGTGAGCTGTACTACGCCCTCGGCATCTGGTACGAAGAGCACGGCAAGTCCCAGTTCAAGAACGAACAGGACGCGTCGCGCGAGAGCCGCTACCAGGAGCTGGGTCTGCAGAGCCAGGAAAGAATCAAAGACTTCCTGAATCAGCCTGCAGGCGCACGCATCATGGCGGCACTCCACGCAAGCATCAAGTTCGGCCGGCTAGGAGATGGGCATGCAGACCCTACTACTGGTAAGCTGGATGGCGTAGAACCGATCGGTTCAGTTCGTGTAGGTCAGGGTGGTGCAGGCGTTCCGCGCAAGCCCACCCAACCGTCCGTTAAGCCCAAGCCTCCCAAGGTTGAAGGCAACGACGAACCGCGACAGCCCGGCAAGGATCGGCCTGGCGACACCCCGTTCGGTGTCACCGGCCCACGAGGCAAGCAGCGTCAGGTCATCAAGGGCGACTCGCTTGGCCTGTGGTACGAACACAGCGATCTGGCTACCAGCTCGAGGCTGTGGGAGTTCGACCTCGAACTAGGAGTTCTGACGTTCAACGTTCGGCACCCCCTTTGGACTCGTCTCGACGAAACCGGAGGGAAGCACCTGAACAAGAACAAGCGGTGGATTCTGCACCTGCAGGAATGGCTCACTCTTCAAGTCCTCAACCTCCTGGTCTTGTACCCGGATCCCAAGGATTTCGACGAGCACCGTTCCATCATCGATGACCAGCAGCGTCTGTACATCGAGATGTTCATCATCACGAGTCCCACCACCTGACAAGGAGGCTAACGCCAACAACCCCGCATCATCCAGATGCGGGGTTTTCCATATCTCAAAGTTTTTAACCCTTACGCTTATCTGGTATAGTAAATAACAATGTCACGCGAAAATATAGAGTTTCAAAAACATATTCAAAAGAAGAAGAAAGTCACCGTACTAGACACGTTGGTTATCATCGCATCTTTCTTATATCCACTCAGCAGTATCCCTCAAGCCATACAAGTCTTCCATGGTTCAACAGACGGTGTTTCGCTGTATTCATGGATAGGCTTTGTTATCTTCGCATCTATCTTTTTGGCATACGGTCTTAAACATCGCATCACACCAATGATCATCACTAATAGCATCTGGATTGTTATGGATAGCATTGTGATTATCGGCCTGCTACTGAATAGCTAGTTTTCTACAAGTGAAAGTATATTGCCCGCTGGGTCTTTAAACCAAGCAATATTTGGGCCTTGGTGAAATTCTTTGCCACGCAATACTCCGCGCTCATCTTGCGGCGCCGGCATTCCTTCGTACCTTTCAAAGGTAATATTGTGTGCGTTCACCAAATGGTCGATAGCGACATTAATGTCTTCAACAACGAAATTCAAAACAGTAAATTCGGCCGGTACATGGTCAGCCTTTTCGTAAATGAATAATTGGCCACCGCCCGGAAGTTCAACCAATAACCCCATACTGTCGTCCGTTAACTTCAATTCTAAGGTATCAACATAGAATTCTCGGGCTTCATCAAGGCTCGGTACAGATATTCCACTGAATGATGAAATTGCTGTAAGCATATACTTATTATACTCCCCTTCTATTGTTGTGTGTAAATCCAGGCACGCATGTAGGTACGCGAATTGCCGTCATCAATGAACTGGTCAGTTTGCCTATCAAGTGCACTAACAGCAGCATTCTTGTCGCTTAGTGCCGAGTACATCAGCAAGTAATCACCAAGTGCCACGTTGTAGTTATTCGGTTTATCTTGCTTTGCTAATTTGCCTTTAATATCGTCGCTCTTAAATACTTCCATAACCGGGCTCATTGGGAGTAGTTGAATACCTAACTTAGCATTTGATTCATCGCTAAAGAATGTCGTATAGGTTCGCTTGCCACCAAAGCTCAGTGAAGCAACCGGGCTGGTATACTTCGACAAATACTCAGCTTTCGTATCAACGCTGCGCCATGCGGTATTCGCCGTTGCCGTTTCATTCGACAGCATCCACGTACCGCTTTTCTTCAACGTCTTATTTCCAATCACATCCGCCCATAGCGCAACGCCGTTATAGGCATTCAACGCTTCGGAACTTGATTCTTGGTTATTACCGTCTTGGAATGGGGAAAGCCCTGCCGCCCAAGAGTGTGCAGAGTACGGGTCGTAGGTTCGTTCAATTGGAAACTCCGAGTATGTTTCATACGAAGCAATGTCCGCAACTAACAAATTCACTTCGTCTTTATACTCATCAACGAATGATTTGTCGTACTTACCTAAAATACTCGCAGCGTAAATAAAGTACCCGTAGTGGAAATGGTGGTCGTTAAAATCTTCAGAACCAAAACCGGAAGTTAAAGCTGCAACACCTTTTAAACTTGTGTCGTAGTAAAAGTAATTCTTTCCAAGTCGTGCCGAGAATTCTCGTTTCAATACAGATGTTAATTGCGTTGCAATATCATCTTGGTCAAGCTGGTGAGCAATATCAAGTAGCGTTGCCGTTCGTGCTAAAGCCTTGCCTGCGTAGTAACTATCCTGTGCTTCAATAACAATATCTTGGCTATCAGCTTGCAAGTCACTTACAACTAAACGCTTCTCCTCGTCAGTCAGCGTGTCTAGTGAAAGTTCGTTAGAAGCCGTTACAAGCGGAACGCTGGCAGTAAACTCGTTGCCTTGGCGCGATGGCATGTCGCCATAGATACTTTTGTACTTTACATCGAGCTCTTTACCACCCTCAATAGTTTGATAAGGCAAATTACTAAATACGGTTGGCTTTTGGTTTGCTGTTTTATAATTGAATTTAGTTAATGAGCTTTTATCGTTCTCATCGTGGGTAACTTCAACGGCAGTTACTTCGTTTCCAGAATCTGCAGCCAAAGTATCGCTTGCGCCTTCGGGTAATGCGTAGAATGTCGCCAAGCCGCCTGCAGGTATATTAACCGTCGCCTGCTCACCATTGAATAGAACCTTAGCTCCATCATGTGTTGCAACGTAATAGGTTTTACCAGCTTTTTTGTAACTAAACGTGCCGTTCTCTACTTTGCCACCAGCTGCGCCATCAAGCTTAATAATTGTGTCGTTCACTGACCTATAAAAAACATACGGTGAGCCTTGAGCAATGGTCAGCTTACCAATATTCTCTGTATTCTTTAAATACGTAAGGGTTGCTGATGTTTTGTCAAAACGGCTCAACTGAAATTTAGTAGCGCCTTCAACCTTTGCGTCAATTTCAGCAACATGTCCACCGGTAATAGTTTTTGCGTCACTGGTTACAGTTGGTAAGCCAACTTCAAAACCTGTATCGAGTGCTTGAAAACTGAATGGCATTGGAAATACTGCAAGTGGCTTTGCTTGCAGTGCTAGTCCGCTAATCCACGAATTCGTAGGTGGCGTTACGCCATTTGCTAAGTGGTCAAAGTTTGCAGTCGAAGCGGCTTTCGTAGGCAGTTCTTTTAGTGCATCTTTGCTTAATATTGAAGCATCACTTGAAAACAAATCGCTTCCTTCTGGCGTATTTTTATACAGTAGTACTGCCGTGATACTACCGATCAGTATGACAGCGAGCGCAGAGCCCGTGATTGTAAATAGTGTTCGGCGTTTCATTTATTATCCCTTCTTAGGTGTAAATAGATCCTGTACAACCTTTAGAATGTTCTGGTACCACGTGTCTTGGCGAAGGTGAAGCTTTGCATCAACCGGTGTTCCAACAGAGAAACGGAAGTCGCTCATATTAGCATCTGTAATTTTTGCCTTTACAACTGTATCAACATTTTCCTCGTCCTTGCTACTCTCTAGTGTAACGGAAGTAATGCTACCGTCTTTTTTAGTATTGTCAGGGAATAGCAGTTCAAGTGAACTATCTTCTTCAATACGTGCGTAATCTGGTGGCGCAAGTTGGAAGTGCGCAGTAACAAACAGTGAATCTAGTACATACACAGTTGTTATCACTCCGCTGGCGGGAATGTACGCACCTTCACGGTAGAAAATTTCGTCAATCACACCGGCACTGGTTGAACGCACTTCAATATTCTTCGTGTCAGGGTTTAGCTTAAACGGCAAACTTGCTTCGGTAATTGCACCAGACGCTAAGCTTGTTTTTAATTGCTGGCTTTCGATTTCGAACAGTACTTCGTTCTCTGAAACCTTTTGGCCTTCTTCAACGTTTTGCTTCACGACCAACCCTGGGTAATCAGTACCGATAGTACGAGATTGCGCATCGAGCGTTGCTTCAACTGAACTTGATGTCGACATACTTATATTTAAAAATATGGTTAAAATTGCAACTAAAATTACTACTGCGATAATTCCAAAAAAGAATTTGATCTTTCCACTTAGTTTCATACTGCTTCTCCTTCAGGTGTAATTCGCTCGGCTGGGAATTGCTTAATGATAATTTTCTTCGGTGCTCGTTCAGCGCGCTTCAGCGCACGCCCTTCGGCAGTTGCAACAAATACGAAGTAACCAAATACGATAGTGTTGAACAAGTTCCATACTAACGAGATTGATAACTCAAACGTATAGAACGCTTTCCAAATTCCTACTAAACTTGTCAGGAACAAGAATACAAAAATATAAACTTGTGCGCGTACGTAATTGAATGGTGAATCGTAATTTCCAATTGCATTCGTAGCTTTCCAAGCTTGGTCGCGACGGAATAGTGCATTAAAGAAAGCCTTAATGTAAATTGGAAATGAAACGTTTGCCAAAATGAGTGTCTTGATTTTCAAACCGCCCATCGTGTAAAACGCGAGTACGAGTTGAGTGACATAGAAACCACTGTACATCAACGCCCATTGCCATACAGGAATGTCGGTTGAAATTGGCGAAAGGTTAAAGAAAATTTGTAGCGGCGGCAATAATAGTAGTAACAGTACAGAGAACCCAACAAAGTAATAAGAGGATGTTGTTAAGTACTGCAACCGCTGGTCAACGCTAAGATTCTTAATAAATAGCGGGTTCTTACGAATAAACACTTCGAAGCTACCAGTTGCCCAACGAAGCTGTTGCTTCGAATATGCCATTAGGTTTTCCGGTGTCTTACCCACTGCAAGCAATGTTGGAATATAAATAGACTTCCAACCTTTTTCGTGCAAGAAAAGTGATGTCCAAATATCTTCTGACTTTGATTTTTGATACACACCACCAATGTCTTCAATAGCAGCGCGTCGGAATACAACGTTAGTACCGACACAAAAAGATGCATTAAATTTATTCTTACCTGCTTGAATAAGCGAATAAAATACGTGTTGCATAAAACTTGCGCCACTTGAAACGAAGTTTGTTTGGTTGCTGTAATATTGTGGCGTTTGTACAAATGCCAATTCTGGGTCTTCGAAGAACGGCAGTGTTTCATACAAAATATTCGGTTCAGCAACAAAGTCGGCATCGAGAATTAAAAAGAATTGCCCGTTAGTCTGGCTTAGGGCAAAGTTAATATTCCCCGCCTTTGCGTGCTGATTTGTTGGGCGACGAATATACCCAACGCGAAGCTTTTTCGCCAAAGCCTGCACTGCGTCAGATTTTCCATCATCAAGAATGAATGTTTTGTGAAGACCATACGCATCACGGGCTGCAATAGCGGTATCGCGAATATCTTCCAACGGCTCACCATATACAGGAATGAAGACATCAATTGTTACCGGTTTTTTATTAAGCTCCATCGGAATAGTTCGAGCAATTTTCGCTGTATTAGCGTTAATTGTTTTAACTGCCGATTTTCCGCCAGTCTGCCCGGCAAATAAGCGGTCTTGAGCGTGGTGATATTCGTAGCCTCGCGGGTTAAAGCGTCCGCTTAAAATAGTCCAGAAAGCCATAAGGCCCTGGAAGATAATAAATATTTCAGCAGTAAGCGCCAGTGTGTACGGAAGCGGATCGCCTCGAAACTCTGGTTTAATTAGGTACCCTAGGTAAATCAGTGCTCCAACACTTGCTAGAAACAAGATGAGTGTTACAGATGGAGACTTGATTTGACGTTCGATACGGTTCGCTGCTTGTTGCAAGTCTTCAACTTTTGACACGTGTCCTCCAAATTTTTACAATTTATTGTTCCCAATGTTCAATAACTACTATTGCATAAGTCTTTTTTGGGCGCAACGGCTATTAGGCCTATGGTTTCGATATATAGGCGTTATCGGCTATATAAAAACGCCACAGTACCTCCGTTGCTTTGCTTATACCAATTCTTTTTGTTTGCTTAATTTTCGCCGTATCGAGTGGTTTTTGCAAGATAAGCTTCAGTGGTGTTTCCGTTAAGTCATGACCATTTAATCGCTTGTCAATATTGAGTGCCTGGCAAAGTTTTGCTGGACCATTACTCAGCTGCACACCACTCACCTGTCGTAAATCTTGCATATATTGTTCACCTTCAACAGGCTCAACTGCCCGAATTAATACTGCAGCGCCCGTACCTTTTTTACCCGTAACGACATTGCAGCAATAATGCATACCGTATGTAAAGTACACATACAGGTGGCCAGGTTCGTCGAACATAATTTCCGTTCGCGGTGTCTTGCCTTTATAACTATGGCTGGCGGCATCCGATTCATCGTAGGCTTCGGTTTCAACAATGCGTACCCGAATAACATTCCCATCAATTTCACGCTCAAGAATACAGCCTAAAAGCTGGGGCGCTACCTCATATGCAGGCTTTTGTAAGAATTCTGACAGTACGGTATTCATGTATTTATTATACTAACAACAAATATAATGCAGAAAAGAGGCGTATGTCAGAACCATCTCCCGAATTAAAAGCGTTAACCCTTATTTGTACGCTTACACCTTCTCCTGGTGATTCGTCATCAGACAAGTTGGCTCACGACGTTGATGCTGAACTGAGTAAATATAACGTTACAAACGAATTTATTCGAGTCGTCGATTTTAATGTCAAACCTGGGGTTGAAACCGACATGGGCGATGGCGACGACTGGCCAATGATTCGTGAAAAAATGCTCGCGGCTGACATCTTTATTATCGCTACCCCTACTTGGGTTGGCCAAATGTCGAGTGTTGCCCTCCGCGTTATCGAAAGGCTTGACGCTGAGCTGAGCGAAACCGATGACGAAGGTCGCCCACTTACTTTCGGAAAAGTCGCAGCCGTAGCGATTGTCGGTAACGAAGATGGAGCCCATAAAATTACTGCCGATGTATTTCAAGGCCTTAACGACCTTGGTTTTACTATCCCCGCCCAAGGTGCAACCTACTGGAACGGCGAAGCTATGCAACAAATCGACTACAAGGACCTATCTGAAATTCCCGAAAAAGTTGCAAGTGCTAATGCAACCCTTGCCCGTAACGTTACCCACTTAGCAAAATTACTTAAATCAAATGCATATCCTGTTGCTGAGTAATTAATTATTGGAGGAAAATATATGGCAAAATATGGACCAAAAGCTCAAGAAAAAGTTGGCAAAGCTATCCACGAGATGGAAGAAGGCAAACTAAAGAATGGAAAATCAGGCACAAAGGTTACAAGCAAGAAGCAAGCAATAGCCATTGGCCTAAGCGAGGCGCGAAAGACAGGTGCAAAAGTACCAAAGAAATCTAATTAATAACAAAAAATGCCCGCATGATAGCGGGCATTTTTATTATCAAGCAATTATGGCAAATGGTTTCCACCGGTTACGCCAATTACCTCAGCGGTAATATAGCTTGATTCTTGACTTGCTAAGAATACATATGAAGGCGCAAGTTCCGCTGGTTGCCCAGGGCGTCCAAGTGGCGTGTCAGAACCAAACTCCACTAACTTCTCTTGCGGTTGACCGTGGCTTGGTTGAAGCGGTGTCCAAATTGGGCCAGGTGCTACGGCATTGACGCGAATGCCCTTACCCGCCAGCATTTTTGCTAAGCTTTTTGTAAAGGCAGTAATTGCACCTTTAGAAGATGCATAGTCTAGTAGCCCAGGCGACGGTTGATACGACTGAATGGATGTTGTATTAATAATACTTCCACCCTCCGGCATGTGCGGAACTGCCGCTTTGGTAATCCAAAACATCGAAAAGACATTCGTCTTAAATGTTTCTTCAAACTGCTCAGTCGTTAAATCTTCTAAGTTTTCAACGTAGACTTGCTTACCAGCATTATTTACAAGGATATCAATTCCACCAAGTTCTTTGACGGCCGTATCAACCATCCGCTTACAGCTTTCTTCGTCGGTAATATCACAAGGAATACCAACCCCCTTCTGCTCAGCACTCTTGATTTCAAGAAGCGTAGCTTCGGCATCGTCTTTCTCTTCAGGTAAGTAATTAATAGCGACATCTGCACCTTCACGAGCAAAGGCGATAGCTACTGCCCGCCCAATCCCAGAGTCACCGCCGGTAATAAGTGCCTTCCGGCCTTTTAATCTTCCAAGTCCTTTATAGGTATCTTCCCCATGGTCAGCGAATGGCTTTAAGTCCGAATCAAGCCCCGGCTCTGACTGGCTTTGTTTCGATATAACATCCGAAGTTGGATATTGAGTAGTTGGATTTTGCATCGTATATTGATCTTTATCGCTCATAGAGTACCTCCGTTGCGTTAGGTTTCAATTATCTTGCGGCTCCAAAGTCGCACTACTAATTATACCAAAAAGCTTGTGGACATTTAATGTCTAGTGCGCAACATCGGCCATTGCGGAAGCCGATAACTTGTACCTGCGACCTGCAGTAGACCAGCCAACAGTATGGTCGTCGTTGAACTTGTGCAAGAAAAATACTTCAACGAAAGCTATCACGTGAATTGCAATTTCAATAAAGCGAAGGAAGTAAAAGTATGGCATTACCCCAACTAAGTTCCAGCGTTTTGCAAGCACTGAAGCAAACATCGCTACACCGAAGTTCAAAATAAAATCGAGGGCAATCATACAAAGCACCGTAAGTGCTCCATTTTCGGTCGTAAAGAAAACAAATGGTGCAATAACAAAAACTTGTACCAAGAAGAAGAATGTTAAGAACATTTGGAATCCAAGAATCGCATCGATACGCTGACCATGCAAGCCAATGCCGTATTTCTTAACGCCTTGGAAAAAGCCGCGCATCCAACGAAGGTTCTGTTTACAGAAATCGCCTAGGTTTTGCGGATCCTGAGTGTAATTGACCGCTTGAGGGATATACAAAATATTACCAAGTTTCTTGCGGTGGACTTGCAAAGTAATATCAAAATCTTCCGTGAGGCTTGGGCCTTCAAAACTTAACTTATCAATAATGTCAGTTCGTAAACAAGTTACAGGGCCAGGAAAAACGGTAATCATACCGAATGCCGATTGTAATCGACGATCAACCTGTTGGCCATGCGTATAGGTTAACGCTCGGTAGCTGCTAATCCAGTTACCACGGAGGCTTTGTACAAACCCAAGGGCTACGGCATATTTTTCAGGGTCGAGCTTTTTACGGTACACATGGAAATAATCTTTAGAGAAAATACTATCAGCATCGGCAACGTGTAGCCATTCGTAGCGCTCGATAATCTTAAACTTGACGGTAGCTTTTTTAACCGCCAAAGCCTTACCGCTTCGCTGTACGTTTAATACGTTTGACTTGCCTAATAAGCGCGTAGCAATCTGGCGTGTATTGTCGGTTGAGTTATCGTTCACAACATAAATATGTTCGATAGCTTGCCCAGCGGCAATTGCAGATTTAATAGTAGCTTCAATAATGAGTTCTTCGTTGTGAGCTGGTAAAAGTAACGCTAATTGTTCTTTACCGGAAGCTTTCCGTTCTACAACTATAGGTTCGACCTTCGACGTTTCAAGCTTCAGCGCTGCTTCATCGGCAGCAACATCTTGAGCTATCTGCTCATAGGCCTGTTCGATAATCTTGTAGTAATCAACGATTGCCTTAAATTCTTCATCGATCTTTTGTTCAACATGTTGAGGTATGACAGGTTCGGTACTATTCTGAAGAAGAATACTTCCCCGTTCTGGGATAAATAGTGTACCTCGAGAGTGAGTTGTTTGGCGACCGCGCACCCTATCAAAATGTTCCTGTCGTTCAGGCACATAAAGAGTTCCGGGTGATCGTTCTCCTAACCTACTCATAATCTATGCATTATAGCATAAATTGTATTAAAAGTCAATATAATTGTGCAGTAGTACTACTGTTACGATACTTTTTCGTAGCGATCAAGAGTGAAGGTATACAGCGTACGGTATTGATACCAAGTACCTGAACAAGTTTGAAGCGTTAATGTCGGTGCTTCTGTTGGCTGAATTAATGAAACATCACTTGGGCTCACTGCTTTGAATGTTTCAAGTGTGTAATAGAATTTATAGCCGTTATCAGTCGTCACAACAGCTTGCATTCCAGCTTTAGCATCGCGAAGGTTGCCGAAGATGTCATTTGCATTGTGACCATAAATAAAGGTATTACCGGATTTAGAGTTAGCGGGTGCGGTCATTGTTCCATAGAAGGCCGAGGTATCACTGAGTGTCCATTTGCCATTCTTAGCATTATAATACCCCTTCTCTACTCCAATGCTTACCTTAACGTCGGGAACGTCAATCTTCACGGGAGTACCTTGAATAGCTTCGGCCGCAACGACCGATTGGTCAACTGCCATTTCCGGGGCATTAGCAATGTTGCCGATTGCTTCAGCTTGAACGCGTTCAGAAATCGCATATCCATTGAGCACAAAAGCACCGCCAACTATTAAAGCGGCAGAGAAAGCGAATAAAGAGATAGGGATAATTTTTTTCATAATAAATACTTCCAAAAATATAAAACGGCTTTAAATGCGCGAACGCAGTTGTAGCCGTTTTATATTTATAGGATTAGATAGCCTCTGTGAAGTCAACTTCAGTGAGGTTTTTCTTGCGAGCGATTAGTACTGAAATGACTAATACTGCTACACCTAGTGCAATCATGCTTGAAGCAATGACTAACAAGGTTGTGTTGCTACCTGTGAGTGGAAGGGCAACTGCTCCGCCAACTCCTACGACTTTACCATATTGCATGGAAGTGCTCCTTTAAGGGCCAAAACAAAAATCATCCTCATGTTTTAAATGAGAAGTTTCCCTCTGGCTCACACATTAATATTGAATTGTACGTCCACCGTCTCTCTAAGGCCATGGGCAATGCAATTTAAATGCATTATACACTAATTATGAATATTTGTAAATATTGTTATATATTACATTGACATTACTCTAAAACGGATGTATAGTATCAATAAATTGTTTAATGTTAACGGATGTGTACTATGAAAAACCAAGCTAAACTCATTTTCGCTGCCTTTCTCCTGCTCGCAGGACTCTTTACTGGCACTGCGAAAGTTTTCGCCCTCGATACTAATTTAATTGCCAATGATTCAGTCGAAACTGCAAGTGGCACAAACCCTGCAAGTTGGACACCTAACAGTTGGGGCGCTAACACTTCATCACTCTCTTACAAAGCAGAAGGACACACCGGTACTAAAAGCCTTTACACTTCAATGACAGCTCACACCGATGGTGATGCAAAATGGATCCACGAAGCAGTAAGCGTTTCTCCAAGTACTTCATACACATACAGCAGCTGGTACAAATCAAACGTTACAACAGAAATTGACGTTATGTACACCAGCACAACCGGTGTTGTTTCATACGCCTACCTAGATGAAATTCCAGCGAATGCTAACTGGACCTCATACACAAAATCATTCGTTACTCCTGCAGACGCCGCTAAAGTAACTGTTCTGCAAATCGTTACTAATACTGGTTGGCTACAAACCGACGACTTCAACTTGGCTACGACTACCGTACCTACTGGCGACGCATCGAACCTTATTGCAAACCCAGGCTTTGAACTTACAAATGGCGCACAACCAATTGGCTGGACAAGCAACACCTGGGGTACAAACACCGCTGCATTTAGCTATAACACAACCGGCCGTACCGGTAAAAGCACTACAACTACTATTAGCAAATACACTGACGGCGACGCTAAGTGGAGCGCTGACGCTATAAACGTCACTGCTGGTAAAACTTACACATACAGTGATTACTACAAATCGAACATCGTTAGCCGTGTAACGCTTGCACTTACAAACGGCACAACGACTACCTACCAAGAACTTGTGAACGCACCTGCAAGCGCTACAGCTTGGGTAGCCTACACTTCAGACTTCACTATTCCAACTGGCGTTACTAAAGTAGCTATTTACCACCTTATCGACAAAGTCGGTAGCTTGTCACTCGACGATACTAAATTAGTACTCGCTGCTACTCCAACCACTCCGACTACTCCAACAGAACCAACACCGACAGCTGCTATCGTTAACCCGTCTATGGAAACAGCTAACGGCACAGCACCTGCAAACTGGACACCTGCGAGTTGGGGTTCAAACACTGCTGCGTTTACTTACGAGCCAACAGGTCACACTGGCACAAAAAGCACTAAAGTCACCGTTTCAAACTATGTTGATGGTGATGCTAAATGGATGTTCGATGGCATTAGCGGACCTACTACAGCCGGTGCACAGTACAACTTTACTTCTTGGTACAAAACCAACACTGCGCCACGTGCAGTTGCTATGTACACACTAAAAGATGGTTCGTTCTCATACGCTAACCTACCAGTTGTACAACCTAGTACAACTGCCGCTACAACTTGGCAACAATACAAAGGCACATTTACTGTACCTGCGAACGTAGCGAAAACAACCGTATTCATGATTTTGAACAGCAACGGCTGGCTACAAACTGACGATTACAGCATTGATGCTTACAAGCCAACTGGTTTTAATCGGGCAATGGTATCAGTTACCTTTGACGACGGTTGGGCAAGCGCTTACACGCAAGCTCGTCCAGTATTGGCTCAATACGGAATGCTTACTACTCACTACATAATTTCTGAAGAAATTGGCGATAGTGCAGACGGCTACATGACAAAAGCTCAAATTAAAGCATTGTCTGCGGCTGGCCACGAAATTGGCGGACACACAGTTTCACACCCGGCACTCACTACCCTCACGGCTGATATGCTCACTGTTGAGCTGAAAAGCTCACAGACTATCATTCAGACTGCGGTTGGCAAACCGGTCAATGCTTTTGCATCCCCTTACGGTGATTACAATGCAAACGTTATTACCCAAGCTAAAAAGTACTACACATCTCACCGTACTGTTGATACTGGCTACAACTCAAAAGATAGCTTCGACGCATATTCACTTCGCGTACAAAACATCTTAAATACTACAACACCTGCAGATGTTGCTGGTTGGGTAAAGCAAGCGCAAGCTGACAAAACTTGGTTGATTCTTGTGTACCACGATATCAGCACAACACCTGACACGTACGATAGTTCTATCGTCAACTTCAAAACTGAAATGCAACAACTTTCTGCAAGTAAAGCTCCTGTGGTAACAATCGCAAAAGGCCTCGCTGAAGTTAAAGCTCAGCTATAATTCGACTTCGGTTCTCTCTTATAAACCGACGAATAATCTTGTATTCATCCAGGTCAAAGTTCGGCTCAACGTCCATAATAACTTCGTTGCCATCTTCATCGTTAAACCGTTGAACAATCCAGTTGTTAATAACGACTGTTTCGCCAGCCTCGTTTACAGGAACAAGTATTGAGCCTTCGAATGGCCATTCCGACAATTTACTGCGCTCAAGTGCCGTCTCGAAACGTTTGTTATACGAGGCGGCATCTTCTTTGCCAATGCATGCACCCTTGCAGCGGCCTAGTGAATACGAGAAGCATGCGCCCTTCCCCTTTTCGATTCCCATAAGTATTGGACACAGTTGATACGCGCGGGTCAGCTCAATAATTGTCTGTTTGGCTTTCATGCGGTTACTATATACCCCATAAATTGTACTCAGATCGGTTTCATTATCAACGTTGCCCGACACTACAGCAAGGTTCGCATAACCATCATGTTCTTTCTTTACTAACATTGCATACATAGATACCCTGCGCAGCATTCGGTTATACAGCGGCTTCAATTCTTTGATAAGTTTAGATTCAAGCAACAGCGCTGCCAGTTCGCTTCCAGTTGGAATTGTTTCAACGTGGTGCACTTGTTGGCTAATTTTTAACTCTTTAGGGCTGGTGCTTTGAAAGTGCGATACTACTCGTTTTTTTAGAGTTACGCTTTTACCCACATATACCGGTTGGTGCGTTTCGTCTTTGAAAATATATACGCCAGGTACATTCTCGATTGTTTCGAGTTCATTCAAATCAAGGTTTGGCGGCAGTGATTGTGTTTTCAATTGGTGCATTAACGCATCAGCAAAGTTTTCTGGGCCATGTTCGTCAAACGCTAATTGCGAAAAGTATAAAATAGCTCGGGCATCCTCTAGGGCTCGGTGCCTCTCCAGTACAGGAATAGAATGGCGGGCAATAAGTTTTTCAAGGCTATGCCCTTTTTGCTCTGAGTATAAATATCTCGATAACCGTACTGTGCAAAGTAAGCGTGGATTAAAGCTAGTACCAATCATCGCAAACTCTTGTTTCAAGAAAGAATAATCGAACCGAACGTTATGCGCGACAAACACTGCGCCATCAAGAATTTCCAAAAGCTCATCAGCAACATCTTCGAACGTCGGTGCGCCTACTATGTCCTTATCGCTAATACCCGTAATTGAGGTGATAAAAGGCGGAACTCGCGTGCCAGGGTCAATGAGCGATGAGAATTCTTTTACTATTTCACCATTCTCAAAACGTATCGCAGCGACCTCTAACACGCGACTATTCCGGTAACTCCCTCCGGTGGTTTCAATGTCTACAAAGACAACTGGATACTCAAACATCAACTCTTATTATACGCCCTTTCGTAGTGTGAAATATCTTACAGCCACAAAACGAAACATCAAGTAATATATAAGAGATATAACATAAGGAGGATTATGGACAATACGAACCCGGACCCAGCAAACATCCCCGACGATGATTTACAACTACAAGGGTACCAAGACGATCTTGATACGAGTAATTCTATAACGGACTCTGCTACGCACGATTTAACGGATGACCCTACTGAAGAGCTCGGCATTCCCCCAAAAGAATTTAAAAATGAACTTGATAAATATGCCTTTGAAAACTCACACGATGAAGATGAGGGTGATGACGACCGTCGCGAAGATATTGAAAGTCGAGATATGGACACAGACGTAGACGCATCTAACCAACCATAGTTAAAGGAGGTATTTATGAAAGCAGTTACTTGGCAAGGCAAACGTAAAGTTTCAGTTGAAGAAGTTCCTAATCCGGTCATCCAAGAACCGAACGACATTATTATCAAAGTTACTTCATCGTGCATATGTGGCTCAGACCTTCACTTGTACGAAGTAATGGCACCGTTCATGGACAAGGGCGATATTATGGGACACGAACCAATGGGTATCGTTACCGAAATAGGAAGTGCCATTACGAATGTAAAGGTTGGCGACCGGGTTGTTATTCCGTTTAACATTTCATGTGGCGATTGCTACATGTGTAATCAAGGCTTGCAATCACAATGCGAAACGACGCAAGTACGTGATCAAGATCGTGGAGCTGCGCTATTAGGCTACAGCAAACTTTATGGCCAAGTTCCCGGTGGCCAGGCTGAATACCTGCGTGTTCCACAAGCTCAATATGGTCCGATCGTTATTCCTCAGGAAGGCCCAGACGACCGCTATGTATACCTATCTGACGTCCTACCTACCGCTTGGCAGGCAGTTGAATACGCTAACATTCCAGAGGGCGGTTCGGTAGTTGTTATGGGGCTTGGGCCAATTGGCGATATGTCTACACGTATCGCAAAGTACCGTGGGGCTGGTAAGATTATTGCTGTCGACCTCATACCAGAACGTTTACAACGTGCAAAAGATAACGGTATTGATGTTATCGACCTTACTGAACACGAAGATGATTTACGCGAAGTAATCCTTAAAATGACCGATGGTCGGGGTCCAGATTCAGTCATTGACGCAGTTGGCCTTGAAGCACATGGCTCGCCTGCAGCTAAATTCGTTCAAAACGCCGCAGGGTTACTCCCTGACCCAGTTGCAGCAACGATGATTGATAAAGCAGGTATTGACCGTCTTGCTGCCCTATATGCCGCTATCGATACAGTGCGCCGCGGTGGAACCATTTCACTTGCTGGTGTGTACGCTGGCAAAGCAGACCCAATGCCAATGGATACACTTTTCGACAAGCAAATCCAAGTACGCATGGGTCAAGCAAATGTAAAACGATGGGTTGATGACATCTTACCACTTCTTACGGATGAAGACCCGCTAGGTGTGGATACCTTCGCTACTCACCATCTTCCTCTAGAAGAAGCGCCTTACGCATATGAAATCTTCCAAAAAAAGCAAGACGGTGCGGTTAAGATTATTCTTAAACCGTAATACTACAGCGTAGTACGCCGGGTAGTGCGTTGTTCTAAGCGGTGGTTAATTTCTGCGCCGAGTAGAATAATAAATGCTGACAAGTTCAACCATACCAATAGAACAATGACACTACCGAAGACATTATAAATATTGCTATACACCGACAGATACTTTGCGTACAAAAAGAATAGCGTTGTTCCTGCAAGCCAAATAATGCTCGCTATCGCTGCTCCCCATGTTGTCCATTTATAGTGCGGGTCATGGTTACTTGGTGCAAACCTGTAAAACAAAGTTAATGAACCAGCAATAATTGCAGCTAGCAATATCCAACGTAAAACCGGTAACGTAATTGCAAAGAATTCCGGAAAGCCAAAATGCATTAATGCTGTTTGGTCCACAAGCACCAACCCAAGCGATACGGCCGTTATAACAATTGCAATCAACGCCATTACAAAACTCATGCCAATAAGCTGTGGCGCTTTTCGCTTTTCGTCCTGGTCGTATGCTGTATTTGTGGCACTAATAAGTGTCGCCATTGCTCGCGTTGCGCTATACAGCGCAATCACGATAGCTATAATCGCTACGACAATGTTACGTAAATTATATTCATACGCCGTTTCTAATTGCGATCCAATGAGCGCAGCAATATCGATCGGAAAGTAAATTTCGATTGCCATAAGCGCCTCATTTAGTTCTTGGACGTCAACAGTATAGGCAACAATAGCGATAGTACCTGCAAGTAATGTAAAGAACGCTAAGCTCGCGTAAAACGCAGTGCCAGCCGAAAGTATCGGCATCTTTTTATCCCTTAGGGCAATGCGTGTTTCAAGAATTACGTAGCGCCAATCGCGCGCAGAAAATAAATGCGGACTGGTAACTGCCTTTCGCGGTTCATTGCCAGTTAGAATAAAGAAACGAGCGATAAGTTTACGAAGTTTTTTATTTTTAAATTTGAACAACATAGTTAATATATTTAATCACAACTTACAGTATTATGTGTTGGCTTTTCGTGGTTTTATGACGAGCGATTAGTGCATCAACACGCTTTTTGTCATTTGCATTAATATACATAACAACGCTATTATCTGCTTCGTTTTCACATAGCCATGCAAAGTAGCTTATGTCTTGCTCGGGGTTGAGATTGAACGCGCAGACGGTATCACGTTCTATATCGGTTAGTCGAAGGCGACCAAGCGTATAGCCTGAACCATCAGAAAATGCGGTTCGTCCAATATGCCCTTCTGGCGGGTATACATATCCATCCTCAAGCGGATAACTTATACGAGTAGTGACAATAGGAATATTCGAATCGAGGGTGTTATTCACAAGTTTAGTGAAATCGATATTATCGAAACCATGTACCGCTTTTTGGTTCAATACCAGCATGCGCTCTGCGGGAATACCTTGGGTAACTTTAAAGGTGTCATATGAATGAGGCAAAACCTGCCAGTTTTCAGGTTTTAACGTACTTAAGAATGCATCAACTTCTTTGTCGAATATATCAACAAGTTCCTGACGTACAGAATCCTTGCCTACCTCTTCTAATATTCCTTCGGAAACAAGCGGCGATATACTTTCCATAATAGCCCTCAAAACTCTTTGTCGGGCTGGAGTATCCGGAATATACGTTCGAAGTTTCGCGAAATCATTGCGATTATCAAGGTACTCAACAAGTAACGGGAACATGTGAAGCAAGCCAAGGTCAACCTTTTCGGGGTTTAGGGACATAAAATCGAAAGCAGGTGCAAGTATTTCTTTCGAAAGGGTGATTTCGGTGTTATCTGGCATTTCGTTAGAGATTTCTTCAAGTCGAGTGTCGATGGCACCACTCGCCGACTTGGACATATTCTCATCCGACCACCCTTCTGCTATCATTTCCTTTAAATTGGACCATATAATACTTAGAACTTGCCCGGCTTCGCGTTTTGCAAGGTTCTTGTAGGCACCTAACGCTTCAGTACCGGCATTACGCCAGTTCGCTCCGCTAATAGCTATTGTTTCTATAAGACGCTCTTTTTTAAGAGGCAAAGGCGTGCGCGTAGTCGTATACGCTTCAACTAGGTTACGCTGTGCATACAAAGAATCCCATAAGTTAGGCACTATACCTTGGTTATGCAGCTTGGCGTACATGACGTCTAACTCAAGAGCACGATCTTCGTTATCAACGATAGTTGCGATATCGTTCGCACGGTCGCCTGCCGTAACTGGCGCATCATCCATGCCGAGTGGCACTCCCCTAACGGAATCAAGGTCGATAATTCCACCAAGTATCGTAACGTTTGAAAGGTTTGGAAATGTATGCACAAAATCAGCATTGTGGAGTTTTGCTATATTTGTACCAACTAACGTAGGGAAAATTTCCCTAAAGAAATGTTTTCTATCCGATTCGCGTGCAGGTTGAAGCCGTTTGAAATTCTCATCTTCAGCATGAGTAGCATTGTAGATAGCAAACACACGTTGCAGGCGTTTTCTTGCTAACTCGGGCGTATCTCCCCGGAAATCCGCTAAGCGGTCATTAATTTCCATCGAACGGCCAGTAATAAAGAACGTCATAGGTTCAATTGCAGCGGCAATGTTCATCATCTCTTCGAGGCCACGTTCGTTCGCAGTATCAGCAAGAAGCCGTCGTTTGTACTCTGCTTGGGAAACCCGTTCGCCTTTGTAAATAAGTTCTTGCGGTTCAAATACGCGGTTTATCCATTCCGTCGAAACACCGGCCTCGCGGAGCATACGGGAACTGCGCACTACTCTAAGGAGCGAATCGCTTTCAAGCAACCCCATAGGAATATACCCGGATGGCGCCGTCATAGACTCCATAAGCGTTGAATGCGTAAAGTTATTGCCCTTCAAAGAGTAGCTCGTATAGTTATTGTCGTATTCATCTTGCCACATCGCAGCCCGGCCAAGGCGGTTTTGTGTTCTATCGGCATTCGGACCGAGTTCGTACGAACGGCCATGGTTTGCGCTCACCCGAAAAAGCTCAATTTCAGATGGTGTGTGTGCCGTTGTATGTTCAGGGCGGATGACGGCAGGAGTATGGGTATCACTTAATATGTCGTGCGCAGGAACACCCTCATGACTAATAGCCTCACCTTGCAGTGAAGTATGAAGCCACCCTGAAATGTCAGTAGAGGGCAAACGGTCCATAAAAGATATAACTAGCTTTTGTTAGACTTGCCGTCAGACATGCGCTTTGCTGCCGTCTGAGTAGGAGTTTCTTGTGGAGTTGCTTCTCCATTCAAAGCTCGTAAAGCAGGTTCCCAGCCTTTAAGCTGAGCATCGAAAATTTGTGCATACGTTGCATCAGGCGCTTTTACAGCAGTGTCGCGTGCTTCTGTAATACGACTAACAATTTGATTTGTTGCTGCTTCAGGGGTTACTCGGCTACGGCTATCAGCACGAAGTGTATCAGTTGCCTTAATAAAGTTCGCAAGAGCATTCACGGCAATAGACCCTACGAAAGGATCATTCTTTAATGCTTCATTAAATTCGGCATTCGCAGTTTTAACTGGTTCTTTGGATAACCACTTTGGTTCACGGTTCAACGGCATACTATTCTCCTAAATAATAGTTAACTATGACACAGAATTGCTAGATATACAATATTTATACATAGTAATGCTAATTAAGTTCATGGTGAGTATCGCCCTCAGCAATTGCTATGTGTTTGACTCTTGATTTAAGGCTACTTCACTCTCAAGTGCTACCTTAGCCAGACCTTCGCTTACAGCTTCGAATAACTTATCTTCATCAAGCTCAAGTTCGTCCGCTGGAATTTCAAAAACATTAGCTGTAGAAATAAGTGATTCAGGAAAAAACCATCCTGGTCCCCTTTTAGACATGACGTAATTCGCGTGACGGCTTTCACCACTATACACACTGGTTACACCAGCACTATTCGTTTCTTTTCGTTCGGTATTAAACATGGTTAAACTATAGCATAAATGAGAACTCTGGGATGAGGGATTCGAACTAAAAATTCCAAGGTGGTGTTTTGCCTTGCAAAACGGGGGTTCTCGATGCCAGCAACGAGCCAAGAAAAAAGACCTGCTGAAGGCAGGTCATTTTTCTTGGCTGGGGATGAGGGATTCGAACCCCCGAATGTCGGCACCAAAAGCCGATGCCTTACCACTTGGCGAATCCCCAGTAATACACCGATGTATTATACCGCAACCGGGGTAATCGCTCAAGCTCTACAGGCTATTTCGCCTTTTTAACGCCTTTTGATCGTTCAACGTGGGCAAATTCCCCATGAATTTCGAACAAAAAGTATCCAAGTATCGCCAACCACACAGCTCCGAAAAGGATTGTGATAATAAAGCTGAATATACCAAATGTTAGTGTCGCGTTTACTAGGAGTGCTGCGCCGCTTACTAGCCAGCTAGCAAATAGAAGCACCCACCCTTTTTTTTGCTTTTCTCGTAAAGGACGAATTGCTAAGAATAATAGTACAACCTCTAAGACCAAGAATGACACACTAACAATCACCGTTAATATCGCCCAGTCCGATTGAACCGACGACGCAGCCCATGTACTTGCAACTGTACCTTGTAGTGATGCCTGCTTTTCTAGGTAAGACAAACCTCGTAGTATATTAATTCCATTAATAATCACGCCAATAATGGCAATCCACCATACGTTCTCACCAAGCCATTTACGAACATCTTTCGGCAAGTTAGGAGCAGTCTTAAACCATCCAAATACTGTTTTTTCAAGTTTATTTAAAAATTCCATCATATAACTCCTCTGCTATTGCCTTCTATAATACCGCCGAACAAGTAATTCGACAATGTTTATACTTCTTTACGCTTACCTGGCCATAAGCCCCAAGCAGACCATATTGCCAAAACTCCAAGGGCTAACGTAATGAAAATAGCATAAAAACCTGGCAGTATCGACATAAGGCTGCCTGTGGATTGCGTCGAAACATCCGGCGCACCCGACAGCACGACCCAAAAAGCAAGGAATATCCAAAGTACAGCAGCGAGCAAACCAAGGTACAGGCTAACGTATCGGAAAAGCGGGCTTAAATCCATCCTGAGTAAGTACGGTAAAGCAAACACTTGCGCCACGACCATCAGTGGCAAGAACGCGTAATTCAGCCCACTTCCAAACGGAAAATTGAGCGACTGAATATATAGAAGAAAGTCTTCGAAGTTGAATAGTTGAATCACGGCAGCGGCGGTCAATATAATTGCATATAAAATTGACACTTTCCAACTATTTATAGTTCTAGGTTTCGGCGCAACTGTTGTTTTTACGAAAAAGCTCATGCTCAACAGTATAGACTTCACTTTTAAGTTACGCAAATCGTTGTTATTTTTAACATTACGCTTGCGCTTTTGGGCGTTGCGGGTTACAGTAAACAACAAGCGAAAGTTACGTAAAAAACAAAAACTCCAAAAAAAGAAAATGTTGTAGCTATAAAGTCGCTCTACGATATCCACCACAACATCGAAGGATTCCCGCCCAAAATTGGCGGGTTTTCTTTTGGGAATTTATTTTGACCTAGGTATTATTCTGACGCTTTAAGAGAGTTGTCAGCACGCCACTTAGCAATAAGTGCGTGGTTGCCACTAACAAGTACCGGCGGCACAGCCATGCCGTTAAATTCGGCAGGTTTGGTGTATTGAGGAAACTCTAAAGTTTCGCCATCTGAAAAACTTTCAATTTCAGCACTAGCTTCACCGCCAAGCACACCGGGAATAAGGCGTACAATACTATCAATAATAGTCATAGCCGGTAGTTCTCCACCGGTAAGTATGTAATCGCCTACACTCACCTGTTCATCCACAAGGCTGACAATTCGTTCATCATAGCCTTCATAACGTCCACAGATGAAAATATAGCCGTGGTCAGCCTCTGACCAATTTTGAGCAATAGACTGCTTCCAGCGTTGCCCTCGTGGTGTCATAAGCAACACTTTAGCAGTTGGGTCGTTCTTCTTCGCTTCAGCAACAGCCGCAAAGAGAGGCTCAGGCTTCAAAAGCATACCATCGCCACCGCCATACGGAGTATCGTCTACTTGTTTGCGCGGGCCGATTCCAAAATCACGTAAGTTAACGGTGCTAAGTTGCACGATCTCATCGCGTTGAGCCTTCCACATCATGGAGTTCTCAAACACGCCGGTAAACATCTCTGGAAAGAGTGTAATAACTTGGAATTTCTTCATTCCTACTAGTGTACGGCATATTGACTAATCTGTAAATATGTTATAATATACTTCAAAGCAATCGCTCGCTCTTTTCAAGCCCCAGTGGAGCATAATCATGGTATATAGTCTTCCTCGTATTACAAGTGAACCGCTCACCGGTCCGCGCGCAGTTGAAGTAGGGTCTCGAATTATCGTTTGGGATCATTTCTATCTCCGAGCTTTTTTTTGTTGGTAGAATTATTGCCGTCAGAGATGGCGTCGAGGCAATTGGAGAAAATTTCGTTCACACCCGTGGCTCTGACATGCTCACGGTATGCAATCGTCTTGACCTTCGTAAATGCGGAGTTCTTCCCCTAGACGGAACAACAGATACCCTATCTGGCCGTTTTCGTACCTATCGGCTGCGAAACGACATCGACCCGATGAGGTATGTCGAGTTTAAAATCACTTTCGTGACACCCGAGCAAAAAGCACGCAATAAGACGCGTCGTTCCTCGCACCAACCCGCACCACCCATTCGAATCGAACTGATAGAACTTCAATGAACGTAAATACGTCACTTGACTCCAACCTGAGAGAAGGCTCAAGCATGAACGCTGTATCGAACGAACGCAACCCACTTAGTGAGTTTGCCTTGACACGAGCAGACCTGCTCGACCCCGCAAACTATCACCCGGATCCCCTTGTTTTTAACGAAGAAGAATGGTTGCCGTTTATAGTAGTAGACGGTAAGGAGGTTACACAGGACGCATTTACCCACCGTGCCGGTATCACGCCTTATGCAACCGAAGCATGGACATGGGAAACAGAAAACAGCGATAGCAGTAGTGGTATCGACCTTCGCGTTATCGGCATCATCCCCTGGGAAGATGGTACGTGGAGCAGTTCTTATGTCGTCGCAAATGCCAAAGCGTCGAAGCTTATCGCCCAGCTCCTCGCAAACACCTAAGCTCATTGAAGAAAGCCTGCTGTCGAGTTGCAATTGCAACTCCAGCTCGTAGCTCTTCAGTGGGCTTTCTTTAATTATTGAGCCAAGAAATAAAGCCAAAACAAAACACCACCTAAGAAGGTGGTGTTTTTATCACATAAGCTCTCAACAAATGGTGATTTGTCGCTCGCATGAGCTGTTGTCTCGCAGTTCAAAGGTTTGGTGTTGAACTATTAAGAATTATATATCAAGGTCATCTAGTTCTGCAAGCTCAGCCCGAGTCTTTTTTGTGTAGTCAGAGCTGTTGTCCACAGCCTCATCTGTTACGTTGTCCACAACGATTGCTTCGGTCACTGTCACAACAGGGGTGTCGCCTAAATCGTTAGATGATGCTTCATTGTCGTCGCTACTTACTGTAGCGCCTACTTGGCCATCATTATTAACAATCTTCAAGTTATAACGAGCATCGTTCTTTGTTCCCAGTGCACGAAGTAATGTACGCAAGCTTTGCGCAGTTACGCCGCGTTTACCAATTACTCGGCCTAGGTCTTCTGGATTTACAGTAAGAGTGAGTAGCACGCCCTTTTCGTCAATGATTCGATCAACGAACACATCGTCCGGGTGTCCTACAACGGACTTAACGATATATTCAATAAATTGCTGGTCAATGGTCGACATAGAGCCCTCCTCAGTCGGTATAAGTATCGTAGGTTAATTGTAGCATAGGGCTGATTTTTGGTATATGAAAGCGTAAGCATGTTGACAATTTATGATGTTTATGCTATAATGCTATCATCCTCGTATTTTCGTGGATTTCGTACAGATTTCGTACAGTCGAAATTCGCACCCCTACAACTCAGGAGAGTTCTCATGGCAGACAAGCAGCCCAAGGCAAAGCCCGCCCGCTCGAACGACTACACGCCCAAGGCAGGACCCAAGTCCGCCAGCGGCGGTCGTAACAAGCGTCGTGGCCGTGTCGGCAACGCCAGCCAGCTCGACATCCTCTCGCTCGCGAAGCAGGATCGAATCGAGCAGGCCAAGCAGCGCCGCGAAGAACGCGAGTCTGTCGAAGCTGCCAAGCAGCAGCTGACCCTCAGCCAGCAGCACGATGCTCGTGCCGCCCAGGCTGAGCTCGCCAAGTCGCTCATCACGAAGCCCCTCGGAGTCACCCGTGACCTCGTCGAGCTCATGATCGACAACTTCGTCATCGTCGCACCCAACAAGGACGGCAAGTTCTACAAGTTCGGCACCGACGTCGAGATCACCCGCACCGCTGCGGCCGCCGAACTGGCCATCGACCAGATGTCCGCTCGTCGCCCCACCAGCCCCGGCTGCATCAAGAGCGCCCGCGACGCGGCCAACAAGGCCCTGGTCGAGGCGTTCCACCGCCGCTCCACCCGTACCAAGGTCGCTTCGGCGTCCTCGGCTCCGGTTCGCGAACTGGCCAACGCCTAACCCGGGAACCTCTCCTAACAATTCGCTTCCATAAGCGTACCGTCTTTTGACGGAATAGCTCCCGCTGCATTCGTGCTCGGGAGCTTTTTCCTTATCAAAAAAATAACCCCGCGATTCGCAAATCAGCGGGGTTATTTAGTAAGAAAGTCTAGAAACTACGCAGCTTCTTCAGTAGTTTCTTCGGCAACAGCCTCAGTAACTTCTTCTTTTGGCTGGTTCTTGCGAAGCTTGTCCGCGTGACGGATAGTTTTTTGCTTAGTAGTGTTTGCTTCAACAACCCATTTAGGAAGTTTAACACCAGCGTCCTTCATAAGTTTTACAACTCGTGGAGTAGGCTGAGCACCATTATCAAGATATTTTTGAGCTACTTCAACTTGAACAGTAGCATCCTTAGTGTGTGGGTTGTAACTACCTACGTAAGCAACAACACGACCGCTAGATGGGTGACGTTGTGATTCCTGGACAGCCAGGCGATAGGTAGGGTAGCCGGCGCGGCCGACACGTTGCAAACGAATTGCGAGCATAAAACAAACTTTCCTTTTAACTTCTTAGACTAATTTAATATAAGTTCTTGACTGATTTTACACCGTTTTTCCCTGTAAGTCAACCCGTTGGGCTGTTAATAACAGAGTACGGTCGTCAAACTGCAAGGTTTAGACTTCGAATGATACTTAAGACTCGTAGCTTTTCAGAGCTTCCTTAGCAGCAACTTGCTGTGCAGCTTGCTTGCTTGGACCAACACCCTTGCTTACTAAACGGCTGCCGGCATATACGCCAAGCGTAAATACCTTATCGTGGTCAGGGCCAACTTCTTCAAGCACAACGTACCGAGGAGTGACGCTATCGATGCGTTGCATAACCTCTTGCAAGTGCGACTTAGGGTCGCGCCATGAGCCTTCTTTAATAATTAATTCGAGTTTTGAATTAATGTGTTTTGCGATAAACACAGCAGCGTCATCGTAGCCGCGTTCTAAGTAAATTGCACCGATAAGCGCTTCGAAAGCATTCGCAAGAATTTGCATACGCGCACGCTCCCCGCCTTGCTTTTCACCACGGCTCATTCGGACAAGTGGTTCGTACCCAATTAAAGTACCCGCTTCGCCAATACTTTCAGTACGTACTAAGGCGGCGCGCCAGCTAGTTAGAATACCTTCGGCTTCAGTGTAATTACGAAACAAAAAGTCGGTAACAACCAGCTCAAGTACAGCATCACCCAAGAACTCAAGACGTTCGTTATGCTGGCTTACGCTTTTACGGTGTTCGTTTACGTAACTACGGTGAGTAAACGCAGTGATAAGTAAATCGATATTTTCAAATTCAAACCCAAGTGTATTGCGAGCAAATTCTTGGTATGGCGCGGTAAGCATTCCGGTCATTATAATTTCTCCGTACGAATGCGCTTCATCGCAAGAAGCATAAGCTTGCCAATGTCTTCATACTCGATAGCATCAAGCGCATCCTGGAAAGTAAACCATTGAATGCCGTTCATCCACTCTTCTTTTTGAATATCGTTAGTATCGCCTTTAGCGCGCACTAAGTAAATTTGAGTGGTCATAAGAACAAGTTTGTCGATACGACGGTAACGGAAATGGATTTTACCAAGCCAACCAAGAATATCAACTTGGCTTAAACCGGCTTCTTCACCAATTTCACGACGAGCTGTCTGTTGAGCGGTTTCGCCTTCTTCGATGTGACCTTTAGGAATAGTCCAGCGATCTTTTGCATCCTGGATAAGAAGAATTTCTACGCCTTTTTCACCATGGCGAAATACAATACCGCCAGCCGTTGGCTCGCGAACAATTTCTTGGATAGATGGCTTTTTGCGTGAAAAGTATTTTTTGAACTTATCAAACTGTGGTGCTGCTGGCATTGTCGGCTCCCTCTATAAGAGTACGGTAGGCTGTTCCCAGCACTCCGTTTACAAACTTACTTGAGTTATCCGAACCAAACGCTTTAGCTAGTTCAACTGCTTCGTTAATGACCACTTTAGGTGGAACAATATCGCCTTGGTGTAGTAATTCATACACACCGATACGAAGAATGCTCCGGTCAACCCGAGCGATTTGTTCAATTGGCCAATCTGGCGCAATTGGTCGAAGCTGATCGTCAATAGATACCTGGTGTTCAATGACACCAGCGACGAGAGTTTCGACGAACTTAGTATCGTCAATCGCTGTTTCGTAGCGGTCTAAATTACGCTTCAAGATTTCTTGAATGTCGACAGTTTTGTCTTCAGAATCAACACGAAACTCGTATTCATACAAAGTTTGTAGTGCGACGATGCGACCGAGATGACGATTAGATGCCATAATGCGTTAGTTCTCTTTGATTATTGTAAATGTAACGATGTACTGAAAAACTTCTAAGAATTACTTAGAAGTTTTTTTGTCGGTAGTTGTTTTAACAGCAGCTTTTTTAACTACTTTACCGGTTTCTTTGCGTGTTGCAGTCGCCTTTACAGGTGATTTAGCGTTCACACGACGAGCTAATTCAAGCCGTAAGTGACTACGACGGAGGCCGGTCTTGCGAGGGCTACTCTGCTTCTTTGGTTGTCCCATTGAAAGAACTCCTTTTCTTAGGTGTTATTAAACTTAGGCTCATTATACTATTTTTGACGGGGATACTCAAGTGGTTACGCTTATAGTATTGTTTTAGGCGAAATATGGTATTGTATTAATAACATGAGCGAATTACTAACAAACACACCAACACCACAATCTGAAACCAATACTGCAGCCATCGAACAAATGCACCGCGACTACGAAGCGATGCAAATGCAAGAAGCCCAAACAGCTTCCTCTCTTGATGGATCATTTGATGATGCAATTGCGTTACAAGCCCGAGATATTGGCAAGCGACTCATAGAAGAGCCTACAGTTGAAACTCCAAAACCAAACCATACAGTTCGTAATACCCTATTTGCAGCCGGCGCTGTTGCTTCAGCAACCGTAGGGGTGCTTGGCCTTAGTGCTATGGAACCTGAAGTACAAGACGTTCCGACTTTCTCAGAAGAAACAAACACCTACACAGTTCAAGATGGTGACGGAATTTATAATGCAGTGGATTCTATTCCAGGTATCAATACAATCGACAGAGGCGACGCACTAAGCCATATCGCCGGCGACCCAGCGAACATCGATGTTCTTAAAGACGGCTTGCAAGCTGGCGAACAATTAGTTGTTCCCGTCAGCATCAACGGCGTTGAATCTTCAAACGAATAATCGTTTAAACAACAATACTAACAAGTCGGCCGGGAACGTAAATAACTTTCTTTGGCTCACCTGTTAAGAATTTCACGACATTTTCGTGCGCTAAAGCTTGGGCTTTTACCACTTCTTGGTCTTCGTCTTTACCAACGCTAATTTCACCGCGGAGTTTTCCGTTTACCTGAACAGCGATACTAATCACATCTTCAACAATCAACGCTTCGTCCCATACAGGCCAAGCTGCAGTTTGCACTAAATCTTCATTACCTAGCTGGCTCCAAAGTTCTTCAGCAATGTGCGGTGCAATTGGTGCAACAAGTTGAACCAAAGTACTTAACGCTTCATGCCAAGCATCTTTCGAGAAACCATCAACCTTGAATTTATATAGTTCGTTTACATACTCCATCATCGCAGAGATTGCGGTATTGAAACTTAAGCGACGCATATCGTCCGTTACCTTACGGATTGTTTTATGTTGAGCAACGCGAATTGCGTTATCATTTTGCGTCATGTTCTTTTGCGCAGATTTATATTCTTGCGTAAGTGTCCACATACGGTTTAAGAATCGGTACACACCAGCAATACCGTGTGAATCCCAGGCAGCATCAAGCTCCAGTGGGCCCATAAACATGAGGTATGTTCGTAGTGCATCAGCACCGTAGCCTTGATCAATAACATCAAGCGGGTCAACAACATTCCCCTTGCTCTTGCTCATCTTCGTGCCATCTTCGGCGTTAATATAGCCGTGGTATACCAATTTATTAACCGGCTCTTTAAAGTTCACTAAGCCCATGTCGTAAAACACGTGTGTCCAGAAACGAACGTACAGCAAGTGAGCAACAGCGTGGTCGCCGCCAACGTAGAAATCAAGAGGGTTCCAATAGTTAATAGTGTCAGGATCCCAAGCCTGTTCGCTATTGTGGGGATCGCCATAACGAAGCAAGTACCAGCTCGAACATGCATAGCCATCCATAGTATCGGTTTCGCGAAGCGCAGGACCGCCACATTCAGGACAAGTTGTATTTACCCAATCAGCAGTACTCGCTAAAGCAGACTTACCGTCGCCCTTTGGTGCAAAATCTTCGACAACAGGAAGTACAACCGGAAGTTGGTCTTCAGGTACTGCAACAGCACCGTGTATTTCACAGTGAATAATTGGAATAGGTGCACCCCAATACCGTTGACGACTAATAAGCCAGTCGCGCATTTTGTAGGTAGTTTGCGTATGGCCTAATTTCTTTTCTTCAAGCAAAGCAACGATAGTTTCCCGCGCTTCACTTGTAGATACGCCGTCAAACTCGCCTGAATTTACAAGAACACCTTCGCCGTGGTAAATTTTTCCACCAACAAGCAAATCAAAGCTTGTTGCATGCAATTCATCACGAACCTTTGCAGTAACTTCTTTTTCACTTAACCATTCAACCGTAAACTTGCCTTGCTCATTTGCTTCAAGTGCAGTTTCGGTTTGCGTATCGTCAACAAGGTCAAATAGCAGTGCGTTCGCTTCAATACGTCGAGCAACGTTTTTACTGTGTGCAAAATAATTATGGTGAATAGTATCAGTTTTACTAACAAGTTGAATATTCGTGTAGCCAGTTTCTTCAGCAATTTCACGAATTGCCGTATCAACCATGTCTTCACCTTCATCACGACCACCGCCAACGAATAAGTTTCCGCCGAGTTCTTTGCCCCAGTTAATTGAAAGGTATTTATTAGTTTTAGGGTCACGAACAATCGCCACAATACTCTGGCGGTATTCAGGGTTTTCTTGGGGCTTACCGGTTTCTGGCTGGACTACTTGAATAATTGGTAAGTTGAATTTCTCGGCAAATGCAAAGTCGCGTTCATCGTGTGCAGGCACGGCCATAACAGCACCAGTTCCATAGCCACCAAGTACGTAATCAGCAACCCATACAGGTACCTTTGCACCACTTACTGGGTTAATCGCATAGCTACCGGTAAACACACCTGTTTTCTCTTTTGTATCGTTAGTACGTTCAATTTCAGATTTTTTAACAGCTGTTTTAATATATGCTTCAGTGAATTCTTTAAAGTCACCAACAGCTAAGCTTTTCGCAAGTTCGTGTTCTGGCGCAAGTACAACAAACGTCGCACCAAAAATAGTATCAGGTCGAGTTGAGAATACAGTGATAGCGTCTTCACGGCCTTTGAGTTTGAATTCAATTTCCGCACCGACAGACTTCCCTATCCAATTCGTTTGCGCTGTCTTAATTTTCTGTGGCCAATCAAGGTCTTCAATTTCATCCAATAAAGCATCTGCATAGTTCGTAATTTTGAAGAACCATTGCTTCATCGATTTCTTTTCAACGAGTGAACCACATCGCCAACAATGGCCAGCTTCGACTTGCTCGTTCGCTAAAACGGTTTTATCAACAGGGCACCACCACTGCAAGCTTTCCTTCTGGTACGCGAGGCCTTTTTCGAACATCTTCGTAAATACCCATTGAGTCCAACGGTAGTATTCAGGGTCGCTAGTATTTATTTCGCGTGACCAGTCAATCGACATACCCATGCGCTTAAATTGCTTTTTAAAGTTAGCAATATTCTCTGCTGTTACTTCAGCAGGTTGTCGGCCCGTTTTAATAGCATAGTTTTCAGCAGGCAAACCGAAAGTATCCCAACCCATTGGTTGCATAACATTGTGGCCGTGTTGGCGATAGAAGCGAGCGATAACATCGGAGATAGAATATCCGAAAGCATGCCCAGTGTGCATACCGGCGCCTGAAGGGTACGGGAACATACCAGCAACATACGTCTTTACTTTAGACGTATCAACAGTAACTTCATTGGCTTTTTGGTCTTCCCAAACCTGTTGCCATTTCGGTTCAATAGCCGAGGGATTATATCGCTCCATAACAGAGTAAGTATACCACAATGAGATGAGCGAAAAAGGCTACTTAGTTACAGACTCAAAGAAAATTTGTTTCTTAGCTAACCATTCGGGCGATTGTCGTACTAATTTCTTTTCATCATCGGTCAAATGAAGTACTACTTTTATAGCTTCTTCAAGGTAAATTCCATCTTGCGAACCTTTAAACAAAACCGCCGTGCCTTTATCAAGATATTTGTGAACATATGCACCAGCCTCAAGGGCATTTTTAAAACTTACCGTGTGACAACCATGCGTTCGAGCTGCCGGGGCTAAGTATTTTTCAGCATCTTCACCAACTGTGACAACATGGGTTAACTGAAGCGGGTCAAACCACTGCCCAAGTGCTTCATGTTCAGCAGCCGAAGACTCACCGAGTTGACTCATGCTTCCTATAACGGCTATTTTTTGTGGAACTTTTAATTGGTACAGCGCTTGCAATGCCAACTGAACAGTTAAAGGGCTCGAGCTATATGAGTCATCAATAATGATAGATTCGTTTAAGCCACGAAGTACATTCATGCGCCCATTCACTGCCTGAATTTTTTGTATACCCGTCGCTACTTCAGCAGCAGACATACCAAACTTTACACCAACAGCACCCGCTGCTACTGCAGCGCGAATGCTATGATCACCCATTAAATTAATCGTTGATTCTACTGGCGCAGCCCATTCTGGTGCGTAAAAAAGGCCAGTAAAGCCATCTTCAAAAGTATAGTCGCTGGTATCAAAGCGATATTCAGCAACATCATTCGTTCCATAGGTGCTAATATTCGCATTTACAATATCAGCTGCATATACGCCACTAATGTCATCACGGTTAATTAGTGCTTGTTTACTGAAGTTAGCTGCCGACAGCTCTTCTGCCGCTACAACGTCAAGCGTCTTGAATGCTTCCATATGTTCAGCAGAAACTGCTGTTATGACCGCTAAATCAGGCCTTAAATACGTACCAAAATGTGGAATTTGCCCAACAGTATCAGTGCGCAGTTCTTGAACAATCACCTCCACTTCGTCTGGGTGGTTCGTGCGCTTACGAATGGCACTAAAAACCTTCAGCCATTGGAAAATATTGCGAACATCGTTAGGAGATTCGATGCCCAGAATTGCAAGTGGAACACTGGTATCAGAATCATGCTCACCTTCATGCAGACGAACCTTAAACTTCTCACTCAGTACCGTACCGACCGCAATTTTTGTGCTTGCTTTGCCCGCGCTACCGGCAATGACTACGAGTTTTACATTTGGATGTTTTTTGAAATACTGTTTCACAGCTGTTTCTAATTTTGCCTGAATATAATTCTTTAACATAAGACTATTATGCCACACATAATGGTATTGTTTTCATCATGCTCATGGTTCATAGTATAAGCAACTATGCGTACTGCTGACAGTGACACACTAAAGTATACGAAGTCTAGACAAGGGTTCACGATTGTCGAACTATTAATCGTGGTAGTGGTCATCGCTATTCTGGCTTCCATTACAATTGTTTCTTATAACGGCATTACAAAAAATGCGCGAAATGCCACTCTCCAGAATTCATTATCACAAGCCGTTCAAAAGCTAGAACTTTTTAGAATGGGTGGGGATGGCATATACCCAGCCAGCCTTGCCACCGGCGGTCTTGAAGGCTTCACCAATACAGCTGACCTCACCTATTCATATACTGTTTCATCAGACAACAAAAGTTTCTGCCTTGCAGCAAGTCAATCTGGTCGCACGTATTATATTACAAGTGAAGTAATGAACCCAAAAACAGGTACATGTAACGGTGCCGTTGGCGTTGCGGGTACTGGTGATGTAGCAACAGATGGATCAAGCATTGCCGGTTCGGTGAACTACACTGTTTTTGGCTCTAACGCACCTGCCGCTAACCAAGTAGAGAGCGACGGTGGCGGGTCATTAATTGTAGGTAACCGATTCTATACAAACGAAGCTGCCGGCATTAAAGTAATGGGGCTTCGCGTTTACAACCCAACGACCAATGCCACACCCGCTTTTTTATCTGCTGGAATTACTGCATACGCCTACACGCACAACTGGACTGGTACGACAATCACTAGCGCCACGACATTCGCCCAAAGCCCTGTTGCTACAAAAACGTACTCAGGTACGCGCACCTCCGGCACGTGGACTGAAATTTTATTTGATACACCGATTACTTTAGCACCAAAAAATACCTCTTCGGGACCAGTCGATTATATTACATTAGCTGTACGGTATGCCGGTGGCAATTATTATGTATATACACCGACGTTGAATCAGTTTGATAGCATCGAATCAACCGCAAGGCCCAATAGTTTCCTTACACTTCACCAAAATATTGGTCGAGGTGTAAACACTCTAGTTACAGCAGAAACAGCTACCTATTACGGTATCGATATGATTTACACACCCGTCACCCCTTAGTGTTTACTGAATTTTTATATTGTCTTCATTGTGCTTATGGTTCATAGTATAAACAACTATGCGTAACAGTAGCTTCAGCTCACTAGTGCATTCTAAGTCCAGGCAAGGTTTTACAATTGTCGAACTATTAATTGTGGTGGTGGTTATAGCCATACTCGCAGCCATTACAATCGTTGCCTATAACGGCATTAGTTTAAACGCTAAAAATTCTGCTATTCAGAGTTCTTTATCTCAAGCAGCCAAGAAACTTGATATATTTAAAATTGATGACCCGTCCGGACTGTATCCATCCACTCTCGCAACCGCCGGACTTAGTTTAGTGAGCACTGGCGACACCCAATATGTTTACGCAGTGTCATCAGATAATAAGCTTTACTGTTTAGCGTCTAGTCAGGGTGGTCGAACGTACTATGTCACACCTTCGACAGGAAGCCCAAAGCCGGGTATCTGTAATGCAACGACGGGTGTTCCTGGATCGGGCAACGTCGCTACTGACGGATCAAGCTCCGCAACCTTAACGGTTGCTACTTATAACGTTTTCAACACCTCTGCACCTGGCACAGGACAGGTAGTTGGAACAGACGGCCCGGATTCACTTAAATTTGGTAACCGTTTCTACACAACCGAACCAACCGGCATTAAGGTTGCAGGGCTTCGCTTTTACAACCCCGCAGCAGGCAGTGGCGCTACTAGCACCTTCCTGTCGCTGGGCGGAACTGCATATATGTACGCAAACGATTGGACGGGGTCGACTATTGACGGAATTGCAAGTATTTCACAAGTGCCGCTTGCCATAAAAACTTTTTCAGGAACCCGTACTGCACAATCTTGGACAGACGTTCTATTTGACTTGCCTATTACTATTCCTGCAATTTCGAACGGTTCAGGTCCAGCCGACCTTATTACGCTCGTTGTTCAATTCAACGGTGGTATATACTACACAGTTGCTAATGGCCTAAATGAAAACAACTTCGTTCAATCGACAACTCGCCCTAAAACCTACCTTGCCGAATCGCCATACGTAGGCAGGGGTGTGAATAGTGTATCATCGACCTCTACTCCTACTTACTATGGGATTGATATCATTTACACTCCAGTAACTCCGTAATAATCTTTCGAACAAAAATCGCCTCTTTTTTAGAGACGATAATTATTTTGCTGGTGCGCGCCCACCCGGGGCCGCAGATCGATGTTTGTTTTGATTCAGCGCTTGGAGAGTTTAAGCCCCTAGCGCATCAGCATGTCGTTATTATGCTACTTATACACATAAAACACAAGCTTATTGCAATAGTAGTGCAACAGGGCCAGCTACTAAATCAGTAACAGATATACCTGCAGCTAAACGCTCCCGTACCAATGTAGAACTGACGTTAGGTGCTTCTACCTGCATATGTACAGCATGTCGTGCCATTGGGTTAACAATACTGCCTTCACGCTCAACAACTAACATCGATAAGTTTTCGAGCAAGTACTCGCCACCATGCCAACTAGCCATGGTTTCAGTAGAGTCGGCACCAAACACAAAGGTAAACGTTCGGTCAGGATATTCAGCTTCAAGTTCCCTCACCGTGTCGTAGGTTTCAACCATAATGGTGCGGTCAAGTTCAGTTGTTACTACTTTAGGTATTAAGTCTTTATTGTTGATACTTTGAATCATTGCTTCAATCAATGCGATTCTCATGTCGCGTGACGTTGCGATGGTCTTATCTTGCCTATCGCCGCTTGGCATTACCCATACATCAGCATTCAGAGTTTGCGCGTAATCAACACACGCTTCAAGAATTGCTTTATGCGCAAGGGTAGGGGGATTAAATGCGCCACCATAAATGACTGTTTCTTGTTTTCGTATCTGTTCCATAACATTTCCTAACTTATTGTTGACTTTACACTAAGTATCATCTACCATTAGTATATATCAAGTTAGTGTAAAAAGGAACATAACTATGAAAAACAATTCAGCAGCCACCCTGTACACTCCAAAACAAGACTTTTTACGCGTTGCAACAGCTACTCCTAAAGTATCGATTGGCGACGTCCCTGCTAACGTTGAGGCTATTAAGAAATTATACAAAGAAGCCGTTGAAGCAAAATCTTCACTGGTTGTTTTCCCTGAGCTTTCTATTACTGGTTATACTATTCAAGATTTAGTTGCCCAGCCTTCACTATTAAATGCAGCACGACAAGGCTTAATTGAGTTAGCCCAAGCAACCGCCAACCAAAACACGGCAGCTATTGTTGGATTGCCTTTTAAAGTCGGTAACGCAATTTACAACTGTGCTGCGGTTATTTCAGAAGGTGCAATTCGCGGTATCGTTCCGAAACAAAACTTGCCTACTTATAATGAGTTCTACGAAAAGCGTTGGTATCAAACCTGGGACGACAAACCAAACACAACAGTAAACCTAGATGGCATTGATGTTCTTTTCGGTAAAGAACAATTATTCGCTATTGGTGATGAGTTGGTTGGCATTGAAATCTGCGAGGACCTTTGGGTTCCGGAACAGCCCAGCACTCACTTGGTTGCGAATGGTGCGACAATCATTGCTAACCCATCTGCTTCTCCAGAAGCCGTTGCGAAAGCTCAATATCGTCGCGGGCTGGTCGCTAACACTGCAGCTCGCAACGTTACGGGATATGTTTACAGTAGCGCCGACCAAACTGAATCGACTGCCGAAATTGTCATGGGTGGCCACGCCATGATTAACGAACTCGGAACGATGCTTGCCGAACGTGCGCCGTTTACCCCGCCCCAGCGCATAATGACCGCCGACATTGATATGCAGCATATTGCACACGACCGTCTGAAAACAACAAACTTCCCAAATCGCCAAGACATTACCCCAACGCAAACATATGTAACTCCTAACCAAGACACCCTTGAACGCACTATCGACGCTCACCCGTTTATCCCAAATGGTTCTCTTGAAGATGTGAACGAGCGTCTTGATACAATTTTAAATATTCAAGCAACCGGGTTAGCTATGCGTCTACGGAGCGCTCACATTAAAAAAGTAGTTCTTGGATTATCTGGCGGGCTCGATTCAACCCTGGCACTGATTGCAGCAATTCGCGCTGCTGAAGTATTAGAGATAAAGCCAGGGGACCTAATTCATACCCTGACCATGCCCGGCAATGCAAGTTCGGACCGCACTCAAAATAACGCAATTCAACTCGCCGAATCTTTAGGTATTACCAACGAAGAAATCGCCATCGCAGACCTCGCCAAAGCCCAATTAGATGCTATTCAACACGGCGGCGAAGAAGATGTTACATTTGAAAACACCCAAGCCCGCATTCGCCAGGCGCTTGTATTTAATAAAGCCAACCAACTTAATGGACTCGCACTCGGTACGGGAGATTTAAGCGAAATCGCTCTCGGTTGGTGTACCTACAACGGTGACCACATGTCACACTACAATGTAAATGCATCAATCCCGAAAACATTAGTTCGAAGTTTAGTTCGACACGCTGCTGAGAAGCTTCCTAAAATTGCAGCAGCTATCATTACAGACATCCTAGATACTCCCGTTTCACCAGAACTTACCGGTGATGGTAAAACTATTAGCCAAGAAACAGAAGACCTCATTGGGCCATACGAACTGCATGATTTCTTCCTATATCACTACTTACGTTGGCTTGAACCACAAGTAAAAATTAGCTACCTCGCTATTAAAGCTTTCGAAGGCCAATACACTCCAGAGGAGATAAACAAATGGCTCGACGTATTCATGAAACGCTTCTACCAAAACCAATGGAAACGCCAAGCAATGCCCGATGGCGCGAAGGTTGGTATTAGCCTCAGCCCTAAGGGAGATTGGCGAATGTCCGCTGAAGCTGTTTATAACTTGGATACGATACAATGAAAGAACCTATGACTGAGATATATCTCGTACGCCACCCCGAATCGGCTCTCAACGCAGATGCTTCTACTGTTGGCGGAAGAAGCAATCACACGCCGCTTACTGAGCACGGTGAAGAGCAAGCTCGTCGGTTTGCCAAAGCATTTGCAGCGCATTATCCAGCACCAGACGTTTTTTATTCGTCACCCGCCGTTCGCACTAAAGCATTACTGGATATCTACAATGAAACACTTGGCCAAAATAATGGCTACTTCATTGACCCCGACCTACAAGAAATGAGCCAAGGCGAGAAAGAAGGCGTACCGAAAATTGAGGTGTATACTCCTGAAATTCTCAAAGCCATCGATGAGCGGCTACTCGACTTTGCACTTCCTAGTGGCGAGTCAGTAAACGATGTCGCAAATCGCTTTGACGGTCGCATAGAACAAATCGCAAAAAGGCACCCCAATAGCGTCGTATTAGTTGCTACTCATGGGCAACTTATTCGTGCAGGCGTTGGCCGGTTACTCGGCTGGAACCATTTCGAAACAACCCAGGACCCAACGCATCGCACGGAAAACGTATCACTCACTCACTTAACAGTAGAAGATGGTCAAACAACCGTTAATTTCTGGGGCAAGAACATCATTGAACCAGTTGAAATTGCAGAGAGTAAGTTATACTAATTGTATGAAGTACACAACCCCGTACGTACCACCTACCCTTACTGTCGACGCTGTCATCTTTCAGCTTGTCGACAATATTCTGCACGTCTGCTTAGTTAAGCGTGCACATGACCCTTTTAAAGATCAATGGGCGCTCCCTGGCGGCTACAGCCCTGAAGGTGAAACGACCATTCAAGCTCTTGAAAGAGTTGTCGAATATAAAGCCGGCATTAACATTATTAAAGACCTTAGCTACATAGAACAGCTCTACACATTTGATACTGTCGCTCGTGACCCTCGTGGCCACGCTGTGTCTGTTACCTACATGGGTGCAGGTCGTAATATTACGCCAACCAGCGACGATGGCAGCGCTGCATTTTTCCCAGTCGACAATCTTCCAGAAATCGCCTACGACCACAAAGACATTATTCAACTGGCGCACCAACGGCTTATTTCAAAACTTACGTACACCAATGCTGTGTACGCATTCTTGCCGCCTCGCTTTAGCCTGGCTGAATTACAAACCGCCTATGAAGCAATCTTTGGTCACGAATTAGACAAGCGTAACTTCCGTAAGAAATTCCTAAGCCTTGGCCTTACTGAAGAAACCGACGAAATGCGCCGCGAAGGTGCGCACCGTCCAGCTCGCTTGCACCGTTTTACTTCAGATACACTTGCCGTTTTATCACGCAGTTTTGACTGATCGCAAAGCGCTTTTAGCTAACTCTCTCGAAGTTCGTTTCACCATTTCAAGTTGATCGAGTTGCTGGTGGTCAACTGGAATAAGTACTACTTCCTGTGACGCAAGTACACTCATCGCACCACCAATTGAACCAGTACTATCGGTGTCCCCACCAAGATTTACCGCTTCATATATCGAATCGGTTGTTCGAGCTTCATTTAAAACAAGTGCACCATATGTCATTGCAAGTGTCTGCGGGGCGTAGAACCCTTTGGCATCGGTACGAGTTAAGATATCATTCCTATTTTGCATTTCAGGAAGATACGACAGTATTTCCCTAGCCTCGCTATTAGCCTGTGTAGCATGTTCGTGAAAAGCAACAGAACTTGCAAGTGCATCTAAAAAGCCTTCCTTGTTATAGCCGTTTTTAGCAAGGTGCAGTAACATGTCGCCATGAACACGTGTCGTTAGTCGAGTCGTTGCACTGTCGTGAGTCATGTTTGTCAGTACATCGTATTGTTCATGGCGCTCTTCATCAGAAGTACCACGGGCAGCCTGCCAGTAGGCAAGTGGTGCCATCTTCATAAGCACCCCATTGCCAGGACCACCTAGTGTTCCCGACTCTAACGGCGATACTCCTGTTTTAATTTTCTCCATCGCATCAATAGTTGAGCCACCCCAACCACGTTTTACCCATTTCCCTTTTCGGAAGATTTCTTTAGTAGAACCGTAGGCATCCAGGTGCGCATCGGCAATGGCATTGATATCAAAACCATCTGCTTTAATTAAAGCCTTAGCAACGGCCAGTGTTAATTGTGTATCGTCACTCCAAGTTCCTGGCTCGTTTTCACCCGTAAAGAGCGGATTCTCTTTTGTTGGCAACAAAGAACGGATTGTTCCATACTTCTCTGCAATATATTCAGCAGATCGTGTTTCAACCGGTAACCCAGCAGCATCGCCATAAGCGATAACTGGTATTAATACATTTCCTTTGTGTTCCATCATGTCCATATAACACCATAGTACCGCATAGTTTCAAAAAAATCAAAGAAAGTGTGTTGACAACACTAAGTATAGTGCTATTATGAAAGTAGTTAGTGTAAATTAAACACTTACATAAGGAGCTCATATGGAAACACTACTATCATTCTTCAACGTCAACACAATCTTCTTCACAATACTTGGCTATCCCATTAGCTATCTTGAGTTTGTCGGAACTATTTTTACCCTCGCTGCAGTACTCCTCGTATGGCGTCGAAGTATTATTAACTGGCCCGTTTCAATCATCGGGACAATCTTGTTTGGTATTCTCTTTTACCAGATCCAACTATACGCAGACTTCTTCGAGCAGGTATACTACTTCGTTACTGCTTTCTGGGGCTGGTACAGCTGGAAGACATACCAAAAAAACAAAAACGTCGATAAGATTGGTATAACCGTTAACACTCGCAAAGCAAACGCATTTTGGGTCGCAGGTATTATTGTCGCAACAGCATTGTTTAGCGCTATTCTTGCCAACATCCACATTTGGCTTCCTAGCCTCTTCCCTGTACCCGCTTCATTAGTTGTTCTGGACGCCGGTACGACCGTTATGAGCTTCGCCGCAACTATCCTGATGATTCGCCGCCGCGTAGAGTCATGGGTACTGTGGGTGCTGGTAGATGTTATCGCTATTGGCCTATACTGGTACAAAGACGTTCCATTTATCGCACTTCTCTATGTAGCTTTCCTTGTTATTGCAAGCTTCGGGTTAGTCGACTGGTACAAAGCGTACAAAAAAGCGAGGGACGTATGACCCGCGGAATAGTTATCGGAAAATTCTACCCACCACACAAAGGCCACCGTTACCTAATTGATTACGCTCTCGCCCACGTCGATTCATTAACCGTATTGGTGTGTGACAGTCCTGAATACGCCATTAGCGCAACAACTCGCCAAAAATGGCTACAGAAAATTCACCCAAACGCACGTGTACTTATTATTCCTGACCTTCACGACGATGATAATTCGGAAGCATGGGCTGCCCACACGCTTGCATTTCTTGGCTACACACCTGACTTTGTATTTAGCTCTGAAGATTATGGCATCGCCTACGCTCGTTTTATGAACACCCGCCACATTATGGTGGACCGTGAACGTGCGCACATTCCAATTAGCGCCACACAAGTTCGTAACGACCTTATGGCAGAATGGCCATACCTTCACAACATTGTAAAATCCGATTTGGCTATTCGTGTTGTAGTAGTTGGTGCAGAATCTACCGGAACCACCACCCTTGCTCAGGCATTGGGTAAGAAATTCAAAGCACCATGGGTACCCGAATATGGACGCATGTACAGCGAGGCATTTTTGACAGCTAAACACGAATGGACCAATGATGAATTCAAACACATCGCCACTACTCAACAAGCTTTCGAGAACCAAGTTGCAGCATCTTCAAACGGGCTCGTTATTTGCGATACCAACGCATTCGCTACAACCATCTGGCAAGAGCGTTACATTGGGTATTCAACTCCCGAAGTACAAGAGATTGCCAATAAAGACATCGTTGATATGTACATCCTCACTGGCGATGAAATTCCATTTGTTCAAGATGGTACGCGCGACGGCGAACATCTTCGCCACGCCATGCACCATCGCTTTATTGAAACACTCCAAAAACAGCACGTTCCTTTTATCGAAGTGTCCGGTTCAAAACGGGCACGCTTGAACAAGAGTGTTCAAGCTATCAACGAGCTACTTAAGCAAGGGGCTTTTTTGCAATCAGCAAAACATTCGTCACTGGCTGCTCAAGTTCAGTAAGCGAATCGTTAACCATTTCATAGACCTTCGCAGCTGGCGCAAATCGATTTTCAATAAGCCAGGTATTTTGTTTTGCTTCACTACCTTCAGCAATCGTAAAACCAACTTCAGTTAGTGCTGAAGTCCAGTCGCTGTATTCCCAAAAACAAAAACGCTCGTGCATTTCACTGTGCCAACTTTGCACGTAATCTTTTTTAGCAAGAAAGTCACAAAGGTCGGCATAGCGAAGAACCACATATTCAACATTATTAATTGTCTTGTATTCGACAGTTATCTGGTCGCCTTCTTTTGCACGGAAGTCTTTTACGAACCTGTTAAAACGAGCTTTTGTAGAAAGTGTTTTAAAGAATTCTGGAAAGTTCTCTTCTTCGATTTCAGGAAATAAATTGTCGGGGTTTTCACCATCATCTTCAGTAAACGTTGCATATACCAAACGGTCTTTATTGTGTGGTGCAACAACGTCATAGTTTATGTACACGCCACCCGGTGCAGTAATATCGTACATGCGTTTAATGAAGCGAATCAGCTCGTTGCGACCTAAGTACGATTCAATTTCGTGAGTCAATGCCATCGTAATAATTGTGTTGAGTGAGTTATACGGGAATAGCGAACTGCGCATAATATTACGTTGATAAAAGAACATGTTTGCATTTCCGAATTCACCGTTCTGTTTTCGCTGTTGGCAAATTTGATATAGTGGCCGGGCAGCTTCAACACCATAAAAATCAGATTCGAATAAATCAGGTCGTTTCGCTAATATTTTTAATGTTTCACCAGTTGCGCATCCAACATCTAAAATACGGCCTGGTTGTACGTAGTCAGAAAAATCAGCTACCTTGCGCACAGCTCCATCTTCGAAAGCTTGTCGATACACTGCGTAATCGCGGGTAGTTGTAATGTCGCCATCATCACTATCGATAAGCGGGTCTTCGAAAATTTCAACAATATCATCACCAAGGCCGTAATGTTCGAAGTACTCAAAGCAAGTAAGGTTCAACTCGTCCTGAACAATTGCACTCGAACGCCACTGTGGACCACTTTTAATAAGTTCTTCAATCACGTCCCACGGTCGCATACCAAGTTGATGCGTAAAGGTTTCATCATACTCTGCGGTATCGATCGCATAGCCTAATTCGGCATATTGACGTGCGACTTCTGCGGTTGAACAAATAACCAACGTATTCGTAGGGTCTAAATGAACGCGACCCTTACTTTCTAGCCGAATCTCTTCAAGTACATAGTGGGCAAAGTTTGGTTTCTCGGTCATGTTGGTAATGCGATATACCTGTGATGGTAGTTTTTCAACTGCGCTCACCGCTTCGATCATACCAACTCGTCGGCTTCCGGAAATCGGGTTGCGCTGAGTGCCAGAATGGTTAGCACTCGTGACTGCCCAGATAACTTGCGCGTTCCTGTCGACATCTTCGTGGTCCAAAAGCGCTTTCAAGTGTTCAACTTGAAATTGAGTTATCGCCTGATGACGCCCAGGTAGTAGTAAATATTTATAACTCACGTTCGTCTTTCAAAAGTGGCGGCGCAAAAGCAACTTGCTGCAGAAGCTCTTCGCCACTAAAGCGCTGACGCGCAGGTAGCTCTACCCAGTTTCCACCATCAGGTGATTCTTGAATCGCATCAGGATACACCATGCGGCGCCAAGTAATTTTGTCACGAATATCGTCAGCGTCTTCCGGGTTTACACGGGTATAGTGCGTAACGCTACAGTTACGAATCGTGTAGTTCGGGTCGCGATCAATTGCTTCCCATTGCTCTGGTCGCATTCGCTCAATACCGTACCGAGCCACGTTAATAAAGTCGCCGTGCGAAACGACAATAACACGGCGCCCCGATTGCTCGCGGTGTAGTGTGCCTTGGAAATCACGGAAGCGTCCGTATACATCTGGCATGCTTTCGCCACCGTCAAAGCGAACGTACCATGGAGTAATATCTTGAAGTTTCACCGTTAAAGGAAAATGAGCTCGTTGTTCAGCTCGAGGTACAATGCCATATACTCCCCAGCTTCGTTCAACAATGCGGTCGTCAATTGTCCATTCACCTGTATCAAGGCCACCGATATAAGCAGCAGTTTCACGAGTTCGAAGGAATGGCGACACGTAGCGAGCGTCGAAAGAGTCAACACCACCCAGGTTTTCATCAATCCAAAGCTTCGCGTTTTTAGCCTGGGCAATTCCCTTTTCAGAAAGTCGCTGTTGCCAATCAGGCCGATCGTTAATTTCAGACTCATGCGGATGATGTTCATCTGCTTTTCCCATTTTTTGAATAATGTTTGCTTCGGATTGTCCATGACGGACAAAGATGATGTCATTCGGCATTGCCACGGTATATTCCTCTTTCTTTTATATTCGTAGTATAGCGTGAATAGGGGATATTTGCAATTAGTGTTGACTTAACAATAAGTAAGGTATAGTATTGAAAGTAGATAGTGTAATAAATACACTTAGTAAGCAAAGGAGCAATCACTATGGAAAAATTTACCGCTGATAGAATCGTAACAATTAACGTTGATGTACAAAATGACTTTTTGCCAGGTGGCTCTTTAGCAGTTACTAATGGCGACCAAGTCATCGACCCGCTTAACAGCCTTAACGAATTCACTCGTCAAAATAACGGTTTAGTCGTAGCGACCGGTGACCGGCACCCTACTGCTACTCCCCACTTCGATATCTGGCCGGTGCACTGCGTCGCCGGTACTGAAGGTGCAGCACTCAGCACACACCTTGATATTCGAAATAGCGACATCATTATCGACAAGGGTATGGCACAAACCGATGGATACTCAGCATTTGAAGGCGTTACCCGTGACGGACGTACGCTCGAAAGCCTCATCGCCCCTGTTGGTCGCGAACGAGTTGCTGCAGTTTTTGGTGGTTTAGCAACTGATTTTTGCGTGCTTAATTCGGTACTTGATGGACTTCGCGTTAATAAAGGCAAAGGTCAGCTAAGAGTATATGTTGCACACGATGCAGTACAAGCCGTTAACCTTCAACCAAACGACGGACAAAAAGCATTAACCCAAATGCAAAATGCTGGCGCAACACTTGTTACTACCCAAGCAATTTTAAGCGAAGAAGCTTTTAACCTAGCGAAATAAGGATTTATTATGAACGAAAAACTTACCTACACACCCGAAACTAATTCCGAAACCGAACGACACCTCAGCGATGGCCTCGACTTCTACAAACTCACTATGGGCCAAGTTGCCCTCGAGCGCTTCCCTACGACCGAAGTTACGTTCACAATGAAAAACCGCGCCGGCGAATTCCCTCTGAGCCAGTATGTAAATATAGAAGCGCTCAACCAACGGTTCGAAACAATCATCGAAAAAGGTTTCACTCCCGAAGAAATTGCCTACTTTGCCGGCTTACAGGCGCAAGATGGCACTGCCCGTTTCGACGAACCATACCTCACCTTCTTAGCCGACTTAAAGCTAAGCGCAGTCGATGTAACAATCGATGAAACGACTAACGACCTTTCAGTTCACACTACTGGACCATGGGCTTCAGCCAGCCTCTGGGAAACAGTTGTTATGAGCGAAATCAACGAACAGTACTATACCGGACTCATGCAAGCACAGGGTTTGAGTGTTAACGAGATGTGGGAAGAAGGCGATGCACGCCTTGGCGAAAAAATCACTCTCCTAAAAGAACGTCCTGACATTAAATTTTCAGACTTCGGCACTCGTCGCCGTTTTAGCGCCGCTTGGCAAAACCACGCAATTGGCCGTTTAGCGAGCGAGCTTCCAGAAAACTTCGTCGGCACCAGCAACCCATGGTTCGCCTACAAGCACGGCCTCAAGCCAATTGGCACCTACGCACACGAAATGCCAATGGTATACGCGGCTATTGCTGACCAAAACAACCAAAACCCCCTCGACGGCCACCACCAAATGATGATCGATTGGTACGAACGCTACGGTGACGACCTTTCGACTGCCCTAACCGACACTTTTACGAGCGAATTCTTCTTTAGCGACTTTAGCGAAGAGCAGGCTGAAGCTTGGAAAGGCTTACGACACGATTCTGGCGACCCTATTGAATTCGGTGAAACTGCAATTGAATTCTACAAAAACAATAGCGTCGACCCAAGCACTAAGACACTTATTTTCAGCGATGGCCTCGATATTAAAACAATCATTCAACTCGCTGATCATTTCAAAGGCCAAATTAACATTATGTTTGGTTGGGGCACAACACTTATGAACGACATGGGACTCCGCGCAAATAACTTCGTCATGAAAGCTACCAACGTGAATGGCATTGACACAGTTAAGCTGAGCGACAACGAAGGCAAACACACCGGACCACAAGAACAAGTTGACCGTTACATCGCCCTTAAAAATGCTCGACTACAGGTTACCGGCGCCTACGAAATGGCTACCGTTTAAATGGACAACATTCCTATGATTGATACAAAAATTGAAAAGAAGACTTCCTTACCTAGCCCAGAAGAAATTGAAGGCTTTATCGCTGCTGGATATGACATTGACCTTGAAGGTCGACCACTCCATCCTAATTTAAGTGAGCTCGGCGTTCTTCCGACAGGCAAAGGCGCGTACTGGGGCTGGGGGCCAAACTACACTGCTGACCCCTTGGTACTCACAACCGAAACTCGCCCTCGTGTACTGCTTATTCACCGTTCCGATACTGGCGACCTTGCACTCCCCGGTGGTTTCGTCGACAAAGACGAACTTCAAACACCAATAACAGCCGCCTACCGTGAACTCGAAGAAGAAACGGGCCTAGTGCTCACTTCAAATGGAGCGCTTATTTACAAAGGAATTGTTGATGACCCTCGCACGACCGCTAATGCCTGGCCGGAAACTTCTGCCTACCTATTCAACATCGCCGAACCGTTACCCGTTCAAGCTGGCGATGACGCAAAAGCAGCTGGTTGGTATTTTGTAGACGAGCTTCCGGAAAATTTGTACGGCTCACATGCTGCACTTATCGAACAAGCATTAAAATTAAACGCACCACGGACTATTGAAGAAATTTTAAGCATTCCAGCAGAAGAACGTGAAATCGTATACCTCGACGCCGGCCATATGGCGTACCAACACTACTTCACTCGCCACCAAAATGATCGTTTATTCGTAAAAGCTCACGATAGCTCACGGTTTACCGATGCATTTCGCGAAGAACACTCACGCCAGTACCTAGAAAAAGAATACGCCGTTTTTCACCATGTCGAAAAGCAGGGCTTCAATTACATTCCAGCCCGAGTCGCTCTTATTGACGATACTCTGCTTGCAATGGATGCCCTGCACGAAGACGATGGCTACTGGTGGCGTGCGCCAAAACAAGGCGATAAATTTGAACGCTACGTCAGCGACGCGCTTGAAGCATTCAGCGCTCTTCAAACTGTCACTCCACCCGAGAACCCGGAATATCATAAATCGATTAAAGATACCTACAGCACCATGTGGGAAGAAGGCTGGGACTCAATTGATGATGAGTCGCTTAAACGTATTGTGAGTAAAATACGAGAACTTTCAAACGACTGGAGTATTGAACAGCAGAAGCTGAGCGAAGGCCTTATTGATATGCTTCCAACAATTCAACGCAAATCTATGAGCCTTAGTCGGGACGAAGAACTTTACATGGCCCACAACGACGCACGGCAGTCTAACATCGCTTGGCATCCAGAACATGGTACGAAGCTCGTTGATTGGAGCTGGGCCGACAGGAGCCCTAAGGATGCCGATGCTACGATGTTCTTAATTGACCTCGTGAAGTCTGGTCGTGACATCGACACTTACCTACCTGAAATAAACCAAGACTACGCACATGTTTTAATTGGTTTTTGGCTTGCTCACAGCCTTTGGCAAACCCGCGACGGAAGCCAGACTGTCAGAGAGCATCAGGTGGCTTCTGCTATCGCAGCTTATAAAGTGCTTAATTTAGAACAATAGTGCCGCTATAGCTATTTTATTGAAAATATGCTTAACTAAGCGTGTTCAGAAGCACGCCGTATGTAAAAGCTAAAGGCGAGGGCTTATCTTACTTGTAAGATACTCACTCTTCTTCGCTACAAAGTACCAAGCAAGGTCGATCTGAAGAAGTACTAAGAAGAAAAGAGTATCTATATGTCTCAAAATCTATTTATTGGTAG
>Ga0247813_10000219_pt1 | contig 65615 bp, 60 predicted proteins | sample UWRJL169409C1_FD_180719 | JGI IMG/M metagenome (GOLD analysis project Ga0247813, IMG submission 180719) | Plant litter microbial communities from Arlington Agricultural Research Station in Wisconsin, United States - UWRJ-L169-409C-1 | ecosystem: Environmental > Terrestrial > Plant litter >... | reverse complement strand
ACCTTGTTTCTCAACTGCTTTTCCATTTCCTTGCTGATATCTTCATCTTCCACCGGCACGATACGTGGCATGAACTCAACGATCGTCACTTTGGTGCCCATGGTATTGTAGAAATATGCAAACTCGCTTCCGATAGCGCCGCTACCGCAAACGATCATGCTTTTTGGTTGAGTTGGCAAAGACATCGCCTTGCGGTATTCGATGATCTTTGTACCGTCAATCTTCATGCTGGGCAATTCCCTTGCACGTGCGCCAGTAGCCAGGATAATATTTTTTGCTTCAACGGTTTGTTTGCTGCCGTCTGCCGCAGTTACTTCCAGTTTATTTGCTGCAACCAGTTTGCCTGTACCCATGATCACGTCGATCTTGTTCTTTTTCATCAGGAACTGGATACCCTTGCTCATTTTATCGGCTACACCACGGCTGCGGGTGATCACTGCAGGAAAATCTGCAGTAGGATCGGCTATATTCAGTCCGTAAGTGCTTGCATGTTTGGTATAATCAAAAACCTGCGCACTTTTCAGCAACGCTTTGGTAGGGATACAACCCCAGTTGAGGCAGATACCGCCCAATGATTCCTTTTCAACGATAGCTACTTTTTTGCCCAGCTGGCTAGCCCTGATTGCCGCAGGATATCCGCCCGGGCCGCTTCCTAAAACTATTACGTCGTATGCCATAAAAATGTATGATTTGATGATGGATGATCGATGATTTGAATTTCGTGGGCAAATTTAGTTTGAAATGGGGGATTAGCCAAATTTGTACCCTTCGGGGAGGTGAATGGTGAATAGTGAATGGTGAAACCTTCGTGAGATGAGTTGACAACTCCTCCGGGTAGTCAACTCAGGGGAGTTGTCAACTGCTGATAAACGTTAAAGTTTTGCCGAGTGATTATTCACTATTCACGATTCACAATTACCTTTACCCTATGAAAAAAGCACTTCTCCTTCTGTCTCTTATCAGTTTTTCCATAGCCGCACATAGCCAATCCATCAAAAAGTATAAGATTACGGATATTGAAAAATACATCGCTACTTCCAAAGATTCGGTGCTGGTGATCAATTTCTGGGCAACCTTCTGCAAACCCTGTGTTGCCGAAATACCGTCTTTCATAAAAGTAACTGATCAATATAAAGATCGCGGGGTCAGATTATTGCTGGTAAGCCTGGATCTTCCGTCGTTCTATCCGGCAAAGATCGCCAGTTTCGCAAAATCGCACAATTTTACGCCTGCCATCGTTTGGCTGGACGAAACCAACGCCGACTATTTTTGTCCGAAGATCGATCCTAAATGGAGCGGTTCAATCCCGGCAACTTTGATCGTGAATAAGAAAACGGGGTATAGGAAATTTTTTGAGGAAGAAATGGAAGAGAAGAAGTTTGAAGAAGAATTGAAGGCTGCGATAGGAAAATAGAGAGTGATCACGGATTTGAAATTAATTAGGCGATTACACGGATGATTTTTACTTCGTAAAAATAAAAATGCAGGTTATAAAAGTTGAATTACTTTATAAATTGCATTTTCATTTTGCGCCAGCAAAATATAATCTGTGTAATCGCCTAATTAATTTTAAATCCGTGATCCTGATCTTTGAGTTTACCGGATTATTTATTTGATTGCGTTAAGCACGTCCAGTTCTAGTTGCTTTTTGTACGCATCCAGCTTATTTGCAATTATATCATCACTAGCACCAATGATCTGCGCTGCCAGTATGCCCGCATTTTTAGCTCCATTCAGCGCTACTGTAGCCACCGGCACACCGCCTGGCATTTGTAGTATCGAAAGCACCGAATCCCATCCATCGATGGAATTGGACGATTTTACGGGTACGCCGATCACAGGCAGACTGGTATAAGCAGCCACCATCCCGGGAAGATGCGCAGCGCCACCTGCACCGGCAATGATCACTTTCAGTCCGCGGACACGGGCTTCGGTGGCGTAAGTACGCATCCGGTCGGGAGTGCGGTGCGCCGAAACGATCGTGATCTCGTACGGAATTTCGAATTGCTGAAGCATTTTTTCGGCTTCCTGCATCACAGGCATATCGCTCTGGCTGCCCATTATGATCCCTACTATTGGTTGCATCGGGTAATTTTTACGCAAAGAACGACAAAAAATCTACATGTTTATAATAGTTTAGAGATTAGGGATTAGAGTTTAGGTTCCTAAACTCTAATCCCTAATCTCTAAACTATAATCCCTAAACGCTAATCTTACTATTATATCAACATTAAATCATATCTCCCTACCGCTCATATTATTGCCACAGGCTTATCTTGGCAAACTGTTTTATATTTGGCTTAATATTTACTAAAGAAATATAATGAATTATCCTTCTAAATTCCTGGCGGCATTGTGCTTGCTGGTGATCTTATTTTCTGCCTGCAAGGGCAAATCGAAAAAATCGGATAAACCGAAAGAGAATCCCCCTACTATCGTCGACGTAATGATCGCCCAGCCACAACCCATCAGTAATGTAGTGGAAGCGAACGGGACCGTGCTGGCCAGCGAATATGTGGAACTTCGACCCGAAGTAAGCGGCCGCCTTACTTACCTGAATATTCCGGAAGGAAAGCCGGTAGCAAAAGGACAGGTATTGGCAAAGATCAATGACGCCGATCTCAGGGCACAGATCGGTAAAAGCCGGGTGCAACTCGATCTGGCAATAAAGACAGTAGAACGTTATAAAAAACTCGTAGATGTGGGTGGGATCAATCAAAGTGACTATGACCTGGCGGTAAATTCTGTAAATGGTTACCGTGCAGATATCGCTTATACCGAATCATTGATCGCGAAAACCGTCATCAGGGCTCCGTTTTCGGGCATCGCAGGGTTGAGGCAGGTAAGTCCCGGGGCTTATGTATCAGCTACCACTATCCTCGCTACTATCCAGCAGCTCAGCCAGGTAAAGATCGATTTTACTTTACCAGAAGCTTATGGCAACATCATTAAAATTGGTTCTCCGATAGATGTGTACCTCAATTCCGATACAGCAACGGATAAAATAAAAGCTACTATCATCGCCATGGAGCCGGGTGCCAATACGGATACCCGTAACCTGAAAGTGAGGGCATTGCTGGATAAAGGAGCCGTTAGTCCGGGCGCTTTTGTAAAAGTGAAGATCGATGCTGGTAAGAACAGGAATTCCATTGTGGTGCCAACAAACGCCATCATCCCGGATGATAAGAGCAACCAGGTGATTGTGGTGAAAAATGGTATCGCCAATTTCGTAAATGTACAAACCGGTAATCGTGAAGCAAATACCGTAGAGATCATTTCCGGACTGAATCAGGGAGATTCGATTGTTGTTACGGGAGTTTTATTCGCTCGTCCGAAAAGCAAATTGAAAGTACGTGGGGTGAAAAAGATCAGTGATCTGCAGCCGGCAGACTCTTTAGGAACAAAATAAAATGAATGGATAATTTGATAATGGATAATGGACAATTTCTTCGGGTGGTACAACATTCGATAAAATTAAAAATATCAAATTACAAAAACATTGTCCATTATCCATTGACCAAATATCAATTACAAGCATGAACATTTCCGAACTCTCATTACGAAGGCCAGTAGGTGCGGCAGTACTCAACCTGATGATCATCTTGTTCGGTATTGTTGGGTTTACTTTTCTGGCCATTCGCGATTACCCGGCCATCGATCCGGCAGTGATCAGCATCAGCACTTCTTATACCGGTGCTAACCCGGATATCATGGAAAGCCAGATCACCGAGCCATTGGAGAAACAGATCAACGGCATCCCGGGGATAAAAACTATCACTTCATCCAGTTCACTGGGGAGCAGTAATATTTCCGTAGAGTTTGAACTGGGCGTGGATCTTGAAGCGGCAGCGAGTGATGTGCGTGATAAAGTAGGCCAGGCCAGCCGAAGCCTTCCACAGGATATTGATGCGCCACCGGTGGTGACAAAAGCCGATGCCAACAGTGATTTCATTTTGATATTGGCGGTGCAAAGCCGCACCAAAGGGTTGCTCGAATTGAGTGACTATGCGGAGAATGTGTTGCAGCAACAATTCCAGACGATCAACGAAGTGAGCTCGGTAAATATATTCGGACAAAAAAGATACGCGATGCGGCTTTGGCTCAACCCGGATAAAATGGACGGTTTCGGCGTTTCATTTACCGATATACGCACAGCGCTCAACACAGAAAATATCGATCTGCCGCCCGGCAAGATCTATGGCAACAATACCGAACTGACCATCAAAACCCTTGGCAGGCTTACCTCTGAGAAAGAATTCCAGGACCTCATCATCCGGGAAGACAGTGCAGGGATTGTGCGCCTGAAGGATGTAGCCAGAGTAGAAATTGGCCCTGAAACGCTGGAGCAAAGCTGGAAATACAATGGCGTAAATGCGGTGGGGTTGGTGATCATACCTCAACCAGGCGCCAACAATATCCAGATCGCTGACGACTTCAATAAAAAGCTGGAGCAGATCAGGAAAAACAACAAGTCGGATATCGAAATGAATATCCTGCTGGATAATACCAAAAACATCCGCAAATCTATCAGTGAGGTCGAAGAGACTTTGTTCATCTCTTTCGGGTTCGTGGTGCTGGTGATCTTCTTTTTCTTCCGCGACTGGCTTATCGCTATCCGGCCGCTGATAGATATTCCGATCTCATTGGTAGCTACATTTTTCATCATGTATATCTCCGGTTTTTCGGTGAATATACTGACGTTGCTCGGTATCGTACTGGCGACGGGACTTGTGGTGGATGATGGTATAGTCGTCACGGAAAATATTTTCCGGAAAGTAGAAGAAGGATTACCTATCAAACAGGCGGCGCTCGAGGGAAGCAAGGAAATTTTCTTCGCGGTAATTTCAACATCCATCACATTGGCGATCGTATTCCTGCCGGTGATCTTCCTGGAAGGCTTTATCGGCCGGCTGTTCAGGGAATTTGGTGTAACACTCGCCGCAGCGGTATTGATCTCTGCATTGGTATCACTAACGATCACGCCTGTACTAAATGTGGTGCTCAGCCGCAAGAAACCCGGCCATGGCAAATTCTATATGAAGACAGAGCCGTTTTTTCAGGGAATGGAAAATGGCTACAAACGTTGGCTAACGGGCTTTTTGAAAATCCGTTGGATGGCATGGGTGATCGTGGTAGTTTGTTTCGGATTGATCTGGTTCATCATGGGGAGTTTACAAAGTGAGATTGCACCACTGGAAGACAGGAGCAGTATACGTTTTACAGTCAATGCACCGGAAGGTACTAGTTATAGCAAAATGCAAAAGACCGCTGATGAGATCAGTAATTACTTATATGATTCCGTTCCGGAGAGGGATTTCGTTTTTGCCCGTACTCCCGCAGGGGCCATCAATAGCACACAACCAAGGTTGGCATTAGTAGATCCGGGAGACCGTGACCGTTCGCAGAATGATATCGCCAATGACCTTAACCGCAAAATGACGCGTTTCAATGACGCCAAAATATTTGCCATACAGGAACAGACCATCGCGGTAGGCGCCGGTTCGAGAGGTAGTTTGCCGGTGCAATTCGTGCTGCAAAATCAGGACCTGGAAAAAATGAAGGAAGACATTCCGAAGTTTTTGGATGAGGCAAGAAAGGATAAAACGTTTTCCAATGTGGATGTGAACCTGAAATTCAACAAACCCGAAATTGAACTCACGGTGGACAGGATGAAAGTGAAAGATCTCGGGCTTTCTTCACAGGATGTTGTATCGGCCATCCAGTCTGCATTCAGCGGAGGAAGGCTCGCTTATTTCTTAAAGGACGGGCATCAGTATTCGGTGATCGCACAGGTGGAAAGAAGCGATCGTGATAAACCCGATGATATTTCAAGATTGTATGTGCGAAATAATAAAGGGCAAAGTATTCCATTAAGCGCTGTGATCAAACTGGAGGAAAGCAGCAGCCCGCCTTCATTATATCATTTCAACCGTTACAAAGCTGCCACCATTTCCGCATCACTTTCCGAAGGGCATACGGTAGGAGATGGCATCAAAGCGATGGAAGCTATCCGGTCAAAGATTCTCGATGAATCGTACCAGACGGCGCTTTCAGGGCCTTCACGAGATTATTCGGAAAGTTCTTCCAATATCGCTTTTGCATTTATGCTTGCATTAATACTGATCTATCTGGTACTTGCAGCACAATTTGAAAGTTTTGTCGATCCGGCGATCATCATGATCACGGTGCCTTTGGCATTAGCGGGTGCGTTGTTAAGCCTATGGATATTCGGACAAACATTGAATATATTCTCTGAGATCGGTATGATCATGCTCATCGGACTTGTGACGAAGAACGGTATCCTCATTGTGGAATTCGCGAATCAAAAAAGAGAAGAAGGACATACGAAGATGGAAGCTATTCTGATAGCATCGCAACAAAGATTGCGCCCGATCCTCATGACGAGCCTTGCTACATCATTTGGCGCTTTGCCGATCGCATTGAGCCTTGGTGCCGCATCCACCAGCCGCGTACCATTGGGGATCGTGGTAGTTGGAGGTATCATCTTCTCCCTGATATTGACATTGTTTGTAATTCCTGCGATGTATTCTTTTCTTTCAAGAAACAAACAACATCAGCATAAAGAAATAGATGAATTTACCGGTAAAAAGATCGTGGATAGTAAAGAAGAAACTATTCCTGCTGACGAAAAAAAATCTGACGAAGAAAATGCGCCGTTAGATCCGAAAGAAAATACAGCATCTGATAATTCAACAAAAGGAAATACAGAACCGGGTAAACAAAGCGGATAAGTCAAACCACAAAGATCCGAAGTAACAAATCAATACAGAGATATTTCGGGAGCTTTTGTAAAACTTAGTTTCTTTATGTACTGGTGGTTAATTTTATTTTTTGAAAAAATATTGAATGAAAAAAACTTTTTTTATAATTATTTATCTGATTATTGCTTTCGGAGCAAATGCCCAATCACTGCAATTGCAGGATGCGGTAAACATTGCGTTGAAAAATAGCCTTGATATCCAACTGGCAAAAAACCGGGTAGAAGCTGATAGCATACTCAACCATATCGGCGTTGCAGGTGGTTTGCCATTGGTGACAGGTACCTTGAGTGACAACGAATCGATCACGAGTGTGAACCAGAAACTCAATACTGGTGCGGAGATCAGACGTAATAATGCAGCGACGAATAATCTTAGTGCAGGCGTTACCGGTAGTATCCTGTTGTACAACGGAGGAAGGGTAGTGGCCACAAAAAAACGCCTCGGTGAATTGCAAATGCAAAGCACGGAACTCCTCAATTCGCAGGTGCAAAATATTCTGGCTGATGTGATGCTGGGATATTATGATGTGGTGCGCCAGCAGAATTATATCAAAACGATCGATCAGTCCATCGAAGCTTCCAACAAACAATTGGATATCGTTAAGATCCGCCGTGAAGTGGGTTTGGCAAACAATGCAGATCTTTTTCAGGCGCAGATTGACCTGAATGTTTTGCAGCAATCAAAGCTTGCACAACAACTGGTGATCGATCAATCCAAAGCTGAATTGCTGCGGCTGCTCACATTAAAAGCGGATTCTGCTATCACGATCAATGATACTATTCTGGTGGATAAAGGCGTGCTGCTGGAAGACGTGATGAACAGCCTTTCGAAAAATGCCGATATTAAAGCTGCAGAAAATCAGATCAGGATCAATGAACTGATCGTAAAGGAAACTGCGGCGTTGCGTTATCCATCGGTAAGAGCTACAACTGGTTATAATTTCAGTAGAAACCAGGCAGCGGCAGGTAACCTTTTGCTCAATCAGAACTTCGGTCCCACTATTGGTGTAAGCATTGCCATACCTATTTACAATGGCTCCGCACTCCGCCGCCAGCAACAGGTTGCTAAGATCGATGTGCGCAATGCAGGTCTGCAGAAGGATATCCTGCTGCGTGATTATAATGCCGAAGCCGTAAAACAATTTCAGGCATATACCAATACACTCAATCAATTGGATACCGCTGTACAGAATTACCAGCTTTCGCAAAAATTACTGGATCTGGCGCTTTTACGTTTTGAATATAAACAAGCCACTATCGTAGAAGTAAAGAATGCTCAACAAAGTTTTGTAGAATCTGGTTATCGCCTGGTTAATCTGAATTTTGCTGCAAAATCATCGGAGATACAACTGAAGCGTCTGGCAAATACACTTACTTTCTAATTATGGATTATCAATTACGAATGGGATCACACCTGCCCGAATGAATTCGTTCAGGCCGGGATCTCAGATTGATTAGTAGATTACAAAGATTGTTTTGCTTGCGAAAAACAAAATGCAGCTTATAAGAAATCTGCAAGATCTTATAAACTGCATTTTCATTTCACGAAGTGAAATAATCTGTGTAATCGCCATTATCGCTTTGAAATCTGCGATCCTTCTTCCGCATTGGTCTTCGCAATAATTCGTAATTCGTAATTCGTAATTCGTAATTCGTATTCGTAATTTTTAATTTGTAATTACCTTAACGAGGTGTTTTATCTGATTCGCCTTATGCAGCAATTCCTGCTTCTCGCTGCTCAGGATCGTAATATGCCCCATCTTCCTTCCAGGCTTCGTTTGCGCTTTTCCATAAATATGCACAAAAACATTATCCATCGCCAATACCTTTTCCAAACCATCATATACGGCCGGGCCGGTGTGTTCCGGTTCACCAATAAGGTTTACGATAGCCGCTGAAAGTATGTGATCTGTATTTCCCAACGGGTACTCCAGCATGATACGCCACAACATATCAAACTGGCTGCTGTAGTTGGCTTCAATAGTATGATGGCCACTGTTGTGCACACGGGGAGCCGCTTCGTTTACCCAAACATTATCGTCCATGTCAGCGAATAATTCGATGGCGAATATACCCGGGCTTTTCAATTGTTTTACAACTTTCAAGGCGATCGCTTCGGCCTTCCAGAAAACTTTTTCCGGCAATTCGGCCGGGCTGATCTGGTAGTTAAGCAGGTTCAATCGCTGATCAAAAACCATATCTACCGGCGGATAAATTGCCGTTTCACCGTTTTCTGCTATCGCAATGATCACCGCGATCTCTTTTTTGATATGCACCAGTTTTTCAAGCACAGATGGGGCATCAAAACCGGAAGGGATATCTTCTGCTTTTTTCAGCAACTGTACACCTTTTCCGTCATATCCCCCGAGAGCGAGTTTGTGTGCAGCAGGTAAAAAATCCGCATGAGATTGTAACTCCGCCAGGGTATTTGTGATCACAAAATCACTGGTAGGGATTTCGTTTTCTCTATAAAACTGTTTTTGTAAGATTTTATTCTTGATGATCCTTAATGCAGATGGTTTTGGAAAAACTTTTACGCCTTCCGATTCCAGTTTTTCCAGTGCTTCAAGGTTTACGCTTTCGATCTCGATGGTAAGCACATCAAGGCCTTTCCCAAAATTATATACGTCATCGAAATTGGTGATATCACCTTTGGTGAAATACCTGCAAAGGTGCGCCGCCGGACAGTCTGCATCGTTTTCTAAAACATAGGTCTCAACAGGATAATTGGCAGCCGCCTGCAACAACATCCTGCCCAATTGCCCCCCGCCTAATATACCCGCTTTTTTCATTTGGCAAATATATGGGGGAGAAATCAAGAATGGGAAATTATGGTTTGTGATTTTATACCCAACAAAGAATTTAACTTACTGATCGTTCGGAAAAAAATTATTTACAACCTAATAAACTAATTATTTAGTCGTATAACTAAAAAATTAGTTTATATTCGCAATTCAACTTAATGTTTTGCATGCAGCGGATAATAGTGTTATTCTTTTTACTGACAAGTGCCTTTATTGTTTTCGGACAAAAATCATATACCGGTTCGGTAACAGATGAGCGTAAAAAACCGCTTGCATTTGTTTCGGTAGTGCTGCTGCAAAAAGATCAATTTCTGGCGGGAACAACTTCTGACGAATCGGGATTTTTCCATCTTTCATTTGATTTTAAGGATCAGGAAGAATACGGCATACGGCTTTCGCAGATCGGTATGGCTGGAGTTTTACATACATTCATTTACCCTGATACGCTTTTAAGAACATTCACGTTGCAGGCTGATAAAAATTTTTTGAATGATATAACGGTAACGGCTAAACGACCTTTGATCACCCGTAAATCTGACAGGTATATTATCAATATCGAAAATAGCCTGCTTGCTACCGGAAATTCAGGATTGGAAGTATTACAGAAATCACCGGGTATCTGGGTAAACAGTGAAGGTGTTATACGGATGAAAGGTAATCAATCCGTAACAGTGATGATCAATGATGTGGTGCAGCGCATGAGTGCCGATGAACTGGCGGAATATCTGAAAACACTGCGTTCGGAAGATATCAGCAAAATAGAAGTGATCCAAAACCCACCGGCGGAATTTGAAGCGTCGGGTGCCGGAGGGATCATTCATATCATTTTAAAGAAAGCGAGAAAAAACGGGCTCAATGGGACAATCAATAGTTTCAACCGCTTACAGGGAAAGACAGCATTTATCAATGGAGGTTTGTCATTGGATTACAAGATCAATCGTTTTTATATTTCTGGCGGAACTTCCATTTCCCGCGACCGTAATGCTTCAAGAGGGTTTACCAATGTCAGTTATCCTGATGAAGGCATTTACAATACACAAGGGACACGGAACAACGATAATCGCAGACAGCACTTCAGACTGGGGATGGGCTACGACATCAATAAGAAACATTCAGTCAGCATACAATCATCCAGTTTTGCCAATCAGTTCCTGAATAAATTTTACACTGCAAGTTTTTATAAAGATATAAATGAGGAGACTACCGGTAACGCCTACACGGATTGGATCAGAAAGCCGTTATTCATCAATACTACTTTCAATTACAGCTGGAAAATGGATACAGTTGGTTCGGTTTTCAAATTCATCGTGGATCATACTTATGGAAAAAAAACAGAAACGAATTTGTTCATTGCCGGCTACAGCGATCCTTTGCAGAATACTACTTATGTGGTTGGAACACCCACCGGTACTGGCCTTTACTCGATGCAGGCTGATTATACGAAAGCCTGGAGCAATAAATTGCAACTCAAAATAGGAGCGAAATTCGCTTCATCTGAAAAAGACAACGAATTGATCAGGGAAGATCAGCTCAATGGCGTATGGGAGAAAGATACGGCATTAAGCAACCATTTTATTTACCGGGAAAATATCTGGATGTATTATACGGCGTTGGAAAAAGTATTCGGGAATACTACCGTCAAAGCTGGTATCCGTGCGGAAGAAACGATCTCAAAGGGTAATTCAATTACTTCATCAGAACGATTCAAACGAAAATACTTTGGTTGGTTTCCTTCCCTTTTTATTAATCATTCGCTGAATGAAACAAAAGGAAATTCTCTATATCTTAATTATTCCAGGCGTTTGCAGCGGCCGGGGTTCAGGGAGTTAAATCCATATCGTTTGCAATTTGATAATCATACGATCATGCTTGGAAACCCTTATCTCACGCCACAATACACGCATTCGGTTGAAACGGGAATCAATTTTCTTCGCGATTATTCCGCCTCCGTTTACCTGGCTGTTACAGAAAAAGTGATCGGGCAGTTGGCAACTCCGGTAGCAGGAAATAACATCGAATACAAATTCGAAAATCTCGATAAAAATACAGAATACGGATTACAACTTTCAGCAACGTTCAATATCATGAAAGGCTGGAATTGTAATAACAATGCTTCAGCTTTTCATTCTTCTTATACTATCGGGAAACAAGCGGTAAAACAAAATAGTTTTTCATTAAGATCCAATCACAGCATCAGTTTGCGTAAGATCATGGATATTGAAATTGCTGCCGAGTATCGTTCGCCCTCTGTCATAGCTAACACCATCAATGCTTATTTATTTTATTGTGATCTGGGTTTGAGCAGGAAAATATTGAAAGGAAAGGGGAGGGTGAGGCTGTATTGCTCAGACATCACCAATTCGTCCCGGGAAAAGGAAGTGACGGATTATGCAGGAACCCATATCTATTTTTGGCAAAAAAGGCAGACCAGAAATCCAAGTATCGCCTTCAGCTACAACTTTAGTTCGGGTAAAAAGTTCAATGCTAAAAAAATTGAATCCAGCGCTACGGAAAACAGGAATTAATACGAAACGATCATCCGGCCGGGGCTACGGGAGAATCTAGGCCTTCGAAATCTTCTGCGACATCATGGTCATCTATGACAAACATGTTATTTTCCCATTTAGCTTCGATTGATTTGAAATTTCTTTTGCCGGAGTATTTTTTATACGAAATGGTTTTAGTTTTTTCATTATAGAATATTTTATTGGCATCCTCCGGGGCGCTCATCAGCACTTCCATTTCACAATCCAGCTGAAAATAATTCCGTTGTTTCACAAAGGCTTTTTTACTGTATTGTCCGGGTACTTGCCCGAAAGCCTGTCCCCTGAATGCCGGGATCATCTTCCATGTTTTTCCTGAAGTAAGAAATACCGCCGCCTGCTTGCTGGTATGGTGGTCACCGGTTCTTTCAATCAACAAAACATGCGTACTGTCTATACCGAAAATATTTTCTACATAAGGTGTGATGGCATTGGCTTCATATACGATACTATTGGCTGCTACGTCTTTGATCAGGTAATTTTGCTTAGCATATGACACATAACTATATGCCACATACTTCTTGTTGTTTGCAGTAAAATCAACCACATATAGTTCAATGCGCTTATCGGGGTTGCTGAATTTTCGGTTGGGAAGATTTCGATCCTGTACCAGTTTTTCATAATGCTGGCTGTTGGGGGATAATACAAATTTTTTGAAAGACTGATCTGCTTTCCACATGAACTTTTCCTGGTTGGCTTTGTTCAATGGCACTGAATCGATCTTCTTCAACAAAAGATCAATGTACAGATTCAGGTCTTTTTTAAAAGTCTCTATTTCTTTTTCCTGCGCCAGTATAGGATGGGCGAGATAAAATAAACAAGCGATCAGAAGTAAAATTTTTGGCATGCCAATATCATTTTTTCAGAAGTTCCTTTTGCAAACTGTCATTGTATTTTTTCAGACTATCGTTTGATTTTTTGAATGAATTGTCGATGGTTTTAAATTCTTCAAGAATATCATCGGATCTTTTTTTCGCCTGCTTTGCAATGAGGAGGAAAGCGATACAGGCCAGAGAAAAACAGAGCAAGACGATGAATGCCAATTTATTTTTCATAGTGATTTAAATTACTGATGTGATCCACCAGGTATTGCCGTAAGGATCTTCGATCCCGCCACTCAGCCCGTAGGATTGAGCAGCCAACGGAGTGACTGCTTTGCCACCATTGTCCAACGCTTTTTTATAAGTCTCAGTAGCATCGCTTACATAAATGAACAGTCCGGCATTTTGTGATGGATAATCATTCGTTGCCTCTGCAAGCATGATAGTGTTGGTACCGCTGATCCGGATCTCCGCGTGCATGATCGTTGTTTCGTCACGCATGATCTTCTGCAGTTCTTCTGCGTCAAATACTGTTTTCATAAAACCGATAAATCCTGCAGCATCTTTAAGGATGAGATAGGGCATAACCGGCTGATAGTTGGCGGGAATGTTGAGATTGTTCGTCATGCTGCTAAAGTTAGGTATTTTAACGTTTGAGTTTAATAGGGGAAAGTTTTATGGAAGAATTTCAGGAAACTACACTATTGAACTCAGGATGATGGGATTCCGCATTTTCCTTACCTTTACACCGCATGCAACCTGATTATGCACATAAGATTTTCGGCGACAAACGATTCAGCTACTCCCTGCTGATGATGGCGCTTGCGATGGATAAGAGCAATTGATAATTAATAATTATTGAAACCGCGGGTTTTTAATTCAAATGGAAACTTCGTGAATACATATTTCATAGCATTTATCGTACTTAAATTGTAGGAATTATTAATTATTCATTCAAAATAACTTCTGATTTTATAAAACTTTTAAAATAATATAATGAACGCTACTTCCACAGCAGCCTCTCCTGTTGCAACAACCGATTTTCTTCCTCTTCATGGTACCGATTATGTTGAGTTTTATGTGGGCAATGCCAAACAGGCTGCTCATTTTTATAAAACTGCTTTTGGCTTTCAAAGCCTTGCGTATGCCGGTCCTGAAACCGGGCAGATGGATAGGGTGAGTTATGTGATCCGTCAGAATAAACTGACTTTCATGCTGACGACACCATTGCGTCCGGGTAATGAAATTGCGGAACATATCAGCAAACATGGGGATGGTGTAAAAATGCTCGCACTTATGGTGGATGATGCAACAGATGCCTGGCAACAAACCACCAGCCGAGGTGGAAAGAGTTACGTTGAGCCATATAAATTGAAAGATGATCATGGAGAAATTGTTATCAGCGGGATCCATACTTATGGTGAAACGATCCATCTTTTTATTGAAAGAAAAAATTACAGAGGGTTGTTCATGCCAGGCTTCCGTAAATGGGAAAGTAACTACAACCCACCAACATCGGGGCTTCTGTACGTAGATCATTGTGTAGGAAATGTAGGCTGGAACCAGATGAACCCATGGGTAAAGTTCTATGAAGAAGTGATGGGTTTCAAAAATATCCTCAGCTTTGATGATAATGATATCAGTACTGAATACAGTGCTTTGATGAGCAAAGTGATGAGTAACGGTAACGGGTACGTGAAGTTTCCGATCAATGAGCCAGCGGAAGGAAAGAAAAAAAGCCAGGTAGAAGAATATCTTGATTTTTATAATGGAGAGGGTGTACAGCACGTTGCTATTGCAACGAACAATATTGTAGAGACCGTGACGGATCTTCAAAACCGTGGAGTGGAATTTTTGAAGGTTCCGGCAAGTTATTATGCGGATGTTCTGGATCGTGTAGGAAAGATCGATGAAGACCTGCAGCCCCTCAGCGAACTAGGGATTCTTATTGATAAGGATGACGAAGGCTACTTGTTGCAGATATTCAGCAAACCGCTGCAAGACAGGCCCACATTATTTTTCGAGATCATTCAAAGAAAAGGCGCAAAAAGTTTTGGTAAAGGAAATTTCAAAGCCCTGTTTGAAGCATTGGAAAGAGAGCAGGATGCAAGAGGAAACCTTTAATCAATTACGAATGTCGAATTAAGAATTAAGAATTAAAATGTAAATCCCGCCTCCGGCGGGATTTTTTCTGATAGATTATTTCCTGCAGGCAGGAAATAATCTGTGTAATAGCCTTAGTCAATTGATAATCTGTGATCCTCTTTCGCTTCGATCTTCATTCGTAATTCGTAACTGGTCATTCGTAATTGTGTTTTTTTAACAACCGGTTTTCAATTTTTTGGCTATTTTAGCGTTCACAGGTATTGTAACCCCCAATCCTTTTTCTGTGATGAATCTAAAAAAGTCGTATTTTTTTGGCCTTGTATCATTAGCAACCTGCTTCAGTATCAATGTATTTGCGCAGGGTGCCAATGCTCCTGATTTTAAGTCGATGAACTCTCGTGCATCGGTGGTTTTCAACAAAAAAGAAGATTCTGTAAAAGCCCAGTTTGAAAAACAAAAGCTGGCCTGGCCACCGGAAGCCATGTATGTGCGTTCATTTAAATATGACCGTCAACTCGAAGTTTGGGTGAAAGGCGGAGCCAACGAACCTTTTAAACTTTTCAAAACTTACAAGGTTTGTATGCAAAGTGGAACCACAGGGCCAAAGAGGGTAGAAGGCGATTACCAGGTGCCGGAAGGTTTTTATTACATCAACGAATTTAACCCGAACAGCAACTTTCATCTTTCGCTGGGATTGAATTATCCGAACGCTTCCGACCGTATTCTCAGCGATTCACTCAGGCCCGGAAGTGCGATCTACATCCACGGGAATTGTGTAAGCACTGGTTGCATTCCCATCAGCGATGAGCCGATCGAAGAGTTATACATCATCGCATCTTACGTAAAAGCGAATGGACAGGAGTTTATCCCGGTGCACGTTTTCCCTATACGTTACAACATTAAAAAATCAAGCGATTATCTGGCCGCTACCATCAAGGATAATGCATACTTGCAGCAGTTCAATAAAAATATCAAAGAAGTATTTGATTATTTTGAAACTAAAAAGCAACTGCCGATCATTATGGTCAATAAGAAAGGAGAATACGTTTATAATTAATTCTTAATTCCTGATGAGCATTTGTATAGTGGTCATCGTCTTCTGCTGGAGCACCACCACTTTATCTTTTGTAAGCAGGTCAATGGTCGCTTCATCATAATGCCTGATGGTGATCAGGGATAGATTTTTCTCCAGTTCCACATCAAATATTGCTGATGCATCTGAGGCAAGTTGCGCAATTTTTTCTTCCTTGTCATCAAAACAGCACAACAAAGAAATGGCGGTATTTTGCGACAGGTTCGGATTGATCTTGATATTATCATAAATCCCGTGAAGCTGCTCTACTGGCTTATCTTCGACGAAAGAGAAATCTTTGGATTTGAATTGTATTAGCACCTGGTTGTTTTTTACCACAATCACCGGCGGAAGGTTTTTAACTGATTTTCCATCAATCACCGTTCCCTCCAGGGATGGGTCGAGAAAACTTTTTACCAGCAACGGGATATTTTTATTCTGAAGCGGTTTGATGGTTTTTGGATGGATCACCTGCGCTCCGTAATAAGCCATTTCAATTACTTCGGTATAACTCAAATGGTGAATGTTGGTAGCGTTGGGGAAAACTTTAGGGTCGGCGCTCATCACCGCTTCCACATCTTTCCAGATCGTCACTGAGTCAGCTTGTAAAAGATTGGCAAATATTGCTGCGGTATAATCACTTCCCTCACGGCCAAGTGTAGTACTTTCATTTTCATCTGTGCTGCCGATGAAACCCTGTGTGATGATCACATCATATTTTGCAAACAGTGGTAAAATATTTTCCGTGATATTTTTTTCTGTAAAATCCCAGTCAATGCCCGCATCCCGGAAATTATTGTCTGTGCGTATCACATCCCTCACATCGATCCAGGTGGCATTTGTGTTTTCTTCCACCAGGTAATTGCAGAGCAGGCTGCTACTGAAAAGTTCACCACAGCAAACGATCTGGTCGTAATAATAATCGTAACCACGGACCGGTTTATCGTGAAGCAACCATTCTATTTCTGTAAAAAAATCTTTGAGTTGATTTTCCGCATGCTGCCATTGAACCGTTGCGAGAAATTTCACTAATTGAAGATGGCTTTCCTTGATGCCTTCAAATAACTTCAATGCATCTTCCTGCCTGCCTTCAAAAAAAGCATTCACCACCGATTCAAGCGCATTGGTGGTTTTGCCCATGGCGGAAACTACTATGAGCAATTTTTCGCCGGCATGCTGCTGAATGATGCTGCCGGTATTTTTGATCCGTTCCAGGTTGTTGATGCTGGCACCTCCGAATTTGTAAACCTTCATAAAAATGTATGATGTGTGATATGTGATGTATGATTTCTTTCAAATAGTGATGAGTATATTTTTATGAAGTGCTTACAAATTTAAAGACATCATAGATCATACATCATACATCATACATCTTTTGTACTTTTGACGTGCAAATCTAACTTCGTAAACTGTAAACATAAAATTGTTTTATGGTAATCAATAGAAAAGTCCAGACCCTCGATGAATTCACACTGCAGCAATTGCGGGATTTTCCGAAGGCCACGGGCGAATTATCCAATCTTTTACGGGATATCGGGCTTGCCGCCAAACGTATCAATGTAGAAGTAAATAAAGCCGGATTGGTCGATATCCTGGGAGATCATGGCTCCATGAATGTGCAGGGTGAAGAAGTAAAAAAACTGGATATTTTCGCTAATAATCAACTGGTGGGAGTGTTGAGGCATGGGGTAAGTTGCGCCGGGATCGGCAGCGAAGAGCTGGATGATATCCTTGTTTTTGACGACGAGATCAGTAATAAATCAAAATATGTCTGCCTTTTCGACCCGTTGGATGGTAGTAGCAACATTGATGTAAATGTATCTATCGGTACAATTTTCAGCGTATTTCGCAGGGTGAGTGAACTTGGTAAACCGGCAACAGCAGAGGATTTTCTTCAGCCGGGCAATAAACAGGTAGCAGCCGGTTACGTGATCTATGGCTCTTCAACGATGCTGGTATATGCTACACGGAGAGGTGTGAATGGTTTTACGCTTGATCAATCCATCGGTGAATTTACCCTCAGCCATCCCGATATCAAATGCCCCGAAAGTGGGAAGTTCTATTCCGTCAATCATGGTAATTTTTTCCAGATGGATCAAAAAGTGAAAGAATATATCACCAATTGCCAGAAGAAAAATAAAACTAACGGTGGGCCTTACACGCAGCGTTATATCGGTAGCATGGTAGCCGATGTACATCGCAACCTTATAAAAGGCGGTATCTTCATGTATCCCGGTACGGTGGATAAGCCGAAAGGTAAGCTGCGTTTGCTTTACGAATGCAACCCGTTTGCATTTATCGTAGAAAAAGCCGGCGGTAAATCCAGCAATGGGATAATCAATATCCTGGATATTCAGCCAAAAGAATTGCATGAAAGAGCGCCATTTTTTATCGGCAGCATGAAGATGATGGAGGAACTGGAAGATTTTTTAAGCGGAAAGAGAACCGAAGAAATGAAGAATGTGGTAGTGAATAGTCAATAGTGGATGGTGAAATCTTCGGAGTTGTATATTGTTATTGGAGAAATTAAGTTCAGCAGGCTGTAAAATAATATCAATTGCCCTGCCCTTCAAGGCAGGGTTTAGAAAAATAACAAATGGAAAAAGTCATCATTTCAGTAAAAGACCTGGTTAAGAATTATGGTAATTTCGAAGCCGTTCGGTCTATCTCTTTCGATGTATTTGAAGGGGAAATATTTGGCTTGCTTGGCCCGAATGGTGCCGGTAAATCCACCACCCTGGAGATCATAGAAACCTTGCGCAGCAAGACGGGCGGACAGATCATCGTGGATGGGATCGACCTCGATAAACAACCTGATGAGATCAAAAAGATCATCGGTGTACAATTGCAAACCTCCGGTTTTTATCCCGGATTAAACCTTTTGGAACTGATCAGCATGTTCAGCGGTTTGTATAATAAAAAAGTGGATGCCATTGAGCTGCTCAAAAAAGTGAATCTTGAAGACAAGGCAAAAAATAAAAGCAAGGAATTGAGTGGCGGACAGAAGCAACGTTTTTCTATCGCGACCACATTGATCAATAATCCCAAGATCATTTTTCTGGATGAACCTACCACCGGCCTTGATCCGCAGGCAAGGCGAAACCTCTGGGATCTCATACGGGAAATACGCAACAATGGCACTACGGTGATCATCACCACTCATTATATGGATGAGGCCGAACAGTTGTGCGACCGCATCGCGATCATGGATAAAGGGAAGATCATCCAACTGGCTTCTCCGGATAAAATGATCGATGACCTTGTAGCCACTGGTTTTGAGCGCCCCAAACAGGTAAAAGCCGCCAACCTGGAAGACGTTTTTATACATTTAACAGGCAGGGAGATGCGGGATGAATAAAGTTCCTTTTATTTGCATTTTATATTTTATCAATAAATAAACCATTAATGAAGAAAGTTCTTATTTGTGCGCTGGCGGCTTCTACGCTGGTATCTACGGTTGCTGCACAAACAAAAAAGCCCGCAAAGCCAGTTGTTAAAACGGGCATTGCTCCGGCTCCTGCGAAATCAATCATGAAGAACCTGAACGATAGTTTCAGTTATGCGGCTGGTGTCAATATCGCCAACAGCATGAAAGAACAGGGGATCACCCAACTCAATTCTTCGCTGGTACAAAAAGCGATCGATGATGTTTTTAAAGACAGAAAATTATTAATGACCCAAGAACAATGTGGTATGACTTTACAACAACAATTGCAGGAATTTGCTCAGAAGAAAAGTGCAGCACAAAGGGCTGCGGGAGAAGAATTTCTTGCTCTTAATAAAAAGAAAGCGGGTGTGACCGTTTTGCCAAACGGACTTCAATACGAAGTACTGAAAGGTGGAGAAGTGAACGGCCCGAAACCAAAGGCAGAGGATACTGTAGTGGTACATTACGTGGGTACATTGACCGATGGTAAAGAATTTGATAATTCAGTGAAGAGGGGCGAACCTGCTACCTTTCCGTTGAATGGAGTTATCAGGGGTTGGACAGAGATCCTGCAACTGATGCCACGCCAGGCAAAATGGAAAGTATATATCCCGAGCGAATTGGGCTATGGCGACAGGGGAGCAGGCGGTGCAATCCCTCCGGGTGCCGTGCTGATCTTCGAGATTGAATTACTGGATATCAAACCAGCAGTTAAAATGTAATGGAAGAATTAAAATATCCCATAGGGAAATATGTTGAGCAGCCATATTCTGACAAGCAATTGCAGGAATGGCTGCTTGACATTATGACCCTTCCGAGCAGGCTGGAATATGCCGTACTTAACCTTGATGAAGCACAATTGCAGACAGCTTACCGCCCGGGAGGCTGGACAGTGCATCAGGTGGTACATCACGTAGCAGATAGTCACGTGAACGCCTACACGCGGTTCAAGCTTGGGCTTACGGAAGATAACCCGACCATCAAACCTTATGATGAGGAAGCCTGGGCAAAACTGAGTGATACTACCAATCTGCCCATCAATATTTCGCTTACACTGTTACATTCCCTCCATAAACGTCTTTATGAATTAGTGAGCAATATAAAAGGTGACCAATGGGAGCGGACCATTTATCATCCCGGCTCTCAGCAACAAATGACGCTCTGGTACTTACTGGGTTCTTACGCCTGGCATGGCAAACATCATACGGCACATATATTGACATTGAGGGATAGGGAGAAATGGTGGTAGAAATTTAATTACGAATTACGAATTACGAATAATTTTTGCGACGCAAATTATAAAAATAAATTAAACAAAGAAATGATTGGAATTACTGAGCGGATGTACTCATTCGTAATTGGTAATTCGTAATTGACAATTAATTATGTCTTTCAAAAAAATAACCAGCAAATACATCAGCAATCATCGATACTTCACGGCCCGTGAAGACAGTTACGAAACTGCTGGTGGAAAAAAAGTGGATGCTTACTTTGTGGTAGAATTGCCTACCAGCGCATGCGCAATGGCGATTACAGAGAATAATGAAGTGGTATTGGTAAAACAATTCCGCTATCCTGTAGAAGATACTTTTATCGAACTTCCCGGTGGGTTTATCGATGAAGGAGAACATGCGCAGCAAGGCATTACCCGGGAATTGCTCGAAGAAACCGGATATTCATTCAGCAACATACAATACCTGGGAATGACGACAGCCAATCCCGGTGTGCTGAACAATTATACACATATGTTTTTAGCATTGGGTGGAAAAAAAACTGCAGAACAATCTTTGGATAACAACGAAGAGATCGAGATCATCCTAAAGCCTTTAGATGAAGTAAAACGAATGCTGGAACAACATGAGATCAAGCAAGCCATGCACGCATTGTGTTTGTTCTACGGATTTCAGTTTTTGGAAAATGCTAAATAGAAACATAAAATAAGAAACATAAAATAAGGAATAAGGAAGTAGAAGCTGTTTGGAATTCAACTTTCTTATTAATTTTTAGTATTCCTTATTTTATATTCCTTATTTCCTATTCCCATTCCTTATTTCACTTCTGCTATGATAAAAAAGCTTCCGCAGATCATGATCACATCTTTTGCTCCTGCATTTTTCTTTGCGGCAGCGATCGCTTCATTCACATCATCAAAAGCATTTCCTTTTAAACTTTTCGCCTCCGCTGTTTCCTGTAATTCCTTTGCAGATAAGGCCCGGGGAATGTGCGCATTGGTGAAATAATACGCCGCATCTTTTGGTAATAGATCCAGCACGTGTGTAACATCTTTATCTTTTACAAAACCTAACACGAAATGTAATTTTGCTCCGGGATAATCCTGCGACAACTGTTGCACGATCATCCTGATGCCATCTTCATTATGCCCCACATCCTGGATCACCACCGGCGATCCTTCCAGGATATCCCATCGGCCTCTTAATCCGGTGAGTTTTTTTACATTCGCCAGCGCGTATTTTTCATCAGTTCCGGAAATATGGAAACCTGTGTCGTGTAATATTTTTTCCGCAGCCAAAACCGTCCGGAGATTTTTTGACTGATAAAGTCCATGCAGATCCAGTTCAAATTGTTCGGTATGCCCGTTGGTTTTATCCGAAACCTTGTATCTCGATTTACCCTGTTCTTTCAGATGCGTTATCTCATATAGTTCTTCTGCAAAATGAATCGGAGCCTGCATCGCGGTTGCCTTGGCTTCAAAGACCGGCCTTGTTTCAGGCAGGTATTCCCCGATAACAACAGGTACGCCTTGTTTGATGATGCCAGCTTTTTCCCCTGCTATCTTTTCCAGTGTATTACCCAGCAGATGCACATGGTCCATTCCAATGTTCGTAATGACCGATAGCAACGGAGTGATCACATTCGTGCTGTCTAAACGGCCGCCGAGCCCGGTTTCAATTACAGCAATATCTACTTTTTCTTTCGCGAAATAATCAAACGCCATGGCAACAGTCAATTCAAAAAATGAAGGCTGAATATCATGCGCCAGCTGTTTTGTTCTTTCTACAAAATCTACTACAAAATATTCATCGATCATCTCGCCATTGATGCGGATCCGTTCACCAAAATCCCTGATATGCGGGGATGTATACAATCCCGTTTTGTAACCCGCTTTTTGCAGCATCGCCGCTAACATATGACTGGTGCTACCTTTACCATTGGTGCCGGCAATGTGAATGCTTTTGAATTTGTGTTGCGGATTATCCAGCGCTTCGCAAAGCGCAATGGTATTATCGAGATCTTCCTTGTAAGCGGCCGCGCCGATACGGGTAAACATCGGTAGTTGTTCGTATAAATATTCGAGTGTTTGCTGGTAAGTCATGTATGAAAATATTTATCAGGCTTTCCTGAATTCAAGCGTGCTGTCGTCGATAAGATAAAGATACAACCGGCCATTCCGGAAATAATAGTCAGCAGTTTTGTTGCTTAGTTTATCCAGGAAAATTTTGCGGATATCACCATTCTTACAACTGCCGCTACCGCCGGTTATCATGGAAAAACTGATCCGGCTTCCCTGCATTTGTATCGAAGCACTGATGTCGCCACATCCATCCGATCCAGTCATTTTACTTTCAGCGATGTTAAAAACCAGTTTGGGTAAACCTTTCGGAAAATCTTTTGCATTCAAAATTTCATTGCCATTCTTTTCCAATATCCAGGTATCGTTGATCGCATTATTGTAGAGGTCTTTACCACATCCCGAATAGCGTGTACCGTTAACCGTTACTTCTACTTTTTTACCAGTATTGCTACATGGCTGATCAAATACCAATATCGACATATCGCCCTGGCGGCTGCTGTAGGAATAACTGTTGGCGGCGATATCATTTTTCCTGGCAGGTTTCACAGCAGGTGTTTCAAATGAAATTCCGTTCGATGTTTTAAAATAATATCCTTTATCAATATCCATGTCAATCGTCCAGGCAATAGGCTGATCGCCTTCGGCAAAAAAGTCGATTCCGGCAGCCTGCTTTTGCAAAAGGCTGTCAGGTAGCTTTACACCAGCTTGTTCGGATATGGCCTTCTTTACGGCTGATTCCTTGCTGCTGTTGCATGCCAGGAAAAAAATGGCCAAAAAAAAAGTGTGAAATATATAGCGCAATGATGGCATCTGTTTGGGTTTCTATGATTCGCCTGCCGGATTTTTTATAAATTCCCGGCAGAACTATGGTAACTTTACCGCCAGCCAAATTAGTATCTTTTATACGAATTATATGTTGTGGTTCCTATAAAATTTCGCAACAACAGAAAATAATCAATATGAAAAATTTTTTACTCATCGCACTGATATTTATGGCAGCTTGCAGTCCTTCAAAAAAGTCTACCGTTAATTCTACTCCTGTGCAGGGAAATTACGTGATAGGCGGCAAGGTCTTTACCAGCCTTTACCAGCAAAAAGCTGCGGAATACAGGGCGCTTTGCCTGCAGGCGTACAACATTGCCGCACTAAGGATCAGCCAGTATTCTTTGATCAGCCCGAAACCAAAAGCAATTGTCACAGACATCGATGAAACAATCCTGGATAACAGCCCTTATGCGGTTCATCGTGGATTGCAAGGTAAAGATTATGATGTGAATACCTGGTACGAGTGGACTTCCAGGGCCGAAGCGGATACGATGCCTGGCGCAGCGATGTTGTTGAATTTTGCCCGATCGAAGGGGATCGAGATATTTTACATCACCAACCGTGACCAACGCGAAAGAGAGGCGACCATTAAAAACCTTCAACGTTTCCATTTGCCCAACGCCGATACTAATCACGTGATCATGCGCCAGGGTACATCCAGCAAAGAAGCCAGGCGGCAGAAGGTTTTGCAGACACATGAGATCGTATTGCTGATGGGGGATAACCTAGCCGATTTCAGCAGTTTGTTTGACAAAAAGACGGTGGAAGAAAGAAAAACCAATACGGATATTTCTGCCGCGGATTTCGGCAGCCGGTTCATCGTATTTCCTAACCCGGATTACGGAGATTGGGAAAGCAGCATTTTTAAATACAATTACAATCTTACGCCGGCGCAAAAAGACAGCGTGATAAGAAGTGTATTAAAAAGCTATTAGAAACCACGCCGAAAATATTTTAACATTCCGGCCCCTTTTGGTGCATCGTTTCTACCTATCAATTGTTAACTTGCATGGTGAATAAAAAATACCTTCCGTTTATCGCTTTGCTGGCAGCAGTATTATTGTTTTTCTGGGTAAAAAAGAACCAGCGGGGATACAAGCCGGAAGTAAAACATGAGAAGATTGAAACAGTGGTTCCGGCCATCGTTCCGGCCAATGATCCGCCAGATTTCGACAGGTCAGCCACGAAGATTATTTACAGCAAACATGCCCGTTGCCGGATGGATTGCAGGCATATCGATGAATCGGAAGTGAAAGAGATCTTGCAGGCAGGTACTATCAATACAGAAAAAATCGAGCAGAGCAATAAAGGAACCTCATACCCTTTGGAAGGAACTACCCACGACAAACAACGTGTACGCATCGTTTTCGCTCCTCACCAGGACGAAATGGTGGTAGTTACGGTGATTGACCTGGACAAGGAATGGCAATGTGATTGCAATTAAATTACCCGGCACTTCGTGCCGTAATAATTGACGAGGACGATGAAAATAAAATCTTTTTTAGCAAAACCCCTTGCATCTTATATCCACAAACAGATCAAAAAAGGGATGGCCACAGCGGTGGCGGATCAGCAACAATTACTGCAGCAGTTGATCAAAACGGGCCTGAAGACACAGTTTGGTGCCGATCATAAATTTTCCGAAATAAAGACTTACGAGGATTTTGTACAGCATGTGCCGATCCGTGATTATGAAGCTTTCAAACCTTATATCGAGAAAATAAAGGAAGGAAAACATAATATCCTCTGGAAAGGATTGCCCATTTATTTTGCCAAAACCAGCGGTACTACCAGTGGGGCAAAATATATCCCCATCACCAAAGAAAGTATTCCCAATCATATCAATACTGCCCGTAATGCCTTGTTGTGTTACATGGCGGAAACCGGGAACACAAATTTTGCCGATGGCAAACTGATCTTTCTCAGTGGTTCGCCGGTGTTGGAAAGGATAGGCGGAGTTCCAACAGGCCGATTAAGTGGGATTGTTAATCACCATGTACCAAAATATCTGCGGGCAAACCAGATGCCTTCTTACGAAACGAATTGTATAGAGGATTGGGAAGAAAAACTGGATAAGATCGTCGATGAAACGATCCATCAGAACATGACACTTATCAGCGGAATACCGCCATGGATGCAGATGTACTTCGACAGGCTGGAAGAACGCTCTGGTAAAAAGATCGGTGACCTGTTTCCAAATTTCAGTGTGATGGTGCAGGGCGGGGTCAACTTTGAGCCTTACAAAGCGAAACTAACGGAGAGCATTGGACGAAAAATTGATACGATCGAGTTGTTCCCTGCCAGCGAAGGTTTTTTTGCCTTCCAGGATACGCAAAAAGCACCCGGAATGTTGCTGAACACCAACAGCGGGATATTTTTTGAATTCATTCCGATGACGGAATATGATAAGGAAAATCCCAAAAGGCTGATGCTGAAAGATGTGGAAGTGGGAGTGAATTATGCCCTGATAGTGAGCAGCAATGCAGGTTTGTGGGGATATAATATTGGAGATACTGTAAAATTCCTTTCCACCGATCCATATCGCCTGGTAGTTACCGGCCGCACCAAACATTTCATTTCCGCCTTTGGCGAACATGTGATTGTTGAAGAAGTGGAAGATGCTTTGATGAAAGCTGCCGAGCAACAAAATGTGGCGGTCAGGGAATTTACTGTGGCACCATACATTGCACAGGAGCAAGGAAAAAGTTACCACGAATGGTTCGTTGAATTTGAAGAAATGCCCCAGGATCTGACAAATTTTTCCAAAGCGATCGATGATAATCTTCGCAAAAAAAACACCTATTACGAAGACCTTATCGCAGGTAATATTCTCGAAAGGTTAAAGATCACTCCCATCAAAAAGAACGGATTTCTCGATTATATGAAAAGTATCGGCAAACTCGGCGGACAAAATAAAGTAGCCAGATTGGGGAATGACAGGAAGATAGCGGATGGGCTTTCTGAGTGGATAATGAAGTAATGGATAATGTTATAATGGATAATTGCTTCTTACATGCGGCTTTCAATATTGTTTACAACCTTTAAAATGAAAACATTATCCATTATCCATTATAAAACTATCCATTAACCATTCGTTGGATTTTACAAAAAATTAATAAATTAACCCTCTATATAAAAATATTTACGTTATTTTTGTGTCCTCAAATTAAAAAATTACGATAAGTTGAAAAAAAGCGGTTTATATAATACCTTTTTTACTACTTCCACCAGGGCTATTCAGAGCCGACGTGGTTGCTGATAGGCCGAGCATTTCCAACATGCCCCTGTCAGTGAAAAAATCCCCCGGACATTTCTGCACAATTTGTGCTTATAGTTTCTTCTAACTTATTTATTCATTTCAATTTTTAGCAAATTGGAACAATCAAGCATCATTATTCGTACTGCTGTTGAAGCAGACGTGCAATACGCAGCTATCATTACGGATGAAATGGAAGCTTCTGCGAAAGCAAGGGGTACCGGTATCGCCAAACGTTCTGCGGAATACGTCGCGGACAAAATGAAGGAAGGCAAAGCTGTCATAGCTTTAACTGAAAATGGCGACTGGGTTGGCTTTTGTTATATCGAAGCCTGGGGCCATGATTCGTTCGTTGCCAACAGTGGATTGATCGTTTCACCAGCTTTCAGAAAAAGTGGCGTAGCAAAACAGATCAAAGAAAAGATCTTTCAATTATCCCGGCAGAAATATCCTGAAGCAAAGATATTTGGATTGACCACCGGCCTGGCCGTAATGAAGATCAATTCCGACCTGGGTTACGAGCCTGTTACCTACAGCGAATTGACGGATGATGATCAGTTTTGGGCGGGTTGTAAAAGCTGTGTGAATTACGATATTTTGATGAGTAAGGACCGTAAAAATTGTATGTGTACCGCGATGTTGTACGATCCAAAAGATCATTATGAACCGGAAGAAACTGCAGAAGAATTCAAGAAACAATCCAAGATATACGAGCGTTTTATGCGCCTGAAACAAAGCAGGCTCATCAAGTTTTTAAAACGTAATCAGAAAAGCGACAGCAGGAAAAAACTTCTCCATTATTTTTTCAATCTATAAAAGTTTAAGAAAGGCAATGAGTAATTCAACAGGTGAAAATACAACAGGTAAAAAACTCGTATTAGGCTTCAGTGGCGGACTTGACACAACTTTTTGTGCCATTTACCTCACCCGTGAAAAAGGTTATGAAGTGCATTCGGTGATCGTGAATACCGGAGGCTTTTCTGCAGAGGAACTGGCGCAAATTGAAGCGCATGCGTACAAATTAGGCGTAACCACTCATACCACAATTGATGCTGTAAAGGATTATTATGATTCAATCGTAAAATACCTGGTGTTTGGAAATGTGCTGAAAAACAATACCTATCCTTTGAGTGTAAGCGCTGAAAGATTGAGCCAGGCATTAAATATTGCATCTCATGCAAAAAAACTGAATGCTGCGGCAGTAGCGCATGGAAGTACCGGTGCCGGTAACGACCAGGTTCGTTTTGATATGATCTTCAATACGATGATTCCCGGCGTAGAGATCATCACACCTATACGCGACCTTAAACTCAGCCGTGAAGCAGAAATAGAATACCTGAAGCAGAATGGAGTTGAAATGAATTTTGAAAAAGCTGCATACTCGATCAATAAAGGGTTGTGGGGCACCAGTGTTGGCGGAAAAGAAACGTTGAAAAGTAATGGTATGTTGCCGGAAACGGCATGGCCGACTCAATTGGATCCTGCTGCTCAACCCAAAAATATAAAATTGACTTTCACCAAAGGTGAATTGACCTCAGTCGATGGACAAACATTTGCCCATCCTTCCGAAGCAATTCAGCAATTGCAAAAGATTGCTGGTAGTTACGCTATCGGCCGCGATGTACATGTAGGGGATACCATCATTGGCATCAAAGGGCGTGTTGGTTTTGAAGCGGCAGCACCAATGGTCATTCTCAAAGCCCATCATGCTTTGGAAAAACATGTGCTTACCAAATGGCAGTTGAATCTGAAAGATCAGCTGGCGCAATTTTATGGCAACTGGTTACACGAAGGTCAGATCATGGATCCGGCGATGAGAGATGTAGAGGCTTTTTTTGAAAGCACACAACAACAGGTAACAGGAGATGTATTTGTAGAATTGTTGCCCTATCGTTTTGTTATTACCGGTATCGAATCTCCGTTTGATCTTATGAGCAGCCGTTTTGGTAGTTATGGCGAAATGAACAACGGCTGGACAGGCGAAGATGTACGGGGCTTCTCGAAAATATTCGGTAACCAGACAGGGATTTATCACCTTATTAAAGACAGTGCAAATGCAGAAAATTAAGATCGGCATCATTGGTGGCGCGGGCTACACGGGCGGCGAACTCATACGCATCCTGGTCAATCACCCCAATGCCAGGATTGATTTTATCCAGAGCAACAGCAATGCCGGCAACAATATCGGCAAAGTGCACGAAGATCTTTATGGCGAAACCAATCTTGAATTTTCTTCAAGCCATCATTTTGATGTAGACGTCATTTTCTTTTGTGCCGGGCACGGTGAAGCGAAAAAGTTTGTGGTGCAAAATAATATTCCTTCTTCGGTAAAACTGATTGATATAGGCAATGATTTTCGTCTGCAAAAAGATTCGATACTCAATGGCCGTCAGTTTGTGTATGGCTTACCGGAACTTAACAAAGCGGCTATCAAAAAAGCCAACAGCATCGCTAACCCGGGTTGTTTTGCTACCGCGATACAATTGGGTTTGTTGCCACTAGCCGAACTGGGGCTGCTTTCAAAAGTATATACAACGGGCATCACAGGTTCTACCGGTGCCGGACAAGCGCTTTCCGCAACAGGTCACTTCAGCTGGAGGGCCAATAATATCCAGGCTTACAAAACCCTTACCCATCAACATCTTGGCGAGATCGGCCAATCTTTACGTCAATTACAACCTTCCTTGAATACAGAAGGGGTAGTGAATTTTGTTCCATGGCGTGGAGATTTTACCCGCGGGATTTTTGTGAGTTCACAATTGGAATCCGATATACTGATCGAAGAGTTGTATGATATTTTTGCCACTTTTTATAATGATCATACATCTGTCACTATCAGCAAAGATCCGATCAGTCTGAAACAGGTCGTGAACACCAATAATGCTATCATTCAACTGGAGAAGAATGGTAATGATCTTGTGATACATTCCGCGATAGATAATTTATTGAAAGGCGCCAGCGGGCAGGCGGTACAGAATATGAACCTGATGTTTGGGCTGGAAGAGAGGACTGGGCTGAAGTTGAAAGCATCAGCATTTTAGGTTTCACCGCAGAGAAGTGAGATAGCAGAGTTTTCGCAGAGATAAATTCTCCCCTCTGCGAAAACTCTTTTAACTCTTGTTCTCTGCGGTAAAAGAAAATTTCAAGGATTATAAACTAACTAGACAAATGAAACTATTCGACGTATATCCACTAAATGATGTTACTATCACAAAAGCAAAAGGCTCCAAAGTTTGGGATGATAAAGGGCAGGAATACCTCGATCTGTATGGCGGTCATGCAGTGATCAGCATAGGCCACACCAACGATCATTGGGTAAAGCGGATAGAAGATCAGCTGCATGAAATTTCTTTTTATTCCAACTCGATAAAGATTCCTTTACAACAGGAGCTTGCAGATAAACTCGGTAAAGTTTCCGGGAAGGAAGATTACCAGTTATTTCTTTGTAATTCGGGAGCCGAAGCAAACGAGAATGCATTGAAAGTAGCTTCCTTTTACAATGGGAGAAAAAAAGTGATCGCTTTCAAAAAAGCATTTCACGGACGTACATCTTTAGCAGTTGCTGTTACAGATAATCCATCCATCGTTGCGCCGGTGAACGAAACAGCCAATGTTGTTTTTCTGCCTTACAATGATGAAGCCGCACTTGAGCAGGCTTTCAAAGAGAATGAGATCGCTGCGGTGATCATCGAAGGGATACAGGGTGTTGGCGGAATAAGAGAGGCCGGTACAGATTTTTTGAAAGCGATCCGTCGTTTATGCGATCAATATAATGCAGTATACATCGCTGATTCAGTACAATGTGGTTATGGCCGTACAGGACAGTTTTATTCACACGATATCGCTGGCGTAAATGCTGATATCTACACCATGGCAAAAGGCATGGGGAATGGTTTTCCTGTAGCGGGGATATCTATTTCGCCAAAATTTGCCGCAAAACATTTTATGCTGGGAACAACATTTGGTGGCAACCATCTAGCCTGTGCAGCCAGCCTGGCCGTTTTGGAAGAAATAGAAAATAATGACCTGATGAAAAATGCTGCAGAGATCGGCGAATATCTTATCAGCGAATTAAAAAAACTTCCGAATATCATTGAAGTCCGTGGCCGCGGATTGATGATCGGTATAGAACTGCCGGAAGAGTTCGAAAACGTTAAAAAGAATCTTTTATTTAAACACCAGATATTTACCGGCGAAGCGAAACCCAATGTTATCAGGCTTTTACCGGCACTCACATTAACAAAAGATGAAGCGGATATTTTTTTGCAGGCAATCAAAACAGAATTAGGCGCATGAAGAATTTTATTTCAGTAAGAGATGTTACGGATATTGATGCTTTGGTAGCAAAGGCTTTACAATTCAAGAAAGAACCTTTTGCCGGTAATTTATTGGGCAATAATAAAAAAATCGGCTTATTATTTTTGAACCCAAGCCTCAGAACCCGCATCAGTACCCAGGTTGCGGCAAAGAATCTTGGTATGGAAACGATCGTTTTCAATGTAGACAAAGAAGGCTGGGCTTTGGAATTTGCTGAAGGAGCCATCATGAATGGTACTACGGTTGAACATGTGAAAGATGCTGCTCCTGTACTTGGGAGTTATTTCGACATCTTGTGCATCCGCACTTTTCCTTCGTTGAAAAACAGGGAAGAAGATTATGCTGAAACGATCATCAATCAATTCATTTTACATGCAGGCGTTCCCGTTATAAGCCTTGAAAGTGCGACACTTCATCCGCTTCAATCACTGACGGATATCATTACTATTACTGAATCTCTCAACAAAAAAAATATTGTAAAACCGAAGATTGTGCTTTCATGGGCGCCACATATCAAGCCGCTGCCTCAATGTGTGGCCAATTCATTTTCTCAGTGGATCAACGCCTGGGGCAAAGCGGATTTTGTGATCACTCATCCCCAAGGGTATGAACTGGATGAACAATTCACTAAAGGTGCCACCATCACACACGATCAGGAGGCAGCTTTGAAAGATGCGGATTTTGTTTATGTAAAAAACTGGAGTTCTTACCATGATTACGGTGCTATGCCCGGCGAACATGATGATTGGATGTTGACCAATAAAAAGTTGCTTTCCAGCAATAAAGCCAGCATCATGCATTGCCTTCCGGTGAGACGGAATGTGGAGTTGAGTGATGAATTGCTGGATGGGACAAATAGCCTGGTAACACAGCAAGGCGCCAATAGGGTTTGGGCTGCGCAGGCAGTGATCGCTGAAATATTATCACGCAAAACCGCAAAGTAAAAATATAAAAGCTGCAAAGATCAATCAGGTCCTTGCTGCCTGAATTCAAATAAGGGGCAATCAATACATATATTTTGGAAAAATTATCTGTTATAAAAATCGGCGGAAATATCATTGATGATGAAACTCAGTTGTCTTCATTCCTTAAAGAATTTGCAGCCATTGAAGGAAAAAAAATACTGATACATGGTGGCGGCAAATTGGCGACCCGTGTGGCGGAAGCGATGGGCATTTCTCAGGAAATGGTCAATGGCAGAAGGATCACCGATGCAGAAACTTTGAAAGTAGTGACGATGGTTTATGCCGGTTTTATCAATAAAAATATTGTGGCGAAGCTGCAGTCGGCAGGTTGCAATGCGGTCGGTTTATCCGGGGCTGATGGTAATATTATCAAAGCCCGCAAGCGTACTGCAACGACTATTGATTACGGCTTTGCCGGAGATATTGATGAGGTGAATTCAGGCTTTATCGGCCAATTACTTTCGAAGGATGCGGCACTCGTATTTTCCCCGATCACTCATAACGGTAACGGGCAACTGCTAAATACAAATGCAGATACTATTGCGCAGGAGATCGCTAAAGCGATGAGCACCTTTTACGAAATAACCCTGGTGTATTGTTTTGAAAAGAAAGGTGTATTGCTTGACCCGGAAGATGATGACAGCATCATACCTGTGATCGATAAATTATATTTTGAAAAACTGAAAGAAGACCTCGTCATTTCTGCAGGAATGATCCCCAAGCTGGATAATGCTTTTGAAGCTTTATCCGCCGGGGTAAAACATATATTCATCGGGCATGCGGCCGAACTGCCGCAGCTCATTCTTCATCAATCCGGAACTTCCATCGTTCATGAATGATCCGAAAATATATAATTTGTATGAAGATGCTGTGAGACTATTACAGCAACTGATCAGCATTCCATCCTTCAGCAGGGAAGAAGAAAAGACCGCATCTGTCATTGAAAATTTTCTTCGGCAAAAGAATATCAGTTCGAAAAGATCAGGAAATAATGTCTGGGCTGTCAATAAATTCTTTGATGCTTTAAAACCCGCCATCCTGCTTAATTCTCATCACGACACTGTTCTGCCAAATTCCCAATATACGAATGATCCCTTTGATCCGAAAATTGAAGAAGGAAAATTATTCGGGCTTGGAAGTACCGATGCGGGAGCTTCGATGGTGAGCCTTTTGGCGTGTTTCATTTATTTTTATGAAAAAGAAAACCTTCCTTTCAACATCGTCTTCGCAGCAAGCGCTGAGGAAGAGATCAGTGGCGTTAATGGAATAGAAAAGCTATTTCAGGAAGAAGAATTCAAAGACCTTTTTACAAATGAAAATAGTTTCGCGATCGTAGGAGAACCTACACAATTGGAACTGGCCATTGCCGAAAAAGGCTTGCTGGTATTGGATTGTACGGCCCATGGAAAAGCGGGGCATGCCGCAAGGGAGGAGGGCGTGAATGCGATCTATAAAGCGATGGAAGCAATAGAGTGGTTCAAGACATACCGGTTTGATAAGGTATCCCCGTTACTTGGAGAAGTGAAAATGACGGTGACTTCCATTAACACCGAAAACAAAGCCCACAATGTAGTGCCCGCTACCTGTAGTTTTGTAATGGATATCCGTGTTACGGAAATGTATAGTCACGAAGAGATCATCAGCATCATTCAGGGGCATGCTGAGGTGGAAGTAAAAGCACGCAGCACCCGTTTACGTTCGTCTTCGATCCATGAAGATCATGCGGTGGTAAGAGCAGGGAAGAAACTTGGTAAAAGAACGTACGGTTCTCCAACCTTATCTGACAAAGCCTTGATACCATTGCCTTCATTGAAATGCGGGCCGGGTTTCAGCGCTCAAAGCCATAGTGCAGATGAATTTATTTTGTTGGAAGATTTAAAGAAAGGAGTCGGGTTTTATATAAAACTTCTTGAAGAATTAATAATTAATAATTAATAATTCTTTCAGAGGAAAGTTAATAGTATATCTTGAAGTTTTCAAAGCTCAAAAACAATAATAATGTGTCGAACCTAAAACATTATTAATTATTAATTATCAATTATCAATTATCAATTAAAATGAAGTTGTGGCAAAAAAATACAGACGTTCATTCTGCGGTAGAAAATTTTACCGTAGGTAATGATAAAGATTTTGATCTGATGTTGGCCCCATTTGATGTGCTGGGTAATATCGCTCATGCGAAAATGCTTGCCAGCGTGGGTTTGCTCACAAAGGAAGATGCGGAAACATTGGTGATCGAATTGAAGAAAATTTATCAGGATGTTGAACACGGGAAATTTTCGATACAGGAAGGAATGGAAGATGTGCATTCGCAGGTAGAATTTTTACTGACAGAAAAACTTGGCGATGCCGGTAAAAAAATACATTCGGCCCGCAGCCGCAATGACCAGGTATTGGTGGATGTAAAACTTTTTCTTCGCCATGAGATCGAACAACTGGTTCATTCCATCGGGTCATTTTTTGAATTGCTCCAGCAAAAAAGTGAACAATATAAAACCCATCTTTTACCCGGCTACACCCATCTTCAGATCGCGATGCCTTCTTCCTTCGGACTTTGGTTTGGTGCATATGCGGAAAGCCTGGTAGATGATGTTGAAACCTTGCGTGCGGCTTATACTGTCGTGAATAAAAATCCTTTGGGAAGTGCCGCCGGATACGGGTCTTCATTTCCTATCGATCGCACCTTGACGACCGAATTGCTCGGGTTTGGAGCGCTCAATTACAATGTGGTATATGCACAGATGGGGCGTGGAAAAGCAGAGCGCATCACGGCGCAGGCCATGGCAAACGTTGCCGATACATTGGCAAAAATGAGCATGGACATGTGCCTCTACCTCAACCAGAATTTCGATTTTGTTTCTTTTCCTGCGGAACTTACCACTGGTAGCAGCATCATGCCGCACAAAAAAAATCCCGATGTCTTCGAACTTATCCGTTCACATTGCAACCGTATAAAAGCTTTGCCGAATGAGATCACGATGATGACGACCAATCTTCCCAGCGGTTATCATCGGGATCTGCAATTGCTGAAAGAACATCTTTTTCCCGCATTTGGCACTTTGCAGGATTGTATCAACATGGCATCGCTGATGTTTTCTGCTATCACGATTAAAGAAAATATCCTGGCGGATGAAAAATACCGGTTCCTTTTCAGCGTCGAAGAAGTGAACAAGCTTGTTTTGCAAGGAATCCCTTTTCGGGATGCTTATAAAAAAGTAGGCGGCGATATTGAGCAGGGAAATTTTAAATACGATACCAATATTGCTCATACGCACGAGGGTTCGATCAATAACCTTCAGAATGATCCAATAGCCGGATTGATGCAGGATACTGTCCGGCAATTCAATTTTAGCAAGGTCAATGCTGCTTTGAAAGCATTAATACAGTAAATTGCCAACCGGATCAGCAATTTATTATACATTAAAATTCTAATATGGGATCAGCAGAACCAAAAAAACGTATAGCCATCATGGGCTCTACGGGTTCAATAGGTACACAGGCGCTGGATGTCATACGTTCGCACTCCGAACTTTTTGAAGTTGAAATACTTACGGCGCATTCGAACGATGAATTGCTGATCAGCCAGGCGCTGGAGTTCAAGCCGAACGCGGTGGTTATTTGCGAGGAAAAGAAATATGAAGCCGTAAAATCTGCCCTTTCTTCCACAGATATTAAAGTTTTTGCCGGTGAAAATGCCCTTGAACAGGTGGCGGATTTTGATACTTATGATATCATGCTGGCCGCAATTGTTGGCTTTGCCGGGTTGAAACCAACCTTAAAAGGTGTCAATAAGGGTAAAATGATCGCCCTGGCGAATAAAGAAACCCTGGTGGTTGCGGGTGATATCGTGATGCAGACCGCACTCGACAAAAGGGCGCCGATCATTCCGGTCGACAGCGAACATTCCGCCATTTTTCAATGCCTTGTAGGAGAAGCAAGAAACCCGATCGAAAAAGTGATCCTGACTGCCAGCGGCGGTCCTTTTCTGGGCAAAAAACCCAACTTTCTCGTCAACGTAAAACGTGACCATGCCTTGCAGCACCCTAACTGGAGCATGGGCGCCAAGATCTCCATTGACTCTGCAACGCTGATGAATAAAGGGCTGGAGATGATCGAAGCCAAATGGCTTTTCAACCTTGAACCGAACCAGGTAGAAGTGGTGATACATCCTCAAAGCATCGTACACAGCCTGGTACAATTTGAAGATGGCAGCCTTAAAGCTCAGATGGGCTTGCCGGATATGAAACTACCGATCCAATATGCATTGGGCTTTCCGGGGCGTATAAAAAACGATTTTCCAAGGTTTAATTTCAGAAAATACCCGACGCTCAATTTCGAAGAACCGGATTACAAAACTTTCCGCAACCTGGGCCTCGCGATCGAAGCATTGAAAGCGGGCGGTAATATGGCCTGTATCCTCAACGCCGCCAACGAAATAGCGGTCTGGGCTTTTTTAAAGAACAGGATCGGCTTTTTGGACATTACCGCAGTCGTGGAAAAAACAATGGAAAACATCTCCTACATCGCCAAACCTACGTTGGAGGAATATTTTGACAGCGACGGTGAGGCACGTAACTTTGCCGCTTCATTGATGAAACTATAAATATCCGTATCTGCATAATTTCACCTATAATTGATTCACCGATTTAAATCATACAAATACCATAATGGGTTTACAAATAATATTAGCGATTGACTGGTCCAGCGTGGGGTTAAAGGCAGCCCAATTACTTCTCTCACTATCCATTCTGGTAGTCTTACATGAGTTCGGCCATTATATCACCGCCAAATGGTTCAAGTGCCGGGTGGAGAAATTCTATCTTTTCTTCGATCCATGGTTTTCTATTTTCAAGAAAAAAATAGGGGATACGGAGTATGGTATCGGTTGGTTGCCGCTGGGTGGATATGTGAAGATCTCCGGTATGATCGACGAGAGCATGGACAAAGAGCAAATGAAATTACCTCCTCAACCCTGGGAATTCCGCAGCAAGCCGGCCTGGCAAAGGCTGATCATCATGCTGGGAGGTGTTACGGTGAATGTGTTGCTGGCTTTTGTCATTTACGCAATGATCCTGTTTGTCTGGGGAGAAGATAAAATTCCTAATAAATCTGTGAAAGATGGTGTATGGATCACCGATTCACTCATGTACCAGATCGGTTTGCGTGATGGTGACAAAATAATCGGAGTAAATAATGATACGATCCATTACTTTGACGATGTTCCCAAAAAGATACTTTTCAGCAAAGGCGGAACGATCAATATTGAAAGGAACGGACAGCCGCAGGATATCAAAATACCGGTACAGCTGATCGGGGACCTGGTGACGAAAAAGAAATCAAAAGGAAAATTATTCATGTTCCGGATGCCGCCGATCCTCGGAAAATTTGATAAAAAAGATACTTCAAATGCCGTGAAGGCAAAATTGCAACCCTGGGATAAAATTGAAAAAGTTGATTCTACTCCTGTGCAATACTTCGACGAGGTGGTGGCCTACAATGATAAACACCGCAACGGGGTGGTAAATTTTACCATCAATCGTAACGGAAGCCTTCTGACTGTACCGGTGCTGGTTGATTCCAATGGACTTACAGGTACACGCTTTTTAACTCCCATGGAATATGATAGCCTTGGTGTTATAAAAGTAGAACATACTTCCTATAGCTTTTTAGGGTCTTTTCCTGCAGGTGTAAAGGCAACATTTACTTCTTTGAAAGATTATATCGATCAGTTCAAATTGATCCTTTCTCCTGAAACAGGTGCCTATAAAGGGGTTGGCGGATTCAAAGGAATGGCATCCGTTTTCTCCGGTACGGGCTGGGACTGGCAGCGTTTCTGGGAAATGACGGCTATGTTCTCCATCATACTTGCGTTCATGAACCTGTTGCCGATTCCCGCACTGGATGGTGGACACGTGGTATTCACCCTGGGTGAAATGATAACAGGCCGCAAGCCGAGCGAAAAATTCCTGGAATACGCACAGATCGTAGGCTTCGTGATACTGATGGCATTGATGCTGTATGCGAATGGGAATGATTGGTTTGGATGGGGAAGAGGGAAATAATTCAATTACGAATTACCAATTACCAATTACGAATTACGAATTACGAATTACGAATTACGAATCAATTTTTGCCCGGCAAGTTAGATAATATAATCATGAATAAGAATTGCTATGCGAATCAACTCATTCGTAATTCGTAATTCCTAATTTTTAATTGAACATGCGTTTTTTAGCAAAGCTTACTTTAATCTTCAACGTCTGTTTCCTCCTCTGGGTGCTGGGTTATGTGATCGAGATATTTCATAAAGTGAAAGGAAGTAGCAACGGCCAGTTGGAAACGCACCCCTTATTGAGCAGTATCGTGGTGCTGGGAGTGGTTTCCATTTTTATCAATGTGTTTTTTGTTATGCTTTTCCTGGCAAGATTTTCTTCAAAAAAAATGAACAACATCCCCCGTTGGATAGTTTATTTCAATATCATCATCTTGCCGATGCAGATATATTTTTATTTTATCAGTAAATAAAAAGTATGATCAAGAACATCCTGAACGATAAGCCCACCAAGCTCTTTGTGATCTTCACGGCTTTTTTTGTTGCCAACGCGTTGATCGCGGAATGCATCGGCGGTAAGATATTTTCCTTCGAAAAATTATTTGGCGCACAACCACTCAGCTTTTCCTTACTTGGCGAAAGCGGCCTGGCCATCAGCCTTACCTGTGGTGTTCTATTATGGCCGCTGGAGTTTGTAATGACCGATATCATCAATGAATATTATGGCCCAAAAGCGGTAAGAAGGATCTCTTATATCGCGGTAGGGCTGATCTCTTACGCCTTCCTCATGTTTTACATGGCCATGCATGTACCTGCGGCGGATTTCTGGTACGGAACCGGTGTGCAGGATGGGGTGCCGGATATGTCAAAGGCATTCAACTCCGTTTTCGGACAAGGCATGTGGATCATCCTGGGAAGCCTTACCGCATTCCTCGTGAGCCAGATCGTGGACGTAACTGTTTTTCATAAGATCAAAAAAATGACCGGCGAAAAAAAGATGTGGCTGCGGGCTACGGGATCTACCGTTATCTCACAATTGGTAGATAGTTTCATCGTTCTGTTCATCGCTTTCTACCTCGGCAAAGGATGGAGCATACAAAAAGTGCTTGCGATCTGTATGGTCAATTACGCCTACAAGTTTACGGTGGCGGTTTTATTGACGCCGTTGATATACCTCATTCATAACAGGATCAACAAATATCTTGGAAAAGAAACCGCGGAAAAGATGCAATTAGCCGCCATGGGAAAGGAGATAGCCTGATGTAAGAAAATAATCGCAGATTATAAAAGATGATTTGATTTCACAGATTGTTTTTGCCAGGCAAAAACCTTTAGTTTAATAACCTCTTCATGCAAATAAAAAAGGTTCAAAGCTGAATCAATCAACTTTGAACCTTTAACCTTCAACTTTGAACTCTATTACAAATATCTCCTCATCGAAGAAGTGGTCTTGTTGTTTTTTCTCAATTTCCACAGATCAACTGCCCCAAATGTCGGGTTGCCTGCATTGGCCAGAACGCCGGTAGCAAGTGTTTCTCTTGTTTCTTTCAATAGTTCTTTCAGTTCGTCTTTGTTAATAGGGGTAACAATACCCATCGTACTCATTTTCATAATGTGTTTGTTTGTTTTTTTTCGTTTTTTCCAATGGCTGGCAACGAAATTTGATGATCGCTTAACGGATCGAGGGCACTCAGGAAGAAAAATTCTTATTATCTATCGCGGTAGTACTGAATTGCGGGCGCAAAGATAAGCGGTATTTCTGCGGCAGCAAAAAAACTGGTACTTAATTTGAGTTGTTTACTTGTTCTTTAACAGTTCCTTAATGTATTGATATCGTATAGGTTTGTTAGATAACTTTACACCCACACGTTAAAATCTTTTTACTGCCTGATGTATATATTTTACCTGCTGCGTTCGCTGCTGCTTGCCGGTTTATTGTGTAGTTGTATGGGCGTTTCAGCGCAGGTAAAACCCGCGAATGATACTACCAGCAAGAAAAAAAGGCGGCTTATCACTAAGCTGATGAAAAGCATTTCCCGCAATGGCGAACCCACAGAACCAGTCAAGACGGTTAACCCTTTTCTCCGGTATTCAGGAAGGATCATCCGATCCATCACGATCGTTCCATTGGGGTTCGACCGCAATCTTTATGATACCAGCATTCAAAGAAAAAATTTCCCCACCGATATCGCTAATGCATTTCACCTCAACAGCTCTACAGATCTGATCCGTAAAAATCTTTTCTTCAAAGAAGGGGATAAGGTATTACCGCTATTGCTCGCGGATAACGAACGTTTTCTGCGTGAACAGGAGTTCCTGCAGGATGCAATCATACGGGTCGGTAAAGTAGATAGCGCTAAAACTATTCCCGATTCCATTGATGTGGTGGTATTTACCAAGGATGTATTCTCCCTGGGTGTCGGCGGCAGCCTGAGCAGGGTAGACAAAGCCCGGCTGGAAATCCGGGAAGAAAACTTTGCCGGCTGGGGCGATAAGTTTTTCCTCGGCATGTTGTACGATGGAAAGCGGCAACCCAATATTGGTTATGGAGGCGAAGTGGTGAAAAGGAATATCCGCGGTAGTTTTGTTAACTGGGCGGCAGGGTTTACCACTTTCAGTCCCGAGATAACCAGTCAATTTCAGGAAGAAAATCGTTTTTACACCATCATCGAACGGCCGCTGGTAAGCCGTTACAAAGAATGGACCGGAAGGCTTGAACTTTCCCTCAACCAGACGGCGAATAATTACTGGGCAGATTCACCGGCCATTTACAAATCCCGTTATAGTTATAGTTACGTTCAGATGGATCTTTGGGGCGGTTACAACTTCGGCGCAAAAGATCGTAAAACAAAAGATTCCAATAAACGGTTAAGGCACTTCGTGGGGATACGTGGATTTTACAATGATTTCAACCGTGTGCCTACTATTTATAAAGATTCATTTGATTACAAATATGCCAATATCAACGGTTCATTGTTGTCTTACACTCTTTACAAACAAAACTTTTACCGCACCAATTTCATTTATGGCTTTGGTAGGAATGAAGACGTTCCCGAAGGGATCAGCGCTTCGATCATTGGCGGATATACCAATAAACAAGGGGTGAAAAGGTCTTACTACGGACTTGATTTTTCGGCAACACATTTTTCGCCCCGTGGACATTTTACCAATTATACATTCCGCTATGGCGGATTTTTCAACAAAAAAACATTGGAGGATGTCGACCTTTTATTTGGCATCGATCATTTCACCCGGCTTCGGCAAATTAGCCCGACCTGGCGCAACAGGAACTTCATTTCGGTATCGTATACCAAACAACTGAAATTGAAACTGAACGAACCTTTGTTCATCTCCAGCGTATTTGGGTTACCTTACTATCGCAATGGCGAAATATTTGCAGATACCAGGGCGACTGTAAAACTGGAATCTGTATTTTATAATTTAGCAAAAATCGCCGGGTTCAGGGTAGCGCCTTTTATTTTTTCCGATGTCAGTTTTTTGAAACCTATCAAGGCATCCTTTGACCAGACAAAAGGATATTCCGCATTCGGTGGCGGTTTCAGGACAAGAAATGAGAACCTTATTTTCGGAACGATCGAATTGCGGGGGTATATTTTTCCAAGTCCGATTGCGGGTATGCGCAACTGGAAGATCGACCTGAGCACAAATCTTAGATTCAAATACAACAGCAGCTTTATAAAACGGCCCGATTTTGTGGTAGCCAATTAAAACATGTACACAGCACACGAAGCATCAGAAATACGCCAGCAATTCTGGACAAGCCTTGGGCAATACCTTGCGCCAATACCTTCCGCATCCGGCGAAAAAGTGAACTGGATCAATTATAAAACGGGCGTAAAAGGAATCCGTTTCAGGATGGATGCACAGAATAAATATTCTTTTGTGGCGATTGAAATAAGAGAAGACGAAGAAAAGCGGTTACAGTTTTACCAGGCATTTCAATCCATGAGGGATCAATTGCCTGGAAATTTTGAATGGATAGAAGAAACGGAAGATGAACATGGAAAACCCTTGAGCCGCATCTATTGCGAACTGGAAGGCCCGACATTGTTCAACAAAGCACACTGGCCTGAATTGATCAGCTTTTTCAAAGCGAACATTTTATTGCTCGATTTGTTTTGGACAGAGAATAAAGACATATTCGATATGATGAGTTAATTTTGACTTTTAAATAAACAATTTTTATGAAACACTTATTCAATACGGCCATTGCCGCGGCACTAGCCATCAGCTTTACGGCTTGTAATAATTCTGCAAAAACTCCTGAAGCAGGCACTTCTGTTGATACCGTAAAAAAAGTAACGATCGCCATCAAGGCAGAACCGGTGGATTACAGCGATGGATCGGTGACGATGAAAGGTTTTGTTGCTTATGATTCTGCATCTGCAGAAAAACGCCCTGTGGTGTTGATCGTACCGGAGTGGTGGGGTATTGGTGATTATGTGAAAAACCGTGCAAAACAACTGGCCGAAATGGGCTATATCGCTATGGCATTGGATTTTTATGGCAATGCTGAACAAGGCGAAACTCCGGAAGCTGCCACAAAACTTTCCACACCTTTTTACAAAGATCCTCAGCTGGCAAAAAAACGTTTTGATGCCGCATTGGCCAAGATCAAAACATTTGCGCAGGCAGATACCTCAAAGATCGCCGCAATAGGGTATTGCTTTGGCGGAGCGCAGGTGCTCAACCTTGCCAGGCTCGGAGAAAATCTTGCAGGTGTTGTCAGCTTCCACGGAAACCTGGTAGGTGTGACGCCGGACAAAAATAAAGTGAAAGCTAAAATATTGGTTTGCCACGGCGAAAACGATCAATTCGTTCCGAAAGAAGAAGTGGAAAAATTCAAGAAACAAACGGATAGCGCAGGCATAGCGTATACTTTTAAATCTTACTCTAATGCTACTCATGCTTTCACCAACCCTGAAGCCACCGAAAAAGGAAAGAAATTCAAACTTCCGATCGAATACAATGAAGCAGCAGACAAAGCCTCATGGAATGATATGCAAGTATTCTTCAATGAAATCTTTAAGTAATTAATAATGCAGATTGAAACGTAGAGAGGATCGCAGATTTCAAATAGATGAAGGTGATTGCACAGATTATTTTTACTTCGTAAAAATGAAATGCAGTTTATAAATCAATTGCCCCGGACTTAAGTCCGGGGCAATTGATTTATAAACTGCATTTTTAGTTTTCTGCAAAGCAGGAAACAATCTGTGTAATCCTCTCATCAATCTAAAATCCCGCCTGAACGAATTCATTCGGGCAGGTGCGATCCTACCTTCGCCCCGATCTCCGCAATAATTCTTAATTCTTAATCGATCACCGGTATTTTTCAGCGATCGTATAACAAACCCGGTCTGTGATCTTATGAAACACCTGTCCATTCAGCTTTCTTAACCTGTTCACTCTTCTTCCATCCAATAATCTTCCTTTATCGTCAAATGTTTGTGGCCTTTGAAAATAAGCGATGATGTAATATTTGGGAGGAGATAGCGGATACCGTACCAGCACTGGTTTTATACTGATGAATATCAGCCTGCGCTCATTATCATTCACATAATAATCAAAGTTGTTGATCCAGGTGCAGCTTACTTTTTGCATGCTTTGAATGAGCGCCAAAACGCTGTCTGAATCCAATCCATATTTGCGTAAGGTATCCGGAAGCCGTTTTTCATTCACATCAAAATCATAGATGTAAGTCAGGCTGTCGGTGATCATTTCTACGGAAACCTTACTCAGGCTTTTGTTGGTAAACGCAAGGCTGAATGGCTTTTTGCTGTAAAGCCGTTTGTAATTTTCTTCTATCTTCTCCAATTCCGCCCCGTGCTCCTGGTAAAAATTCTTGGATACGATCTTCGCGGAGCAAGACCATAACAATGCCGTTGCAACAATCAGCAATATGAACTGTTTCGTTTTCATAAAAGCTCGTTTTTGGTACAAAAGCTGATGCCGTAAATGATCTTCTTCAACACTTTGGGAGTTATCTGGAGCAATGTTTTTCCGCCATAATCCCAGTAGGTAAGGGTTACAAGCCCGTTATCTTCCTTGCGTATATTTTCAAGCACCACAAAATGTGTGGGGATGGAAAGTTTCACTTTATCATGATTCTTTTTATGTATCACCCGGTTGTTGATGTAAAGCACCATCACGCCCTTACAGAGGCGATCGTGCAGATAGTTGAACGTATTTTTCAGCCATGGATGGAATAGGTCGCTGCCCACCGCCTTCGTTTTGTAATGGCACATCTTACGCACCATACGATTGAATTTGGCAAGGTTGGTAGCAGCCCAGAACCGGTCTTCATCCCCGAGGTCATAATTGGGGTTGAAAATATTCAGGTAACCTTTGAAATGGTCTGCCAGCACGAGGAACCACATCTGTTCTGCATGGCGGATATCCAGCACGCCCTTAAATTTTAGCGTGCCCGCAGCCGATTTGATGGATTCGGAAGGCGTGAAATTGTTGTTATTGTAACTCGCTTTTCCGGTCCTGTAAAGCGCCAGCATGAAGCGGGCATAACCCAGAGGATCGTCTTTTATCACCAGGTAAGATAATGCCCCGTAAGCGCAAAAGTTGGTTCCCCTGCCGGGATAAAAACTCAGCGGCTCATGTATATTGAGCTTCAGGTTGCTGAGGAATAACGACGATTTTACATGCGGCCAGTAACCACTCGGTTCAAGGGTTTGGATAGAGTCGATAAAATCGATCGCCTGCTTTTGTGTGGAAGTAGAAGTGATGACAGTGTCCGTTCCCGATGCAAAAACGGAAGTATTGAACAAAAATGAAACGGAAATCAATAAAACGATCCTGGTGCTGAACTTCAATCCTGTTGGCGTTGGTGATAAATAGATGTATTGAAAATTAACCTAAAAAAACGGCAATAACCGCCATGATGGTTAAAACTTTTTCGCCTCGATCGTTGCCCGCGCGGGCATATCATCTGCAGATAAAGAAACATTTTCCTGCAAATCAGCGCTGCCATTTTCATTCATCGTCTTTACCACTTTCTTTACCCGGCTGATGAAAAGGGTACGTTGTTTTTTGGTAAGTTCTTTTAAGCTGAAGCCTAGTTTGTATTCGCCTTCACGGCCGTATGGGCCGATGCGGTCAGCAGAAATGGATTTGATCTTATTCGCTTTTTTAAATTTAGCGATATAATCGGTGAGAGGTTTGCTGCTCGGAACCCCGGAAGCGAAGCTGTGAAAGGAAACTACCATCTTGTAATTACGGGCAGCATCAGTTTGTGCAAAAGCACCAATGAATAATAAACTGGTGATAATGAGTAGAGATATTTTCTTTAGCATGATATTTTTTTGTTTAAGAGTGTTCCTGCCGGCAAATGTTTAATCCGTAGGGAGATTTAGCAACAAAACTATCCATTTAAAGGCTAAATGAATGGTTAAAAGCACTTTTCAAATATAATTTATCCGAAAAAAGCACTCAAAATGGTAAAATCTGCCTTTCGTTTGTCCATTTCTACCATTCGCTAACTCTATTAATAAAGTAAAAATTATCGGGTGCATCTTTACATTATCAAACAACGGTACAGCAGGACAAGCAACGAAAAACGTTTTTGATGAGTCTTTGAAATAAACAGATCTACATAAAATATTTTAAGACAGGAAGTAACGCTCCTGGCTTATAAACTCGGTTTTTCATAGGATATTGAATTTAAAACGGGGTTGGATTTCTATCTAAGCCCCCTTATTTTTTCTTAAAAACAGTGAAACTAACCGCTTGTAGGATAAAAGCCGCCGTTTGTAGGTTATGGTTGGCAAACAAAAAAAACAAACGCATTTTTACAATGTGAACGGGAGGAAAGATAGAGTGGCGCAAAAAAAAGAGCATTTAATATTAAAATATTGAGGCAGGACTTAAACTCCCCTGGCTTATAAACTCGGTTTTTCATAGGATATTGAATTTAAAACGGGGCTGGATTTTTATCCTGGCCCCTTTTTTTATGCAGACTACCGACGACTGACTACCGACGACCGACCACTGACCACTGACGACCGACCACTGACCACCCATGGTTTACAATTTTAATAATCATTGATGGCCGGTGTTCGGAGGAGGGTAGTCGGTCGTCGGTCGTCGGTCGTCGGCGGTCGGTGGTCGGCGGTCACTTGTCTTGTCAGATTCGTGTAATTATCTTAATTTTGCCGCATGACAATAGAATTACTTAAAGATATGAGAGACCGTTTGGTGGTTTTGAGGAGGTTTCTTTGACGTCGCTAACCGCGAATCTAAAATCAACAACGACAAACAACTATCACTCTCTCCCGGCTTTTGGGATGACAATGCCCGGGCTACTTCCATTTTAAAGGAGATCAATGCCAATGAGTATTGGGTCAACATGTACCATCGTGTATCTACACTAGTGGAAGACTTTGCTGTGCTTTTCGAGTTCTGGAAAGAAGGTGAAGCTACCGAAGAAGATGCACGGGAAGCATTTGACGCTGCCAATGCTGCCATTGAAGATGCCGAATTTAAAAGTACACTCAACGATCCTTCCGATGCGCTGCCTGCCGTGGTGCAGATCAATAGCGGTGCCGGTGGTACCGAAAGCCAGGACTGGGCCGAAATTTTACTCCGCATGTACCGCATGTACGGCGAGAAACAGGGCTGGAAACTGACGGAAGTGGATTACCAGGAAGGTGATGGGGCAGGTATAAAAAGCGCCACTATTGAATTTGAAGGGCCATTTGCGTATGGTTTCCTCAAAGCCGAAAGCGGTGTACATCGCCTCGTCCGCATCTCACCATTCGACAGTAACGCCCGCAGGCATACGTCCTTTGCCAGCGTATATGTATACCCGCTCATTGATGATACGATCCAGATCGAGATCAACCCGGCGGATGTGAAAATGGAAACTTCGCGAAGCGGTGGGGCCGGCGGACAGAACGTAAATAAGGTAGAAACTAAAGTTCAACTTACACATATTCCAACCGGTATCGTAGTGGTTTGCCAGCAGGATCGCAGTCAGCTGGGCAACCGTGAACTGGCCATGCAGATGCTGAAAAGCCGGTTATACGAAATCGAACTTCAAAAACGCAATGCACTCAAAGATGCCGCCAACAGCAGCAAGAAGAAGATCGAATGGGGAAGCCAGATACGTTCTTATGTTTTTCATCCTTATAAAATGATCAAAGATCACCGCACGGATTACGAAGTGGGAAATGTCGGCCCTATCATGGATGGGGAACTGGATGGGTTTATCAAGGCTTACTTAATGAGTGAAAAGGATTCTGAAGGGAATTAAGCTACAAAAGATCCATTTATGAAATATACCCTCATAATATTATCAGCTATCATTTTATTTTCCTGCAATTCTGGAAATGAAAAAAATAATATAGCGGATACCGCCAGGTTTGAACCACCTATCGTGGCTAAAGATGTAAAGCTGGCACAAGCCCCGCCAGATACGCTGACGGTCACCCCTTTTGAAATGAAAGACGATAGCGTATTCGTCAATGGCTCTGTGCCCACGAGTTGGGAAAATGCAGGTATTACTGATGTGAAAGGCTTCAAACTTTTTTTGAAACAGGCGCAACTCTGGATCATGGATAATGATAAAGAAAAGCTGGCCTCCATTGTGCGTTATCCTTTAAAAAATATCAAGACCCCTGAAGAACTGGTAGAAAAATACGATGCGGTTTTCACCAAAGATGTGAAGCTTTCTTTCGCCATGATCAACTTCAACCAGATCTTCCGTAACCAGCAGGGCGCTTCCACAGAAGGGGGAAAAGTATGGTTTGCGCAGCAGGGAAAAGGTTTTAAGATCATCGCCGTTAATTACTGACGTTATTGAAAAAAAACACCTGGATACTGATCACCCTCATGCTGGGGACAATGATGGCCGCACTCGACAGCAGCATCGTTAACGTATCCTTGCCTGTGATCCGCCACCAGTTTCAGGAATCACTTTCAAATATAGAATGGGTCGTTACAGCCTACATGATCTGTTTCTGCCTTTTCATTCCGCTTACCAACTGGCTCAAACTCCGCATCGGGTATTACAATCTTTTTCTGTTCAGTGTGATCATGTTTACGTCAGGATCGTTGTTGTGCAGCCTGGCGCAGAACCTGCCGGTGCTGGTTACCGCAAGGGTTATACAGGCCACCGGCGGCGCACTCATATCACCCGTTTCCCTCGCTATACTCAGCGAAAATTATCCACCTGAAAAAAGAGGAAGCGCCATCGGGTGGTGGGGTATCGGAAATGTGATGGGGCCGGCACTGGGGCCTACGTTGGGGGGATTGCTCACTAATCTGCTTGGCTGGCAATCCATTTTTTATATCAATATCCCGCTGGGAATACTCACCATTTTTCTCACCATCCGTTACCTGGGATTTCTAAAAGAACAACCGGTTTCCAACACTAAATTTGACCTGGCAGGATATTTCTTTTTCGCGGCATTTATTCTGTCGTTACAGTACATGGTGACGGCCATTTCAAATTTTGGTATCTCGTGGCAACTTACCGCGGGAGTTATCGCCACTGGCATATTCCTGTTTTTATTTTTACGATCATCCACAAAGACTTTTCCACTGCTTGACCTTACGGTTTTCAGATCAAGGGTATTCCGCAAAGCGGCCATCATAGTGGTTTTACGTTCATTGGCACTTTACGGAGGATTATTCTTCCTGCCATTTCTCTTACAAGGTGTCATGGGCTTCACTTCGCTGGAATCGGGGCTGATACTGCTGCCCAATGCTTTGATGATGCTCATCACCCGTCCGCTGGCGGGAAAACTGGCTGATAAAGGAATGGTCCGGAATGTTTCCATCAGCGGGATCATCATCGTGGCTATTTCATTTGTGCTCTTCGCTTTTGTCGATAAAGGTGCGCCGCTCTGGTTCATTATCCTGCCGATGGTCATCCGTGGATTGGGCATGAGCCTGCTCGTGGCGCCGGTTTCAACAGCATTGCTCAATTCGGTTACGGCTGCGCAAACCAGTACTTCAACGGCTATTAACAGCCTGTTGCAACAGATCGGCGGGTCCATCGGTATCGCGTTGAGCGGGGTAATACATAGTTTTATCAATGATTATTATATCGGCCGCCAGCATACCGCGGAAGTATCCGAGCATTACGCTTTGCAGGATGGATTCTTTATTTCAGCTTTTATCATCGCCCTGGCAATAATACCTGCATTGGGCTTGCCGGAAAAACAGGCAGTAAAGAATATAGTTAAGAAGATTAGAGATTAGAGTTTAGGAGTTTAGAGAGTTTAGGTTTAGATAATTATAATTAGGCAGACTGTAACCGGTTGCTATCTAAAGATTCTAAACCCCAAACCCCAAAGCCTAAACCCTAAACCCTAAACTCTAAACCCTAAACTCCAAACTCTAAACTCTTCTTCTTACTTTTGCATACATTTTGCCATCAAAAAAAATATACTATGCAATACGGAGATTTTTATTACCCGATGCCGGCCAATGAACCCGTGCTCAATTACGCTCCCGGCAGTAAAGAAAAGCTGGCATTGAAAGCCGCTCTTAAAGAATTAAAAAGTACCAAAACCGACGTTCCGATGTACATCGGATCAGAAGAAGTGCGTACCGGCAATACAGTAGAAATCCGTCCGCCGCACGAGCGTAATCATGTGCTCGGGCAATTTCACCTGGGTGAAGCAAAACATGTGACCAAAGCCATCAACGCCGCTTTGAAAGTAAAAGACAAATGGGCGAACATGAGCTGGGAGAACCGTGCAAATATATTCCTGAAGGCTGCCGACTTACTGGCAACAAAATATCGTCCATACATCAATGGAACTACAATGCTTGGGCAAAGCAAGAATGCTTACCAGGCTGAGATCGACGCTGCGTGCGAACTGATCGATTTCCTCCGTTTCAATGTGCACTTCCTGAGTGATATCTATCGCCAGCAGCCGATAAGCGGCCCGGGCATGTACAACCGGCTGGAGTACCGTCCGTTGGAAGGATTTGTTTTTGCCTTGACTCCATTTAATTTTACCGCCATCGGCGGAAATCTTCCTACGAGCGCCGCTATGTGCGGAAACGTAGTGATCTGGAAATGCGCTAATACACAGGTATATAGTGCCCAGCTCTTCATGAAAGTGCTGAAGGAAGCAGGTTTGCCGGATGGCGTGATCAATCTGGTGTTCATTGATGGGCCTACTATCGGACAGGTGATCTTCAATCATCCTGATTTTGCAGGGATACATTTTACCGGAAGTACCGGGGTATTCAACGGTATGTGGGCGACTATCGGAAGCAATATGAACCTGTACAAAACTTACCCGAGGATCGTAGGTGAAACGGGAGGTAAGGATTTTGTGATCGCTCATAGATCTGCTGATCCTGATGTAGTGGTAACGGCATTGGCCCGTGGTGCTTTTGAATACCAGGGACAAAAATGTTCGGCTGCTTCAAGAGCATATATTCCATCCAATATCGCTGCTGAAGTAAAGAAAAAACTGGTGGAGCAGGTGAAGACTATGAAGATGGGATCCGTAGAAGATTTCACCAACTTCATCAACGCGGTGATCGATGAAAAAAGCTTTGATAAACTGGAAGGGTATATCAGGAATTCACGCAAGCGTGATAGCGGCGCAAAAATATGGGTTGGTGGTAAATGCGATAAGACCGATGGATATTTCATCGAACCAACCATCATCGAAGCCAGCGATCCACATTATGTAACGATGTGTGATGAACTATTTGGACCGGTCTTGACCGTATACATTTACGATGAAAATAAATTTGAAGAAACGTTGAAACTCGTGGATACGACTTCATCTTATGCACTCACCGGGGCAGTGATAGCACAGGATCGTTTTGCGGTGGAATTGGCTACCAACAGGCTGCGTAACAGTGCCGGTAATTTTTACATAAACGATAAACCGACCGGCGCGGTGGTAGGACAGCAACCGTTTGGCGGCGCCCGTGCCAGCGGAACAAATGATAAAGCCGGCAGCCAGCTGAATCTTTATCGCTGGTTGAGCGCACGAACTATCAAAGAAACATTTAATCCACCAACGGAGTACGGATATCCGTTCATGCAGGAAAAATAAAAAGAAAAAATAAGGAATATAAAATAAGGAATAAGGAAGTTGAACGTCTTACGAATGCACTTTCTTATTCCTTATTTTGTATTTTATATTTCTTATTTTTAATGAAACCCACCCACACATGAAAACTTCAATCCTTTCTGCTTTTCTTTTTTGTATGCTGAATGCAAAAGCACAATCTTCCATCAGCATAGAGTACATCAAAACCATGACTGTTCCCGCGGATTCTGTGATCAATGAAGTGTTGAAAAGCAATTATCCGCCTGATATGCGCATGGTGATCAACGACTCATTTTCGATCGCTTATTTTATTTCAAAACTGGATAAAAAGTGGTACAAAAAAAAAGTGATTGGTGATAAATTGATTCATCACGGTCAGTTCACTAACTATACTACAGGTGAAACTTTCTCTGAAAGTGATTGGCCGAAAAATAAGGTATACCTTATGCGGTTGGATTCAACCATGATTCCAAAATGGGAGATGATAGAAGGAGAAAAAACGATCCTGAATTATTCCTGCAAAGCCGTACGGTCCATCAATAAAAACCATGCAACCACCACGGTGTGGTACACAACAGAGATGAAATTTAAAAGAGGTGATCTTTTTTACCCCGGAGTACCAGGGGTTGTAATGGAAGTTTACGATTATGGTTGGGGAAGTTACGGACAATATCTGCGGGCTGTTTCAGTAAAGGAAAGTTCACAAATACTGACTGCTCCGGTGAATTACAAAATACTTTCTTTTGCGGAAGCGATTGGAAATAGGAAATAAGAAATGCATAATAAGAAATATAAAAGTTGAATGTTTAACGGCTTTCTTATTCCTTATTTTATATTCCATATTTCTTATTTCTTATTCCTTAAATTCGTGGATACAAATTTTGATGCTTGAAAACGATTTTAGATAAACAACAACTTCAACTGACGATTCGCCGGCTGGCGCATCAGTTGCTGGAAAACAGCGATGATCTTTCGGATGTAGTATTTCTCGGCATTCAGCCAAGAGGCGTACAGGTGAGCCAGCGCATTGCAACTCACATACAACTGCTCAGTAAAAATACAGAAGTGCAATATGGTGTGCTCGATATCACTTTTTACAGGGATGATGTGAGGGATGAATTACATGTTGCGAACAAAACAGATATTAATTTTTCCATTGAAGGCAAACGGGTGGTGCTGATTGATGATGTATTATACACCGGCCGTACTATCAGGGCGGCGCTGGATGCCATACAGGACTTCGGCCGTCCACGCAAAGTTGAGCTCGCAGTCCTTGTAGACAGGCGCTTCAACAGGGAGTTGCCCATTCAACCTGATTTCTGTGGGATCGCCATCGACACGGTAGCTTCACAAAAAGTAAAGCTTGAGTGGGACAAGGAGGAAGTCGTTCTTTATTAAATTACGAATTATCAATTATCAATTACGAATTACGAATTACGAATTTTTCCATACTATTAATCCTGGAATATTATTTACCGATGAGAAGATGGAATCGACTAGAAAAAAGCAGTCAATAACAAAATTCGTAATTCGTAATTCGTAATTCTTAATTATTTGCCCTAGTTTTGTTTCTTAATGCAACTATCCACAAAACATTTACTCGGCATTAAAGACCTTTCCCCGAAAGACATTTCCCTTATTTTATCTACAGCTCAACAATTCAAGGAAGTTTTACAACGGCCTGTGAAGAAAGTTCCATCGTTAAGGGATGTTACGATCGTGAATCTTTTTTACGAAAACTCTACCCGTACCCGTATTTCTTTTGAACTGGCAGAAAAAAGATTAGGGGCCGATACGATCAATTTTGCAGCCTCCGCTTCATCGGTGAAAAAAGGTGAAACACTGCTCGATACTGTCAACAATATCCTCAGCATGAAAGTGGATATGGTGGTGATGAGGCATAGCGCCAGTGGCGCACCCCATTTCCTGGCGAAACATCTACCCGATACGGGCATCGTGAATGCCGGCGATGGCATCAATGAACATCCGACACAGGCTTTGCTCGATGCATTTTCCATTACAGAAAAAACAGGTTCGCTCGAAGGCAGAAAAGTGTTGCTTATCGGCGATATCATGCATTCACGTGTTGCCCTCAGCAATATTTATTTACTCAATAAAATGGGGGCCGAAGTAATGCTTTCAGGCCCGCCAACCCTGATACCTCCTTACATCAAAGAAGCGATGGGGGTGCAGGTGGAATACGATCTCAAAAAAGCATTGAAATGGTGCGATGTCGCCAATGTTTTACGCATCCAGCTCGAAAGGCAGAACCAGGTATTGTTTTCTTCCCTGCGGGAATACAATCTATCTTATGGCGTGACGAAAAAACTGCTTCAGGAAGTGGATAAGGACATCGTGATCATGCACCCGGGGCCTATCAATCGCGGGGTGGAAATAGACAGTGATGTAGCGGATGGCAACCAATCGATCATATTACAACAGGTGGAAAACGGGGTGGCGGTGCGGATGGCGGCTTTGTACCTCTTAGCGGGAAAGGCGAATTAATGGATAACCGGATAATGGATAATTGATAAATCCTTTAACTTGTATAATATTCAGATATTCGGATAACATTTAAACTGAAAGCATTATCCATTATCAATTATAAAATTATCCATTCATGCGAATTTGTTTATTCCCCGGAACCTTCGACCCCGTAACCCTCGGCCATATCGATATCATCAACAGGGCGCTTCCGTTATTTGACAAAGTGATCATCGGCATCGGCCGGAACGTCAACAAACAACCGATGTTCAGCGAACAACAAAGACTGCAATGGCTTAAAGATATTTACCGGAATAATGATAAAGTAGAAGCGGTGGTTTACGAAGGGCTTACCGTGGATTGCTGCAAAGAATACAATGCCAATTTCATCCTCCGTGGCATACGTTATGTGAACGATTTTGAATACGAAAAAGCGATCGCCGACATGAACCGCAGCCTTGCAGAACATATCGAAACGATCTTCCTGACCTGCCTTCCGCAGTATACTTCCGTAGCGAGCACGCTGGTCCGTGATGTACTTAAAAATGGTGGCGATGTAGCCCAGTTTTTACCCGAAGAGGTGAATCATTCTATTTTCAAAGACAAAAATGGCGCAGAATAATAACGAACCTATCTGGTTCAACAAGCAACTTTCCACCAAAGATCTTTCCGGCGTAACACCCGATACGATGGGACAACACCTCGGCATGGAGTTCGTGGATATAGGCGCCGATTTTCTTAAAATGCGCATGCCGGTGGATCAGCGCACACACCAGCCCTACGGATTGTTACACGGCGGTGCCAGTTGTGCCCTAGCCGAAACTGTAGGCAGCGTAGCCTCTTTTTTAGTGATCGATACCTCAAAATTCATTTGCGTCGGGCTGGAAATAAATGCCAACCACCTCCGTGGGATCCGTACAGGATTTGTCACCGCTATAGCTACACCGCTCCATCTCGGCGGAACTACTCATGTTTGGGATATAAAAATTCAGGATGAAGAAGGGAAACTGGTTTGTGTGAGCAGGCTTACGGTGGCTATTTTGGTGAAGAAGTGAATGGTGAATGGTGAATAGGGAATGGTGAATAGTAAATAGTGAAATCATCGAACGTCGGTGATCGGTGGTCCGTGGTCCGTCGTCCGTCGTCCGTCGTCCGTCGTCCGTGGTCGTTGGTCGGTCGTCCGTGGTCCGTGGTCGGTCGTCCGTGGTCCGTGGTCGGTCGCCTGTGGTCCGTGGTCCGTCGTCATTAAGGAGCATCAAAAAAACAATGCATTATATCCTTAATCGATGCATAGGTATTCTCCATTGGCGTTTTAATATCCTTTGTTTTGATCCATTTAATCAAGGTGATATTTTCCTCCAGCTGCGGTTGCAACTTCTGGTGGCTATCGCTGGTGAAATAAAACCAATGGGTCGTTTTCAGGTAATGTTTGCCGTAGGCATTATAAGTATGGTATGTTTCGCCGATCTTTTTCTTCAAAACCATGTCTTTCAGTCCGGTTTCCTCTTCAATTTCACGTGCTGCGGCTATCTCTATTTCCTCATTTTCTTCCACTTTTCCTTTGGGCAGATCCCATTTTTCGAGCCTGTAAATGAATAACAGCTCTTTTTTGTCGTTTTGCACGATCCCACCAGCAGCTTCTATGGTGGTGAAATGTTTAAAAAAACTTTTACGCAACGCTTCGAGGTCGTCATTCAGGATCACACCGGCGTGAAAATCCTCTTTTTTGATCTCATGCAGCAGCGAATTGATGGCCGGAGTTGAAATTTCATCAATGAAAACCGCATCCGGATGGTGCAGGATCTCCTTCAGTTCTTCGCTCAGTTCATCACACAGGTAAACGGGTTTATCGTCGAAGTAGATCTTTAGCTGCATAAGAGAATTTTTTGTAAAAATAAGCTTTATGGAATGGATAATTGATTAGTGGATAATGGATAATGTATTTGCTTAGGGACATTTCGGTTTATAATTATCCGTTATCCCTTAAATAATTATCCATTAATCGGCTATTTTTGCGGCATGACTAACGAAACTGTTGTAGCCGAAAAATTATTACAGGTAAATGCTGTAAAATTAAACCCGGATGCCCCTTACACCTGGGCGAGCGGCTGGAAAAGCCCCATCTATTGTGATAACCGCAAAGTGCTTTCACATCCTTATGAGCGGGATTTTATCAAAAGTGAACTTTGCAGCATTATTTTCGAGCAGTTTCCTGATGTGGATGCGTTGGCAGGTGTCGCAACGGCAGGTATCGCCTGGGGGGCAATGGCAGCCGATCAGTTGAAATATCCGTACATGTATGTGCGCCCAAAGCCGAAAGAACACGGCATGGGCAACCAGATTGAAGGGGATTTTACTGCCGGACAACGGATTCTGGTGATCGAAGACCTCATTTCGACCGGGAAAAGCAGCCTGCAGGTTTGCGAAGTGTTACGCAATGCCGGGATGGAAATAGTGGGGATGGTGTCCATATTTAACTATGGTTTTCCGCAGGCGGTGAGTGCTTTTGAAGCTGCGAACGTGCGTTTTCAGTCGCTGACCAACTACGAAATACTGATTGATCTGGCGGTAAAAAAAGGGATCGTTTCGGCTGACCAGTTAAATACATTGTTAAACTGGCGCAATAATCCGTCAGAATGGGGCAGATAAAATATCTTTATAAAAAATAACCTGTATAAGTATGAAAAAGCTTCAAATGACCATTTTCGCCCTGTTGGGGCTGATCATGGTATCTTTTGCGCAGCAAAAAGCCGTGCAGAAAGCAGTAATAAAAACACCTACCGTTCAATGCGATATGTGCAAAGACAAGATTGAAAAATACCTTTTCCGCACAGAGGGCGTTACCGCAGCCAAAGTTGACGTAAAGAAAAAGACCACTACCGTCACTTATATCACCGATCGTACTAATGTTGAAAACATAAAAGCCGCGATCGCCAACGCCGGTTATGATGCGGATGATGTAGCTGCAGAAGAGTCGGCTTACAAAAAATTACCGGCCTGCTGTAAGAAGCCTGCGGCGGAAACAAAACAATAAGGAATAAGAAATACCAAATACCAAATAAGAAATAAGGAAATGGGGAACTCTAAAAGGGTTCCTCTTTTGTTTTTATCCCAGTGCTGAAAGCAGAAATGTATCTGGGATCTATTTTTTTATTCCTTTTAAATATTTCTTATTTACTATTCAAAAGAATTTCGAACTGTTTTGAACTAGTTGATCCCACGGCAAAAAAAAGCGGAAATCTCCCCGAAATCCGCTTCCTTATTTCCCATTATATATTTCTTATTCCTTATTTGAACAAGGAAAAATTCTGCCTGGTAGTGTAATCCACGCTGAAATTTTTATAAACTCCAGCCTTCCCAACCTTCACTTTCCCCAACAAACGAACCGCGATCTCCTTGCTGAAAAGGCTATTCAAACCATTTTTCAAAAGGTTTTTCATGTCGAGATCCACCTGCAAAGGAAGGGTAAAAACATCCCTTTTTGGAATGGCTACCTGGATATTCTGGCTCGAATGGCCAAGGAAACTGCTGTCTACATACAGGTCCAGATCTGTACGATTGAGCTCCAAACCGAAGTTGTTGGGGTTGTAATAAACAAGATCGACTTTCAAAATGGCTTTCGAAAAACTCAGGTTCTCGATCGTCAGGTTTTTGAATTCCCGGAACTCGAGATCCTTAGGCTCACGACAGGATGACAGAAAAAAGATACTGATAAGAATTAAGGATAGATAGGTGAGTAGCTTCATTTTACCATGATTAATTTCTACTGCAATATAGTCAAGAGGAGTGGAATGGGGAAAATTCATTTTTCATCTGTCCTAATATCAATACTAAATATAATAGTAAAACGGTCAAAATCCGAAACTGAATATTTAATTAATTCAAACTACTTTATTTAGTATAATTTATTTTAGATAAAAGTATGTTTTACAATTTTTAAAATTAGTGAAATTAAATTTTAGATTAGATTTTGGCCAGATTAAATTATAAAAAAACGCCTGCTTTACCAAGAAATATCCTATTTAAATGTTTTTATAATTATTTTAAATATAAATAATTGATTAACAATAATTAGTAAAGATTAAATTGAAATTTATTTTATTAAGAAATTTATATTGCATTATAATACTATAACTAAATTTCGTAAATGCCGTTTTTTACAAGATTTTTGGCTTCCCAGGCATAATGATCAATTTGTGCCAAAACCTGAACAGCAGGTCTTAAAATGACACGGATTGATTTACGTCCATATCGGTAAAAAAGGAAGACAGAATGGCATAAATATCGAGATTGGTGAAGAAATGTATCTTTATTAAAAGTTTTCAAAAAATTTCAACAAAAACAATTACGAATTGAGGTTAAAATTGATTTCATTGAAATTATTTTAATAAAATAGCAAAAAATGGATTTTTTACCCAAACGATGTGGAAATTACGGTGAAGGCATTTTGATTTTAAAAAAACGCATATTATGTTTGCATCAGAAATCAGGAAATGCTGTTACCTCTGTCATTCCGTTTTTCTTACCTCTCCAATTTTCTGCGATCAGATATTATGATATATCTGCATAACCGACCCAAACACCCAAACCACAACGAAATGAGAAAATTTTACATATATCTTCAGGCTTTATTAAGCTCAACCATTCATCTTTGCCATGTGCGTTTTTTTCCAGCGCATCAACCGGACAAATTAGAAAAAGTATATGTCTATAGCAGAAGTTACAAAAATCTGCCATAAGATGGGTTGCCGGTACTTGCCGGACTCCCCACTCATTATATCCATTATTCATTAAAAGACTTTATATCCGGAAAAACTGGTAAACCCAGTTCGTATATTCAAAAGTTATATATAATGAAAAAGTTTTTTTTAGCAGTAGTAGTAATCGTAATGATCAACTCAGGCGCATTTGCACAAAAAGTGTCGATTGAAAATGTAGTTGCAAAAGTGGATCACGGTCATCTGACCATCAACTGGAGCAGCAATCAGCAGGCAAATGCATACTGGCAGGTACAGGGTAGTGCAGACGGGAAAGAGTATAATACGATCGGTTTAGTCATGGGAAATGATCCTGCTGCGCAAAACAGTTTTAAATTCAAACAGTCTACGGCTAAAATTAAGCCTGGCATGAAATATTACAGGGTATTGCTGATGAATGATGCCGAAAGCGGGATCGCGAGCAACAGCATACAGCTGACAAAATAATTACACCATTCCTTCGGGAAGGTCACGATGTTTTCTTTGGGGGTTACAGAACCAAAAGGTTCTTAACAAGGGCTGTATTTCTATACAGCCTTTTTCTCATATAATGGGGTAATTTAATGTGTAATAAAAAGTCATTTCCCGTGTTATTTCTCAGTTAAGTTCGTTAAATTTGGTTCCATTTTCCAGTGCCCGCCTCAGCATCATTACCGCCAAAACTTATACAATTACATGAGAAAATATCTACTTCTGGCTGTCAGTATGTTCCTTATGCAGAATTTATTTGCACAGAATTTTTCCAATAAGGGAAAAGAGTTCTGGATATCTTATAGTTACCATGTAGGTATGGGCGGTGCCGGCGGTGCACCTACCATGACGCTGAATATCACTTCTGATGTAAACACAACTTACACGGTGGAAGCTTACGGAGGTGCGGTAATTGCAAGTGGGAATATTACGGCAAATGTCGTTACGAATGTAAATATCCCTGCAATTTATTCTGCCAGCACCAACGGGTTGATCAACGGGAGGGCGATACATGTAACTGCCGCCAAACCCATTGTTGTATATTCTTTCATCACCCGTTCGCAAGCGAGCGCTGCAACGCTTTGTCTGCCCACATCCGTTCTTGGCAAAGAATATAAATCCATGAGTTTCGACCAGGTCTCCAACGAGTCAAACTCCAATTCTTATATAACAATTATTGGCGTAGAAGATAATACAACCGTAGAGATCATTCCGACCGGAACAACTGTTGCAGGCTGGTTGGCAGGAAGTGTCAATACAATCAACCTCAATAAAGGACAGATCTACCAGGTACTTGGAGAGACCTCGGGAAATACGGGAGTGGATCTTACAGGGACATCCGTTCGCTCTATCGCCTCCGGGCTGGGTTCATGTAAAAAAATTGCGGTCTTTTCAGGCTCGGGAAAAGTGCTGATCTCCCGTCCCGGTGATGGTTGTAATAATGGTGCCGATAATTTATACCAGCAACTTTATCCCGTAACATCCTGGGGTAAAAAATATCTTACAGCCCCAAGCAACAATAATCCCAACAATTACTACCGCATCATGAAATCGGTTGCTACCGCCAATGTCACACTCAATGGCGCATTGATCCCGGCAGCATCGTTCGTTAACGGATATTATACGTTTTTAAACAATAAATTCAACCTTATCGAATCGGATGAGCCTATCTGCGTAGCCCAATATTTCACCAGCCAGAACTGCGCCAACAACGGCAGCCCTTACGATCCGGATATGATCATCCTGAACCCGGTAGAGCAAAACATCAGCAACGTTACACTGATCAGCACCAATAAACTGAGCGGTGCGCCGGTACATCATATGCATGTGATCATGCCCAATAACGGGACAGCAATTTCTTCTTTCAGATTTGACGGCACAACACCAGCTGCTTCTTCCTGGACACCTCACCCGCAGGCTCCGGGATATTCTTATTTATATCTTTCTAATATCAGCCAGACCAGCCATACACTTTCCTCCGATTCGGGATTTAATGCACTCGCTTATGGTTACTCATCCTTCGAATCATACGGTTATTCTGCAGGAACCAACGTGAGGGACCTTTACCAGCAATTGGGCGTTTCCAGCATGTATGGGATCGCAACGACTCCCTCGGTCTGTGTAGGATTACCTTTTAAATACAAGATATCGCTGCCATATCAACCTGATTCTATCTTTTGGAACCTTAGCCCGGTATACCCATCTGCATGGTTAAAAAGAATACCACCTGCGGTCTTACCTTTTGATTCTACCACTTTTATAAATGGTAAGCAGGTGTGGTGGTATTCATTGCCTAGTCAGTATATTTATAATACCAGCGGAGATTACCCGGTAACCATTACCACTTACAATGCAAATGCGAACGGCTGCGGAAATGAACAGGATATAGATTTTGAACTTGAAGTTTCCAATCCACCGGTGACAGGGTTTACCTGGGTAGCGCCCCGATGTGAAGGTGAAACGGTTCAGTTTACCGATGCCTCTACTACCGCAAAGCCAATTTACCACTGGTGGTGGGATTTTGCTGATCCTGCCAGTGGTGCCAGCAACAATACTTCGGGTTTACAAAACCCTACCCATAAATTCAGCGGGCCGGGTACCTACAGAGTGAGGTTTACTAATACCACGATAGCTGGTTGTCTTGCCGATACGCTTTTCCATGATGTGGTAGTGCCGGCACTGCCAACCGCGGCTATTACCGGCAATACATCTGTTTGTCAGAATGCAGCTTCGCCAAATATTACTTTAACCGGTTCAGGCGGCTCGGCTCCTTATACTTTTTCTTACAGGCTCAATGGGGGTGCTGTGCAAACCATCACTACCGTTACGGGTAACAGTATAACTCTTCCGGTGCCTACCACCACTGCCGGAACTTATATTTATACACTCACGAATGTTCAGAATACGGGTGCCACATTGTGTACTCAGCCGCAAACGGGTACCGCAACAGTATTGGTGAGGCCATTGCCTACGGCAACAATCGCCGGAACGATAGCGGTTTGCCAGACAGGCACATCACCCAATGTGACTTTTACCGGTGCCGGCGCAACAGCTCCTTATACATTTACCTACACTATCAATGGCGGAGCGCCGCAAACAGTGACAACGGTTACCGGTAATTCGGTAGACGTGCCGGCACCCACCAATACGGTCGGTGTATACACGTATGCCCTCACCAGTGTAATGGACGGAAGCAGCAATACCTGTAGCCGGGCCATCACCGGTGCGACAGCGGTCATTACCATTCGTCAATTGCCGACAGCAACCATCAGTGGTACAACCGCGGCATGTCAGAATGGAACTTCCCCTTTGATCAATTTCACCGGAACGGGTGGAGTAGCACCTTATACATTTACTTATAATATCAATGGAGGTGCCAGCCAACTGATTACCAGTACAGGCAATTCAGTTACTGTACCGGCACCAACCGGAGCCACAGGTACATTTAGCTACACCCTTACAGGTGTGAGGGATGCCAGTCCGAATATCTGTACCAATGCTGTTGCTGGACAAACCGCTGTCGTAACGGTGCGGCCATTGCCAACCGCCAGCATTACAGGTAATACAGCTGTTTGTGAAAATGCCCCTTCTCCATTTATTACCTTTACAGGAAGCGGCTCGACTGCGCCTTATAAATTTACGTATACAATAAACGGAGGCTCTCCCCAAACGGTAACCGCTACAGGAAATACCGCTACGGTAAATGTTCCTACAAACGTGCCGGGAACTTATGTCTATAATCTTACTTCAGTAGAGGATGCGACATCCACTTTGTGCAGCCGCCCGATCACGGGCGCAAGTTCAACCGTGATCGTTCGTCCGTTGCCAACGGCTACTATCACCGGTGCGACATCTGTTTGCCTGAATGCGACAGCACCGTTGATCACTCTCACCGGGGCTACAGGAACGGCGCCTTACCGGTTCACTTATACCATTAACGGCGGTGCGCCGGTAACGATCGTTTCGGGTGCAGGCGGTTCTGTCACCGTATCAGCGCCTACCAATGTTGCAGGAACCTATGTATATGCGCTCACCAGCGTAACGGATGCCAGCAGCAATACGTGCAGCCGTATCAATCTGACTTCATCTGCAAGTGTGATTGTAAAACCATTGCCTACGGCAACCATCACCACTTCTTCGACTGAATTGTGTCTCAACGCTACTGCACCTAATATTACATTTACGGGCGCAGGCGGTGCCCCGCCATATCGCTTTACTTACAAGATCAATGGCGGCCCGGATCTTTTTGTAACCACTGCGGCTACCAGCAGCACCGTAAATGTAGCGGTACCGACTACAACGGCTGGTACTTTCAACTATACTTTGGTAAACGTTCAGGAAGGCAGTACTAATCTTTGTGCAAACGCCGCAACAGGCGCTGCAAGTATTCTGGTAAATCCGCTTCCTTCACCAGCATTCACTTTTACGGTTCCTTCCTGCGATACAAGGAGGATCAGTTTTAATTCTTCTGCTTCTCAGGCAAATGCCGGAACGATCACCGGATGGAGATGGAACTTTGGCGATGCGGCAAGTGGAGCAGCTAACAACACTTCTACAGATCCCAATCCGGATCATATCTTTTCGGGTACGGGAACATTCAATGTTACTTTAACCATCACTACCAATAAAGGATGTGTGAGTGCGGTATTCCCAAGGCAGGTGATCATCAACCCACGGCCGAAAGCAGGTTTCGTGGTGCCGGAAGTTTGTCTGAATGATCCGTTTGCATTGCTGTCCGATACCAGTAAGATCGCGTCACCAGGCTCCATCACCGCATGGGAATGGAATTTTGGCGATGCTGCCAATTCAACCCCGGCTAATCCGAATACTTCCACGCAGAAAGACGGGCGCCATAAATATATCGCTGTAGGCAATTACACCGTAAGATTGATCGCCATCAGCAACAACGGTTGTCGTGATACGACTGAAAGTATTCTTACGATAAATGGCGGTAATCCTGTATCGGCTTTCATTCCGGTTGCTACTAACAAGTATTGTGGTAATGATACGATCAGGATACAGAACAAATCAACGATCAGTTCCGGCAAGATCACCAGGCTGGAAATATTCTGGGATGAAGTTGGCGCACCAACCGTTTTTGAAACGGATGAAACAGCGAAGTTCGATACTATCTTCAAACATAAATACCCGGATTTCCAGACTCCGGCAACCAAATCTTACACGATCAGGGTGAGAGCCTATTCCGGAGCGACTTGTTTTACCGATAGCAGGAGAACGATCGTATTGAATGCTACACCTAAAGTCGCATTCGCAACGATACCGAATGGATGTATCGATGTACCACCTTATCGCATTACGCAGGCAACTGAAACGGGTGGCGTGCCCGGAACAGGCGTTTACTCCGGCCCTGGTATCATAGCTGTAAGTCCGGGCGTATATAATTTCAGTCCGGCGCTGGCAGGGCAGGGAACACATACTATTAAATATGTGTACACATCTACTGCCGGTGGTTGTGTGGATTCTGCCTCCCAGCAGGTTACGGTATATCCAAACCCGGTAGTGAATGCCGGCCCGGATCTTACCATCCTGGAAGGAGGAAGTATCACCATTCAGCCTACAGTAACCGGTAATGACCTTCGTTATCTCTGGACATTGAATCAGTACCTCAATAACAATACGTTGAAAACTCCGTTGGCAAGTCCGCCGGTAGATTTTACCTACACACTAACGGTTACGGCAAGGGGCGGATGTACGGCTTCAGATCAGGTCTTCATCAAAGTGTTGATGGCACCTAAGATCCCGAATACCATCACGCCAAACAATGATGGCAAGCATGATACCTGGAAAATAGAATACCTGGATACTTATCCGAATTGCCGGGTGAAAATTTTCACCCGTACGGGTAAACTGGTATTTGAATCTATCGGCTATAAAAAACCCTGGGATGGAAATATGAATGGTAAGTCATTGCCGGTGGATACTTATTATTATATCATAGAGCCGGAAAGCGGTAGGGCGCCCATCACTGGTTATGTACAGATCATAAAATAACAGCGTGCTGTTGAACTTATAAATTGATTGTTGCGAAGCAGCAAGAGAAATGCAGGAAACATGAAGAAGACCATTTTTTTACTATTGGGTATCGGCGCCGGAATTGCAGGGTATAGCCAGGCAAAACCATCTTATACTCAATATGTACTCAACAATTATATTTTGAATCCCGCGGTTACGGGAATTGAAAATTACGTGGATGTCAAATTCAGCAACCGCAATCAATGGACAGGAATTGCGGGGGCGCCGGTTACCACTTATGTGAGTATACATGGCCCTATCGGCAAATCTGACCTGCGTACCAGCGCCACTTCCTTCGAAGTACCCGGCGAAAATCCCCGGGGGAAACAGTATTGGGAAGAGTATACCGCTCCTGCACCGCATCATGGAATTGGCTTCATGGCGATGAACGACAAGGCCGGATACATCAGCAGGTGGTCGCTGGCGGCATCTTATGCTTATCACAAACCTTTGGGAGTAAAAACTACGCTGTCTGCCGGCATCAATGCAGGCTTTAACAGTGTAAATGTCGATCAATCGAAAATAGACTTTGCTGATCTGGATCAAAATGATCCTGCCATTGGCATCACCAGCGGTGAATTGAAAAAAATAAAACCCGAAGTTGGGGTAGGGCTTTGGTTGTATTCTGCAAAATATTTTGCCGGGATATCTGTGTTGAATATCATTCCGGGTAAATTCAAATTTGTAAAGAATGACAAATACGGGACTTATTACACGCCTAACTATTTCCTGACTGCCGGTTACAGGATGAACCTCGATGACAATTTTAATCTTATACCTTCGGTAATGGTGCAATATTGGGAGCCGCAGCTGCTGGGGTTTCATGGAAATGCAAAACTGCAATACCAGGATAAGGCCTGGATCGGCGCCAGCTATCGTTATGGTGATCTGATCTCAGGTTATTCGGCCATGGCCGGGGTGAATGTGGCTAACTCTTTCAATGTAAGTTATTCTTACGAAGTAGCCACCACCGGGAAGTTGCGGGCGTACACCGGCAATACCCACGAGATCATGATCGGCTTTATTAT
>Ga0247813_10000218_pt1 | contig 65712 bp, 62 predicted proteins | sample UWRJL169409C1_FD_180719 | JGI IMG/M metagenome (GOLD analysis project Ga0247813, IMG submission 180719) | Plant litter microbial communities from Arlington Agricultural Research Station in Wisconsin, United States - UWRJ-L169-409C-1 | ecosystem: Environmental > Terrestrial > Plant litter >... | reverse complement strand
AGAACTTCATGTCCGGGGTCTTCGAGCTCGCCGACAACGAGGCGGTCTTCATCCGTGAGCGTGACCGTTTTCTCGCCTCGGTCGCCGGCCTCGACGCAGAAGTGCCCGCGTCGCACCGCGTGCAGAACCGTCTCGCCGACGTGCCCGTGACCACACGCAGCTTCAGCAACGAGCCCGACACCGACCCGGCGATTGCGAGCAACCGCGAGTGGGGCCGCCGGATCCTCGAGCGGAGTGTCGATTCGCGCCTCGGGTTGGGAACCATCGCCACGGCGAAGGTGAACGACGAGACGACGCTGGTTCAGCGCATCCATTCGACGCGTGCCGCAGCGGAGCGCTGGGCCGCACTCGAGCCGGCAGAGCGCTCGCGCATGCTGCACGATGCGGGCGACGTGCTCGCGGCCTTCCGCTCGCGACTCATCGAGGTCATGGCCTCGGAGACCGGCAAGACGATCGCCGAGGGTGACGTCGAGGTGAGTGAGGCCGTCGACTTCGCGCACTACTACGCCTCGCAATCGCTCTTGCTCGACCAGGTGTCGGGAGCGCGCTTCGTTCCCTCGAAGCTCATCGTCGTGACGCCGCCGTGGAACTTCCCCGTCGCGATCCCGGCCGGGTCGGTGCTCGCGTCTCTTGCCTCGGGCTCGGGTGTCATCATCAAGCCCGCGCCGCAAGCGCGTCGCAGCGCGGCTGTCATGGTCGAGGCGCTGTGGGAGGCTGGCATACCGCGCGACCTGCTGACCCTCGTCGACATCGAGGAGGGCGAGCTCGGTCGCGAACTCGTCTCGCACCCGGCTGTCGACCGCGTGATCCTGACCGGTGGATACGAGACGGCCGAGCTGTTCCGCAGCTGGCGCGCCGACCTGCCGCTGCTCGCTGAGACGAGCGGCAAGAACGCCATCATCGTCACCCCGTCCGCGGATCTCGACCTCGCGGCCGCGGATGTCGTCAAGAGCGCCTTCGGCCACGCAGGCCAGAAGTGCTCGGCCGCGTCGCTCGTGATCCTCGTCGGATCTGTCGCGCAGTCAGAGCGCTTCCGTCGCCAGCTCATCGACTCCGTCGAGACCCTGCGCGTCGGGGTTCCCCAGAACCCGCTCACCCAGATGGGGCCGATCATCGAGCCCGCGGGCGGCAAGCTCCTTCGCGCTCTCACGACCCTCGCCGAAGGCGAGAGCTGGATCGTGCGCCCACGCTTGCTCGATTCATCCACCGACACACCGACGGGTAATCGTCTCTGGACGCCGGGGGTGCGCGAGGGCGTTATCGCGGGCAGCGACTTCCACCTCACCGAATACTTCGGTCCGGTGCTCGGAGTCATGACCGCAGCGACCCTCGCCGAGGCCATCGAGCTGCAGAATGCCTCCGCCTACGGACTCACCGCGGGAATCCACTCGCTCGACGCCGACGAGGTCACCACCTGGCTTGAGAACGTCGAAGCCGGCAACCTCTACGTCAACCGCGGTATCACGGGAGCCGTCGTGCAGCGCCAGCCGTTCGGTGGCTGGAAGCGCTCGACCGTCGGCCCCGGTGCGAAGGCCGGCGGACCGAACTACCTCCTCACCCTCGGCAGCTGGGAGCCCATCGCCGAAGAGCAGAGCGACGACCTGCGCGTCGACGGACTCGGCCGTGAGGCCGCGACGATCGTCAAGAACGCGCAGAGCGGCATCGACTTCGATGAGTTCGACTTCGTGCGCCGCTCCGCGGTCAGCGACGAGGAGGCCTGGCAGGGCGTCTTCGCGGCGAGCGACGTCTCCGGTCTCGAAGTCGAACGCAATGTGCTGCGGTACCGGCCGGTTCCGGTAGCCATCCGGCTCTCGGAGGGGGAGCCTCTCGGCGCCCTCATCCGCGTCATCGCAGCCGCTGCTCGTGCCGCAGCCCCGATCACGGTGAGCTCGGCGCTGCCGCTGCCTGCCACCCTCGTCGAACTGTTCAACCGCCAGTTCGGGCCGGTCGTGGTCGCCGAACTGATCGTCGAGACGGATGCCGCGTGGCTCGACCGTGTCGCGGCCGGCGCCATCGCCACCCACCGCGTGCGTCTCATCGGAGGCTCTCCCGCCGCGCTCGCGACGGCTCTGAGCGGAACCCCGGATATCGCTGTCTACGCGGGCGCCGTGACAACCGCCGGACGCATCGAGCTGCTCCCGTTCCTACACGAGCAGGCCGTGACGATCACCGGTCACCGCTTCGGCAACCCCGACCCGGCGATGCTCGCGCTGAAGGTCTGATCCAACGGTGGTCGAGCTCGTCGAGACGAGCTCGACCACCGCGCTAGTCGAGCGGGTTCAGAATGCGGTGCAGAAACTGCTTTGTGCGTTCCTCGCGGGGATTGACGAGAATGTCTCGCGGCGCCCCGCGCTCCACGACGACTCCGCCGTCCATGAACACGACCTCGCTCGCGACCTGACGTGCGAAGGCGAGCTCGTGCGTCACGATCACCATCGTCCAGCCCTCGTTGGCGAGCTCGCGGATGAGACCGAGCACCTCGCCCACGAGTTCGGGGTCGAGCGCTGAGGTCGGCTCGTCGAAGAGCAGGAGTGCGGGCTTGATCGCGAGGGCACGCACGATCCCGACACGCTGCTGCTGTCCACCGGAGAGCTCGAAGGGGTAGGCGTCTCGCTTCTCGAGGAGCCCGACGCGGTCGAGCAGGCGAAGGGCGTCGGCCGTTGCATCCGCCACCGATCGCTTCTGCACCTGAACGGGACCCTCGATGACGTTCTCGAGCACGGTCTTGTGAGGGAAGAGATTGAAGTGCTGAAAAACCATGGCAGAACTGTCGCGCAGCGCGAAGACATTCTTCTTGCTCGTCTCAAGCGCGAAGTCGATCTCGAGGCCAGTGCCAAAGACGGCAGTTCCGGCGTCGGGAATCTCGAGGCCGTTGAGGGATCGCAGCACGGTCGTCTTGCCCGAGCCGGACGGCCCGATGAGCGCGATGACCTCGCCCGCGCGAACCGTGAAGTCGATTCCGCGCAGCACGTGATTATCGCCGAACGACTTCTCGAGCCCGGTGAGGGTCAGGACGGGTTCAGTGCCAGCTTCTCTAGTGGGCGACATAGCGATCCAGTCTCTTCTCGATGACGTTCTGGCCGCTCGACAGGAACAGGCAGACGACCCAGTAGACGAGTGCCGCCTCGAGGTACAGGATCATGAACTCGCTCGTGAACGTCGCGATCTTCTCCGCCTGCCGGAAGAGCTCGGTGACGAGAATGAGCGACGCGAGCGAGGTGTCTTTCACGAGGCTGATGAAGGTGTTCGAGAGCGGCGGCACCGACACGCGAGCGGCCTGGGGAAGGATGATGCGGCGCAGCGTCTGCGCACGCGACATGCCGATCGTGTGGCCGGCCTCCCACTGCCCCTTGGGAACGCTCAGGATCGCGGCCCGAATAACCTCCGCCGCGTACCCGCCGACATTGAGCGCGAACGCGATGATCGCGCTCGGCCACGGATCGATCTTGATGCCGAGTGACGGCAGGCCGTAGAAAATGACAAACAACTGCACGAGCAGGGGAGTGCCGCGGATGATCGAGATGTAGACCCGCGCGATAGCGGAGACCACGCGAACACGCGACAGCCGCATGAGTGCGATGCCGAGGGCGATGAGGAGGCCGAGCACGAAGCTCGCGAGTGCGAGCGGAATCGTGCCCACGAGAGCGCCTGAGACCAACGGCCACAGTGAGCGCAGCAGAAGGTCCCAGGGCGTCTCCATGGGTATTACTGTGACACGTCTTCGCCGAAGTACTTCTCGCTGATCGCAGCGAGGGTGCCGTCGGCGCGCAGCTCCTCAAGAGCGTCGTTGATCGCGTCCACGAGGGTCGTCGAACCCTTGGCGACCACGAACGCGTTCGTCGAGGGGTCGTCGGTCTCGGCTGCGACCTTGAGCTTTGCCGCTGCATCCGGCTTGCTCGTGACGTAGTCGAGGTAGGTCAGCTTGTCGTTGAGCGTTGCGTCGATGCGGCCCTGCTCGAGAAGCGCGATCGCCTGGGCCCAGCCCTCGACGGCCTCGACCGTTGCGCCGTTGTCCTCAGCGAGGGTGTACCAGTTGCTCGAGAGCGACTGTGCTGTGGTCTTTCCCTCGAGGTCTGCGAGCGAGGTGATGTCGGAGTTGTCCGCCGCGACGATCACGACGCCGGGGCTCACCGTGTACGGCTCGGAGAAGTCGTACTTGGCAATGCGCTCGTCGGTGATCGAGACCTGGTTGGCAATGAGATCGAAGCGACCCGCGTCGAGCCCTGCGAAGATCGCGTCCCACTGGGTCTCGGCGAACTCGGCCTCGACACCGAGCTTCTCGGCGACCGCCTGAATGATCTCGACGTCGTATCCTGTGATGTCGCCGGTGCCGTCCTCGTGATAGGTGAAGGGCTTGTAGGTGCCCTCGGTGCCGATGACGATCTTGCCCGCGGCCTGGATGTCGGCGAGGCTCGTGTCCTCGCCGGTCGCCGAGTCGCCGCCCGAGGGGGTGAGGTCGGGTTCGGCCGGAGCGCACGCCGAGAGGGCGAGTGCTGCCGCGGCGACGATGCTGATGAGGGCAATACGTGTTTTCACGGTGGTTCCTTTTGCTTGTGGCTGTGGTTCGACCCTAGGTCGGGTCGGAGGCGTGCGCTCGGCTGTGACGCAGGATTACGGTGGACGAGCCTGTCGAGATCAGGCCGAGCGCAGTCGAGGCTTTCTACACTGGGATTCATGACAGTCCCCTCGCTAACACTCAACGACGGCGCATCCATTCCCCAGATCGGCCTCGGCACGTGGCCGCTCGACGATACGGAAGTAGCGTCAGTCATCGAGACGGCCGTTGGTCTCGGCTACCGCCACATTGACACTGCCGCTAAGTACGGCAACGAGAAGGGAGTGGGCGTCGGTATCGCGGCGACCGGTCTCGCCCGCGAGGAGCTCTTCGTCGCGACCAAGCTCGACGGGGAGTTTCAGGGGGCGGATCGTGCAATCGCGGGGCTCGAGGGTTCACTCAGTCGCCTCGGCCTTGATTACGTCGACCTGCTGCTCATCCACTGGCCGCTGCCTTCTCGGGGGGAGTACGTCTCGACGTGGCGCACCTTCATCGGGCTGCAGGAGCGCGGGCTGGTCCGTTCGATCGGCGTCTCCAACTTTCTCCCCGCGCACCTCGACCGGCTGGTGGCTGAGACCGGTGTGGTGCCGGCGGTCAACCAGATCCAGCTCAACCCCTTCGTCACTCGAACCGTCGAGCGGGCAGCAAACGCCTCGCACGGCATCGTCACGGAGTCGTGGAGTCCGATCGGCGGTGAGGGCGCTGATGTGCTCGAGTCGCCCGTTATCCGCGGTCTCGCAGAGGACCTCGGCAAGACCCCCGGCCAAGTCGTGCTGCGCTGGCACGTGCAGCAGGGGCTCGTCGCGATCCCCAAGTCACGCACTGCCTCACGACTGGCCGACAACCTCGCGGTCTTCGATTTCGAGCTGGATGCCACCCAGCTCGCCTCGATCACGAGCCTCGCGCAGCCCGGGGCGGGCGTCGACCCTGAGACGACCGGACACTGAGCTCACTCGCTGGTTAAGTAGCGCGCCCTCACGCTGGTTGAGTGGCGCGCTTTCACGCTGGTTGAGTGGCGCGCTCTGGCGCGCGTATCGAAACCATTCAGCGGCCGGGTTTCGACACGGCGCCGAGGCGCCTACTCACCCAGCTCGCTCGCACTCAACCAGCGAGCGCCTTCGTCACCCACGCCAGTGCCGCATCCGGGCTGACGCCGAGCTGCTTCATCCGGTCGGCGAACGCGCGGGCCGCGAGCTGGCCCTGCTGTTCGGCCGCGTCGCCTTGCGCGCTCACAAACGAGCCGTTGCGTCCGCGCGTCTCGATGAACCCGTCGGACTCGAGCTCGCGGTAGGCGCGCGCCACGGTGTTGGGGGCGAGCCCGAGGTCTTCGGCGAGGCGCCGCACGGTCGGCAGTCGGGTTCCGGCAGCGAGTTCGCTCGAGCGCACCTGGTCCATGAACTGCACGCGCAACTGCTCGAACGGTGGCGTCGCCGACCGGGCGTCGATCGTGAGCATCAGTTCGCCGTCTTCGCTGCGGCAGCGACATCCGGCCAGAGGCGGCGCAGGTAACGCTGTGGCGGCTTCGTCGCGATGCTCCATGCGGCGGCCGCGAAGGTTGCAAGAAATAGCACGAGGGCAGCACCGCCAGCAAAGCCAGAGGCGAGGGGGGAGGTGCCGTCGAGCCAGACGTTGAGCAGCACCGCGAGTCCGCCCCACACGCCGAAACTCATGGGAGCACTCGCGATGTTGCGCATCGAGAGACCACGCAGCGCGTCATCCCATGCGAGCTCTGCAGTGCTGCCGGCCGGCTGTGGGCGGTCGAGGATGCGACGGATCGCGATCTCGAAGAACACGAGCGACACGGCAGCGAGCACGACGATGAGGGCGGCGGCCGCAGACACCGTCTCAGGCACGACCAACAGCGCAACGCCCAGCGACAGGATGCCGGCGCCGACGGCCAGACGCGCGCCGACGAGGTCGACCGGGTCGAGGTAGTCGTTGAGCGTGACGGCGCCCGAGCGGGCGATCCGCTCGCCCTCGGGAAGCACCGGCTTGGCAGTGAGCGCGTAGATCGCGGAGGCGAGGGAGCCGCCCGCGACCACTCCTCCCGCGAGCAGCCAGATGAGCGCGGGGTTCTCGTCGTCAGAGGGGGCTCCACTGAGAACGAGCGCGGCCGTGGTGACGGCAAGACCGACGAGCGAGCCGAGGGTGAAGGTGAGACGACTGCCGCGGATGCGCGACCCCAGTTTGGCTTCAAGCGCTTCGGGTACCGCAAGGCCGACGGCGCGGCCGAGGTTGCGCACGCTCGTGGCGAGTCGACTGGTTGCGAGGATCACGACGAGGGCGACGATGAGCACGGCGGCGAGTGCGCCGGCGATGAACCACAGTGTGGGAGTCATGCTGTCTCCTTTGTTCGTTGTTTGTACCAATGTAGCAATACATAACTCGGGAGGCAAGGGTTCGCGTTCATAACTCAGGCAGAACGTTGGCGGCAGCGCGAAAACACGCCTACGCGGGCACCCGACGAGTCACCCAGCAGGAGTTGTGAACAGCGACGCGCTACGACTCGGTGGTCGGCGAAGTCGGCAGCGGAGGCAGCCCGTTGTAGGCGCGCTTGGCGGCCTCGCGACGAATGCGGCGCGCTTCGCGCTCGACTGCGCGCCGACTCTCGAAGAATCCGGGCCAGAGTGACCGCGCGAACTGAGTCCACGGCTGAAAGAGGGCGACAATGCCAATGATCGGGTACCCGGCGAAACTCAGCCAATACCACCCGACATGCGACGAGTAGTCACCGATCAGCGACTCGACAATGTTTGCAAGGATCATGAGCAAGCCGGCCGCAAGGTACGAGGGGGCCGCCACCAGGTAGAGGATGCGGTTGGACGCGAGCGCGTCGTCCCAAGCGAGAGCCTCGTCGGATTCCGCACTCTGCGGCATTCTGACAACCTTCGCCGCAAGCCCGAACGACAGCACGCTGCCCACGACCAGCGCGCAAAAGAAGACAAGGGTTTCGACGGGCCGGTAGGCGGGCGACTCGTTGTGAAGTAGCGCGAAGCCGACGATGATCCCGGTAATCGCCAACGCGTTAATAACGCCAGCCGCGATCATCACGGGAATACCCAAGTAGTCGACGAGGCGCACTCCGTGCGAACGGGTTGAAGTACCAGCGTCCATGGCGCGACGGCGCGCGTCCCGCCACACGAGGATCCATCCCGTAGCAAGGGCGGAAGTCATGCCGAACAGTGGACTGATCAGGTACGGGGAAAGATCATCCGGGTCTCGAGAGGCACCGAGAGAAGTGACGATGAAGCACGCGGCGGCTCCGACCACGGCGGCGGCGAGAACACGATCGCGAAAGGTGACGTTGCTTTTCACCACGGCATCCCGGAGTCCGTCGGGAAGTTCGATTCCTGTCCATCGCGCAACGTCCCGGCGAGCAATGCCTCCTGCGTAGCCCGCGCGCGTGAGAACAGCGAATGTCGCTAGCGCCGCGAGAAAGACAAAGATCGGAAGAATGACATCCATACGCGAAAACTAACGGTGCCGGAACGCCTTGACACTCCCCAGTTCGGGACGTCTTTTAGTCGTGCGTCCGATGGATCAGCCGCGACAGCACGATGGCGCTGCGGGTGTGGTCCACGTTGGGTGCGACCCGCACGCGCTCGAGGGCGATCTCGAGTGAGGGGATGTCACGCGAGCGCATGTGCACAATGGCGTCGGCGGAACCGGTGACGGTGCCGGCATCCACGACGTCCGGAATTCCGGAGAGGATGCGACGCAGCTCGTCGGGTGCCACGGTGCCTCGGCAGAACAGCTCAACGTAGGCCTCGGTCGCGAGGCCGTCGACGGCGGGGTCGACCTGGATCGTGAAGCCACGGATCACGCCGTCGGCCACCAGTCGGTCCACGCGACGCTTCACAGCGGAGGCCGAGAGGCCGATCACTTCGCCGATGTCGCCGTATCCAGCGCGAGCATTAACGCGGAGTCTGTCGATGATGCCGTAGTCGAGGCTGTCCATCCGCACACACTAGCGGTGGTTTATTGCGTGGAGGTAACACTCAACGCCGATTCGGTGCGCACTACGCCGAGACATTGAGCAATGGTGCGTGTGACCATGGATGCATGACCCTCACCGACACCTCCGCAACCGTGCCCGCCCGCACCGCGACGAAGCGCACCGTGCTCATGTGCCGCCCCGACTTCTTCACAGTCGTGTACCGCATCAACCCGTGGATGGACCCCGCCCTCCCGACCGACACCTCCCTCGCCGTCAAGCAGTGGACGACCCTCTACGACACCTACATCGACCTCGGCTTCGACGTGAAGCTCGTCGACCCGATCGACGGCCTCCCCGACATGGTCTACGCGGCCAACGGTGGTTTCGTCATCGACAACATCGCGTATGGCGCGAGCTTCACCCACCCCGAGCGCCAGCCCGAGGGTCCCGCCTACATGGAGTGGTTCGCCGCGAACGGTTTCGACGTGCGTGACCCCAAGAACATCAACGAAGGCGAAGGCGACTTCCTTCTCGTCGGCGACCGCATCCTCGCCGGCACCGGCTTCCGTAGCGCCTCGAACAGTCACGAGGAGATCGCCGAGATCTACAACCGCGAGGTCGTCACCCTCACGCTCATCAACCCGAGTTTCTACCACCTCGACACCGCGATCGCCGTACTGGATGACACGAACATCGCCTACCTCGAAAGCGCCTTCGATGAGGAGTCGCTCACGAAGTTGAGGGCACTGTTCCCCGACGCGATCATCGCCACGGAGGAGGACGCAGCGGTTCTCGGGCTCAACTCCTACTCCGACGGATACAACGTCGTCATCGCCTCCCGCGCGAAGGACTTCGAGCGCCAGTTGCGCGAGCGCGGCTACAACCCGATTGGCGTCGACCTGTCGGAGCTGCTGCTCGGCGGCGGCGGAGTGAAGTGCTGCACCTTGGAGCTGCGATCGTGAGCGGCGTCGCTTCGAGGACCTCAGCGACCGGAGAGGCCACCGCGAAGGCCATCGAACAGGTGGAAGAGTACGCAGCCCACAACTACCACCCGCTTGAGGTCGTTGTCGACCGTGGCGAGGGCGCATGGGTGACCGACGTCGAGGGGCGACGCTACCTGGACTGCCTCGCCGCGTACTCCGCGGTGAACTTCGGCCACTCGCATCCAGCGCTCATCAATGCAGCGAAGGCGCAGCTCGACCGCATCACGCTCACAAGCCGCGCTTTTCACAACGACCAGCTCGGACCCTTCGTCGAGGCCCTCGCGAAGCTCGCCGGCAAAGACATGGTGCTCCCGATGAACACGGGTGCCGAGGCCGTCGAGTCGGCGATCAAGGTCGCGCGCGCCTGGGGCTACCGCGTCAAGGGCGTCACACCCGACCGCGCGCAGATCATCGTCATGGACGGCAACTTCCACGGCCGCACCACCACGATCATCAGCTTCTCGAACGACGAGCACGCGCGCGCTGATTTTGGCCCGTTCACGCCCGGCTTCGTGAGTGTCGCCTACGGGGATGCCGCCGCGCTCGAGTCCGCCATCACCGACGACACTGTCGCGGTGCTGGTTGAGCCGATCCAGGGGGAGGCCGGCATCGTGGTTCCGCCCGCGGAGTACCTGCCCGCGGTTCGCGAACTCACGACGAAGCACAACGTGCTGTTCATCGCCGACGAGATCCAGAGCGGCCTCGGTCGCACGGGTGCCACGTTCCAGTGCGACAACGCGGGCGTCGTTCCCGACCTCTACCTGCTCGGTAAGGCTCTCGGCGGCGGCATCGTTCCGGTGAGCGCGGTTGTCGGCAATGCGGACGTGCTCGGTGTGCTGCGTGCAGGAGAGCACGGCTCGACCTTCGGCGGCAACCCGCTCGCGGCGGCCGTTGGACGCGCGGTCGTCGAACTGCTCGCAACCGGTGAGATGCAGGAGCGCGCCCGCGTGATGGGCGATCGCCTGCAGGCAGGGCTGCGCCGACTCATCGGCCACGGCGTTGTCGAGGTGCGCGGCGCAGGACTCTGGGCCGGCGTCGACATCGATCCCGCACTCGCCTCGGGCCGCCAGGTCTGCGAACTCCTCATGGAGCGCGGTGTGCTCGTGAAAGACACGCACGGCTCCACGATTCGCTTTGCGCCGCCGATCGTGGCATCCGCCGACGACCTCGACTTCGCGGTCGACCAGCTCGAGGCAGTACTTCTGGAGCTCACCCCATAGCTCCCCTCCCGAGAATGCGGTCGCACCCGGTACACCCCCCGACGCCGGTGCGGCCGCATTTTCATGTGCGTGCGTGCGTGCGTGCGGGCTCAGGGCGCAGAAAGTGCGTTTGTGGTCGGCCAGAACGACAGTTTCTGCGCCTTGGCCGACGTAGAGGCGCCGTTGCCAAGCTGCAGGTGCCTTGGCCGACGTAGAGGCGCCGTTGCCAACCAGCAGGTGCCCCGGCCAACGTAGATGCGCCGTTGCCAACCTGCAGCTGCTCTGATCGCCGTGCAGCCGACCGCAGTTGTGAGTAGCGCATGCTCAAGCGAGCGCTCCAGGTGCGCAACTCACAAAGTTACGGGCGCGAAGCTACTTGTCGCCCGAGACCGGCTTGCGAGAGAGGCCGACGGATGTCGCACCCTTCGTCGTGGCGGCAGCAACGGCATCCGTGTCATCGGCTTTTGTGTACGCATTGCGCAGCTTGACCGGGTCGGTGTGGATGCCCTTGCGCTTTTCCTGGCGAGCCTTGTAGGTGAGGTTGAGGGCTTCGACCACGATCGCGAACGCGATCGGAACGTAGATGAGCGCCTTGTCGATGTGCACCTCGAAGCCGTCGGCGATGAGGGTGAATCCGATGAGCACGAGGAACGCGAGCGCGAGCATCTTCACGGTGGGGTGCTTGTTGACGAAGGCGAAAAGGAACTTCGACGAGAACAGCATGACGCCGAACGAGAGCACGACGGCGACGATGATGACGAGCAGGTTGTCGACCATGCCGACCGCGGTGATGACCGAGTCGAACGAGAAGACGATGTCGAGCAGGAGGATCTGGGCGATGATTGCGCCGAAGGTGACTGCTTTGCCGCCGCCGTTGCCGTGCGACTCCTCACCCTCGAGCTTCTCGTGGATCTCGTGCACGGCCTTGTAGACGAGGAAGAGTCCACCGGCGATGAGGATGAGGTCGCGGCCGGAGAAGCCCATGCCGGCAACCTCGAAGAGGTCGTTGGTGAGCGAGATGATCCACGACGCGAAGAACAGGAGCCCGATGCGGATAAGCATCGCGAGCGTGAGCCCGAGGTTGCGCGCCTTCGCCTGCTGCTCGACCGGCAGCTTGGAGGCCAGGATCGAGATGAAGATCACGTTGTCGACGCCGAGCACGATCTCCAGAACGAAGAGCGTGAGAAAGGCGACCACGAGGTCAGGGGTCAGTTCGAGAGCGAAGTCCACACGCAGAGGTTAGCGATGGATTCTCTGGTAAACCACTGGGAGACATGGGTACCCGCTAGCTGAAAAGCTCTGGGTAGCGGTCGGGGGTGACCACCTGGATGCCCGTATGTTCCGGGTCGAGGTCGCCGGTCCACCCGAGTTCGTCGAACCGTTTCTCGAGATGCAGGGCGTTGGTGAAGTCCTTCGCGGTCAGTCGGAATTGGTCTCCCGCCTCGCGCAACGAGAAGCTCAGGACGTGGGTGCGGTGACCCGGTCGCCAGGTGCGCGGAGCCCTGATCGACAGCGTGACCTCGATGCCGTCGATAGTGGGGCGGCTGAAGTCCGCGAAACCCACTAGCACGGGCCGGGCGAACTCGAGACCGTGTTCGCCCTGCCGGGTCGGAACACCGAGCGCCTCGAGGCGAGCCGCGGCATCCACGTCGTCCTCGCACACGATTCGCGCCACGAACATGTCACGACCGTCATCGCGGGGCTGCACGACCTCGAGTTTGAAGTAGCGCAGTTGGGGCAGCCACGCCCTCCAGACCGCCGCGGGCTGCGAGTAGTAGAGCAGCTTCTCGTGAATCTGTGGCAGTCTCACGGGGTCGGTGACGGCGTGTGCGTCGATCACGGCGCCCGGTATCGAGGACTGGATGGATGCCTCAGAGCCGTCCTTCGGCACGATGACGAAGCGCGCGGGGCGCAGGTGGTGCCGCTCGAGGCGGGACGTGTAGTACTTCGCCGAGTCGACGGTGATCGCCCAGGCATCCGCGGTTTCGGCGTACTCCTGATCCCAGACGAGATCGAGCACCTCGGTGGGGTAGCGCGCGGCGACGAGGTCTCTGGCCACCCGTTTCGCGGTCGCGATGGTGATGAGCGGCACGGCAGTCTCGGTGCGCCTCCACGAGTAGCGGATGTCGGGTGCGCGATCCTCATTGCGGTGCCCGTCGGTCTCCTCCACGGCGACGAAGCCGTGCTTCTCGTAGAAGAGTTGTGCGGGAGCATTGCTCCGGAACGTCCACAGTTGCAAGCCGTCCGGGCGCTCACGCTTCGCGACATCGAGCAATTGCGTTCCGACTCCGTTGCGCGTCATCGTCGGGTAGACGTAGAGCTGGTCGATCCAGTCGCCGTCGAGGGTCATCATGCCGACACCGTCTCCCGCGATGGTGGCGATCCAAGTCTCGCGCTGCCGGATCAGCACCTCTCTCACGTACCACTCATCTTCGCCGATCGTGTACTGGCTGCGGGGAATGAGCCCCCGGGCGGCGTTCCGCGCGTCCCGGAACACCGTCAGTACGCGCGACAGGTCGTCGGGTGTGGCCCTGCGGATCGTGACATCCATCTGGATAGTGTTGCAGCGTGAACGCCCTCGACGCAGCCGACCCGCTTGCCCGCTACCGCTCGCTCTTCATCGAGAGCCCTGACGTCGTCGCCTACCTCGACGGCAACTCGCTCGGTCGCCCCCTCGCCACGACGCCCGGCCGCATCGCCGACTTTGTAACCGAGCAATGGGGTTACACTCTGATCCGCGGTTGGGACAGCGGATGGATGTCACGAGCCCAGTCAATCGGCGATCGCCTCGGTCGCGTGGCGCTCGGTGCCGCTGAGGGCCAGACCACTATTGGCGACTCGACGACGGTGCTGCTCTACAAGCTCATTCGTGCGGCGGCCGACCTGCGTCCGGGGCGAACCGAGATCGTCATCGATAGGGATAACTTTCCGACGGACAGGTATGTGGTGGAGGGGATAGCAGCCGAGCGCGGCCTCACCATTCGCTGGATCGAGCATGGCGACGTCACAGTCGATCGGCTCCCGATCAGCGAGCAGACGGCGGTCGTGGTGCTGAGCCACGTCGCGTACCGGTCGGGATTCCTCGCTGACGAGCCGGCCATCACCGCCGCCGTGCACTCCGTCGGTGCCCTGGTTCTCTGGGATCTGTGCCACTCGGCCGGGGTTGTTGAGACACGCCTCGACGAGTGGGGCGTTGACCTCGCCGTGGGCTGCACCTACAAGTACCTCAATGGTGGACCGGGCAGCCCGGCATTCGCGTATGTCAACGAGGCGCTGCTCGAGGAGTTTCGCCAGCCGATCCAGGGCTGGCTCGGCAGTGCGACCCCGTTCGAGATGGGCCAGGGCTACGAGCCGGCCCCGGGTATCCGCCGCGTGCTCAGCGGAACCCCGCCAGTCATCGGGATGCTCGCCATGGAGGACATGATCGACCTCATCGAGGAGGCCGGAATCGAGGCGATCCGCGCCAAGTCGGTGGCCCTCACGGAGCACGCGATCGCGTTGGCCGACGAACTGCTGCCGACCGTCACCCTGTCGACTCCGCGAGCCGCCGAGCGGCGGGGCGGTCACGTGACCCTCGACCACCCGTCATTCGAGGCGATGATGCCTCGCCTCTGGGAGCGCGGCGTGATCCCTGACTTCCGGCGGCCCACCGGGATCCGCCTCGGGCTCTCACCGCTCTCGACTTCGTTCGAAGAGGTCGAGCTCGGCGTGCGGACGATCGCGGAGCTGCTGCCGCGCTAGGCCAGCACCCCAGCCAACACCACGTCGACGCGGCGCTCGAGGTCCGCATCGGTGTCGCCGAAGCGCTCGGCAGCCCACGCGAGCGCGAGCATGAGCGCGAAGACCTCGGCCGGGGTGAGGCCGAGGCGAGCGGCATCCACGTCTTGTGCTTTGAGTAGGAGCATCTGGGTGCGCAACTGCAGCGGCTGGCATGCCACGCGCAGCGGGGAGTTCTCGTCGCCGAGCGCGGCCGCGATGGTGTCGGGGAGACCCGGCCAGGCCCGCAGCGCATCGGCGAGTTCGATAAACCACTCGCGCAGGGCGACGGCGGGTTCGGGGTGGGAGCCGAGCTCGCGGGCGACGGCGTCGAGCTCGGCGAGCCGAAACCGCAGCGCTTCGACGACGAGCGAGTCGCGGGTCGGAAAGTGCCGGTAGAGCGTTGCGTTGCCGACACCGGCGCGCTCGGCGATGTCATCGAGGGATGCCGCGGTGCCGCGGCTCGCGAAGGCCTCGCGCGCAGCGTCGACGACTGCGTCGTAGTTGCGTTGCGCGTCGGCGCGGAGGGTGCGTGGCACAGGGATCCTTGTTTAACGGGGACACTCCCCATATAGTGAAACGAAGTGGGGACGCTCCCCACTTTAGCGCAAGGAGACACCCATGCAGGCAGTGACCGACGCAACATTCGAGCAGACTGTGCTCAAGGCCGACGGACCCGTGCTCGTCGAGTTCTGGGCGGAGTGGTGTGGCCCTTGCCGCGCGGTTAGCCCGATCCTCGAGCAGATCGCCGCGGAGAACGCAGAGAAGATCACGATCGTCAAGATCAACGCCGACGACAACCCGCAGGTGGCGGTCGACTACCGCGTGACATCCATTCCGGCCATGAAGCTCTTCGTCGGTGGCGAACTCGTGAAGACGATCGTGGGCGCACGCCCCAAGCCGGCGATCGAGCACGAGCTCGCGGGAGTGCTGTAGCCCACTTGGCGTCGTGGCGGGAGCAACCGCAGTCCGCGGCGGGGCAAGCCGGCTGGCGGCGGGGTAAACAACCCCCGCCGCGACGCAGTTTCTCCCGCCACGAGCGAGTCGCGGGGCCGGAACAGGCTCGCTAGTCGAGCTTCTGCGGGTAGATCGTCTCGCCGCGCTCGAGCTGCTCCACGAACTGGGCGATGCGTCGCGCGCGGGTCTCGGCCCGCTTGGGCTGGTGCACGCGAAACAGAATTGCGAACCGATTCTGGCTACTCAACCGTGCGAACAGTGCTGCCGCCGCGGGGCTCGCCGCGAGAGCCGCAGCCAGATCGTCGGGCACCTCGATCGTGCTCTGGGGGGCGTACGCGGCATCCCACCGCCCATCAGCCTTGGCACGATCGATCTCGGCCTGGCCGCCCTCGCGCATGCGACCGGCAGCGATCAGGGCGCCTATCTTGTCGCGGTTCACCTGTGACCAGGTGCTGCGCTTGGTGCGCGGCATGAACGTCTGCAGGTAGAAGTCGTCGTCAAGCGCGTTGCGCACACCGTCGATCCAGCCGAAACACAGTGCGACATCGAGTGCCTCCGGGTGGGTCGGGCTCGGGATCCCACTGCTCTTCTTGGCGAGCTTGAGCGCGATGCCGGTCGAGGTCGTCGAGTTGGCGCTCAGCCAGTCCTCCCAGAGCTGTGCGCTCTCGAAGTAGTGGATGTCCCGTTCGACCATGAGGAACAGGGTAGCCGTCAGCCCTTGATGCCCGATTGGCTGAGCCCCTGCACGAAGTGGCGCTGGGCGAAGATGAACACGAGTAGTACAGGGAGCACCGTCATCGTCGCGGCGGCCTGTTGGACGTTCCAGACGGGCATGCCCATCGCGTCCGTGTATTGGGTGAGCGCGAGAGGCAAGGTGAAGTTCGACTTGCTCGAGAGGAAAACCAGCGGCTCGAGAAAAGAGTTCCATGACGAGAGAAAGCTGAGAATCGCGACGGCGGCGATCGACGGTCGAGCGAGCGGGAGCGCAATCCTTCGGAAGACGCCGAAGCGCGTCAGGCCGTCGATGAAGCCGGCGTCCTCGAGCTCGGAAGGAATGCCGAGAAAGAACTGGCGCATGACAAAGGTGCCCATGACCGCGGAAGCCCCGAACATCGGCATGAGGATGAGCGGCCAGTGGGTGTTGGTGAGCCCGACTCCGTTGAACAACTGGAACAGCGGGATGATCGTGACCTCGACCGGGAGCATGAGGCCAACGAGAATCAGCAGAAAGAGCGCGTTGGCGCCGGGAAAACGGATTCGCGCGAAGGCATAACCCGCCATCGAGGAGATAGCTACCGTGCCGAAGGTGACGAGCGCTGCGATGTACATGCTGTTCCAGTACTGCAGAAGGAATGGCTGGTCGAAGACGGCGACGTAGGCGTCGAGAGTGAAGGTTCGTGGAAGCAGGGTTGGCGGAAACTCGAGCACCTGGCTGATCGGCTTGAAGCTCGAGGTGATCATCCACCACGAGGGAAAGAGGAAGGGGATGCTCAGGAGCACCATGAGCGCGTAGAACGCGATTACCGAACCTCGCCACTTGCTGCGTGTCGCGAGGGGGCGATGTGTGATCTCAGTTCTCATCGTGCACCCATTTCTTGCGCGCAGACCACTGCACGAGTGTCAGGAGGAGTACGAGCACAAAGAGAACAACGCCGACGGCACTGCCGTAGCCGAACTCCTTGACCTCGAACGCCGTCTGGTAGAGGTAATTGGCGAGCACGTTCGTCGAGTTCGCGGGGCCGCCGTCGGTCATGACCCTGATCTGGGCGAAGACCTGAAGCGAACCGATGATCGTCACGATCGAGACGAGAAGAAGGGTGGGGCTGATGAGGGGCAGCGTGATCGAACGGAAGATACGCGGCCGGCCCGCGCCATCGAGATGCGCTGCCTCCACGAGTTCTTCTGGCACCTCTTGGAGCGCGGCCAGGAGGAGCACCATGTTGAGGCCGACCCCCTTGAAGACCTGCACGACGATCACGGATGCCATGGCCCATCCGGGTTCACGGAGCCAGTTGACACCCTCGAGCCCGATGACCGAGAGAAACCCGTTGATGCCGCCGTTGTTCTGCAGCAGGAAGGTCCAGGTGAGGGTCCAGGCGACGAGTGAGACGACGACGGGGGAGAAGAAGATCGTGCGAAAAACGGTCGTGCCTCGGAGCTTTTGATTGAGAAGCACAGCGAGTGTGAGCGCGAGCGCGATGTTGAGGGTCACGAGACCGGCGGAGAAGATGCCCGTCGCGAGGAGCGACTCGCGCAGCGATGGATCTTCGATGAGCCGCGCGTAGTTGTCGAGACCCGTGAAGACCGGACCACCGGCTAGGGGACGCCACTCCTGGAGGCTGTACCAGAGCAGCATGATGAGCGGGTACACGACAAAGACGAGGGCGCCGATGATTGCGGGGGAGACCATGAGGAGTCCCGTGCGCACGTCGTTCGCACGTGAAGCCGATCGTGATCGCTTGTGTGGACCCCTGCCGCGGGGAGCGCGTGTTGCGCTCCCCGCGACGAGTGCCGGCCCGAGTGGTGCCGTCATACCCAATGGTTCCTATCGCTCGAGAAGCGGATCGATCGCAGAACAAACCCCCGCGAGCACCGACGGCACGTCGGCATCCGCGCTCCAGAAAGCATCGAGCTTCGGAGTCAACGCGTTGGAGATCGCGGCGAAGTTGGGGTGCGCAGGGAACGTTTTCGCGTCACCGACGGTGTCGACAACGATCTGCTGCAGTTGCTCTTCGCTCAGCGTCGTATTGACATCAGCGAGCTTCTCGGCCGTGACGAGCGAGGTGCGCGGCGCTGGGAAGAACTGAGAGAGTTTTGCCGCATTCTCAGGGTTGGTGAAGTACGCGAGGAACTCGGTCGCCTGGGTGACATTCTTTCCCGAGCTGAGGGCGCCGATGCCCGCCTGGCCGATGATGTTCGCCTGGCCGTCGGGGCCGGCGGGAAGCGGCAGGGCATCCCACTCGAACGAACCGTCGAGCTTGGCCGCTTGGCTGATGCCCGTCGTGAGGAGCGCGATCTGACCGGTGAAGAAGTCATAGTTGCTGCCGGGCTCGGGGAAGGAATCGGTCGCATAGACGCTCTTGTGCACGTACTCGAACGCCTCGATCATCTCGGGTGAATCGAACTCACACGTCGTGTAGTCATCGCTCCAAGGCTGAGCTCCGAAGCTGTTCCATACGATGGACAAGTACTGCCATGACACCGGGTAGACCTGGTAGCCGGGTGCTCCCGTCTTCGCGGTGATGGTCGCGCTCGCCTCTGCGACGCTCTGCCAGTTCCAGTTGCCCGCGTCGTACATCTCACGAGGGGTGGGCAGCCCGGCCTTGGTGAAGAGGTCGTTGTTGACAAGGGTGATCTGTGGCGCCGTCGAGAACGGGTAGGCGTAGAGCTCGGAGTCTGCACTCCACAGTGCGAGTGCACTGGGAGAGAGATCGTCGAAATCGTAACCCTCGGTCGCCTCGAGCGTTTCGGTGAGCGGCGCGAGAGCGCCCGACTCGAGGAACTCGGGTGCCGAACTCTCGAGCACCCAGGCGAGGTCGGGTGAGTCGTTTCCGGCGACCCGCGTCGTGAGTGTGCTCGTGTACGAATCAAAAGGTATCGGCTCGAAGGTCACCGAAGAAACCGCGTCACCATGCTCGGCAACATAGGCGTCTGCGATCTCCTCGAAGAGCGCGAGGTGGTCTTCGTTTGCGGTCCAAACGGTGACGGTGAGGTCAACGGGACCGGTCGGTTCGGCCGGTGTTGTGCAGGCCGCGAGTACTCCGACCATGAGCATCGAGCCCACGGCCAGTGATGCTCGGGCACCAAACGTTCTACGATTACTATTCATTGCAGCTCCTTTGCTGTGACTCTTGCAGTAGGCGGTTGTGTAAACCCCCGCGCGGCGTGCCTGCCGTCGCGGGGTCTCGCGCCGGATTCCTAGTAGCCAGAAACGCCTTCTGGCCACCGTCGCGGAATTCCGAAACGTTCTGTAAGGCCCTGGAAGTTCGCGAGGAGTCGCGGACTATTCCAGACCTGGTGTGGGGTGCGACCCGACTCGACGCAGTCAGCGGCGAGCAGTCCGGCAACCTCACCAGCGCTCCACTCGACCGGGTGCAGTCGGTAGCAGCCGTTGGTGATGTGCGTCGTCCCGATGTTCTTGGCGCCCGCGAGGAGGTTCTCCATGCGCTCGGGGATGAGCGCGCCGAGAGGAATCTCGAACGGCGACGATGCGACGTCGATGTACCCATCACCGCCCGTAGAGGGGTGGAGATCGATGCGGTACATGCCGATACCGACGCTGTCTTCGTAGTTCACGGCACCGTGATCACCCCGCACAGCGAGCGAGAGATCCTGCTCGACCACGCGGCGGAGTGAACGGATGCGCCTGCCCTCGCGGTGGTACGCGGCTTGCGCGAGACCGTCTGTAGTACCCATGACGTCGGGGCGGAGCCGTAGCCCCGGCCAGCCCTGCCCACCGTCGGGCCTCGGAACCTCAGTCTGGAGCCAGTACAGGAGTGACAGGCTCAGTTGCTTCGCATCATCGAGACGGGAGGCCTTGGTGGCTTCATCCACATCGATGACATGTTCTTCGAGGTAGTCGATCATGCCCCAGTTGACGAGGGTGATATCGCTCGCGTAGGCGCCGGGTTCGAACATGTCGCGCGCGGCGATGCGGCGGAACAGCCAGAGGTTGTCGTCGCCGGCCTTGAGGCTCTGGTCGGCATTGACCGCGAGAACATCGTCACCGGGGTTGGGTTCGAAAACCTTGTACTCCTTCTCACCCGTACGTGGGTGCGGAGCTTCGAGGCTCAAGAGCGGCCCGCCCCAGGCAGCCGGGGCTGCGGCGCGCCAGTGATCGTACTGGGCGGGGCGGTCGATCGTGTGGTCTCCATCAACGTGGTCAAGGGCAAAACACACCGTGAGCGCCTGGATGTTGTCGGGCTGGGCCTCTGCGGGCGCGTGAGGCTCGCCCGTGTCTGACTGTGCCTCGAACCCCGTCACGTATTCGGTGCCGGTGAGAGGGAGGAGATCACCCAGCTCCGTAGCGTCGACCACGTAGGTGGCGGTCACCTCGATCTCGCCGAGTTCACGGCTGAAGAGTTGCACGCCCGTCACGCGGGCGCCATCAACTTCTGCCCCAACGGGTCGCGCTTCGCGCACAATCGTCAAACGGCCGCCCGAGACGTACGGTGCGAGCATCTCCTCGATGACGGAGACGGCAACACGCGGTTCGTGGCATAGCTTGCTCACCCACCCTGCACCCGGATTCAGGTCGTCGAGTGCGCGAGCCGCCGCGGTGAGGGGAAAGCTGCGACGGTAGTAGTCACGAATGCCGGTGCGAAGTGCCCGGTAGGTGGCGGTGGCCCCGATTTCTTCGATCCACGGATGCTCGTCCGGCGGTACTGCCTGGGACGTGAGTTGCCCGCCCAGCCATGGCTCCTCGCAACTCAGGATGACGCTCACCCCGCGGCGGCACGCGGCGATCGCCGCTGCAACACCGCCGAGACCGCCGCCGATGACGGCGACATCAGCCTGCAGGTTTCTCATGCTCGGTTCTCCCCAGAGGTGGAGGTCTCGTCGGCGAGCGCACCGCGATTCGCGGGCGCGACGGTTGATCCTTCGACCACGGCACACGGGAGCACCCGCTGGAGATCATCGCTGTCGACCGTTCCGTCGATGAGTTCGGCGAGGAGTCGAACTGCCTCGTATCCGAGCTCGTCGCGAGGAATGCGGAATCCAGTCCAGTCAACGTCGTCGACAACCTCGGGGTCACCGAGTTGCGCGATCGAGAGGTCTTCGGGCACGCGGATACCGCGTGCTTCGGCTTCGGCGAGAAGTCGGCCCGCGACACCGGAATTGTCAGCGACAACCGCTGTGAGGCGATTGTCGACGATCTGCTGGAACACGACGCTCGTGTCGGTCACGGAGTCGATGAATACACCAGGCTGGCCGTCGACGGACTTCATGACCTCTCGGTACACACGTAGTCGCACGTTGTTGACTTGCTCGGGGTCGAGGTCGCCGACGTAGCCGACCCGCTCATGGCCGTGGGCGAAGAGCAGGTCGAGCACCTCGCGAGTTGCGGTGTCGTAGTCGGGAGCGACGTACGGGACGACGCCCGCGGGGGAGTGGCGCTCGCCGATGAAGACGAAGGGGAATCTTTCGTTGAGGAGTGCCTCGAGGTCGCGGGCGTCGTAGTGGAGCCCGAGAAGGATGCAGCCGTCTGCGACCGAGAGCGAACGCACGCCGTCGGCGAGCATGCGTCTGCGGCCCTCGGTCTTGGCAGCGCCCGTGAAGAGCACGAGGTTCCAGCCAGCGGTCTCCGCGGCTCGCTCGACGCCGACGAGAAACGGATGGTAGAAGCTGTCGCCGTGGCTCGGAAAGATCGGCTCGTAGGTGAAGACACCCACGAATCCGCTTCGGCGGCCAGCGAGGCGTTGCGCGATCGGGTTCACGACGTATCCCGTGAGCTCGATCGCCTCAACGACCTTGTCGCGGAGCTTGTCACTCACGCGAGAGCTGCCCGTTTCGATGCTCGCGATGACATGGGACACCGTGGCCTGGCTCACTCCGGCGAGCCTCGCGACATCGGCCTGGGTGACGCGGCGCCCGGCCGGGCTGGTGTTCTTCTCCATGGCACCTCCTCGTGCTGTGTGCCGTCGACCCCGACGGCGAAACCTGTAATGCGTATAAATAATGGAGTAAGTCTGCTGATAATGCAACAATGAACAAAAAAATACGCATTACAAACGCTTCAAAGGAGAAGAACGATGGTTGTGCCCACGCCGCCTGACGGCCTCAATGACTGGATCTCGGTCGAACGCACGGGTGTGCTCATGGCTCCCGATACACAAGACGCGCGTGAGGTTGAGGGAGTGCTCAATCCGGCAACGGGACGCGACCGAGACGGCACCCTATGGCTGTTTCCGCGCGTCGTCGGAGCGGGCAACTACTCGCGAATCGGCCGCGCACGTATCCTCGAGACCGCGGGCGCGCCGACGTCGGTAGTCCGCGAGGGATACGCCCTCGAGCCCGCACTGCCGTTCGAGAGCAACCCACGTACCGCAGGAACGGAAGACCCGCGCATCACGCGCATCGAGGCCATCGGCGCCTGGGTCATGACCTACGCCGCCTACGGTCCATTCGGGCCGCGAATAGCACTTGCGGTCTCCAGTAACCTCGTGACCTGGGAACGCGTTGGCGTCGTCGACTTCGCCTTCGAGCCGCGCTGGGGCACCGACTTCAACCTCTACCGCAACAAGGATGCCCTGTTCTTTCCGGAGCCGGTTCTCGCACCGGACGGTCGCCTGAGCCTCGCGATGTTGCACCGACCAATCTGGGATCTCGACGAGGTCATAGCGGGCGCCGGCCAACCGCTTCCCGCGGGGATCGATGATCCCCGTCTCGGAATCTGGATGTCGTTCCTTCCGTTCGAACCCGCGCGAGAGGGCTTCGCGTGGCTGAGGTCATGGAGCCAGCACACCCTCGTCGCGATGCCGGTGCACGAGTGGGAAGAGCTCAAGATCGGTGGCGGAACACCACCCGTTCGAGTGCCCGAAGGCTGGCTCATGGTGCACCACGGTGTGCGTGGGGAGTGGATTCCCGGAGTCGACCAACAGGAGAACGTGCACTACAGCGCGGGCGCGATGCTCTTCGACGCGACGGATGTCACGAAGCTCCTCGCGCGCACGTCGGCACCGATCCTCGAGCCCGAATTGCCCGAAGAGCGCAGCGGTATCGTCGACAACGTCGTCTTCCCCACCGCGATCGAGCCGCGAGCCGGCGGCTTCGACCTTTTCTACGGAATGGCGGACACGCGCATCGGAACGGCACACCTCACCTGGCGCGCGGCAGGAGGGGCACGGTGACGCTCGTATTCGCGGGCGACAGCATTACCGATGCCGGTCACCTCACGCGCCCCGAAAGTCCCCTCGGCATCGGCTACGTTTCGGTCATCGCGGCCGAGCTCAAAGGCAAGGGTGACGTGCGACGCGTGGTGAACGCCGGAATCAGCGGTGATCGCGCCGTCGACCTCCAGTCACGGTGGGATGCCGATGTGCTCTCTCACGGGCCTTCGGTGCTCACGATCTACGTGGGAGTCAACGACACCTGGCGGCGCTACGACGGCGGAGTCGAGACGCCCGCGGCCGACTTCGAGCAGACCTATCGCGATCTGCTCGAGCGCGCACAAGCGGCTGGGGTCTCGCGCATCATCCTTATGGAGCCATTCGTCACGCCCGTGAACGTCGAGCAATCGGGCTGGCTCGACGATCTTCGTGCGAAGCGACTCGTCGTGGGCAGACTCGCGAACGACTACGGCGCGACATTCATCGGGCTGCACGAGCTCTTGCGAGAGGAGGCACGCGTTCACGGGGCTGAGTCGATCGCGGCAGATGGAGTGCATCCGACCGCGCGCGGGCATGAGCTCATCGCGAAAGCGTGGCTCGCGGCTCTCTAGGCATTGCGAGTGAGGGGTTAGCCGCGGTGGGTCGAACTCCGACCCAGTCGAACTGTACTGTCAGCGACAGGGGCGGTGGACGAGAGTGCCTACGAGCAGATGCGCTCGACCATTACGGCTCCCGCGGCTCCGGGCGCTGCCAGACGACGATGAGCGCGGTGGCCAGCGGCCCGAGAAACAGGGAGACAAAGAACCAGGTCAACCGCCCGCGCCCTTTGCTCTCGGCGAGGCCCGCGTTCACGATGGCGAGGGCGAACCACCAACCACTGTTCTGGTAGATGATCGTGGTGTTTTCCATGGCGACACCCTATGGCCGGGTGCCGATGAAAGCGCGCCTAGGCGCGGTGGATACGGATGATCGTGCGCTCCTTGTTCCCCTTCGAGAACAGGGCCTCGATCTTCAGGAACAGCCAGTACTCCACGCCGTACTTCTTCTTGAAGATCGCTTCGAGCGACGGCGTCTCGGCCTCGGTCGACGCGGTGCCGCTGACGACGGGTGCGCCGGCGGCGACTTTGCCCATTCGGCTGCAGGGCTGCATTTCAACGCGAGGGTTGTTGCGTAGGCGCTTGAGCTTGCCGGATCCGCTCGGGGTGGTCACGAGCAGGTCGTCACCCTCGGCCGCGATCCAGACGGGGGTGGATACAGCGACCCCGGTCTTGCGAAAGGTGGAAAGCGAGACGAAGCGCGCGCGGTTGAGGGTCGGGAAGTCCATGTGCCGACTCTAGGGCCGGAAGTAACCCCGCAAGAACTCGTCGAAGGCGGCGGTCATGTCGAAGCTGTCATCCAGCAGCCACTGCTGTTGCAGGCCGTCCATCACTGCGGGAATCAGTCTCGCTGCGAGTTCGATGTCAATGTCGTCGCGGAGGCGGCCGGCGGCCCTCGCGTCGTGAAGTGTGGCTTCGGCGAGTGCTCGCCCGGTCGCGTAACGCTCGACGAAGTACTCGTGCGCGGGATGCTCGTCGTCGGTCGCCTCCGCGGAGATCACCGTGTAGAGCGAGGTCAGCCCTCGGGTCGACTGGTTGTACGCGACGACCTTGCGCGTCTGCTCGAGGAGGCTCGTCGAGGAGACATCCCCCGCCGCTTCACGCACGCGCTCGTCACGCTGGCGCAATACCTCGGTGAACAGCTCTTCTTTGGTGGCGAAGTGGTGCATCACTCCGGCCGTGGTGAGGCCCGTTCGCTTGGCCACCTCACGCAGTGAGCCGGAGTGGAACCCGCTCTTCGCGAAGACGGCGAGCGCGGCATCCACGATCTCCTGTTTTCTCGCTTTGCCCTTGGCGTAGCTGCCGCGCTGGCTGGGGGTTGGCTGAGTGGTCATTCTTAAAACCTATCGCATGCAAGGTTTTTTCGGATAGGGTGGCACCCGTTCGGGGGACATTCACCGACAGACCAATGGAGGTCAGCAATGAACCGATTGATAGCAGGCGTCGCGCTCACAGCAGCAGCGGCGCTCGTGCTCACGGGATGTGGGCGCACCGACGGGCCAGCGGGCTCCAACGAAAGCAAAGGCGCGATCGACAATGAGCCGGCAACCGGCGAGATCACGATCTGGGCCATGGGTAACGAGGGCGAAGTGCTCGATCAGCTCGCCGCGAAGTTCGAAGACGAGAATCCGGATGTCACGGTCAATGTGACCGCCGTTCCGTGGGAGTCCGCTCACGACCGCATCGCGACGTCGATCGCGGGTGGCGAGACCCCCGACATCTCGATGCTCGGAACCACCTGGGTCGGTGAGTTCGCCGCAACCGGCGCACTCGAGCCGACTCCTGAGGGACTCGTCGACCCCGCCGACTTCTTCGAGGGCTCGTGGGGTACGGCCGTCGTCGACGACACGGCCTACGGCGTGCCGTGGTACGTCGACACGCGCGTGCTCTACTACCGCACCGACATGGCCGAGGCTGCCGGGGTAGAAGCTCCCACAACCTGGGCCGAGTACAAAGAGTTCGCGAAAGCTCTGCAGTCGCAGGGCGCCAAGTCCGGAGTGTCGCTGCCCCCGGGTGGCTTCGACTCCTGGCAGTACATCGCTCCGCTCGCGTGGCAGGCGGGTGGCGACATCCTCGATGACGAGGGCAACTTCACCTTCGACTCCGAAGCGTGGAAGGAAGCCTTCACGTTCTACAACAGCTTCTTCGAGGAGGGCATCGCTGAGCCGACGCGCTTCGAGACCGGAGAGATCGAGCAGGAGTTCATCGACGGAACCGTCGGATCGTTCTTCTCGGGGCCCTTCCACGTCGGACTCCTGCGTGAGCAGGGCGGCGAGGACTTCGCAGACAAGTTCGCCGTGGCGCAGGTTCCCGGCGACCAGAGCCGCACCTCCTTCACCGGTGGTGGAAACCTCGCCGTCTTCAACGACAGCGAGAACCGCGACGCCTCGTGGAAGTTCGTGCGCTGGCTGAGTGAGCCCGAGACGCAGATCGAGTGGTACGGAATCTCCACCGACCTCCCGTCGACCACGGCCGCGTTCGACGACCCGCAGTTCGCCGACGACCCGTACCTCAGCGTCTTCGCCGAGCAGCTCGCTGACTCCAAGGCGCCTCCGGCCATCGCCACCTGGGCCCAGGTCTCGGCCGTCGTCGACCAGGAGCTCGAGAAGGTGACGCGCGGAGACACAACGGTGGATGAAGCGCTCAAGACCATCCAGAGCCAGGCGGAGTCGATCGGCACGGGCAACTAACGTGAGCGCCACTGCTACCGGCAGGGGCACACGGGCAGGACGGCAAACCCTCATCGCGTGGGGGTTTGCCGCCCCGTTCATGATCCTGTTCCTGGTGTTCATGGCCGGGCCGATCCTGGCCTCCCTCGCGATGAGCTTCACCGACCTCACCACGCGTGACCTGCGCACCCCCTTCAACGTCAACATCGTGGGGCTCGACAACTACATTCGCCTCTTTCAGGACGAGCGGTTCATCCATTCGCTCCTGAACACCGGGGTGTTCGTGATCGTCGGGGTTCCGCTCACGATCGTCGTGGCGATGCTCGTGGCGCTCGCGCTCAACACCGGGATCACGAAATTCCGCACCGTCTTTCGCGTTGGGTACTACGCACCGGTCGTCACGTCGATCGTCGCGATCGCGATCGTCTGGCGCTTCATTTTGCAGAACGACGGCATTCTCAACGGCGTGCTCAGCTGGGTCGGCATCACCGGGCCGAACTGGCTCGAAGACACCTTCTGGGCGCTGCCGTCACTGATTCTCATGGCCGTCTGGCGCAACATCGGCACGCTCATGGTGATCTTTCTCGCCGGCCTGCAGGGTGTGCCCAAGGAGCACCACGAAGCAGCGATGGTGGATGGCGCGAACGTCGTTCAGCGCTTCTTCAACGTGACCCTGCCGGCGATGCGCCCAACGCTGCTGTTCGCTGCCGTCATCACCGGTATCGGATTCCTGCAGTTCTTCGAGGAGCCGTTCGTCATGACGCGCGGTGGCCCCCTCGACGCGACTCTTTCGAGCGCGATGTACACGTTCAACCAGTTCGGATTCGGCAACTACTCGTACGCCTCCGCGGCGAGCTACGTGCTGTTCATCGCGATTGTGCTGCTCTCGCTGATCCAGTTCCGACTGCTCAAGAGGGAGGACTGAGATGACTACCGACGTTGCAATCCCCACGCGGGCCGCGCCTCGGCGCAACGCTCTGAAACCACGCCCCAAGATCTGGCTGTACATCGTGCTGGCGCTCGGGTTCGTCGCGATGATCTTTCCGTTCATCTGGATGATCCTCGGGTCGTTCAAGACGAACGCCGAGATCCGGGCGAATCCGCTTGGCCTCCTGCCCGCGGATCCGACCCTCGACAACTACACCCAGTTGTTCGGGCGCCTCGACTTCGCGACATTCTTTACCAACAGCGTCGTCGTCGCGGTGTGCGTGACCCTGGGCAATATCGTCTTCTCGTCGATGGTCGGCTACGCGCTCGCGAAGCTCGAGTTTCGCGGCAAGAAGCTGCTGTTCGTTCTCGTGCTCGGCACCCTTATGGTGCCCGGTGTCGTGACCTTCGTGCCGCTCTTCGTGCTCACGTCGAACCTCGGCCTGGTCAATTCCTACCCAGGGCTGATCCTGCCGTTTTTGATTACCCCGCTCGGCGTCTTTCTCATGCGCCAATTCATCACTGGATTGCCGGATGACATCATCGAGGCCGCGCGCATCGACGGTGCATCCGAGTGGCGCATTTTCTTGAGAGTGATCATGCCGCTGTGTGGTCCGGCCGTTGCGACGCTCACGATTCTCACCTTCCTCGGAAGCTGGAACAACTTTCTCTGGCCGCTCGTCGTGGCCACGAGTGAAGAGAAATACACCCTTCCCGTTGCGCTCGCGCTGTACTCGGTCGGCCAGAACGCCGCCCAGTACGGCCTCATGATGGCCGGCGCGGTTGTCGTCGTCATCCCGGTGCTGCTCGTGTTCATCATCCTGCAGCGCTACTTCGTACAGGGCATCGCCCTCACGGGCATCAAGTAAGGACACACACATGTCATTTCCGCAGAACTTTCTCTGGGGGGCATCCACTGCCGCCCACCAGATCGAGGGCAACAACACCAACAGTGACTGGTGGGCGCGCGAGCACGGGCACCTGCCCGGCGCTCGCCCGGTCGATCAGCCGAGCGGCGACGCGGCCGATAGCTACCACCGCTACCGCAACGACATGCGCCTGCTCAAGGAGGCCGGTCTCGACACCTACCGCTTCAGCATCGAGTGGGCGCGCATCGAGCCCGAGCAGGGGTTCATCTCGCTCGCGATGCTCGACTTCTACAAGCGCATGGTCGACACGGCGCGCGACCTCGAGCTCACCCCGATGGTCACGCTGCACCACTTCACCAACCCGGCCTGGTTCGCGCGGGACACCGGCTGGGGCGACCCGCGCGCCGTCGATTTGTTCGCGCGGTTCGTACAGCATGCGCTCCCGGTGATCCGCGACGTGGATCTCGTCTGCACCATCAACGAGCCCAACATGCTCGCGACGATCATGGCGCCCGCGAACGACGACTGGTCGGGCATCGGCGTTCCGCCCGGCGACGGAGTCATCACCGAGCACCTCATATCCGCTCACCAGCTCGCCGGCGCGATCGTGCGCGGCGAGGGCAAGCAGGCAGGGTGGTCGGTCGCGACGCAGGCGTTCATTCCTGAGCCCGGTTTCGAAGAGGCGGCGGATGACTGGAGCCGCAGCCGCGAAGACGTCTTCCTTGACGCTGCCTCCGGTGACGACTGGGTGGGCATCCAGGCCTACACGCGCACGCGCATCGGTTCCACGGGTGCGCTCGAGGCTCCCGAGGGTTCGGAGAGAACGCTCACCGGCTGGGAGTACTACCCCGACGCACTCGAGTACGGCATCCGTCGGTCATGGGCGCGCAACCAGGCGCCGATCTATGTGACCGAGAATGGCATCGCGACGCAGGATGACGCGCGCCGCATCGACTACACCGCGTCGGCCCTCGAGGGCGTCTCGCGTGCCATCGACGACGGCATCGACGTTCGTGGCTACCTGCACTGGAGCCTGCTCGACAACTACGAGTGGGGCAGCTTCGAGCCGACCTTCGGTCTCATCGGCTGGGATCCGGTGACCTTCGAGCGCACCCCGAAGCCGTCACTCGCGTGGCTGGGTGAGGTGGCGCAGCGCAACGCCCTCTGACCTCGCTGGTTGAGTAGCACGCGCGCGTAGCGGGCGTGGGACAGTCAGACCGCAGGTACCTCCAGTACCAGGGCCGTATCGAAACCAGGTGGTCGGGCCTGTCGAGACCGGCCTTCTGCCGGTCGAGCTTGTCGAGACCGGGCCGAGCGAAGCCGAGGCTACAACCGCAACAACGTCAATCCAGCGAAAGCGAAGGCTGCGACGAACGGGAGCACTCCAATTCCGGAGAGCACGACCGTCGCAATAGCGAAACGTTTCGAGGCGAGGGGTTCGCGGATTGCGACAATGCTCATCCCGAGAGCGACCATCGCGATCGGAGCCCAAATCACTGCCGTGTAGGTCGGCCAAATGAGTGGACTGAGCCCGCCCGTATAACCCGAGTCGTCGGCGGACGAAAACATCAGTGCAATCAAGAACGACAGCACGGGGATGGCCATGCTCACGCACCACAGTCCGAACGCCGTCTTGCCGAGATCCCGCTGGTTTCTTCGGGCGTCAGTCATAGGGCACAGCCTAGGCCGCGCGCGCTTCGGCCCGCGGTGCCGCCGGAAACGGGCGCCTCCAGCGCCTGTGCACCGCACCCGCGTACCCTTGCACGCGTGACTGTTCTTACGCAGGACCTCCTCGACCGCATCCGCTCCCGTGCCGCCGGCTACGACGCATCGAACTCGTTCTTCGACGAGGATCTCGCCGAGCTGCGTGCTGCGGGGTATCTCGCCCCGCGCTCGCTCCTCGAGACCGCGCGCGACCAGCGCCTGCTCGCCGCCTACGCCCCGGCGACCGCGCTCGGCATCAACATGCACCTCGTCTGGGTCGGCGTCGCGCGCGTGCTGCACGCTCAGGGCGACACCTCGCTCGACTGGATCCTTTCCGATGCGGAGGCGGGCGAACTCTTCGCCTTCGGCAACTCCGAGGCGGGCAACGACCTCGTGCTCTGGGACTCGCTCACCACGGCGACCCCGGTCGAGGGCGGCTGGGCGTTCACCGGCACCAAGATCTTCACGTCCCTCGCTCCGGCCTGGACCCGCCTCGGCGTCTTCGGTCGCTTCGAAGACCAGTTGATTCATGGATTCATCGACCGCTCGTCACCCGGCGTGACAACCCTCGACGACTGGGACACGCTCGGTATGCGGGCGACGCAGAGCCGCACCACCGTCCTGGACGGAGCATTCGTCCCCTCCGCCCGCATCTCCCGAACCCTCCCCGTCGGGCCTAACGCAGACCCATTCGTGTTCGGGATCTTCTCGAATTTCTTACTGCTCATCGGGTCGGTGTACGCGGGGATCGCGGATCGGGCGCTCGAGCTCGCCGTCGCCTCTTCTCACAAGCGGACGTCGCTCAAATCCGGACTGTCGTACTCGCAAGACCCGGATATCCGCTGGCGCCTCGCCGATGCCGCGCTCGCGCTGGATGCCCTCGCGCCGCAGCTCGAGTCCCTGGTCCGGGATGTCGACGACCGCGTGGACCACGGCCCCGCGTGGTTCCGGTACCTGACCGGAGCGAAGCACCGCTCGACGGAGACGGCGCGCTACGTCGTGGACCAGGCTATGCGGGTGGCAGGCGGCTTCGGATATCGCGCGGCCTCCGAGCTCGCGCGGCTGCAGCGCGACGTGCTCGCCGGCATCTACCACCCGAGCGACACGGAGTCGGTGCATGCGACGGTGGCGGGGAATTTGTTGGGGCCAATCGCTGATTGAGTAGGCGCGCCAGCGCCGTATCGAAACCCGGTGGTCGAGCTCGTCGAGACCAGGCCGAGCGAAGCCGAGGCGGGTGCCTCCGAAACCGTGGGCGGCGGACGACCGGGAATTCCGCAGACTGCCAAGCCGAGCCGACCCAACTTAGGCGCGCGGCGAGGACTTTCGTCAACATCGTCGTACCGGTTGACGACAATACGCGGTACAAGAATGCATCCCGCGAGACTTAACAGCTGAGTACGGAGAGCCCATTGCCATGGGCGCGCTTAGCGTGCGAAGACTCCTTGGGGGTCGATGCCACTGCTCATCGCCCGTGCCTCTGCGCCGAGGGCTCCTTGCTGCCACGCCTCATGTACGGCCGACCACCACACGTTGAGACTCGCCACCATCGCGTCGTTAGTCTTCCGTCGTGCTTCTTCGAAGTCACCCGGCGCGGTAGAGCCGAACAGCGCGCGCACTGCGGGGTGCGGCAACAGAGCCTCGGTCTCAATTTTGTTCCAGTATCCGCGCGGCGAATCAAGTGGTGGCTGACCGGTTACCCAATCGAGATAGTGATACCGGCCGCCGCTCCCGTACCTATCCAGTCCTTCGCGAATGTTCGGCCACACAGTGTCTGCCTCGAGTGCCAGCACCGCTCGCTCTAGGTACGCAGGCTGCGAAATTCGCCCGACGCCTGCAGTCATAAGTTCGCGAACATCCGAATCGAGCTCCACGACTTTGTGAAGGTAACCACGCAGTTTCCTGCCGGGCCAGTTTCCTGTTTCCTCCAGAGCAGCGAGGCCGACCGAGAGCTTCAGGAGTTTCTCGACGCCGAGCGACAACAGTGTGAACGTCGTATCTGCTTCACGAAGGGCAAAGGTCATCGTCCGGAGTGCCGTTCTGCCATCGCGGAGCAGGTTCACCGAAGATTCAACTTCCATGGTGACGAGGACAGCCTGATGCTGGGTGAGCCCAGGGCCGCGGGATTCATTCATGGTCTAAACCTATGGTCATCGCACCGGCACTATGGGTAGCTCGTCCCAATGAATCATCGAGCGCGTAGACAGCATTGTCCCGCTGTCGTCACCCGTCGAGGCGGCCCATTCGGCCATAGGCTTTACCCATGGTCAAGCTGCTCTCAATCGCAAACCCGGATGACGAAAATCTCACGATCCCGGTGATTGTCGACGCTGGTCCCGGAGCGGTCGATGTCGCGAATATTCTATTGTTTCGCGAAGAGAGCGAGGGGGATGTAAGGGCGCTCGCAGCCGCCGTGACCTTTGATGCAGCAGAGGCGATCTTCCGCCACAACGTCGCGTACGAATTCGACATCCGCGTCTATGTCATCACAGAAGGATTCGTGGCGACGATGCTGGACGAACTGGATGATGCCCAACCGGCACACTTCGACACTCCTTGGGATTTGGCGACTAGCTCGTCCGGCTCAGGCGCGATTCAGGCCGTGCTCGTGAAGACCTCGCTCCAGCAGCGCAATTAACAATTGCATTCAAACTGAGCGTTCCGCGCTCGGCGTCCACTTCAATGGCGCGCTCGCCCTGAAGGTCGCGCGGAGCACGCGCATCGGCACGCGATACGGACTACCGGTCGCGGACAGGTCGTTGAGCGGCGGCCACAGGTTGCGGAGAATCGGTTTCTCTACGTCACCGGATTCATCGTGGCCAACCCAGGTCATCCTGAGATTGGCCAGCATCCAGTTGGTGAGATGTGCTTCCTGCTCGAGCTCTAGGCCAAACTTGCCGGCCCGAGGATGGCGTACAGCACCTCTGGTCAGGTCGAGCGACTCGCTCAAGAGTGGGGCCAATGAACGACGCAGAGCCGAGCGCCGGGTATTTGCGAGATGCATATCTTCTACGCGAGCTGAGAGGTTTTGCTTTGCAGCAATACCGATGTAAAGCGGTATCGCGGTGTCGACCTCGGGGAAGTCGTCGGGCCAAGACTGCGAGAGAGCGCCCTCCACATCCCACCAGGCATAGATGCCGGGGTGCGCGACGCTGCGGAGGGATAGGGGCGAGACGGGTGTCGCGCCTAGGAGGTTATCCCTCGTTTGCATCCAATCCATATCCGGAGTCTACGGACGCGCCCGCTGCCCCGTGTTTGCCCGGCGGGCATGCACCTTAGCAACAAGTGGAAGACGAACGCGTACCTCCATTGCCCTTATCGACTGACATCGACGTGGACGACACTAGCCGCTTGTCACTCGCGTTGTTTGATTGACGCCTGACCCGTCGGGGTAGAGTCGCGAGGTGTTCGTCCGACCAAGGAGGCCCCAGTCGGACAGTTTTCCGCAAATACGTGGTGCCCATCACTTTGCGTTGGCCGATCGCATCTGCTCGTCGACCAGCCGATCCGCCCGCTCGCGCGCGCGCCACGGCCAGAATCCGGCTTCGATCTTCGCTCGCTCCCAATCGCGCTTGGGCAGAATTTGGAACTGAATCACGATCGCGTCTGCCGAGTCGCGCGTCGGCTCTGCAATAAACTCGTCGATGAGTCGGATGCGGTCTCCGTCTTGGTGCGGATTTAGCCGCAGCGCGATCGAATCACGAATCTTCACTTGTGAATCGCGATCTGCATCGTTCAGAAGGTCAGGCAGCAAGGTTCTGAGTGTGTCGCGCCATTTCTGTCTCTCTTCGATGATCGACTTGTGCTGGATGTTCCGAGACAAGCCCCAGATGCTGACGACCGTGCTCGTGAGCGCGGCAAAGACAGTTGCGACCGCTGCTGCACTCCAAAATTCTGTCACTCTGGCCCCCTTCTGTTACTAGCGAGATCGCGCAAGCTGTGGGCTGCCAGCAGATGCATGGCCTCCGGTTGCCATCACGGGAGGCGTCGCTTACGCGGGCCGGCGACCAACGCTTCAATCGCCCAAAGCAGGGCCGCCCCGGCCACTCCAACCAACGCTCCGGCTGTAAACAGCTTCGCTTGTGCGAAATTATCCCGATCGCCCAACTCTCCCGCAATGCGGTATTCGCTGGGCGCGTTCGTCATCCCAATGTCAGCGGACGACCATGCGAGGCTCCCTGCCTCCGGTATCTGGGGCGAAGCGGCACTCACTAAGAGATCGACGGGCACGTCTACCATCCTCACATCTAGGGAAGTACCACTTGGTAGCGGATGCACGACTGACCCATTGACCGTCTCGTCGATCGCCGTCGTGGTTACGCCGGGCAGGACATACAGGACCCTCTTTCCGCTCGCGGTGGAAAGACGAAGGTCCGATGATCCATAGAGGATGACTTGCCAAGTAGAGCTCGTGATGGTGACGAACTCACACTCGCTACGGGCTCCGAGTCGACTGTCCGATTCCAGCGAGTCGCTTTCGACTGCCGCAAGGTCTGGCTGGTCAGCTGCATTCGCCTCGGTTAATATAAGCCCGCGGCGGATCTCCCCGCAGAAGAAAAATCCGAATGACGTTGGTGTCGTCGAGGCTGCGTCCGTGTCGGGAAACAAGCTGACGACTACTTTGAAGAACGCGCGCGAGTCGACAACTCCAGTGAAGGAGGCGTCGATTCGAACTGTTCCATCCCTGCTGCCTTCGGGGAGCACTACCGCAATCCGCCCTGGATCCGATGCTTTCGGAGACGCAGGCAGCGACGACACCAGCAGCCAGACACTGACCAAGCCGAAGATGAAGGACACTAAGAAGCCAGTCCAAATAACGCGACGACGACGCGACGCAATTTCTCCAACCCTAAGGTTTTCCGTCTCCAGTAGACGGTCAACGGTTAGGCGTACATGTGCCAGATTGGTTTCTATGGCCTGCGTGGATCTCTTCCACGCGAGAAACGATCGGAGCATCCGACCTGCCCTTTCTATCTTGGGGGGCTCATCTTTCTTCGGGCGTCGTTGGAGCGTACCCGTCTGGAGCCCGCATGGCCCGCTGCCGGGTTTTGCGCAATGCATTTGCAGATCAGTGGAGAATTTCCGGGGAGAGCAGGACTAGACCCCATGAATATTCACGGGAGCCATACAACCCGCGAGCAGCGGAGAGTCTATAAGGTGCTGATCACGTGCTTGTCCTTAACGGTGATGCGAAGCAAAGTTGAATCTCCATTGTTGTTTGCTCAGGTCACTCAATAACTCGCAAGAACGAAATGCTTATCGGGTACCTATTATCTGTAGGGTGGACGGGGCTCCATCCCGTGACAGACGGATTGTGAATCCGCTACTTGTCCGCCCCGAACCCCCTGCGCTTTCATCGCGGGCTACTTAACCAGTTCGAGTGGCGGTCTTAATTAGCCAGCGACGTCGCCGCTTCGCTTGACGTGGTCTCGACAAGCTCGACCACCGGCGCCCCCAACCGCACCCGCCGGTCCGACGCCACGGTGTCCGCCGCATGGTGCGTCACCATCACCACGATGCGATCGGCCAGCGAGGCGCGCAGGTCGTCCATGAGCGAAGCCGCGGCCTCGGCATCCAGGTGGGCGGTCGGCTCGTCGAGGAGCACGACGTCGGCACGGGTGAGGAGCGTACGCGCAACGGCTACGCGCTGGCGCTGTCCGCCGGAGAGGGTCGCCCCCTCTGAGCCGAGTCGGGTCTCGAGTCCCAGAGGGAGCGAGTCGAGCAGCGGGCCGAGGCCGATCGCGCGCAGAACTGCATCCATCTGGAAGTCTGTGGGCCGATCCTCGCGGGACCGCGCGAGCAGCAGGTTCGCCCGCAAGCTGGAGTCGAACAGATGGCCCTCCTGCGGGCACCACGCGATGCGCGACCGCATCGAAGCGAGGTCGAGTGCCTGGGTGGGCAGCCCGTTCACCAGCACCGTGCCCGACACCGGCGCGAGGTAGCCGAGGAGGGTCGCGAGAAGGGTCGACTTTCCACTGCCCGACGGACCCTCGACCACCAGCCACTCACCCCGAGAGACGGACGTCGACAGATCGGCGAACGCGGGCAAGGCACCGGGCCATCCAGCTGACAGGGCCGAAAGCGACAGCGTGTCGATCTCAGACACCGGGATCGAGCCGGATGACACGGGCTCCGGCAGCTCGGTGATCGCACCCACGCGACGCAGGGCGGCGGCGAGGGCGGGTGCCTGTTGCGTGGCGTCCACGAGGGCGAGCATCGGCTCGAGCATCGCGACCGGGAGCAGCACGAGCACCGCGACGATGCCCGGCTCGATCGGTGCGCCAGAGGTGACGACGAGCATCCACCCGGTCGCGACGCAGCACGCGAGCAGCGTGAGGGCGCCGCCCAGCCCGAGCGCGTTGGAGGTGCGGCGGGCGAAGGTTCCCGCCAAGGCGTCGAGCGTGGCCAGGTCGTCGTGGGCAGCGCGGGAGACACCGTTGGCACGCAGCTCACCGGCGGCAGCGATCACGGCAGCGAAGCGGCGGAGCACCGTCGAGCGCACGAGTGCCTGTCCGCGGGCGGCGGCACGGTCGGCGGCGAGGGCGACGGCGGGGGAGACGACGAGGCACACGAGCAGGCACCAGCCGATGACCGCGAGGGCTGGCGGGTAGAACACGGCCACGGTGATCGCGACAGCCGCCGCCGACAGCACTCCCACGACGATAGGCAGGAGCACGCGGGGTACGAGGTCGCGCACGCGATCCGCAGAGGCGACCAGGAAGTCGAGCGCGACCCCACCTCGAGCCAGCCCCCGGGATGCGACACCGCGCGCCGCGAGGCCGTGCCACAGTCGCATCCGCAACTCGGTCAGTGAGCCGAGCACCGCGTCGTGCGTGAGCAGGCGCTCGCAGTAGCGCAGGGCCGAGCGGCCCAGGCCGAAGAAGCGCACGCCGACGATCGCGACCAGCAGGTACATGATCGGTGGATGCTCGCTCGCGCGAACGATCAGCCAGCCCGACGTTGCCGTGAGCGCCATGGCGAAAAGGGCGGCGGCCGTGCCGAGGAGTACGGCGCCAGCGAACCGCCACGCGGTGGGGCGGAGGTAGGTGAGGAGGGCGGGGAGCCAGTGTTGCGTGGGTGAGATTTCGAGAGGCTCAATCGACGGTCTGGTTTCGACCGGCTCAGCTGTCGAAGCAGGCTCGACCACCGATGCGGCGCGCAACTGCGTCTCACCGAGCAGCACCACGTGGTCGGCCAGCGCTGCGACTCCCGATTCGTGGGAGGCGATCACCATCGTGACCGTGCCGCGCAGCCCACGGAGCGCATTCTCGACCAGCAACGCCGAGTGCGCGTCGAGGTGCGCGGTTGGCTCGTCGAGGAGCAGGAGTTCGGCTCCCTCCTGAACGCGCAGCAGACCGCGGGCCACCGCCACCCGTCGCAGCTCGCCCGGGCTGAGCTGCCCCGGGTCGACATCGGCCACGTGGGTGAGGCCGAGCTGCGAGAGAACGGCAGCGACATCCACGCCGTAGAGCGCGAGCTCGGCAGAGACCGTCGCACCCACGGTGTGTGGATGCTGCGGCACCCAGGCGACACGCGCCGGATCGATACCGGTGACCACGCCGCTGACCGACGCGCTCACGTCGCCCGCGAGTACCCGCAGCACCGTCGTCTTGCCCGACCCCGACGGGCCTTCGAGGGCGGTCGTGCTGAAGGGCCGGACCTCGAAGCTCACGTCGGCGACTGCATCAGAAGAGCGGTCGGGGTAGCGCACGGTCAGGCCGTCGACGCGGAGCGAAGCACCGGGCTCGACAAGCGACGCGCCACGTGGAGCGTCAATAAGAGCCCGAGCGCGACGCTGGGCAGCGAGGCCGTCCTGCGCGGAGTGAAACGCGGCACCCAGGTCGCGGAACGGCGCGAAACACTCCGGCGCGAGCACGAGCGCGACGAGCCCGAGAACGAGTGGCATCTCACCGTGCACGAGCCGCACGCCGACGAAGACGGCGACGATCGCGACCGAGATCGTCGAGATGAGCTCGAGCACGAGCGACGAGAGAAACGCGCTGCGCAGGGTCGCCATGGTAGTCACGCGGTGATCCTCAGAGACGCGCCGAAGGGCAGCAGCCTGGTCGTTCACCCGGCCAAGACCGACGAGCACCGGCAGGCCGCGCGCGAGTTCCACGAGGTGATCGCTCAAGCGAGACAGCGAGCTGGATGCCGCGTCCGCCCGCTCCTTCGTGTGCATCCCGACGAGCGCCATGAACACCGGCACCAAGGGAACGGTCAGCACAACGATAAGTGCGCTCACCCAGTCCGCCCCGAGGATCCGCAGGCCCACGAGCAGCGGCACGACCGCGGTCGCCACGACCGAGGGCAGAACTACGCGGTAGTAGTTGTCGAGCTCGTCGAGGCCGACGCTGCCCACCGACGTGATGGAGCCGACGCTGCCCGGCGTTCCCTCCAGCACGCGGTCGACCAGCGAGAGACGCAGGGCGCTCTTGGCCCGGATGGCCGCGCGCGTCGCAAAGACCTGCGTTGCCCAGGATGCCCCCGCCCGCAGCACTCCGGCGGCGCATGCCAGCACCACGGAGTCGAAGAGGTCGCCGCCGTCGATGACGGCGACGATGCCCGTCGCCACGCCCTCGGCGAGCAGTACGAGGCCGAGCGCCTTGAGCGCGGAGAGGACTCCGAGCACGAAGAGCGTGCGGGGCGAGGCATCCAGCTTCACTTGGTCAGCGTCTCCCTCTGCAGCACGGCCGCGCGAACGACGTGCGGGTCAGGGATGTGGTGCTCGCTGATGCGCTTGCGGAACACCCAGTAGGTCCAGCCCTGGTAGAGGAAGACGAGGGGGAGGCCGAACGCCGTGACGATCGTCATGACGCCGAGTGTGTAGTCGCCGCTCGAGGCGTTCGAGATCGTGAGGTCCCAGTCATTCATGAGAGTGGATGGCAGTACCACCGGGTATACCGACGCGAAGATCGATGCCGCGCCGAACACGAGGAAGAGCGCCATGCCGATGAATGCCCGCCCCTCACGACCGCGACGCGCGCTGAGCCAGGCCCAGATCACCGCGATCACGGCGACGAGGATGAGAGCCAGGGTGTAGAGCTTGCCGTTCTGGAACTGCACGATGAGCACCCACGCGACGATCGGCAGGAGCGCGACGGGTGCCCAGCGCACCACGAACGTGCGGGCGAGCTCGCGCACCGAACCGTCGGTCTTGAGGCCGAGGAACACTGCGGCGTGCACGAGGCAGAAGCCGACGACCGCGAGGCCGCCGAGGATCGCGTAGCCGTTGAGCCACGCGAAGGGGCCACCGACGCGGTCACCGTTCTCGTTGATCGGGAGCCCGGTCGTCGTCAGCGCCAGCATTGCGCCGACGCCGAACGCCGAGACGAAGGAGCCGAGGCCGAGAGCGAGATCCCAGCGACGGCGCCACTGCTTGGTGTGCCCCTTGCCGCGGTACTCGATCGCCACGGCGCGGAAGATCAGGCCGAGCAGAACGAGCGTGAGCGGAATGTAGAGCGTCGAGAACAGCGAGGCGTACCAGTAGGGGAACGCCGCGAAGGTCGCAGCACCCGCCGTGATGAGCCACACCTCGTTGCCGTCCCAGACCGGGCCGATCGAGTTGAGCATCACGCGGCGCTGCACGTCGTTCTTCGACGACACGAGCATGTGCATGCCGACGCCGAGGTCGAAACCCTCGAGAAGAAGGTAGCCGATCCAGAGAGCGGCGATAGCGATGAACCAGACTGTGGGGAGAATTTCCATGGGTCGGCGCTCCTAGTACGCGAACGACAGGACGTCGTTGGGCTTGTCGGGGTTGTCAGGCTTGTCGTGATCGGGGTCGAGTTCGGGCATTGCCGAGGCCACCCCGCCGCGCACGTATTTCACGAGCAGGCGGAGCTCGACGACCATGAGCGCGCCGTAGACGAGCCCCAGCGAGATGAGCGAGAACAGCAGCTCACCCGCCGTGACCCCGGGGGAGACCGCCGACGCCGTGAACATGAAGACGCCGTCCACCCCACTCGGGTTCGGGTTGGGCGCCACCACGAACGGCTGGCGGCCCATCTCGGTAAAGATCCAGCCGGCCGAGTTCGCGGCGAACGGGGCGAGGATGCCGAGAATCGCGAGCCGCTGGATCCACTTCGAGCGCGGCACTGTTCCCTTGCGGGTGAGCCACAGGGCGACGACGGCGGCGAACGCCGCCATCGCGCCGAAGGTGATCATGAGGCGGAAGCCCCAGTAGGTCACGGCCATGATCGGCACGTAGTTGATCGTGTTGCCGGCGCTGTCGACCGTGCCGTACTTGGCCTGGTACTCGGGAACGAGCGTGTTCACACCCTTGATCTCGGTGTTGAAGTCACCGTGGGCGAGGAACGACAGGATGCCGGGAACCTCGATCACGTTGATGACCTGCGAGCAGTCCTTCGTTCCGAGGTCGCCGATCGCGAAGAGCGAGAAGGCGGTGCCATCGTGGCAGGCAGCCTCAGCTGCGGCCATCTTCATCGGCTGCTGCTCGAACATGAGCTTGGCCTGCAGGTCACCGGTGAGGGCGACTCCGCCGAACGCGAGCACGGCGACCACCGCGCCGATACGCAAGGAGCGGAGCCAGACGGCGTGGTCCTCGCGGTCGCGGCCCGGGACATCCATCCGCTCGCCGACAACGACGCGACCCGAGGCGTCGACCGTGTCGATGCCGTCCTTGCGGCGCTGCCAGAGGTGGTACCAGGCGATGCCGAGAACGAAGGCGCCGCCGACGCCGAGGGCGCCGAAGATCGTGTGGCTGTACGCCGTGATCGCGGTGTTGTTGGTGAGCACCGCCCAGATGTCGGTCATGACCGGGCGACCGTCGACGAGTTCGACACCGACTGGATGCTGCATCCACGAGTTGGCAACGATGATGAAGTAGGCGCTCACGATCGAGCCCCCGACGGCGAGCACGAGGGACGCCAGGTGAAGCTTCTTGGGCAGCTTGCCCCAGCCGAAGATCCACACCCCGAGAAAAACGGACTCGAAGAAGAAGGCGAGGAGGCCCTCCATCGCGAGGGGTGCGCCGAAGACGTCACCGACGAAGCGCGAGTACTCGCTCCACGCCATGCCGAACTGGAACTCCTGCACGAGGCCGGTCGCGACACCCATGATGAAGTTGATGAGGTACAACTTTCCCCAGAACTTGGTCATGCGCAGCCAGCGGTCCTGACCGGTCTTGACCCACATGGCCTGGAAGCCGATGACGATCGGGCCGAGACCGAGCGTGAGCGGGACCATCCAGAAGTGGTAGACGGTGGTGATGCCGAACTGCCAGCGTGCGATGAGCAGCGGATCGAGTTCCATCGGGTCGTGCCTCTCTCGAAAACGAACTGTGTGCCTGTTGAGACTCGCGGGTCTCACTCTCGGCGACTAGGGACCAAGGTCCCCCACATATTTCTACGTCTTGTAGAACTATTTCTACACCACTGTAGAACAAGTTTCTACATCGTGTAGAATTCTGGACATGGCAACACTGGGTGAGCTCGAGCGAGCGATCATGGAGCTCCTCTGGGCGGAGGATGTCACGCTCTCCGCGTACGACCTCCAGGACGCCCTCCCCGACCGCAAGCTGGCGTCAACGACTGTGCTGACCGTGCTTTCGCGCCTCGAGAAGAAGGGTTTCGTGGCTCGGGATCGCGCTTCGCGCCCGCACCGCTACCGCGCCGCTGCCACGCGTGAGACCCACATGGCTGATCTCATGCACGAGGTTCTGGGCGCGGCATCCGACCGCACCGCAGTTCTCGAACGTTTCGTCGGGCAGGTGACGCCCGAGGAGGCGGCAACCCTGCGCAAACTGCTCGGCACCTGATGCTCTCCGCGTCGCTCGCACTCGCGGTGCTCGCGATTGCTTTGGCGTGGCCGGTTCCGCTCTCGTTGGGTCGCGCGTCGTGGCCGGCTCGGTCGCCCGCGACGGCGCTCATCCTGTGGCAGGCGATTGCTCTCGCTGGTGGACTCTCGATGCTCGGCGCTCTGGTGACTTTCGGCCTCGCGCCGTTCGGCTCTGATCTGCTCAGCGGCTTAGTTGCCTTTCTGTCCGGTTCTGTTGTGGCTGGAACGTGGCACCTGCTCGCCCTCGGGGCAGCCCTGCTGTTCGGGGTGCACCTCGTGCTCAACCTCGTCGTCACGGTGATCCGCGCGGAGGGGCAGCGGCGCAGCCACGCGCAGCTCGTGCAGTTGCTGAGTTCCCCCATGGCGGATGACCCGACTGCACGTCTTCTCGACACCCCGGCCCCCGTGGCGTACTGCATCCCGGGCGCGCTGGGTTCGGTCACGGTGTTCTCGGCCGGACTCGTCGAGCTCCTCGAGCCCGCAGAGCTCCGTGCGGTCATCGAGCACGAGAAGGCCCACGTCGCGCAACGCCACGATGTGGTGCTCGTGGTGTTCCGTGCCTGGCACTCGTCGCTGCCGTGGTTTCCGATCGCCTACCGCGCGCAGCGTGAGGTTGGCCTGCTCATCGAGATGCTCGCGGATGACCGCGCTCGCCGCAGCGTCGACGACGGCGTGCTCGCCCGTGCGATCGCCCTGGTCGGGTCTGGCGGCTCCTCGTCGCCAAGCACGGTGGATGTCTCGCTCGCCATCCCCGTCGAAAGTTCTTCCCCCCAGGACGTGCGCTCGAGGGTGCTCCGCATCGCGCGGGCAGCTCCGCTCCCGACGGCCGTCGAGGCGCTCATCGTCGGAGCGTCCGGAGCCCTCATCGCCGTCCCCACGGTGCTGCTGCTCGCGCCGGCGGTCGTAGCGCTGGTCGCGTAGGCCCGAGCCCGAGCCCGAGCCCGAGCCCGAGCCCGAGCCCGAGCCCGAGCCCGGCCGGAAGGGTGCGGGCTGAAACCGTCTCGCTGGCGGAAATGGCGCCTCGGGCACCGCGGTACGTGCGGATGCGCGGTACGTGCTGTGCGGTGCGGTGCGTTGCGCGCTGGGCGCTGCGTGGTCTGCGTCAGGCGTGCTGACGCATCGATGCTCGCGGAAAGCGACACCTTCCTAGCGCACCCTCGCATTAATCAGGACGAAAGTTGCGGGCGGCAACAAGCGTCCTGATTAACGTGAGGGTGTGAGGCGGGAAGGGCGGGCTGCGAAGTGGGCAGCGCGAACAGACGGTTGTGAGGCTGGGTTAGCCAAGCAGGAGACAGCCAGCCAGCCCGCCAGCCAGACAGACAGCCAGCGCGCCAGCCGGCCAGCCAGCCCTCAAGCCAGCCAGCCATCCGAAGGGTTCGGTCGCTCGCCGGGCGGGTAGTCAGCTGGGTGGCGCCAGGAGGGCCGGGCTAGCGCCTCCGCGGCACGAGGCGCTCGAGTTGCGTCACGTGCCGCGGCTCGAGTTCCTCGATCGACGCCACCTCGAGCAGCTTCATGGTGCGCACGATCTGGTCGGAGAGGATCTCGATTGTGCGGTCCACGCCCTGGCGGCCGCCGGCCATGAGTCCGTACAGGTAGGCCCGACCGATGAGGGTGAACTTCGCACCCAGAGCGAGGGAGGCCACGACATCCGCACCGTTCATGATGCCGGTGTCGACGATCACGTCGGTGTCCTTGCCGACCTCACGCACGACCTCCGGCAGAAGGTGGAACGGGATCGGCGCGCGGTCGAGCTGGCGTCCGCCGTGGTTCGAGAGCACGATCCCGTCAACGCCGAGGTCCGCGAGCTTGCGCGAGTCCGAAACGTTCTGCACGCCCTTGATGACCAGCTTGCCGGGCCACATGTCGCGAATGATGGCGAGATCATCGAAGTTGATTGACGGGTCCATCGCGGAGTCGAGCAACTCGCCGACCGTGCCGCCGGTGGTCGAAAGCGACGCGAACTCCAGCGGGGGAGTGGTCAGAAAGTCCCACCACCACCACGGGCGCGGGATCGCGTTGATGATCGTGCCGGCGGTGAGCTGCGGCGGGATCGAGAAACCGTTGCGCTTATCGCGCAGTCGGGCGCCCGCAACGGGGGTGTCGACGGTGAACATGAGCGTGTCGAATCCAGCCGCCGCAGCGCGCTCGACCAGCCCGTAGCTGATCTCACGCTGCCGCATCACGTAGAGCTGAAACCAGTTGCGACCATCCGGGTTGGCGGCCTTCACGTTCTCAATCGACGTGGTGCCGAGGGTCGAGAGCGTGAACGGGATGCCGGCAGCCCCGGCCGCGCCCGCCCCGGCGATCTCACCCTCCGTCTGCATGAGGCGCGTGAAACCTGTGGGGGCGATGCCGAACGGCATGGCCGAGGTTCCGCCGAGGATCGTGGTCGTCGTGTCGACTGTTGAGACATCTCGCAGGATCGAAGGGTGAAACTCCACGTCCTCGAACGCCTGGCGCGCGCGGGCCAGCGAGAGCTCACCCTCAGCGGCGCCCTCGGTGTAGTCGAACGCGGCCTTCGGTGTGCGGCGCTGGGCGATGTCGCGCAAGTCGTAGATGGTCAGCGCACCCTGCAGGCGGCGCTTTTTGCTGTTTAGCTCGGGCGCCTTGAAACGCATGAGCTTCGCGAGCTCGACCGGGTTGGGAAACTGTCGCTTGACCATGGGTGTGACTCTCTAGTTGTTCGACCGCGTACGCGGCAGGTAAGTAGTTTGCGGCACCGACCGTGCCACGAGCGCCCGGAGTGTCTCGAGGTCTCCCGAGACGATTCCGTGGGCGCGTGCCTGGATGAGCACGTTGCCGATCGCGGTGGCCTCCACCGGCCCTGCGACGACGGGTAGCCCGGTGCGGTCCGCTGTGAGCTGGCAGAGCAGTTCGTTCTGCGATCCGCCGCCCACGAGGTGGACTGTTGAAACCGTCTTACCGCTCAAGCGTGACGCCGTGTCAATGGTGCGGGCGTAGGCCTCGGCGAGGCTCTCCAGGATCGACCGCACGAGGGCAGGGCGACCGGGTGGCAGCGCAACGCTGTGTTCCGCACACCACTCCGCAATGCGGCTCGGCATGTCGCCGGGCGGGAGAAAACGCTCATCGTCAGGGTCGAAGATGGCAACGGGGCCGTCGTAGGCCGCCGCCTGGGAGAGCAGCGCCGCGAGGTCGTCACCCCAGGTGCGCACGGACTCGCTGAGAATCCACAGCCCCATGACGTTGCGGAGGTAGCGGGTGCGGCCATCCACACCGCCCTCATTGGTGAAGTTCGCCGACCGACTCTCTTCGCTGAGAATCGGTGCCTCGATTTCGACACCGACGAGTGACCAGGTGCCGCACGAGATGTAGGCGAAGTCGGTGTCGGTCGCGGGCACCGCGACGACGGCCGAGGCCGTGTCGTGGGAACCGACCGTCGTGACCTGCAGGTTCGGGAGACCGACGCTCGCGCCGACCGAGGGACGCAGGGAGCCGAGCGTCGTGCCCGCGCTGATGAGCGACGGGAAGATGGTGCGCGGCAGGCCCACCGCGGCAATGAGCGCAGCATCCCACTCGCCGGCCTTTGCGTTATACAGCCCCGTCGTCGAGGCATTGGTGCGCTCGGCGACCGCGCTGCCGGTGAGCCAAAACCCGAGCAGGTCGGGCACGAGCAGAAAGGAGTCGGCAGCCGCGAGGCGCCCGGTTTCGACGTCTTCGGCCAGCTGGAACACCGTGTTGAACGGCAGGTGCTGCAGTCCCGTCGACGCATACAGGGTGGATGCAGCAACCCGCTCGTGCACCGCAGCGACACCCCGTGCCGTGCGCGCGTCGCGGTAATGGAAGGGCTCGCCCAGCATCTGACCGCTGGAGAGCAGTGCGTAGTCGACCGCCCACGAGTCGATACCGACGCTCACGAGGCCCGGCTCCTGTTTGCCCGCGACCGCGAGACCGGCGAGGGCGTGCTCGTAGAGCCCCGTGATGTTCCAGTGGAGCTCGCCGTTGCTCTCGACCGGCCCGTTCGGAAATCGCGACACCGGAACGAGTCGCAAATCGTTGTGTCCCACGTAGCCGAGCATCACCCGGCCGCTCGTGGCGCCCAGGTCGACGGCGGCGACGGCCTTGGTCATCGCAGGAATGCCGCAGCGACTCCCGCGTCAACGGGAATGTGCAGTCCGGTGGTGTGCGAGAGGTCGGGGCCGGTGAGAACCGAGACGGCGTTGGCGACGTTCTCGGGCAGCACTTCGCGCTTGAGGATGGTGCGCTGCGCGTAGAACTTGCCGAGGTCGTCTTCTTCGATGCCGTAGGTCTTGGCGCGGTTGGCGCCCCAGCCCGCGGCGAAGATGCCGGAGCCGCGCACGACACCGTCGGGGTTGATGCCGTTGACCTTGACGCCGTGCTCGCCGAGCTCGACCGCGAGGAGTCGCACCTGGTGCGCCTGGTCGGCCTTCGTCGCGGAGTACGCGATGTTGTTGGGGCCCGCGAACACCGAGTTCTTCGAGGAGATGTAGATGACGTCGCCGCCCATGCCCTGCTCGATGAGGGTCGGGGCTGTCGCCTTGGAGACGAGGAACGATCCCTTGGCCATGATGTCGTGCTGAAAGTCCCAGTCCTGTTCGGTGGTCTCGAGCAGCGGCTTCGAGAGTGAGACTCCCGCGTTGTTGACGACGATGTCGAGTCCGCCGAAGGCGAGGAGGGCATCCTGCACCATTGTCGTGATCGCTGCGGAATCGGTCACGTTGACCTGGAGTCCGATCGCGACATCCGTGTTGCCGATCTCGGCGGCCGCGGCCTGCGCCTTGGCGAGGTCGAGGTCGGCGATGATGACGCACGCGCCGTCAGCCGCGAGGCGCGTGGCGATGGCCTTGCCGATTCCTGACGCTGCACCGGTGACGAGTGCGATGCGGGTCGCGTGCGACTTCGGCTTAGGCAGGCGCTGGAGCTTGGCCTCTTCGAGCGCCCAGTACTCGATGCGGAACTTCTCCGCGTCACTGATCGGCGCATAGGTCGAGATGGCTTCAGCACCGCGCATGACATTGATGGCGTTGATGTAGAACTCGCCCGCGACGCGCGCCGTCTGTTTGTTCGCGCCGAAGCTGAACATGCCGACGCCGGGCACGAGCACGATTAGCGGGTCCGCGCCGCGGATCGCTGGCGAGTCGGCAACGGCGTGCTTCTCGTAGTACTTGGTGTAGTCCTTGCGGTAGGCCTCGTGCAGTTCTTTCAAGCGAGCGATGGATGCCTCGACACTCGCTCCCGCCGGCAGGTCGAGCAGCAGCGGCTTGACCTTGGTGCGCAGAAAGTGGTCGGGGCAGCTCGTGCCGAGCTCGGCGAGGCGCGGGGAGTTGGCCGACGCCAGAAAGTCGAGCACGACCGCAGCGTCGGTGAAGTGACCGACCACGGGGCGGTCGTGTGATGCGATCCCGCGGATCGTCGGTGCGAGTGCAGCTGCCTTCGCCCGGCGCTCTTCTGCGGGGAGTGGTGCGTTCTTCGCGACGGCGCGACCGAAGGGGTTCTTTTTGCCCTTCTCGGCGATGTACGCCTCAGCGGTGTCGATGATCCAGCGCGAGTTCGCCTCGGCCTCGTCGGAGGTGTCGCCCCACGCGGTGATGCCGTGACCGCCGAGGATCACTCCGACAGCCTGCGGGTTCGCCGCCTTGATCGCGGCGATGTCGAGCCCGAGCTGAAAACCGGGGCGGCGCCAGTCAACCCAGGCCACCTTCGATCCGAACGCCTTCTTCGTGAGCTTCTCGCCGTCCTTCGACGTCGCGAAGGCGATGCCGGAGTCGGGGTGGAGGTGATCGATGTGTGCGGCATCCACGAGCCCGTGCATTGCAGTGTCGATGGATGGCGCAGCACCGCCCTTGCCGTGCAGGGTGAAGTCGAACGCCGCGACCATCTCGTCTTCGCGCTCGACACCCGGGTAGGTCTTCGCGAGGCCGCGCAGGCGGTCGACGCGCAGAACCGCGAGGCCCTGCTCGGTGAGGGTGCCGAGGTCTCCGCCGGAACCCTTCACCCACATGAGCTCGACCTCTTCGCCCGTCGCGGGGTCGATGTCGGTGCCTTTGGCGCTCGTGTTGCCGCCGGCGTAGTTGGTGATGCGCGGGTCGGACCCGAGACGGTTGGAGCGCGCGATGAGCTCTGCAGCTGTGGGGTTGGTCATGATCTTGCCTTCGGTCGTGGCGGGAGAAGTAGCGGGTGGTGGCGGGAGACACGGCGTGGTGGCGGGAGTTGTTTCTCCCGCCACCACGCCGTTTCTCCCGCCATGAGGGTCACGCCCCCCAGGAGAGCTGCTGGCCGCCGACGCGCTCTGCGGCGATGCGGGCGAGGTGACCGGATGCCGCGTACGCAGCCATCGGGTCTCCCGCGAAGCCGCGCGACTCGCGCCACTCGGCGAGGGCGGGGCGCACGTCGGTGTAGAAGGCGTCCATGAGCACGCCGTTGGCGCCGAGCACGTCGCCCGCGTCCTGGGCGGCACGAAGGGCATCCCCGTCGACGAGGAGGGCGCGAGCCGTCATCTCCTGCACGTTGAGCACGGAGCGGATCTGGCCGGGAATCTTGTCCTCGACGTTGTGGCACTGGTCGAGCATGAACGCGACGCCGGAGTCCGGGCCGAGGCCGCCACCGCGGATGACCTCGTACAGGATGCGGAACAGCTGGAACGGGTCAGCCGCACCGACGATGAGGTCGTCGTCGGCGTAGAAGCGCGAGTTGAAGTCGAACGAGCCGAGCTTGCCGAGGCGCAGGAGCTGCATGACGATGAACTCGATGTTCGTTCCGGGGGCGTGGTGGCCGGTGTCGAGGCAGACGAGGGCCTTGTCGCCGAGCGCGCTCACCTGGGCGTAGCTCGTGCCCCAGTCCGGGACATCCGTGTGATAGAAAGCCGGCTCGAAGAACTTGTACTCGAGCACGAGTCGCTGCTCATCGCCAATGCGGTCGTAGATCTTCTGCAGGGAGTCGGCGAGGCGGTCCTGTCGACCGCGCAGGTCGCCCTGGCCCGGGTAGTTGGTGCCATCGGCGAGCCAGATCTTGAGGTCTCGGCTGCCGGTTGCATCCATGATGTCGATGCAGTCGAAGTGGTGGTCGATCGCCTTCTGGCGGATCTTCGGGTCGGCGTGGGTGAGGGATCCGAACTTGTAGTCGTCGTCCTGGAAGGTGTTGGAGTTGACGGTGCCGAGGTCGACGCCGTGGTCCTGGGCGAAGGTGCGCAGCGCTGCGTAGTCGTCGACCTTGTCCCACGGGATGTGCAGAGCAACCGTCGGAGCGAGGCGTGTGTACTCGTGCACTGTCGCTGCGTCGGCGATCTTCTCCTCGGGGGTGCGCGGGGTACCGGGCGTCGAGAAGACCTTGAAGCGGGTGCCGGAGTTGCCGAAAGCCCATGAGGGGAGTTCGATCGCCTGCGCCTCAAGCTGAGGAGCGATCGAGGAGAAGGTGGTCATCAGTTGCTTCTTTCGTGTAGTGCAGAGAGCTGGTCGTCGAGGTTGAAGACCTCGGTTAGGTAGGAGAACGCTTGGTCAGCAGGCACATCGAGGCCAACGAAATGCTCAGCCATTGCGGCCTGCCAGCGAGCGTTAACGTCGGTGCCCGCCATTCCGGCGAGCGAAGACTCCAGATCGTCGGTTTCGAAATACCCGATGACGAGTCCGTCATCGCGGAGGAAGATCGAGTAGTTGCGCCACCCGGTATCCCGGAGTGCCTCGAGCATGTCCGCCCAGACTGCGGCGTGGGCCTCACGGTATGCCGAGATATGGTCGGGCTTGACCTGCAACTGAAAGCAGAATCGCTGTGTCATCCCCGCCTCCAATCGGCGAGGGCGGACATGTCGACATGCCGGTGCTCAATGCCGAGAAGGCTCGCTGCAGCGCGGATGTCTGCGGCCCGGTGGCCGACACACAGCGCCCAGTGATGGCCGACGCCGGTCTGCGACCACTCGTCTACCCACTCGCCGGGATCGCCGCCGAAATCGACACGGCTCGTCGTGATGCCGATTGCGAGAAGAGGGCCGGGAACGACTGTCCCCTCGCTCGTGATGAAGGTGTAGCTACCGTCGCGGTCCTGGCCGATACCGAAAGTCGTTACCGGGCCCTGCTTGACGTCGAACTCGACGGAAACCCCGTAGCCGCGCTTGCCGTGGTAAATGCCAAGGCCGCGCAGAAGAGGGTCGCGCTCCGAGACCGCGAGGTGCGCGGGGCCGTCGTGGCCCATCTCAACGACACCGTCAAAGAAGTTGAGGGCCTGAATTTCGGTAAATGATCCGCCGGCACCCATGGTGTGGGCAGCGAGCATTGCGAGGCTCGTGCGCAATTCGTATTCGCCCACGAAGGGGATGCCACGCGCAGTGAGCAGAGACGAACCGAGAATCATTCCGGCACCGAGGCGCTCATGTTGTTCGCCTTCGAGGCCGCGGTGATAGTAGGCGGCGGAGTCGAGTTCGAAGTCATCGACCAGCCGGTCGAGTCCCACGGAAACCCTCGCACCCCATTCGAAGTCCTCTTCCTTGACCGAGGGGTCGATGGTGAACAAGCTTCTCGCGAGAGCAACGCGCTCGCGGACCTGTGCGTCGGTGACTTCGGCGACGCGTACGCGCAGATCATCGAACTCGAGCACCTCGACGTGCGAGCCAAACGTCGTGGAGACCGTGGTCAGGTCGGTCGATACGTCGAGCATGCCGGGATAAAGATGCCCCATAAGGCCGTGACGCGCATTGCGGAGCGTTCCGCGTACACCCGCAGCGTGCACCCACTGGTTGATGCGAGTCCACGCGGACTCTTGCTTCAAGTGCCCCGATACCGAACGGAACGGGATGCCTGCGCGGCGGAAGACATTGGCGACCTCAGGAACCGGGCACTGACCGCAGTAGGCGAGCCACTTGCCTGTGTCGAAATTTGCGTGGTCCATGGCCTCGGTGGGCTGCAGGTCAATGACGAGCACGGGCGTCTTTGCACGCTGGGCTATGGGAAGCACCATGGACGAAGTGAGATAGGTGGTGAGGAAGATGACGATGAGATCGCAGTCTGCGACGCGGAGTTTCTCCGCGGCAACGGTAGCTTCCTGGGCGTCGGAGACGAATCCGACGTCGACGACTTCGGCGTCGAGGTCGTTGAACCGCGCCGTGACATAGCGGCTCGACTCCTGGAGCTGCGGAAGCAGGTCCGGAAACTGCGGCCAATAGGCGGCGAGACCGCCAGCCACGAGGCCAATGCGGGTCTGACGACGCTTCTTGGGAACGAGCGCGTCGGATGCTGCAGCGAGGTTGGTCATCGTTCTTTCTCCGGGAGAGGGGCGAGGAGGTGGTCCCGGGCCCGTGCTGCGCACGGGCCCGGGATGACGCTTACGACTTAGAAGTCGTAGTCGTCGATGTTTTCTGCGTTGAAGCGCGTCGGCGGGCCGACGATTGCAACGCCGTTGGCGCCGACGGTGATCTCTCCGAGGTCTCCGGCGTCGAACTTGTCGCCCTCAGCGCCGGTGATCGTGCCGTCGAGCAGCGCCTTGCCTGCGAATGCCGCAACGTAGCCGAGCTGGGCCGGGTCCCACAGAGCGAACTCGGTGACAGTGCCGTCCTTGACGAACTCACGCATCTCGTTGGGAAGACCGAGACCGGTCAGCGCGACCTTTCCCTTGTAGTCCGAGGTCGAGAGGTACTTCGCGGCTGCAGCGATACCGACCGTCGTGGGCGAGATGATGCCCTTGAGGTTCGGGTATGACGACAGAAGTCCCTGGGTCTCCTGGAACGACTTGTCCGCGTCGTCGTCGCCGTACACCTTGGCAACGAGCTTGATGTTCGCGTAGTCGGGGTTGGAGTCGAGCTCCTCTTCCATGAACTTGATCCACTCGTTCTGGTTCGTCGCGGTTGCCGTTGCCGACAGGATCGCGATCTCGCCCTCGCCGCCGATCTGCTCGGAGATGATCTCCAGCTGGATGAGCGCGACGTCCTTCGCGACGACCTGGCTGATGAAGATGTCGCGGTAGTCGGGGTTGGTGTCCGAGTCGAACGCGACGATCTTCGCCCCAGCCTCACGTGCTGCCTGAAGCGACGGTCCGACAGCATCGGGGTCGTTCGCGGCAATAACGATGACGTTGGTCTGCTCCTGCGTCGCCTGCTCGATGAAGGGGATCTGAGCGCTCGCGCTCGCCTCCAGCGGGCCGAGAACCTGGGAGGTGAAGCCGGCTTCCTTTGCGCCGTCTTCACCGCCGCCGAGAACGACGTCGGTGTACGGGTTGTTGAGCTGCTTGGGCAGGAACGCGATGGTCGAATCGCCTCCGCCTTCGCCGGGTGTTGCGGGTGAATCAGCGGCGCAGCCGGTAGCAACGAGCGCTACCGAGACGGCGAGTGCTGCAAATGCAGCGCCCCGACGGCCCTTGGCCGAGCGGAATGTAGAAAACAACTCCATTGTCTTTCCTTTCATGAGTAACGCCTCCTGGTGCTAGGCGCTGATGGGACCGGGGGTCGATGACCCCTGGACTTCCTTGTGGAGGCGAGCGAGTCGCATCCGTTCTCTCGCCCATGCCGTGACGCTGGGAGCGACCACGGAGATGACGAGAAGACTTCCCGTGACGATGATGAGCGCCGTCTCAGGTACCTTCGCAAGGCGAAGGGCGTAGGTGAGCACTCCGATGAGCAGTACTCCGCCGACGACGCCGGGGATCGTCCCCCGACCGCCGAAGATCGACACGCCGCCGAGAAGTACCGCGGCAATGACGCTGAGCTCCATGCCGGTGCCGTTGTCTGGACCGGCGCTCGCCAGGCGCAATGTAAGGAACACGCCGACGATGGACGACACCACTCCGGTGCCGATGAAGAGCCAGAACTTGGCGACACCCACGCGGATCCCGACGAACGCCGCGGCTTCCTTGCTGTGCCCGAGGGCGTAGAGGCCACGGCCGAACGGCGTGAAGTGCAGGATGATCGCGAAGATCGCGATGATCACCACGACGAAGATCATGACGACGGGGATGCCGGTAGCGCCGATCTTCGACAGCACGAACTGGTTGAGCTCCTTCGGAAAGTTGGCGACTTTCTGATCGCCGATGACGACAAGCGCAAGACCCCGGAACAGCGCGAGGGTACCGATCGTCACGGCGAGAGAGGGGAGACCGACGACGGTGATGAGGAACCCGTTGAAGGCGCCGCAGATCACGCCAACGAAGATCGACGCGACGATGACGAATCCGATATCCCAGCCGGAGTCCCGCCACAACACACCCATGACGGCACTCGTGAGCCCGGCGATGGATGCAACGGACAGGTCGATCTCCTCAGAGATGATCACGAGCGCCATCGGCATGGCGATGAGCAGGATCGGGATCACCTGAATGAGCAGGAAGCCCACCGTGAGCGGTCCAGCGAAGAACTTAACTGTGAAGGACGCAATGATGATGACGAGGATGAGCGTGTAGATGATGATCGCATCATGGCCCAGGAGCCGTTTCGGTAGGCCGCTGCGCTGTTTGACGACGGCGGTCGAGAGGATCTCAGACATCACGGGCCTCACTCACTCTGAGCTTCTTTGCGTTGCGGAGCGACACGATGCGGTCGATCAGGATGGCGGACAGTATGAGCACACCGACGATGGCTTGTTGCCAGAATTTGTCCACACGTGTCGCGGTGAGTGAACTGGTGATCGTCGACAGGAGTACTGCCCCGATGGCCGCGCCCACGACGGTTCCGGTTCCACCCGAGATCGCTACTCCGCCCACCACGACAGCGGCAACGACATCGAGCTCGAGTCCGGTACCGGTGAGCGCGCCCACCGAGTTGTAGCGCGACGTGTACAGCACGCCAGCGAGCCCGGTCAGGGCCCCGCTCGCAATGAATGCCGCAAGCACGCGGGGAGTCACTCGGATGCCGAAGAGTTTCGCGGCATCCGGCGCCGATCCGATCGCGTACAGGTCACGACCGGCGCGCATGTACTGCATGTACAGCGCGACCGCAGCGACAACAACGATCGCGACGAGAGTGATGATCGGAAAACCGAAGAAAGTATCGACTGAGAGGGCGCCGAACTCCTTGGGATTGTCACCCGAGAAGTACTGCTTGCTTCCGGCCCAACTTGTGAGCACTCCCCGGAAGATGTACATGGTTCCGAGCGTGATCACGAGAGCGGGGACTTTCGCGGCTGTGACCAGGAACCCGTTGATGGCGCCAAGGAGGGCGCCGAAGATCATTCCCGCCACGAAGACCAGAGGAATCGGAACACCGGGGAACGCATTGAACAGCGATCCGGTGCCGAACGCCACGAGGCCGAGGATCGACCCGATGGACAAGTCCACGTTGCGGGTGATGATCACGAGCGCCTGGCCGACGGCCAGGATGATCACGATCGTTGCGTTGAGCATGAGGTCTTTAACACTCTGCGGCGAGAGGAACCTCGGGTTGACGATGCTCGTCACAATGATGAGTGCGACCAGGGCACCCGCAACGGGTACACCGCGCGCGCGGAAGAAGTGCAGTGCGGTCGTCATCACGCCACCTCTCTTGCCGCGGTCGCCGCGTGCATGACGTTCTCTGCGGTCGCCGCTTCGCGGGAGAACTCTTCGCTGATGCGTCCCTCGTGCATCACCAGAACCCGATCAGCCATTCCGAGTACTTCGGGAAGCTCGGAGGACACCATGATGATGGCGATTCCGCGACCGGCGAGGTCGGAGAGCAGCCGGTGAACTTCGGCTTTTGTTCCCACATCGATACCGCGCGTCGGTTCATCGACGATGAGGAGCTTGGGCTCGGTTGCGAGCCACTTCGCCAGGACGACCTTCTGCTGGTTGCCGCCGGACAGGGTCGAGACTGCGTAGTCCTGGGAGCTCGTCTTGACCTGGAGGCGCGCCGTCCAGTCAGTCGCAGCTGCCCGTTCTCGCTTGCCCGAAATCAGGCCGAAGCGAGCCAGCGACTCCCTGAGGGTGAGGGTCGCGTTCTTCGCGACAGACAACTCCATGACGAGTCCCTGCTGGCGGCGGTCTTCGGGTACGAATCCGATCCCCGCCGTGATTGCTGCAATCGGGCTGTGTGGCTTGAGCGCACGACCGTTGAGGGTGACGCTGCCTGCGTCGTACTTGTCGATCCCGAAGATAGCGCGCGCGACCTCGGTGCGTCCTGCTCCGACCAGGCCAGCCAGGGCGACGATTTCACCCGCGCGAACTTCGAATGTGATGTCGGAGAAGACTCCCGCGCGGGTGAGCCCCTCAACGGCGAGGACAGTCGCGCCGATCGGCGCGACCTCCTTGGGGAAGAGGGCGCCGAGTTCGCGCCCCACCATTTCCTTCACAATCTCGGGGACTGTTACATCCGCGGTTGTATGCACGCCGATGTAGCGACCGTCTCTCATGACTGTGATGCGGTCGCACAGCGCGAAGACCTCTTCGAAGCGGTGCGAGATGAACAGGATTCCTGCGCCTTTGTCCCGCAGATTGCGCGCGACCCCGAATAGGCGCTCGACCTCGATGCCCGAGAGGGCGGCGGTGGGCTCATCCATCACGAGGACCTTCGCGTCGAGCGAGATCGCTTTGGCGATCTCGATGATCTGCTGGTCAGCGATCGATAGGCCGGCGGCGACACGGTCGGGATCGATCGGCACACCGAGCGTGGTGAACAGGTCGCGTGCGCGCGCGCGCATCTCACCACGATCGATAAATCCAACACGGTTGCGGGGCTGGCGGCCGATGAAGATGTTCTCCGCGACGGTGAGATCTGGAAAGAGGGTCGGCTCTTGGTAGATCACAGAGATTCCGGCGGTCTTGGAGTCCGCGGGGGACTTGAATGCCACGGTCTGGCCGCCGATGCGGAAGTCGCCAGCATCGGGAATGTAGAGGCCGGCGAGGATCTTCACCAGGGTCGATTTTCCTGCGCCATTCTCGCCGACGAGTGCATGGATTTCACCGTGTCGCACTTCGATGGTGCCGTCTGCGAGGGCTACCACGGGCCCGAAGCTTTTGGATGCACCACGGAGGCTGAGGGCCACTTCTGCGTCGACGGCATTTGTCGCTACAGGTGAATCGTTTTGGGGTTCAGTCGCCATTGGCTGTCCGCTGCCTCCACGTCGAGGAAAGTTGAATCGATAAAATTACCGAACAAGCAGAACCATACGACCCTCGACAATGACCGTCAAGTTTCTCGCCAAAATTGTTGCCGACAGACGAAAGTTCAGGTTGAATCGATAAAAATCAAGCGGGATAAACTCACCCAATCGCAGTCAACGCCGACTCTCGGCCCGAGCAATATGGTTAGGCCTATGTCAACGCCGAGCGTGCACGATGTCGCAAAGCGTGCCGGTGTGTCTGTCGGCACGGTTTCCAACGTGCTCAACCATCCGGAAAAGGTTGCGAAGCGCACCGTCGACAAAGTGCACGTCGCGATCGACGCACTGGGGTTCATTCGCAATGACGCTGCTCGCCAGTTGCGGGCCGGACGCAGCAAGACCATCGGGCTCATCGTTCTCGATGTTCGAAATCCGTTCTTCACAGATGTCGCTCGCGGCGCGGAAGACCAGGCAGAACTCGCAGGCCTCACCGTCACCCTGGGCAACAGCGACGAGAATCCCGATCGCGAAGCCAAATACCTCGACCTGTTCGGCGAACAACGAGTTCACGGAGTTCTCATCTCGCCCTACGCCGACATCACCGCGAAACTCGAAACGCTTCGGGCGCGAGGCATTCCTGCCGTGCTCGTTGACCGGTCGAGTGGCGATGACTCATTCAGCTCCGTATCGGTCGACGATATCGAGGGAGGGAGGATGGCCGTCGAACACCTGATTGCCCAAGGAAACACGCGCATCGCATTCGTCGGTGGCCCCATGGGCATTCGTCAGGTGACCGACCGCCTCACGGGAGCTTCACATGCGGTCGCCGCAGTTTCAGGGGTGACCCTCGAGGTGATCACCATCGACGCACTCAGCGTCATCAAGGGGAGGGACGCGGGCGCCGCAGTTGTTGCCCGAGATCCGCGCGACAGACCCGATGCTATTTTTGCCGCAAACGACCTCGTGGCCATGGGCGTGCTTCAGGCGCTCATGATGCAGGCGAGCGTCGCCGTCCCCGGAGAGATCGCACTCATCGGCTATGACGACATCGATTTTGCGGCAGCAGCAGTCGTTCCGATGTCATCCATACGCCAGCCGAGCGCACTCATTGGACAAACTGCCGTCGAGATTCTCCTTGATGAGGCGTCGAACCCCGACGTCGCTCCGCGCCAGATCGTCTTCAAGCCCGAGCTCGTTGTCCGTGAGAGCACAACGCGCTCCCCCCACTAGCCAGAAGGAAACACAGTGCCAGTAGTCGTCGCCATCCAGACCCCGAAGCCGGGTCGTCTGCAGGAGGTACTCGACGCGTTCGCGGCGATTTCGCCTCGCGTGCACGCCGAGCGGGGCTGCGAACTCTACGCAGCCCACACCAACGGCGAGGTGTGTGTCATGGTCGAACGCTGGACCACCCAGGAAGACCTCGACGCTCACGCGAGCGGCCAGCCTCTCGCGGATCTCGTAGCGCTCTGGGGCGATGCGCTGGCCCAGCCGTACGACGTATGGGTGCTCGACAATGTGCCGCTGGGAGAACTCGTCAAGGGCACCATCCAGTAGCGTTTCAGCCGGAACTCGTCGTTCGCGAGAGCACAACACCCCCGCAGTAGAGGGACTAGTCCACTGGCCCCCTTGGGTGGCACTATGTAGGTCAACTAACGGGGCTCGCCCGAGGTCTCGTCGGGAGGTGTCCTATGGCTGTAAGCGTGCGCGACGTTGCGCTACGTGCGGGGGTGGCAGTCGGCACAGTGTCGAATGTGCTCAACCGCCCGGAACGCGTGTCACCCGACGTGCTCGCGCGCGTGCTCGCGGCCATCGATGAGCTCGACTTCGTGCGCAACGACGCCGCCCGGCAGTTGCGCAGCGGTCGCAGTGCGTCGATCGGCGCCGTCATGATCGATCTGCGCAACCCCTTCTTCATCGACGTCGCCCGCGGAGCAGAAGACCGCGCCACCGAGGATGCCCTCGCCGTGACCCTCGGTAACAGCGACCACGACTTCGCGCGGCAGCTCGCCTACCTCGACCTGTTCGAGCAACAACGGGTTCAGGGGGTGCTCATCACACCGTTCGGTGACATCCACGAGCGTCTGGTTCGGCTCAAGCGTCGTGGAACCCCGGTTGTGCTCATCGGCCGTGGAGTGACCGACCCGGCTTTCAGCCTTGTCTCTGACGACGACCTCGCGGGCGGACGCCTCGCCGTCGAGCACCTCATCGCCCAGGGCCGCCGCCGCATCGCGTTCGTCGGTGATGTCGAGTGGAACGCCCACATCATCGATCGGCTTGCCGGCGCGCGCGCGGCGGTCGAGGATCACCCGGGCGTGAGCCTCGAGATCATCCCGATCACCGCGCTCGATGTCGACAACGGAAAGTACGCGGGAGGGTTGGTCTCCGACCGCCCCGCCGCCGACCGCCCTGACGCGATCTTCGCGGCCAACGACCTCGTCGCCATGGGGGTGCTGCAGGCGCTCATCATGCAGGGTCGCATCGACGTGCCAGGGGATGTCGCAGTCGTCGGCTACGACGACATCGACTTCGCGCGAGCCGCGGTTGTGCCGCTGTCGACGATTCGGCAGCCGACCGCCCTCATCGGACAAACCGCCGTCGAGCTCCTCGTCGATGAAGCTGCCGATCCGAATCGCACGCCGCGACAGACCGTCTTCACCCCGGAGCTCGTCGTTCGTGAGAGCACGTGGGCCACGGCATGAACCTGCGTGAGTGACATTGGTCTGACCATCTGGTATTAATGTGTGTAACACATTCACTTTCAAGAAAAGATCCACGCATGCCTGTCGTCGTTGCGATCCAAACCCCCAAGCCCGGACGCCTCCAGGACGTCCTCTCCGCCTTTGCCGTCATCACCCCCCTCGTCCACGAGGAGCAGGGCTGCGAACTCTATGCGGTGCACACGGATGGCACGGCCGTCTACGTCATCGAGCGCTGGACGACCATGGCCGACCTTGACTCCCACGCTGCGGGCTTGCCGCTCGTGCAGCTCGACGAGCTTCGCGGCGATGCCCTTGCCGAGCCGGTCGTGGTTCACGTGATGGAGAACGTGCCCCTAGGACTCGCCGGAGTCGGCACCATCCAGTAGCTCGGCCAGGTTCGGAAACAACGCCGCAACATCGCGCGTCTAGGCTGGGGCAATGGGCGACCTTTTCGATGGCTATGGAGCGACCGCCACGCGCTCGCGAGGCGCGGGTGCTGGCGCTTTCGATGAGATGTTCTCTGAGCCCGGTGCTGCGCGCAGTGCGTACAAGGAGATTCACGCGGCTCTTGCGCAGATGACGCAGGAGGAGCTGCGCGGGAGAACCGACGCACTCGCATCCTCCTACCTCGCACAGGGAGTGACCTTCGACTTCGCGGGCGAGGAGCGGCCGTTTCCGCTCGACGCTGTTCCCCGTGTGATCGCTCAGGCCGAGTGGATCGAGGTCGAAGCGGGTATCAAGCAGCGCGTGCGCGCCCTCGAAGCGTTCCTCGCCGACATCTACGGCAAGCAGGAGGCAGTGAAAGACGGCGTCATCCCCGCCAAGCTGATCACCTCGTCGAGCCACTTCCACCGCGAGGCGGCAGGCATCGAGCCCGCCAACGGTGTGCGCATCCAGGTGAGCGGAATCGACCTCATCCGTGACGAACAGGGTGGCTGGCGCGTTCTCGAAGACAACGTACGCGTTCCCTCCGGCGTCTCCTACGTCATCTCCAACCGACGCGTCATGGCGCAGACGCTCCCGGAGCTCTTCGTCTCGATGCGTGTTCGCCCCGTCGGCGACTACCCCCACAAGCTGCTGCAGGCTTTGCGCGCATCCGCTCCGGAGGGAGTGGATGACCCCAACGTCGTCGTGCTCACCCCGGGTGTCTACAACTCCGCCTACTTCGAGCACACGCTGCTCGCCCGCCTCATGGGTGTCGAACTCGTGGAGGGCCGTGACCTGTTCTGCTCCGGCGGCAAGGTCTTCATGCGCACGACGAGCGGCCCCACGCGCGTCGACGTCATCTACCGCCGCGTCGACGACGAGTTCCTCGACCCGCTGCAGTTTCGCGCGGACTCGATGCTCGGCAGCCCCGGCCTCATGCTCGCCGCCCGCCTCGGTAACGTCACTATCGCGAACGCTGTCGGCAATGGCGTCGCAGACGACAAGCTCGTCTACACCTACCTCCCGGAGCTCACCAGGTACTACCTCGGCGAAGATCCGATCCTCAAGAACGTCGACACCTGGCGGCTCGAAGATCCGGGCGCCCTCGAAGAGGTGCTCGATCGACTTGAAGAACTCGTCGTCAAGCCGGTGGATGGATCAGGTGGCAAGGGCCTCGTCGTGGGCCCCGCGGCATCCAAGACCGAGCTTGAAGAATTGCGCCAACGCCTCCTGGCCGACCCCCGCGGGTGGATCGCCCAGCCTGTTGTGCAGCTCTCCACCATCCCGACCCTCGTCGACGATGGCATGAGGCCGCGCCACGCCGACCTTCGGCCTTTCGCGGTGAACGACGGCAAAGACATCTGGGTGCTGCCCGGTGGCCTCACGCGCGTCGCGCTCCCCGAGGGTGAACTCGTTGTGAACTCGTCCCAGGGTGGTGGCTCGAAAGACACCTGGGTGGTCGGACTCGACCCGCTGCAGGTGTCGCGCCACAGCATCCAGGGGCTCGTCGCCGACCAGGCTGCGAACACCTCGTCGATCCCTATCATCACGGCTGAGCACCTGCAGGATCACGGCCCCGAGGATCGCCCCCTCGGCCACGGGCAGCAGGAGCAACAGCAACAACAGGTCTCGCGGATTGAGCCCGTCGAAATCTCACCGACGGAAGAACCGGTTTCGACACGGCCGCGATCGGCCCACTCAACCAGCGAGGATTCATCATGCTGAGCCGCATCGCCGAATCCCTGTTCTGGATCGGCCGTTACATCGAGCGTTCCGACGGAACCGCGCGCATCCTCGATGTGCACCTGCAATTGCTGCTCGAGGACCCGTGGATCGAGGAGGACCTCGCCTGCCGCTCCCTCCTGAGCGTCATGGGCAGCGAAGTGCCCGAGGACCGCGTGCTCAATCGCCAGAGCGTGCTCGAGATTCTCGCCGTCGACCGCTCGGAGCCGGCATCCATCGCCTACTCGCTCGGAGCCGCCCGCGAGAACGCCCGCCGCGCTCGCGAGATCGTGTCGACCGAACTCTGGGAGTGCCTCAACACGACACGCGCGCGGATGCCCCGCAAAGTCTCGAGCGACAAGGTGCACGAGTTCTTCGGTTGGGTGCGTGAGCGAAGCGCCCTCGCGGTCGGAATCATCGAGTCCGCCACGAGCCGCGACGAAGCGTGGCAGTTCTTCACCCTCGGCCGCTCCATCGAGCGTGCCGACATGACCGCGCGCCTGCTCGCCACGAGGTCGCTCACCGAGGCAAGCGGGCCCTCGTGGACCACGATCCTGCGCAGCTGCGGCGCGTACGAGGCCTACCTCCGCACCTACCGCGGTGTACCCAGCGCCAAGAACGCTGCGGAGTTTCTGCTGCTCGACCGGCTCTTTCCGCGCAGCATCCTGTTCTCGGTCTCGCGTGCAGAAGCGTGCATGAGGGAGATCGAGCCCCGCTCAGATCGCGTGGGTGTCTCCGACCAGGCACAGCGCCTGCTCGGCCAGATCCGCAGCGAACTCGAGTACCGCCCGATCGCCGACATTCTCGAGGACCTTCCCCGCCACATGGACAACGTGCAGCTCGCCACGAGCGCCGCATCGGAGGCAATCCGCCAGCGGTACTTCCCGACCAACGCCGCACCGAGCTGGGTGGGGGAGAGTTCGTGAACCGCCTCCGCATCAAGCACATGACGGGCTTCCACTACGGCGGAGACGTCACGGCGTCGTACAACGAGGCACGCATGCTGCCGATCTCGTCCGACGGTCAGCTCGTGCTCTACTCGAACCTCGAGATCCTGCCGATCTCCAGCCAGCACCAGTACGTCGACTACTGGGGTTCGCGCGTCTCATCGTTCGAGATCCTCACGCCGCACAAGGAGCTCGCCCTCACGGCGAATAGCCTCGTCGAGGTGCGTCCTCGCCTGCACGACGACGCATCGCTCTCGTGGGATGACCTCTCGGTCGCCGCCGAGAAGGCCACGTCGTACATCGAGCAGACCGCCCAGACCCGTCGCACCTCTCCGCCCGAAGACGTCGTGGCCATCGCGGCAGAGATCGCCGGCCGCGCCGCCGACCCGTGCAGCGCTGCCCTCGAGATCTGCACGGCGATCGGGGATGCCATGGAATACATGCACGGCGTCACCGCCGTGACATCCACTGCGAAAGAGGCGTGGGCCGTGCGCAAGGGCGTGTGCCAGGACATCACGCACATCGCACTCGGCGCGCTGCGCTCGGTCGGAATCCCGGCCCGCTACGTCTCGGGCTACCTGCACCCCAAGCCGTCCGCCGAGATCGGGGAGACGATCGCCGGGGAGTCGCACGCGTGGGTCGAGTGGTTCTGCGGCGAGTGGCGCGGGTTCGACCCGACCAACCTCATCGACATCGGCGACCGCCACGTGACTGTCGGCCGCGGCCGCGACTACAACGACGTGCCGCCGCTGCGTGGCGTCTATGCGGGGCCTTACGGCAGCGAGCTGTTCGTCAAGGTCGAGATCACGCGCGAGAGCTAGGTCCTTTCTGTCGAATGGATGTCGCGAGTCGGTTCATCCAGCCGCTACGACTTCGGCATGTCTCCCTTTCGCCCCGACTCGCGAACGACCTTCCGCGCCCCGGCTCGCGGAGCTACCATCGACGCATGGCAGAGCCCAAGACCCGCCCCACCGACCAGGACAGCGTTTCTCGACGCCGTGGAGTCGCCGCGCCGTCGTGAGGAGGGCTTCGTGCTGCGCGAGCTGATGGAGCGCGTGACCGGCCAGCCCGCGGTCATGTGGGGCCCGACGATGGTCGGGTTCGGGTCGAGTCCGTACACGAACACCATGGGCACCTACGAGACGTTCGACGTGGGCTTCTCGCCGCGCAAGGCAGCGCTCACGATCTACGGCATCGACCCCGCTGACTCTCGACTCGAGGAGCTCGGGCCGCACACCACGAGCGTCGCGTGCGTCTACGTGAAACGGCTCGATGCGATTGACCTCGACGTTCTCGAGCGGCTCGTGCGTGAGGCGTGGGAGGCCGCGCGAGCCTAGCCTCTGAGCGCGCGTGAACCCCGGCGCGCGTGACCGAAGCACGCGTAAACGAGGCTGACCCGGGTCCGCACGTGCCCACATGGCCGAGTTGCCACTTTTGACCCTTCCTGCGCGATTGAGGGGACGAAAGTGGCAAGTCGATCACGGCAGCGCCACCCGCGCGAAAGACTCCACTCCGTCGGACATGGAGCCGTAGTCAGGACTAGCCCCGTCGCGCCACCGTCTCGTCGATCGCGAGCTCCACCTCTGCGCGGGCACGCGTATCGTTTCGCGGGACAACCCTGAACCGTCTCCGCACGAAGCGCACACGCAGGTCCTTCGACACCATGATCCAGATGACGCCGACGATCGCCGCGACGAATCCGGCGATCGCTGCGACGCCGAGAGCCCAACGCGGGCCAAACTCGTTGGCGACGAGTCCGACGATCGGGGCACCGATCGGGGTTCCACCGACAAAGATCGCGAGGTAGAGCGCCATGACGCGACCGCGCATGACCGGGCTCGTCGTCGTCTGCACAACCCCGTTGGCCGTCGTCATGAGGGTGATCGCGGTGAAACCCACGAGGATGAGCGAGACGGCGAAACTCTCGAACGTGGGCATGAGCGCGGCGATCACGCACGACGCCCCGAAGGCCGCCGCCGCGAGGAAGACCACGCGAATGCGCGGGCGCTCCCTGCGCGCGGCGAGCAGCGCCCCGGTGACCGACCCGATCGCGAGCACTGATGACAAGAGCCCGAATTCCCCGGCGCCGTGGTGGAACTCCACACTCGCCATCGTCGACGAGAAGATCGGAAAGTTCATGCCGAACGTCGAGACGATGAAGATGACAGCCATGACGGCGAGGATGTCCGGCCGCCTCGCGACGTACCTGAACCCGTCGAGCAACTGCCCTGGGCCTCGGGGCGCGCGCGGAGCGACCCGCAGCTCACTCCGTCGCAGGAGCGCGAGTGAGGCGAGCGTGGCGGCGTAGGTGACGGCATTGATCATGAACACCCATCCCGCACCGACCGCAACCGTGAGGAGGCCGGCGACCGCGGGGCCGATGAGCCGCGCGGCGTTGAACGACGCCGAGTTGAGCGCGACCGCATTGGGGAGGTTCTTCTCCGACACGAGCTCAGACACGAAGGCCTGTCGAGCGGGTGCGTCGATTGCGGAGGTGATGCCGAGTGCGAGGGCGAAACCGTAGACGTGCCACAACTCGGCGACCCCGGTCACGACCATGATCCCGAGCGCAGCACCCAGGAGCGCCATGACCACCTGGGTGGCGATGAGGAGTTTGCGACGGTCGAAGCGGTCGGCGATCATCCCCGACCACGGCACGAGGAGCAGCTGTGGTCCGAGCTGGAGCGCCATGGTGATGCCTACGGCAACAGCATCGTTGTCGGTGAGCTCGGTGAGAACTATCCAGTCCTGCGCGGTTCGCTGCATCCACGTGCCGACGTTCGACACGAGTGCACCTGCGAACCAGATGCGGTAATTGAAGCCGCGCAGCGACCGGAACATGGCACTCAACTGTCGGCGAGCTCCTGAAGGATCGGGGCGGCCTCAGCGAGAACCGCGCGTTGTGCAGGGGTGAGCCGCGCGATGCGGGCGGAGAACCAGGCGTCGCGCTTGCGACGGGTCTCCTGCACGAGGGCACGGCCGGAGGGCGTGAGGTCGATCGAGACCTTGCGAGCGTCGGTGGATGACGCGACGCGCGTCACGAGGGAGAGCCCGACGAGGGCGTTGACGGTGCGGTTCATCGAGGGCGGCGATACGCGGTCGCGCGTGCTGAGCTCGCCGAGGGTCTGGGCGCCGTCGCCCCACAGGTGGAAGAGCACCGAGCGCTGGCCGTCGGTGATCTCGTCGTCCGCACGCTCGAAGCGCACCCGGCGTGAGAGGCGCTGGATGATGAGCCGCAGCTCAGGTGCCAGATCATTAGCCATGCTAATTAGCATAGACAATTAATCGAGCGATTGCCGGGACAGGGCATAATCGCAGCATGAACGTCATCGTCGTCGGCTCGGTCAACATGGATCTCGTCTTCACCGGGCTCGCGGCCTTTCCGCTCCCCGGGGAGACCGTCTCGGGCGGCGACTTCGCCATCATGCCCGGGGGCAAGGGCGCCAACCAGGCGTCCGCCGCCGCCAAACTCGGGGCAGACGTGACCCTCGTCGCCGCAGTCGGCACCGACGACCTCGGAGACCAGGCCGTCGCCGACCTCGAGGCGCGAGGCATCCACCTCGACTACCTCACGCGCATCGACGGCTCGACCGGCGTTGCCGCGGTCATGATCGACGCGAGTGGCGAGAACTCGATCATCGTGATCCCGGCAGCCAACGCGCACCTCGCTGCCTCCGACGCACAGGCCATCGCCGACCGGATGGATGGCCCCGCCGTCGTCCTCGCGTGCCTCGAGGTGCCCGTGGCCGTCGTCGACGCTTGGGCGGCGATCGCCGCGCAGCGCGAGTGGACCTTCATCCTCAACCCTGCACCCGCACCCGCCGAGCCACTGCCCGCGAGCCTCCTCGCGAACGTGTCGATCATCACCCCCAACGAGACCGAGCTCGAGACCCTCGGAACTGTCGAGAGCCTGCACGCCGCGCGAGTCCCGACGGTCATCGTCACGCGGGGCGGGGATGGCGCGAGCCTGTTCACGGGGGGCGCGGAGCACCACCAGCCCGCCTACCCAGCGCGTCCGGTCGACACCACCGGCGCCGGCGATGCCTTCAACGGGGCGCTCGCGACGGCCCTTGCGAGTGGCCGCGACATCCACGAGGCCCTCGCTTTCGCTGCAGCCGCCGGAGCTCTCTCGACCCGCATGGTCGGGGCGCGCGACGCCCTGCCTACACCTGAG
>Ga0247813_10000217_pt1 | contig 65913 bp, 64 predicted proteins | sample UWRJL169409C1_FD_180719 | JGI IMG/M metagenome (GOLD analysis project Ga0247813, IMG submission 180719) | Plant litter microbial communities from Arlington Agricultural Research Station in Wisconsin, United States - UWRJ-L169-409C-1 | ecosystem: Environmental > Terrestrial > Plant litter >... | reverse complement strand
TAATGGATAATGGATAATGGATTCGATCTGAAAAATCTTACATTAGGTGAAAAGATTTTCATCTGAAAAAATTATCCATTATCAATTATTCCATTGTCCATTAATTACGATTTCGATGCCCGTATAATATCCGCAAATATACCCGATGCCGTTACATCAGCGCCGGCGCCGGCACCTTTTATCACCAGCGGTTGATCCACATAACGATCTGTATAAAACAACACGATATTGTCTTTGCCATACAAATGATAAAAATCGTGCTGCGGATCGATGTGCTGTAGCCCTACAGAAGCCTTGCCATTATTGTAGCTGGCAACGAATTTCAATTTACAACCTGCAGCATCGGCCTCGTCGAAGATCTTTTTAAAATGTGCTTCATGTTTTTCCATGGAGGCATAAAAATCTTCCACACTTCCCTGCATACATTCTTCAGGCATGAAGGAATTGTTTTCGATATCGTCCATTTCCATTTCTTCACCGCTCTCACGGGCCAGTATCATGATCTTACGCATCACGTCTTTTCCACCAAGGTCAAGGCGTGGATCGGGCTCGGTGTAACCTTCGTCCTGCGCCTGTTTTACTACAGAAGCGAAACTTTTTTTACCGTCATAATTATTGAAGACAAAATTCAATGTGCCGCTCAATACAGCCTGCATACGATGCACCGTATCGCCGCTACGCATCAGGTCGTTAAGTGTGCCGATGATAGGAAGGCTGGCTCCAACATTCGTTTCAAAAAGAAAATGTGCATTGTATTCCGTAGCCAGCTCTTTTATTTTTTTATAATAAGGATAAGGAGACGAGCAGGCAATCTTGTTACATGCTACCACCGCGATCGTTTTTTCCAATAAACTATCATAACAGGCGGCAACAGTTTCATTCGCCGTAACATCGGCAAAAACCATGTTACGAAGATTCTTGCTTTTGATAACATCAATATAATCGCTGGTAGAGCCCGGCTGGCCTGCGTTCAAAGCCGACTGCCAATTAGAAGGATCAATGCCATCTTCATTCATCGCAAACTTTTTGCTGTTGGCAACCCCCACTATTTTTAGTTTCAGTTTTAATTTATTGAGCAGGTAAGATTGTTGTTTGCTGATCTGTGTAAGCAATTTTGCACCAACATTTCCCACACCCGCCAGGAACACATTCACTTCTTTTAATTCGGTTTCGAAGAAAGCTTCATGGATCACGTTGATCGCTTTTTTTACATCATTGCTGCTGATCACCGTAGAAATATTTCTTTCGGAAGAACCCTGCGAAATCGCCCGCACATTGACGCCGTTTTTACCAAGCGCATTGAACAAACGTCCGCTGATACCAGTATGGTTCTTCATGCGGTCACCCACCAATGCAACGATCGAAAGATTATTTTCAACGATCAGCGGCTCTACTTTTTTAGAAGCGATCTCGTACTCAAAAGCTTCATCGATCACCCTTTTGGCGGCAACAGAATTATCTTCGCTGATGCCCACGCAGATCGAATGTTCGGAAGAACTCTGTGTGATGAGGATGACGTTTATTTTTTCGCTGGCAAGCGCTGCGAACAATCTTCTTGAAAAACCGGGAATGCCGATCATGCCGCTTCCTTCCAGGCTGATCAATGCAATTTTATTTACGCTGGAAATTCCGGTGATGGCAGAATCTTCATTCGCATCAAGCAGTTGTTTTATCACGGTGCCTTCATCCGCAGGAGCGAATGTATTTTTTATCCATACGCTGATACCCTTGTTCATCACGGGTTGTATGGTTGGCGGGTAAATTACTTTTGCGCCAAAATGTGATAGTTCCATCGCTTCCTGGTAAGAGATCTGCGGGATGATCTTGGCGGTAGCAACCAGCCTTGGATCAGCCGTCATCATGCCCGATACATCTGTCCAGATCTCCAGCACTTTCACATCCAGGGCAGCGGCAAATATGGCGGCGGTATAATCCGAACCACCACGTCCAAGCGTAGTCTGGATGCCTTCTTTGCTGGATGCTATAAAACCCGGAACGAGAAATAATCCGGCGGCGCTTTCCTGGAAAAACGCTGTGATATTTTGATTGGTAGTTTCAAAATCCACCGCGGCATTACCGAAATTGGAATCGGTCACGATCAGTTCACGGGCATCGATCCATTGCACAGGAGTGTTGGTGGTATTCAGCGCCGCTGAAATGATCTTTGAAGAAAGCAATTCGCCATAACTCACAATGCGGTCTTTGGTGCGGGCTGATAATTCTTTCAGTAAAAAAATACCATTGAGGATATCTTCAATTTCGTTGCATTGTGTTTTTACAAAACTCAACACGCTGCTTTGATTGGTAACTAAGATAAGATCACGTACTGCCTGAAGATGGCGCTGTTCTATTTCGCGGATCTTGTCTTTGTAAGTTTCATTACCTGCCGCCGCCAGTTCGCTGCAATGAAGCAAAAGGTCTGTGATACCACCCAATGCCGAAACCACCGTCACGGTTTTTCCTTCCTTGCTTTTGTCCCTGATGACCGCAATCACTTTTTTTATATTTTCCGCATTGGCAACAGAACTGCCGCCAAATTTTAATACCTGCATGTTGTTGTTTTAAGATTGAGAGTAGTTGGTAAAATAGTATGGACCTTAAGGTTAAAAAGCTTTTTGCCCATGGGGTGATATGAAGAAGTGCAACCCTTAACGGGTTGTAATTGTTGTAGTGGTAGTTGAAAAAACTACAGCTGAAAGAGGATTAATATGTATATTCTGATAAAACATCAGCACTAATGTAAGAAATATTTTACTAAAAAGAGAAAAAGCTTAGAAAATCTTTAAACCCCAATAGCCGACAACAGACTACCGACCACCGACTGGGGAGATCCATCACTGAAAATGAAATGTATGTAAAATTCTATTTCTAAAATAATTGCTGACCAAAATGTATTGTCTGTGGTCTGTGGGTTTCCTCAACGAAGCCGGTTACTATCCGCAATGATCTTACTATCCTTTCTTATTCCGCCGATGGCGAGAACGAGAAATAGCAATACCGCTGGTTGCAGGATAGAAGTCAGGGCAAATGTGCCTCCGGTAAATAAGGTTGATTGATGATAATAAAGATAAGTGAGCCCTGCCTGCAGCAAAATATTAGCGATGCACAAACGGATCTGCAGCGACCTGTTCTTAAAAAGGAAGATTGTTATCAATGCGATCACACCCACAGCTACTGTGAGTATCAGCAAATAGATCGGGGCACTTTTAGATGCGCCACTCAATAACGAAGAAGGGATACCCGTTTTATCGGTGCCGCTGTAGAATGGAAATTTCAATCCTGCAAATGCACAGGCGGCAGCAAGCAATAACCAGATAGATTGTATTCTTTGAAGCATAATGATTTTTTTTATTAAGGTAATTCAGGATAGAGCGGAAACTGTGCCATAAATGCAAAAACTTCTTCCTTCACCGAAGCGATCACTGTTTCATCGTCGATATTCATCAACACTTTGTCTATGAGGTCAACGATGGTCTGCATGTGTTCTTCCTTCATACCACGGGTGGTAACGGCAGGCACACCTACCCGGATACCGCTGGTGATGAACGGGCTCTTATCATCATAAGGAACCGCGTTTTTATTCAACGTGATATGCGCTTTATCCAGTGTTTCCTGGGCTTTTTTTCCACTGATATTTTTGTTGCGGAGATCGATCAGCATCAGGTGATTGTCTGTTCCACCACTGATGATATTATAATCTTTCGCTACAAATGCTTTCGCCATTGCCTGGGCATTTTTTTGCACCTGCGTAATATAAGTAGTGTATTCGTCTGTAAGTAATTCGCCGAAAGCCACCGCTTTAGCTGCGATCACATGTTCGAGCGGCCCACCCTGAGTACCCGGGAACACAGCCATGTCGATGAGGTTGCTCATCATACGGGTGTTGCCTTTGAGGTCCTTGAGGCCGAACGGATTTTCAAAATCCTTTTTCATCAGGATGATGCCGCCGCGTGGGCCACGCAAAGTTTTATGTGTAGTGCTGGTAACAAAATGGCAATGATCGAATGGGGAACTCAACAAGCCTTTTGCGATCAGGCCTGCAGGATGCGCCATATCACACATTACAAATGCCCCGATCTCGTCGGCTACTTTGCGGATGCGTGGGTAATCGATATCGCGGCTGTAAGCCGATGCGCCGGCAATGATCAGTTTCGGCTTTTCGGCGCGGGCTTTTTCTTCCAGCATTTCATAATCAATGAGACCGGAATCTTTTTTTACCGTGTAAAAATGAGGCTGATATAATTTACCGGAGAAATTCACGGGTGACCCGTGCGTGAGATGCCCGCCCATGCTAAGATCGAGACCAAGGATCTTATCGCCGGGCTGAAGGATAGCCAGCATCAATGCGGCATTGGCCTGTGCGCCACTATGCGGCTGCACGTTGGCATATTCGCAGTTGAAAACCTGTTTGATGCGGTCGATGGCCAGTTGTTCTATCTGGTCGATCACTTCGCATCCCCCATAATAACGCCTGCCGGGATAACCTTCTGCATATTTGTTGGTCAGCGAAGTGCCCATGGCCTGAATTACCTGCAGACTGGTGAAGTTTTCGCTGGCGATCAGCTCTATTCCTTTACGTTGTCTTTCAAGTTCTTTATCGATGAGGTCGAAAATGACGGTATCTCTTTGCATGGGGGATTTTTTTGTAGCGCAAATATAAGCACGGCATAGTTTTTATGCAATTTTTAAATAATCTCTAATTAAAGTTGAGATTGATACGCTGTTATTCAAAATGTATTACTTTCACTTTTGAAGCAAAGCATTTTGCCGGGAAGACGGGAAGAAAACATCGGTGTTTTTTATCATCCAGTACGTTTTTCCCGTCTTCCCGGCAAAATATCCTTTAGTACGAGAATAATATTGTAAACCAAAGACTCCGTAAGAAACGGACGTGTTTATAAATGAAGGCTATTATACCGGTGGCTGGCGCAGGAACAAAACTCCGGCCACATACTTACACACAACCAAAGGCGTTGATCCCGCTTGCCGGGAAAACCATATTGAGTATCATCGTAGACCAGCTACGGGATGCAGGGATCAGGGATTTTATTTTCATCATCGGCTACCTCGGCGATAAGATCCAGGATTATGTGACCAGCAATTATCCCGACCTCAACTGTCATTTTGTTACACAAAGCGAACGCCAGGGAACCGGGCATGCCATCGACCTTACCAAAGAGATTGTGGGTAGCGATGAGGTGCTCATCGTACTGGGGGATACCATCGCAGAATACGATGTAGCCGAAATGATCCGGACGCCATTTTCCATGCTTGGAGTAAAGAAAGTAGATGATCCAAGAAATTTCGGCGTTGCCGAAATGGAAGACGACAGTTTCTTCATCAGCCGGGTCGTAGAAAAACCATCCATTCCAAAAAGTAACATGGCGTTGGTAGGTGTATATAAAATAAAAGAGACCGATGTGCTTTTTAGTTGCCTGAAAAAGATACAGGACAACCAGATCAGGAGTTACGATGAATTCAACCTCACTGATGCACTCGAATGTATGATACAACAAGGGGCGAAATTCCAGGCATTTAAAGTACAGAACTGGTTTGATTGCGGTAAGAAGGAATCCCTGTTGGCTTCCAATGCCATCCTGCTCAAAAAATTCGGCGGCAACTCCAAAACTTCTGAAGATTATTCCAACAGTATCATCATCCCTCCGGTAAGTATCGGCACGGGCTGTGTAATACAGAATTCGGTGATCGGTCCCAATGTGGCTATCGGCGATCATACGATCGTGAACCACGCCATCATCAAAGATTCCATTATCGGCGCCTATTCCAACCTCTACGAGATCGTGCTCAACAATTCCCTGATTGGCAGCGATGCCGAAGTAAAAGGCGTAAGCCGAAACCTGAATATCGGGGATAATACGGCAATTGATCTGGGGGGCAGCGGAAAGTAGATTCAGTATGAATTATCAATTACGAATTACGAATTACGAATTTGATGGAAGCGATTCTGTTATCACAGATTTGAAAAAGGATGAAGGGGATTACACAGATTATTTTCTGCAGGCATAAAACTGAAATGCAGTGTATAAATATTGACCTTGTTTTAAGAGCTCAAAATTTATACACTGCATTTTATTTTTCACGTAGTGAAAAAATAATCTGTGTAATCCCCTTCATCGCTTTAAAATCTGTGATCAGCATCGCTTCCATCTTCGTCATCCAATTTGTAATTCGTAATTTGCCGCTATGAAAATTTCCACTCAAAGAATCACCGATCTGTTTAATATCGAGATACCCATCATTCAGGCAGGAATGATATGGACTAGCGGCTGGCGGCTTGCCAGTGCGGTCAGCAATGCCGGTGGCATGGGCGTGATCGGTAGCGGAAGCATGTATCCTGAAGTGCTGAAAGAACATATCATCAAATGCAAAGCAGCTACCAATAAACCTTTCGGAGTTAATATTCCATTATTGTATCCCAATATCGGTGAGCATATTCAAACGATCATCGACCATCAGGTGCCGGTGGTTTTCAGCAGCGCCGGAAATCCAAAAACACATACGGCTCAATTACAACAGCATGGTATTAAAGTGGTGCATGTGGTGAGCAGTTCAAAATTTGCGCTGAAAGCGCAGGATGCCGGGTGTGATGCCGTGGTAGCGGAAGGATTTGAAGCCGGCGGGCACAATGGCCGTGAAGAAACTACCACTATGGTGTTGATCCCTGCCGTAAGCCAGGCAGTAGAGATCCCTGTTATCGCCGCAGGCGGGATAGCTACAGGCAGGCAAATGATGGCGGCGATGGTACTTGGAGCGGAAGGCGTTTCAATCGGCAGCAGGTTTGTTGCCAGCCAGGAAGCTTCCAACCACGATAATTTCAAGAACCTGATAATTGATGCTAAGGAAGGCGATACGGCCTTATCGCTCAAGCAACTGACTCCGGTAAGGTTATTAAAAAATAAATTTTACGAAGCGGTGCGGCAGGCCGAATTATCCGGCGCTGCCATTCCCGAACTGGAGCAATTACTGGGAAGGGGAAGGGCAAAAAAGGGAATGTTTGATGGCGACATGGAAGAAGGGGAACTGGAGATCGGGCAGGTAAGTGCATTGATCGATCGGATACTGCCGGCGGCGGACATCTTAAAAGAGATCTGGGAAGAGTACAGGCTGTATCTGCCGCAGACAGACAAATAATACATTATATTTGCCCATAATAAAATTTAACACCAATCCCAACACTCAGATGCAACTTGGAATAAGGAGGTTTTTATATCGGTTTTTTGTCATGGCCCTCATCGTGTTTTCAACCTTTTCGGCGTTTTGCCAGCCACCGGTCGAAATTCCGAACGTTCAGAATCCGGGTGAAATTCCGACCGAGTACAAAAATTATACACAGAGTCAGCTCTCCACCCTATTAAGTGACAAGAACAGGCAAACAGGCCAGGATAAAAACGCCAAACTGCTCAACAATAATAAAGTTGAACAGGACAGTGTGCTGCAGGACAATATCAAAGACAACATTAAAAGGAGCGGTTATTCTCCTAATAAGACCTATGGTGAAGATGTTTTCAGCAGTGCGGCGGTCACCGATCTTTCGGAACTGTCAACTCCGCCGCTGGATTATCCATTGGGCGTAGGCGACCATATCATTGTAGCGCTCTGGGGTGCTGCGGAATTCCAGGAAAGTTATGTAGTGGCCAGGGATGGCGCTATTTTCCCGCAGGGACTGGGGAAAATAAATGTGGCGGGCATGACATTTGAAAATGCACGTGCCATCGTTTATTCCAGGTTCAAAAGCGTAGTACCTGCCGGAACGAACATTTCGATCTCTATCGGCCAGCCACGTTCTATTAATGTGAATGTAGTGGGAGAAGTAACTAATCCTGGTATCCAGACTGTTTCTGCATTCAGCAATGCATTTAATGTTATTTCAAAAGCGGGAGGTGTATCTCAGTTTGGGAACCTGCGAAATATACAGATCAAAAGGGCAGGGGTAACCATTGAAACATTGGATGTATATAAATACCTGACCACCGGTGATTTTGGGAAACATATCTACCTGCAGAATAATGATTTTGTGATTGTAAGTTTTGTGGAGAAAAAAGTATTGGCAACCGGCCAGTTCAAAAGGCCGATGTATTACCAGTTGAAAAGTGATGAAGGGGTGAAGGCCTTGCTGAAATATTCCGGCGGTTTCAATGCGGATGCGTTGGCCTCTAACCTCAAAATTATCCGTACCGAAAATGAGCAACAGAAGCAACGGGATGTAAATGCGAATGCGATCCTGAAGTTTGCCGGCGAAGATTTTTTACTGGAAGATGGAGACGTGGTGAAGGTAGATCTGATAAAACCGGGTATTTCAAACAAAGTGGAAATACGCGGCGAGATCACTTATCCCGCTGTTTATGAACTACGCAAAGGCGACCGCCTGTTTGATGTGATCAACAGGGCCGGTGGTGTAACCAGGAATACTTATTTACCAAGGGCATATATTTTCCGCGGAGCGGGAGATTCCACCAACCTCCAATCGGACAGGTTGGAGATAGATCTTACTACGATTGAAAATGACAATCCGAATAATGGAAGTAATGTGTTGCTGGAAGCGAATGACGTGATCCAGTTATTTGCGCAAAGTGATTTTGGCGAACAGCAATTCGTAGAGATCTATGGTGAAGTACGTAAGGAAGGAAAGTTTAAAAAGTATGGTGGTATGACGTTGCAGGATCTCATTTATTTATCGGGGGGTATCAAACAATCTGCGGAATATGGCCGTCTGGAAATATCCAGTATTGTTGATATTGATTCTGCCAAAAAAGCCATCAAGCCTACCCGCACAATTGTAAGATCTTATGCGATCCCATCGGATCTGCAACTGGATTCTGCCTCGGCATTGATAAAGCTGAAACCATACGATCAGATATTTGTAAGAAAAAATCCGACGTTTGAACTTCAGCAAAATGTTACCCTGAGTGGTTTGGTGAAATATCCGGGTCTATACCCACGTTTAAATAAATACGAACGGCTTTCTTCTTTCATCGACAGGGCCGGAGGACTTAAAGATAATGCGAACCTGAGTGGGGCTGTGTTGTTAAGGCCCAAAACAGATCTTTTAAGGGAGAACATAGTAGAAAGGCCAAGAATAGATACCAACGGGCTGGGCAAAGGGGTAGACAGTTTATTGATGGCAAAAGCAAAATCAATGGATGAGCCGGTGAGTATCGATCTGTACAAGGCGTTGAAATACCGTAATTCCAAATATGACATCATTCTGCAGGAAAAAGATGTGGTATTTGTTCCGGAAATAAATCCTTTTGTAACAGTAGAAGGAAGTGTGCAGGCGCCATTGAAAATTACATTTGATAAAGAGCATACCAACCTTTCTTATTATATAGATAAAGCGGGTGGTTTTGGTGTACGGCCATGGCGCAAAAGGATCTTTGTTACCTATGCAAATGGCAGGAGCAGGCGTACAAGGAGTTTCCTTTTCTTCAATTTTTACCCAAGGGTAGAAGAAGGTTCGGTGGTAATAGTACCGGTACGGCCTAAAACACAGGATGTCGGGGATATCACGAAATCGGTACTGGTGGCTGCTATACCGGTAGTATTAACAGCTATCCTTTTAAGAAGCATCAATTAAATTTTGTAACCGGTGACAACAATAGAACTAACTCGGAAAATAGTCAGGAGGCTGGGAAAACTCAAGTTGCTGATATTGGTAGCAGGAGTATTGCTGGCTGGCGTATTATATATTTATGCCAAAAGGATACCTGTTGTATACACGGCAAAGGCCTCCGTATTCCCACTTACGGCCTCCAATGATAACTCTGCTACGAGCAGCCTTATCAGTACACTCACCGGTATTTCGGATGCACCGAAAAGCTTCAGCCAGGAAGCTTCCATCAACATCGTGGAACTTGCCACCAGCCGTACCACCCGTGAAGCAGTAGCAATGGAGCGGGTGCCCGAACTGGGCAACAAACGTATCGCGGAATTGCTGATTGAAAATGCGGACAACTCAAAATCTTATTTTGGCAATACCTTTAAAAATCCTAAAAGTGATACTGCTCTCAGAGCCATCGGTGGAGAGATCATCAAACGGGGTATGACTGCAAAGATCAATAAGAATGGTATACTTGAGTTAACCTTCAGCAGTACTGATAAGGAGATCATTTCGCCTATCAGTTATGTTATGATCGATAAGATATCTCAATTCTACAAGGATCTTAAAGTAAAGAAAGCACGATTCGACTACGATTTTACCGTGCGCAAAATGGATTCGCTGAATGAAGTATTGGATACCTACGACAAAAAGGCCATCCATATGGCCAATACCACTTTGTTTGTTCCGGAAGAAAAGATCGAATACGTTATCCCAAAAGAAAATCTCATCAACGATAAGAGCCGTGTGGTACACCAGCGCGATGCTGCTGCCAATAATCGTGAAGAAGCGCTATGGCGCTGGCAGAAAGTGACGCCGATCATTGAAACGCTGGATAAACCCGATCCTCCTTTTGATGAAAAAAGGACTTCAGGGATGGTATATGCAATACTTGGGTTTGTATTAGGCTGTTTGTTGGGCGCTATCTTACTGATCAGCGATATCATTTACAAGTATATCAACGATGAGATCAATAATGCCGTATTCGGCGATGAAAAAGTGGCACCGGCAGCGACGGATGCAACATCCGCCACTACCACTACCACATCGCAGAATTTATGATCTTTTAAAAGCCCATTTCAACATTTCTTTCCAGCTAGGTTTCTTGCCGTACATCAATATGCCGGTACGGTAGATCTTGCCTGTTATCCAGGTGAGAAAGAGGAAACATCCGATCAATAACAACATAGAACTTGCTACCTGCCATAATGGTATGTCGGAAGTGATCCTGCCCATCATCACGATCGGGGAAGTCAGCGGGAAAAGGCTTCCGAAGATCGCCAGGTTGCTGTTAGGTTCATTGATGGCCATCGTCATGATCGCAAAACCAAGTATGATCGGCATCAGTATCGGGAACATCAGTTGTTGAGCTTCCTGCTGGTCTTCGCTGACCACACTGCCTACCGCTGCAAAAAGAGAGGCATAGGTCAGGTATCCGCCAAGGAAATAAAACAGGAAATAAAAACCGGATTTGAATAAGGGCAATGATGACAGATCCTGGAAGAATGTTGTGAGCATGGAGCCCGGCCCGGTGGCGGATGGCATCAGCATGGGAAGCAATTGAAACCCAACAGTTGCCAGCAGTATCCAGATCGCAAACTGTGTAAGCCCTACAGCGCCGATACCAATGATCTTGCCCGTCATCAGTTCGAAAGGTTTCACAGAACTGATCACCACCTCGGCGATACGGTTCGTTTTTTCTTCTGTCACCCCACGCATCACCTGCGTACCGTAGATGATCATCATCAGGTAAATGAGCATGCCGCAAAGCATGGAAAATCCATAAGCGATCTTTGAGTTTCCTTTTTTGCTGCCGTCTTTGGTATCGATGGCATTATCAACAGATACTTCCGCTGAAATGGCCATATATTTTGCCGGATCTATTCCGCCCGCAACAAGCCGTTTGTTTTGCACCGCAAAATTCACCAGTTTTTTTACCGCCACCGAAGTGCTGATACTTGCAGACGAAGGGCTGTGCAGCACGATCCCAGCCGGAGCATCCAGCGATATTTTTGGTACATACACAAAACCATTGTATCCTTCCGATTTGTATTTCGGAATAAAACTGCTTTCCGTCTCATTTCTAATCAGTTTAAAAGAGGTGGAGCCTGGCATTACGAGGCTGCTGTCGGAAAAGATCCCGGCCTCGTCCACGATACCGATCATTTGTTTTTCAGAGCCGCCTTTTACTGCTATCGCAACGATTGCAACGTAAAAGCCCATGATCACGAGGGGTACCAGGATAGTAGTGAGTAAAAATGACTTTTTCTTTACCCGGGTAAAATATTCTCTGCCGATGATTAATCCAATCTTGTTCATTATAGTACTTTAAAAAGTTATCAGATCTGTTGAAATTGTCTTGCCGCCTGTGTTCCCTCCACCAGCTTGATGAATATATCGTTCAGTGAAGGCAATACTTCATTGAATGACTTGATAGGAACATTCTTGCTGATGAAATAACTCAGCACATCGTTCGGTGTTGAATCGTGCGCCAGTTTGATCAGCAAATGATCAGGTTTGTGTTCCACCACATCAAAAAGATAAGTGGCCAGGTGTTCCGGAAGGGTGGTTACGCCCAACTGGTATACATTGTCTTTGAATTCCTGTTTTACACTCCTCACAGTTCCGTCGAGGATCTTTTTTCCTTTGTTGAGCAGGATGATATGGTCGCAGATCTCTTCCACCTGTTCCATACGGTGTGTGCTGAAAATGATCGTGCTGCCATTCTTGGCCAGTTTGAAAATCTCATCTTTGATAAGGTTGGCGTTCACCGGGTCAAGTCCGCTGAAAGGCTCATCCAGTATGATCAGCGACGGGTGGTGCAATACTGTGGTTACAAACTGCAGCTTCTGGCTCATACCTTTACTGAGGTCTTCCACTTTTTTATTCCACCAGCTTTGCATTTCAAATTTTGCAAACCATTCCTTTACTCTTTCGGTCGCTTCGGCTTTGCTCAATCCTTTCAAACGGGCCAGGTAGATCGCCTGTTCGCCGATCTTCATTTTTTTGTACAAGCCTCTTTCTTCGGGCATATAACCGATGTTGGCGGCATCTTCCAAAGCCCTGAAAGGTTTGCCATGGAAAGTGATCTCGCCGCTATCCTGGTAAAAGATCCCGGTGATCATCCGCAGCAAAGTAGTTTTACCGGCGCCGTTAGGCCCGAGCAAACCAAAGATGCTGCCCTTTTCTATAGAAAAGCTGATATCATCTACCGCTTTTTGGGTAGCAAAATATTTTTGGACATTCTTTACTTCCAGTAGATTCATGTTGATGTTTTGTATTTATAAGGTTTGATGCAGTGTTAAAAGAATTGTTACAAATTTACCGAAAGGAATCGGATCAACCCCGGAGGTTTTATAAAACCTCCGGGGTTTTTATTTTAATTTACATCCATGATCCGGCAGAAACATATCAGCTTAAAGATAACGATGTTGTTACTAGTGGTAGCCATCATTTCCTGCCGGGAGAATAACACGCATCCTCCACGTACCATCAATCGCTCCATTTATTTCTGGAAATCAGTTTTTAAATTATCCGCACAGGAAAAGAAATCGATACAGGATCTCGCTATCAATACCATCTATCTTAAATTTTTTGATGTGGAATGGGATGCCAGAACCCGTACGGAAGTGCCGGTTGCACAAGTAAGAATGATCGACACGATATTTCTTCAACATAAAAAAGTTATCCCGGCAGTATTCATTACCAATGAATGCATTCAGCAAACGGATAGCACTAAAGTGAAACAATTAGCTGAAAAAATATCCTCGCTGGTAAATTCCATCGCGGCAGCGAATAACCTGAAAAATATCGGCGAGATACAGATCGATTGCGACTGGACATCTTTATCTAAAAATAAATATTTTGCCTTGCTCTCCACCATTCGACAATTGAACCCAAAGGTTATTATCTCCGCTACCATCCGGCTCCACCAGGTGAAATACCTTGATAAGACCGGTGTGCCGCCCGTAACAAAAGGATTGCTGATGTGTTACAATATGGGAAATCTGAAAGAGGATAAGACCGGGAATTCGATCATCGAAACTAAAGAACTGGAAAAATATATCGGCAAACTGAACGGGTACCCATTACCGTTAGACGTAGGCCTGCCAATATTTGAGTGGAATGTATTGCTGCGCAAAGATAAATTTGCCGGGCTTATTCAGGACTTCGATCCGCATTTGTTGAATTCTTCCGCGTTCGCAAAAAATGGGAACCGGTACAAAGTATTGGCAGACACCATCCTCGATGGATATTCTTTTAAAAAGGATGATGTGCTTCGCAACGAGGTAAGCGATTATAAAGTAGTACAGGCCAGTGGGAAAATGCTGGCTGGCCGTTTGAAATCTGATTCCCTCAACGTTTCGCTCTATCATCTTGATTCTTTAACTTTAAGTAAATACACTTTGTATGAACTGGAAAATATTTACAACAGCATTCGTTAGCGTATCAGTGATCTTATTTCCGCAAAACATCATCGGATGCGGTCCCGAAATAGACCCTTACGATTACTACACTTCTTTTTTTTATCAGCATATATCAAGCACCAACAACTTTCAGCCGTTTTATTACACCGGGTATAATTTTCTGTATGATGAGAATGAAACTGTGCAGGCCGCTGATGTATTGGCAAAGGAATGGTCGGCTTTTACCGGCGCTGTTGCCAATGAAAAAGATGCTAAACAATTCGTGACGGAATATAGTTACAAAGACATCAGCAATCTTTATTACCATCTCGAAAAAGCCCAACCATTAAAGATCCCGGATAGCGTTAAGCACAATAGTATGACAAGATTTTTCGAGCAGAAGAAAGACCTCGAAGCTTTGGGTTATATTCTTTACGCAAAAAACGTGCAGCCCAATGTTACCGGGGAATACAACCAATGGGAACCGATGAAGCGGGATAGCATGGTTATGGCAAAGCAGATAAAAGGCGGGCTTCAATTATATGCTGCCGCTAAACAGGAACTTTTCAAATTGAAATATGCCTACCAGCTGGTAAGGTTGGCGCATTACAGTGGCAGGTATGAAGATGCTATCCGTTTTTATGATGAATATGTTCAGCAAAATAAAACGGAGAGTGTGCTGCAGCCGATGTGCCTTGCATTGAAAGCCGGAGCTTTATACCGGACAGGAAAACAGAAAGAAGCTGCTTATCTTTTCAGCAAAGCGTTTGCGGATAACGATGTAAAAAAAATATCCAACTACCTGAGCTTTTTCTGGAGTGTTGATAATACAGATAACGTACATGAATACACGAAACTCTGTAAAAATAATTCGGAGAAAGCGGCGATGCTTTCCTTATTTGCTATGGGAAATTCCGGCAACCAGAATGCCACTATCAAAGAAGTGTACGGACTTCAGCCCGGGCTCAACATGCTGGAAGTATTGGTGACCCGTGAAGTAAATAAACTGGAAGAAGTGTACCTCACTCCGATGCTCAACAAACAAAAAGGCGGGAAAGAATTTTATTACACGTGGAGCAGCCCGGCAAATGACAGCGCCATGAAAGCGAATGAAAAACGGGTAATTCAATTGAAGGACATTTGCCTGGCGGCAGCGAAATCGGGTAAAACCAGTAACGACGGGCTTTTTCAAACCGCCGCGGCATATCTCGCTTTTATGATGCGTGATTATAGTGCCGCTAACGCAATACTCGACGATGCAAAAAAGATGAAGTTGACACCGAAAGTGCAGGATCAATGGTCACTTACAAATATTCTGGTGGCCATCAACAGACAGGAAAAAATAGATGCTGCTTTTGAAGCACAGATATTGCCGTCGGTGAAATGGCTGCAACAAAAAGCTTTGACAGACAAGCCGTTTAAAAATGGTTATTACGAACAATCGCAATGGAAAACATTTTACCGCAACCTGATGAGTGAGATCATCGCTAAACGTTATCATGAACAAGGCGACCTGCAAAAAGAAGTGCTGGCCATCGGTAGTGCGGATAATATTTACCGCGACAGGGAATATGGCTATCATCAAAATGCATTGGATTATTTACGGAATAGCCTTGTCAGCAGTGATGTGGAGAAATTATATACTTTGCTGAGTTCAAAAAACAAAACAGCTTTTGAAGATTACCTGGTCCGCAACAATTCCCTAAATATGGCGGATGTGGTAGATTTTGCCGGAACTGCGTTTCTGCGTGACCGTAAGTATGCGGATGCTATCGGGTGGTTTAACAGATCCGCGACAGCAAAAAAATATGAGATTGATACGGATCCGTTCATCGAATTGCTTTACGACCAGGAAGAACGTTTATCCTTTGAAACAAAAAAGACAACTAAACTGGCTTTTGCTCAGGAAATGCTGCGTTTGAAAAACCTGACAGAAACTGATAAAACAAATTCCGCCAAACATTTTTACAAGATGGCGTTAGGATTATATAATATCACTTACTATGGCCACGCCTGGAAGCTGGTGCAATATTCCCGCAGCGGCAGCGACGGATACTTTATCCCCGATGGGGCAACAGAATTCCAGAAGGAATATTATGGATGTTTCATGGCGCATGAATATTTTAAAAAAGCGATGGATGAAAGTACAAATCCGGAGCTGAAAGCAAAATGCCTTTTCATGATGGCGAAATGTGATCAGAAAGTTTTGCGCCAGCCCCAGTACAGCGACTTCGGCGATAAGTACGATGACTACGATGTGGCGGCAAAAAAATATTACATCAATTTCAGGAACAATAAATATTTTCCGCGGTTTGTGAAAGAGTATGGCAACACCGCATTTTACCAGGAGGCGTTGACCAGTTGTAGCTATTTGAGGGATTTTATAAAAAAGAATTAAATTCATTCAAAGTTCAAAGAGTTCAAGGGGTTCAAAAAGTTCAAATTTATTTGGGCTGTAAAACCTGTTGGACTTTTAAACTTTTTAAACCTGTTGAACTTTAAATGAAATATCTCAAAATATTATACGTACAGGTGTTGATCGGCATTGCTGCCGGTATCGTTGCAGGTTATTATTTCCCCGGTTTTGCCCCTGCGGCGAAACTGATCAGCGAAACGTTCATCAATATGATCCGCATGGTAATTGCGCCGATCATTTTCTTTACGATCGTATTGGGGATTGCCGGTGCAGGCGATCTTAAAAAAGCCGGCCGCATCGGTGGTAAAGCCATCATTTATTTTGAGATCGTTACAACGGTCGCATTAGTGATCGGACTATTGATGGCAAACATCATCAGGCCCGGCGCAGGAATTCAACACGAATCACTCGATGTTTCCAAAGTGGCGGAATATAGCAGCAAAGCAGGGGAACTCAACTGGGGCGAATTCTTTTCACACATCGTACCTTCCAACATCATTGACTCATTCGCAAAAGGCGATATTTTACAGATACTCTTTTTCAGCATATTATTCGCCATCGGGCTCAAATGGATGGGAAGCAACGGCACATCCATCATCATCAATTTTGAAAAGATCAACCAGGTACTATTCAACATCATGAAGATCGTGATGCGGCTAAGCCCCATCGGTGCGTTTGGTGGAATGGCTTATACCATTGGCAAATTCGGTTTTGGCAGCCTTCATCTCCTGGGCAAATTGTTGCTTACTTTTTATGGTACCGGATTGTTATTTGTATTTGTTGTACTCAATCTGATCGCCTGGAAATATCGTTTCAGCCTTTGGAAATTGTTAGGTTATATCAAGGAAGAGATCCTGATCGTACTCGGCAGCAGCAGTAGCGAAGCGGCTTTACCTTCGGTGATGAAAAAGCTGGAAGATGCCGGTTGCGAAAAGGAAGTGGTTGGCCTGGTGATCCCGACTGGTTATAGTTTTAATCTCGATGGCACAACCATTTACCTCAGTATGAGCATTATTTTCCTGGCGCAGGTATTTAATATCGACCTCTCCATTGGCCAGCAACTGACCATCATTGGCATTTTACTCATCACCAGTAAAGGGGCCGCAGGAGTTACCGGCAGTGGATTTATCGTGCTGGCATCCACACTCACTGCATTAAAAGTGATACCGCTGGAAGGACTGGCGTTGCTGATTGGTGTGGATAGATTTATGAGCGAAGGCAGGGCGATTGTGAATTTTATCGGCAATACGGTAGCTACGGTAGTGATTGCAAAAAGTGAAAACGCTTTGGATGAATTGAGATACAAAACTGTTGTTGAAAAATCTGGTGTTACCATCAGATCCTGATAACCCGTCACTAATGCATCCATTCTTAATTCTTAATTATTCATTCTCACTCATAATCTTTCCATAATGTTCCCCTAACATATAGTTTACACTAAAAATGGAGTTTTGCAAAACCTCTATTAATGAAACGACTATTAAGCCTTTTCCTTTTATTAGGTATTTCACAGCTACCCGAAGCTGGTGACACAAATTTTCGGACAGATCATCCGGCCGATACCACCGGCAATGTCTTCATCATTACCGTAGACGGGTTGCGCTGGCAGGAACTTTTCAATGGTGCAGAAGGATCCCTCATCAACGATGAAAAATTTACCGCTGATACCGCAATGGCCAATATGATGTATTGGTCGGATGATGCCAACGACAGGCGACAAAAACTCATGCCTTTTATGTGGAGCGTTGCCGCAAAAAAAGGGCAACTGTATGGCAACAGGGATTTTGAAAATAATGTGAATGTTGCCAATATCTATGCGGTATCCTATCCAGGCTACAATGAAATGTTTACGGGTACTACTGATATCACGATCGCTAATAACAGCAAAGTGAACAACCCGAATACCAATGTGTTTGAATACCTCGAAAGTAAGGAAGCGTACAAAGGGAAGATCGGCATTTTTACTTCATGGGATGTGTTGTCATTTGCGCTCAATGAAAAACGTTCGGGTATAGAAATGAATTGTGGATATGAAAATATCGATCAGGCGGATTCTTCTTGTATGGCGGCATTCAATAAAGTGCAGGATGATATGGATTACAAACCAGGTACACGCCAGGATATGCTTACCTACATTGCCGCAAAAGAATACCTGCAAAAAAAGAAACCGAAAATCCTGTATCTCGGATTGGGAGAAACGGATGAGTATGCCCATGCAAAAGATTACGCTACCTACCTCCAGAAGGCCAATGAAACCGATCACATCATCGCCGAATTATGGCATTGGGCGCAAAGCACTCCGGGTTATAAAAACAACACCACATTTGTGATCACTACCGATCATGGCCGCGGACAGCACAACAAATGGACTTCACACGGGCCATTTATCAAAGGGTCTTCGCAGGCATGGCTGGTATTGCTGGGCAAATATATCGAACCGCGTGGCGAAGTGAAAAATCCGGGGCAGCTTTATCAGAAACAGATCGCCCAGACGATCGCGGGATTGATGGGAGAGCAGTTTGGAAAGCAGCGTTCGATATTGCCGACGCTCGCCTTGAGGTAGCTCAAAAAGTTCAAAATGTTTAAAATGTTCAAAGGTTCAAAAGGTTGAGGAGTTATTAAACATTTTGAACCTGTTGAACTATTTTTACTTTATGAAAGTAGTGATACAACGGGTAACCTCAGCTTCCGTCACCATCAACGGCGCGGTAAAATCTTCTATCAATAATGGCTTACTGGTTTTGGCCGGCATCGAAGACGCTGATGACGATACAGATATTTCATGGCTCAGCAACAAGATCACCAACCTTCGCATTTTTGACGATGAAAATAAAGTGCCCAATGTTTCTGTAAAAGAAAATGGCGGCGATATCCTGCTCATCAGCCAGTTCACCTTGCAGGCCTCTACCAAAAAAGGCAACAGGCCAAGTTATCTCAAAGCCAGCAAGGGTGAAGTAGCGATACCTGTTTACCAAAAATTTATAGCTCAATTGCAAACTGATCTCGGTAAGGATATTTTCACCGGTGAGTTTGGTGCGGATATGAAAGTGTCGTTGCTGAATGATGGGCCCGTGACGATAGTGATAGATTCGAAGAATAGGGAGTGATTTATTACACGAATTAAAACGAATTACACGAATTAGCGGAGAGGGATGTTGAGAGTCCTATAATAATATTCGTTTCCAGGAAAGCGATTTTTCTCCGAAATTGATCACTATGGCAAGTTTTAAACCGGCAACGGCAAGATAACTTAACGCTTGTGCCATGTGGGTTTCAATTATCGCTGAGCTTGATTTTATTTCAAGAATAATCCGATCATCAATTACAAAATCAGCTACATAAGGATTGCGTAATTGGCGGCCTTTATATTGGACCGTAAATCTTTTTTCCCGTTGAAAGCTGATTCCTTTTTCCATAAAATCAATTTCCATCGCGTCCTTATAGCTTATTTCTTTCAATCCCAGCCCGAGTGTTTTGTGTATTCCCATACATATACCAATAATATTAAAAGATTCTTGCTTATAATATAAATCTGTCATTAGCGCTTCTGTTAAAATGCAAAGCTTAATAATATAAACGATTATTTAATTGTGGTTTTCCTTCCAAAACAATGTTATTTTCCTCTCCGCTAATTCGTGTAATTCGCGTTAATTCGTGTAATAAAAAAAAGCCATGACCATAGACCAAGCCCAATCCACCATAGACCAATGGATAACCACCATCGGTGTCAAATATTTCTCCGAACTCACCAACCTCGGCATCCTCATGGAAGAAGTGGGCGAATTGAGTCGCCTCATGGTGCGCCAATACGGCGAACAATCTTTCAAGGAAAGCGATAAAGGCAAAGACCTTGGCGATGAGATGGCGGATGTGCTTTGGGTGCTGATCTGCCTTGCCAATCAGACTGGAGTAAACCTCACAGAAGCTTTGCAAAAAAATATTGAAAAAAAGACGCTCCGCGATGCAGGCCGGCATAAAGAAAATGACAAATTGAAATAGATGCGTAATTTGCAGAAAATTTCAGTCGTATAATGACCACTTCTTATTTCACTTATACAAAAGCCAAAGTCATACAGGCGTTGCGTTATCATTTCATCAGCCGCAAGGAGATCAAGATCATGATGATATTGGTGAATGTATTCGCGATCGGTTCGGCGGCACTTTTCTATTTTAAAGAGATCAGCCCCTTCGCGTTTTTAGTGAGTTCGATCCTGTGGTTTTTCCTGATGATCCTCTTTTGGTATATATTGCCCAATACGGTATACCGTCAGAATAAAACCTTCCGCGACCGGTTCAAGGCCTACCTGAGCAATACCGCGTTTACTTTGGAAAATGAACAAAGCAGCCGGGGATGGGAGTGGGAAACTTTCAGTGGCTGGACCGAAAGCCCTCATTTTTTTCATCTTTATTTTAACCCACGTTCGTTCTTTATACTGCCAAAAGATGCTTTTGAAGGCGATGAGGAGCATGAAGCCAGGAAGATATTTCAGGCGAAGATCCGTAGTAATGGATAATTGTATGATGTATAATTGATAATGCCTTCGGGTGAAAAGTGGGTAATCAAATCAGTGAAAATTTTAAGCTTGATGCGTTATCCATTATATAATTATCCATTACCTTATTCTCTTCTCCATAATATAGTGTGGAAGATTTACCTCAAAAAACTGGTTCCCTACCACTTTATACCCGAATTTTTCATAAAAGCCGATGGCGGTATCCCGGGCATGCATCATGATCTTACGGTAACCCTTATCCGAAGCGATGCTTTCTGTGAAAGACATGATGGACGCTCCGATACCTTTTCCCTGGAGATTATTATTAACGGCCATCTGCCGCAATCGCATTGTTTGAGTGTCAAGTTTTGATAATATGCAACAACCCAGCATCACTTCTTCATCAAATGCCGCGATCAAAATATCATTCACTTCCCTGTCCAGTTCTTCCTGTGAAAACGACAACCCCAGCGGTTGGCGCAATATGAGGCTCCTCAACTGAACCATCTGCTGATATTCCCTGCTGCCGTGATCTATCTGTTTTAGTCCCATCGTTTAAATAAATATTTTAAATAATTGAGTCGCCTGCCGAAGAAATTACAATATATAAAGAAAAACCAACATTTTCCGTAGTGAGAACCCTGTTTTTTCCTTTTTTATATAAAAAAAACAGCCTAAATTCCTGCCTGATCCGTTACAAAGCGGCACTAATTTAGCATTCATTTTCAGGTGCTTTTTAGTATTTCTTTGTAATTACATCAAAAAGTATATTTTTGCAACCAGTACAAACTAAATTTTACTATCATGTCAGACATTTCAACAAGGGTAAAGAAAATTATTGTTGACAAATTAGGTGTTGATGAAGCCGAGGTTACACCGGAAGCTTCTTTCACTAATGATCTTGGTGCCGATTCTTTGGACACCGTTGAGCTAATTATGGAATTTGAAAAAGAATTTAATATTTCTATTCCTGATGAACAAGCTGAAACCATCACTACTGTTGGCCAGGCTGTTTCTTATTTAGAAGAAAACGCTAAGTAATTCATCATCTCATTTAACTATCACAGGCAAATTGTATGGCTTTAAAAAGAGTAGTCGTTACCGGACTGGGTGCCCTTACTCCATTGGGTAAAACTGTTGACGAATATTGGCAGGGATTAACTGATGGCGTTAGCGGATGCGACCTTGTTCAGCAATTCGACATCTCCAAATTCAAAACCAGGTTTGCCTGTGAGGTTAAAAATTTTGAGCCTACCGACTATTTCGATAGGAAAGAGGCCAGAAAAATGGACCGTTACTGCCAGTTTGCCCTCGTCGCAAGCGATGAAGCAGTAAAAGATGCCGGTATCACCAAAGAAAATGTCAACCCCGACCGTGTCGGTGTCATTTTCGCCAGCGGTATCGGCGGGCTGATCACCTTCCAGGAGGAAGTGATCAATTTTGCGGCCGGCGATGGAACTCCCCGCTTTAATCCTTTCTTTATTCCAAAAATGATATTGGATATCGCCGCAGGGCAAATATCCATGCGCCACGGTTTCAGGGGCCCCAACTTTGCAGTTGTGAGTGCCTGTGCCTCTTCTACCAACGCCATCATCGACGCTTTTGACAATATCCGCCTTAATAAAGCAGATATCGTGATCACCGGTGGTAGCGAAGCGGTGATCAGTGCCGCAGGAGTAGGCGGTTTCAACGCCATGAAGGCGCTCAGCGAACGCAACGACGACCCTAAAACAGCCAGCCGCCCTTTTGATAAGGACCGCGATGGTTTTGTAATGGGGGAAGGTGCCGGCGTACTCGTACTCGAAAGCCTCGAACACGCGCTTGCACGTGGAGCAAAGATCTATTGCGAAATTGCTGGTGGCGGTGCTACTGCCGATGCTTATCACATCACCGCTCCGCATCCCGAAGGGCTGGGCGCAAAAAATGTGATGACAGCTACCTTGGCAGATGCAGGTATGAAACCGGAAGACATCGATTACATAAATGTACACGGAACTTCCACACCACTTGGGGATATAGCCGAAACCAAAGCGATCCTCAATGTATTCGGCGATCATGCATATGACCTCAATATCAGTTCTACCAAAAGCATGACCGGCCATTGCCTGGGTGCAGCCGGAGCGCTGGAAGCATTGGCTTGTATCCTGGCTGTTACAAAAGATGTGATTCCTCCAACGATCAATCATTTCACCGACGATCCCGAACTGGATCCGAAACTGAATTTTACCTTCAATAAGGCACAGCATAAAACTGTCAACGCAGCCCTGAGTAACACTTTCGGCTTCGGCGGGCACAATGCATCTGTGATCATCAAGAAATACGTTCCGTAGGAACAGCTGTTTTAATTTATGACCCTTTCATTTTTTCTTCTGCCATTTTTAATGGATAGAGTTGTGAGATGTGAGCTGCCAGTTGTCAGCATATCATAGACATAAAAGAAAATAAGTGTCAGTTATAATAACAGTTGGAAGCCTGTCCGGATAAATGAATGAGTTTCGATCAGGATGTATGCTGACTACTAACATCTGACATCTCACAACTTTTTCATGTAATTCGCTAAAATTCGTGTAATTTTCAAAAAAATTCCTGTTATCAGTACACTACAATTCATTAAAGATATTTTTGAAACGGAGCCTAAAAAAAAGGCTTTCAAAAAGCAGCTCAACAATGTGCTGGGTTTTACGCCGGGCGATGTTACGTTGTATAAAACCGCACTTAGCCATCGTTCGGTGAGGGAAGGGGCGGATGAAAATAACGAACGGCTTGAATTTCTGGGTGATGCGGTGTTGAGTTCTATCATCGCACATTATCTGTTTAGAAAATATCCCTACAAAGGCGAGGGCTTCCTTACAGAAATGCGCAGCAAGATGGTGAACCGCCAGAAGCTGAATGAGATCGCTTTGAAAATGGGGTTGAAAAAAATCACTTTCTACAATAAATTTGATAATGCGCTTAAAGTATCACAAATTTTCGGCAACACGCTGGAAGCCTTGATAGGAGCGGTTTATCTGGATAAAGGATATAAAAAAACTCAGGGTTGGGTGGAGAAATTCATCATACTTCCGCATCTTTTCACCGATGATCTGGAAGTGCTCGAAATAAATATCAAGAACAGGTTGTACGGCTGGGCAAATAAGAATGGTAAAGCACTCGAATTTGCTACACTCGATGAAAAATTCGAGAACGGACGCAGGCTCTTCACCATCGGTGCCACGGTAGACGGCGAATTGGTGGCGCAGGCTAAAGGTTACAATAAAAAAGATGCCAGCCAGATTGCGGCGCAGTTGGCAGTGGAAAAATTAGGACTTTAATCAATTATCAATTACGAATTACGAATTACGAATTGGGTTTCGTTGAATCGTAATTCGTAATTCGTAATTCGTAATTTTTTATAATGAAGTTTGGAATCTTAGGAAGCGGTAGCTGGGGTACAGCCCTGGCGAAGATCTTAACTGATAACGGCCAGTCGATATACTGGTGGAACCGCAGTGAGGCTGCTATCCAGCAATTTCGCAATCGCTATCACAATCCCCAATATTTGCCTTCGGCAAAATTCGACATCAATCAGCTTACACTTACTACTTGCCCGAATGATGTGGTAAAAAACTCCGATGTGATCGTGATCGCTGTGCCTTCCGCGTATGCAATGGATGCACTGGATCAACTCGATAAGAGCTTACTTGCCGGGAAAAAAATTGTTTCGGCCATTAAAGGCATCCTTCCGCAAAATAATCTGTTGCTCAACGATTATCTCAAAGAAGCATTCCATATCCCTTTAGAAGATTACTTTGCCGTGCTGGGCCCGTGCCATGCTGAAGAAGTGGCGGCAGAAAAATTGTCATACCTCACATTCGCTGGTGTGGATGAAGCGTTGACGGGGAAGATCGCATCTTATTTCAAAACAGATTATCTCAATACAGTTTTAAATAAAGATATCTACGGTGTGCAATACGCCGCCGTACTGAAAAATATTTATGCAGTCGGTGCGGGAATCGCACATGGGCTGGATTATGGCGATAATTTCCTGAGCGTGCTCATTGCGAACAGTGCTGATGAAATGGCTGGTTTTCTTCGCAAAGCCGGTATCATCAATGCCGAAGTCGGTTACATCGATCATAGTGCAGCAAAAAATCAGCAACATAATAATTATGCGGCGTCGGTTTACCTCGGCGATCTCCTGGTGACCTGTTATTCGTTGCACAGCCGCAACAGGGCTTTCGGCAACATGATCGGTAAAGGGTACTCTGTCAAAGCTGCACAGCTCGAAATGAGCATGGTGGCTGAAGGATATACCGCCAGTAAATGTATGGATCACATCAATAAAAAAATAGGTGCGGACATGCCGATCGCCAATGCTGTCTTCAACATTCTCTGGAACAATTCTCCTGCTATGGAAAGTTTTGCCGCCATTGAAGAAACTATGATTTAAAGCAAAAAGAATTCTGTTTTTATTCTCCAAATATTTACGCTAAATTTTAATGCAGCCAGACTAAACTTTGTTTAGCGCAAAAATTATGTCATGCATTTCAGGTGTCCTACTTTTGACTTGTTAAGGTTAGTAGGGATGAGGATACAATTCTAGATAGTATTCCTCATTTAATTCTTCGTTGTACTGCAGAGCGATTGTATACAAATTTCTGTATGTACTCATCAGCTAACATATTATTTATAACTTTTAAAAATTTTAAAATGAAAAAGTTCATGATGGCATCGCTATGCCTGATAGTTACTTCACTGACATATGCCCAGACAACCCGCCAATTGTCAACTGACGAAGGTGTAAAACAAGTGAGCATTAATAAAGACGGAAGTTCTGAGATCATCTTTTCACTGGAGGAGTTCTCGAAGATCAGCCAACAAACAAGCGGGCGCCTATGCCTCATTATAGGTAGCCGCAAAAAGGATTGCAGCGGCGGGATTGGTTTTAGGTGCGGACTGTTCGATTGTCCGATGTCTCCCAGCCCCGGTCCACAATTGAAAGAGCAAATTTCACGGCAGCGTACGCAGCAAGTCGAACTCAGCATTAGTAAAAACAGTGTAACTGTTAAATTTATCAATCCGGTGGATTGGGGTTTCCTCGAAAACAATTAAAGCGATAACTTTCCATTTATCCGTTAATATTAAATCCTTTTATGAAACTTAAAGCAATACCTTTTTTGCTGGTTCTGTTATTTTCTATCCAGTTTACAAATGCGCAATATCAAGAGTTGGATATAAAGAATCTCCATTTTGATAATTCAAAACCTGTGCGAATTTTCTTTACGGCCTTGTGGTGTTCTCCCTGTATGGGCAAGTATAAAATGGTACAAAAGGAATTTTCAGAAGACACAAGCTTTAATAATATGGTTCTGATCGATGCACTGGGATTTTCGCGTCAGAAGCTGGAAAAGATAGCAGGACAGCCTTTTGATAGTTTAAGGTCATACTTGCTCCCTGCCAGGTTTTATAAGACAAAAGGGCCAATAGCTGTCAATCTTCCCAGAAAAGCGTTGAGTCGTTTTTTAGATGAGCTCAAAAAGAAATATCCCGGAAGCAAGCTGGATGGATTTTGGTTTGGAGATATATTGCTTATTTCCCCCGAGGGGCAGATTTCTATAAAAAAGATAAAAGTCTGATGAGTGATACGCCAGCGATATTATTCCGCAAAAAGATCGCTGGCGATCCCATCTGCCAAAAATTTGCCTTCGTTCGTAAGTATCAGACATTCGTCTGCCAATATCATGTGATGCTGACGGATGAAGTCAACACTTTGGGCTGATAATCTTGAGTATTGTTTTTCGCCAAATTCGTTTCTGATTTTCGAAAGGTTCAACCCTTCCGAAGTGCGTAGCGAAGTCATGATGTATTCGTTGAGGCGCTGGGTATCGGTAAGAGTTTCAGCTTCAAATGGAAGCGTGTTTTTCGAAAGCGATTGGATGTACAATGCGTTATTGGCAATGTTCCATCGGCGAATATTTTTGCCGTCAAAGGCATGAGCTGCAGGCCCGAATCCGTAATATGGTTTGCCTTGCCAATAGCTGCTGTTATGCTTGCTGCGAAACCCGGGTTTGGCGAAATTGCTGATCTCATATTGTTCATATTCCGCCTGCTGCATTCCGGACAAAAGCAACTGGAATTGCTCCGCTTGCCTGTCCGTGTCTACCGGAGGAGAAGTGTGCAATTCAATCATTTTATTCAACACTGTCCTGGGCTCTACAGTAAGAGCGTAACAACTGATATGTGGAATCCCATTTGAAAAGATGATATCGAGGTTACGGAGGAGTTCTTTATTGCTTTGTAACGGTGAACCATAGATAAGATCAACAGAGAAATTAGTGAAACCCGCCAATTGGATGTCTTTAATACATTTCATGGACTCGGTAGCATTGTGAGCACGATTCATCCATTTTAATTCGGCCTCATTGAAAGATTGTATGCCTACACTCAGCCGGTTGATTCCGAGTTGTAACCAGCTTTGCAGTGTATACGGGTTTATGTCATCAGGATTTGCTTCCAGGGTTATTTCGGCATCACACCTGACCTGGAATTTTGAACGGATCTCAGAAAGTATTGAAGTGAGTTCATCGGAAGATAAAAGGCTTGGCGTACCACCGCCAAAATATATGGTAGAGATATCATTTTCAGCAGGGGAATAAAGTTCTGTAATAGAAATCTCTTTTTTTAATGCCCTCAGCAAGGCATCTTTTGTTTGCAAAGAAGTCGAAAAATGGAAATTGCAATAAGTGCAGGCTTTTTTACAAAAAGGGATATGTATATAAATGCCCGCCAAAGATTGTAGATTTACGTTTTAGAATGTTTAAATAACGAATGAACCTTTTCTGCAAGTATACCATAAAAGTTACTGCTGTTTTAGTGCTTACCTGTCTGTTGCTGCAAACTGCTGCGGCGCAACAGAATAATGCTTCAACAAAAGGATTTCCGGTGCATTATCATCTAGTTGGCAAAGATAGTTCGTTTAACGTGGAGCAACTTGGCCTACAAAAAAGTTTTTCAAACAGTGCCGAAGCATATAGCTATATCGTAAAGTTACCAGTATTGCTGGCTTCAAAAGGTTATCCTGTCGCTTCGGCCGACAGCATATGGGAACTCAATAATGAATTGCATGTTGACCTTTACCCCGGAACAAAATATAATCTTGTTCAGCTACAAGTAAATAATATCGAACAGGCTGCCCTGGAAGCAGGCGGTTACATAGAAAAAAATTACAGAAATAAGCCATTGGATATTTCACAGTTGCAATTATTGCAACAAAGAATGGTGGCATATTATGAAAAAAACGGGCATCCTTTTGCAAAGGTTTATCTGGATAGTATCAGGGTGGAGGATGATAAGGTCACCGCTGCATTGAAAGCAGAAAAAGGAGTGCTGTATCATATTGATAGCATCAGGGTATTTGGGAACATAAAGATCAATAAACGTTTTTTACAGCGATACCTATCTATCCCAAACGGCAGTGTATATTCCAAAGAGCGTTTGGAACAGGTGGACAAAAAAATGCTGGAACTGCCTTATCTGACGCCTGTACAATTATCGGATCTTACAATGCTCGGAAGCGGGGCAGTGCTGAATTTATATGTGCAGCCCAAACGTAGCAGCCAGATCAATTTCCTGGTAGGGTTTCTGCCATCGGGTAATGATTCGAAAAAGTTACAGATAACCGGGGACGTAAACCTGGATCTGAAAAATCTATTAGGAACGGGTGAAAACTTCTTGTTGAAATGGCAGCAATTGCAGCCCAAATCTCCAAGATTAAATCTGGGTTTTGACCAGCCTTACATTTTCAATTCACCGTTTGGATTCAATTTCCTGTTTGATCTTTTTAAAAAAGATTCCAGTTTCATACAGGTCAATTCACAAGCCGGGGTGCAGTTTAGTCTGGCCAATAACCAGACAGGGAAATTATTCGTTCAGCTGCAAAATGCGAGCTTGCTGGAAGGAGCGATCGATACGAATGCGATAAGGCTTGAGAAAACACTTCCGCTGAACATCGATGTGAGTGCTGTGAATGTGGGGTTCAATTATGAATGGCAGGGGACAAATTACCGGTTCAATCCCCGCAAAGGGAACGAGGTTAATCTTGTTTCGGTAGTAGGTATCAAAAACATCAAGAAGAATAGTACTATTACCAATATCAAAGACCCATCGTTTAATTATGAGACCTTGTATGATTCGATCAAGTTGAAAAGTTACCAGCTGCGTATTAAATTATCTGCGGCGCATTATTTCCCGTTGGGAAAAGCCGGCACATTCAAACTGGGCATCAATTCAGGGTATTACACAAGCCCTTCGATATTCCGGAACGAGCTTTTTCAGATCGGAGGATATAAATTGTTGCGTGGATTTGATGAAGAAAGTATTTATGCTACTCAGTATGGTGTCGCCACGGCAGAATACAGGTATCTCATAGGACTGAATTCTTATCTATTTACTTTTGTGGATATGGGTTGGGTAAATAACAAATACCAGGATGTCAATCTCAACAACCACTTTACCGGCGGAGGATTGGGGATATTATTTGAAACGAAAGCTGGCTTACTTAACCTGAGTTTGGCCGTGGGCAAAAGAGATGATGTGAAGTTTAACCTGAGAGAATCTTCAAAAATACATTTCGGGTACATAAATTACTTTTAAAGCAGTATTTAATTCAGTTATTTTTGTGGCACAAATGACCATCAGATTGAAATTAACCACCCTCTTATTTTCGTTATTTCTGCTTTTACAACTGAAGGCAGGGGCACAGACGGTGGCGGATACGGCAGCAGTACATAAAGATTCATCCGTAATAATCGCTGAAAAGATCCCTGTCTCCATTCAAAAGACATTGGTTGAAGAGAATATTTACCTTAACAGCAAAGCTAAGCCGGTCACGATGGCCATCCGCCCACGAAAACTAATGGGCGAAGACGGTTATTTTTATTTGTTGTTAGGAATAGCGCTGCTGTTTGGCATCGCTAAAGCAGCCTACTCAAGATATTTCGCCAACCTTTTCAGGGTTTTCTTTAACTCTTCCCTGCGGCAAAGTCAGCTGACTGATCAACTGGTGCAGGATCAGCTGCCCTCGTTGATATTCAATCTGCTCTTCGTTATTTGCGGTGGGCTTTACTTATATTTCCTGATACGCTTTTACGGCATGACCCCATCTTCTACGGACTGGAAATTAATGGGGCTTTGTGTTCTGCTCTTTGGGGCCGTATATATTGTTAAATACCTCACATTGAAGTTCACTGGCTGGATTACCGGTTACAAGCAGGAAGCCGATATCTACACATTCATTATTTTTCTTATCAACAAGATCATTGGTATCTGCCTTTTGCCCGTAGTCATCGTGCTGGCGTTTTCCGAACATCAGGTTGCTACTGTATTTGTAATGGCGTCGGCAATACTGGTAGGCGTATTATTGCTGATGCGTTTTTATCGTTCGTACGGATTGCTGGAAGCCAGGATCAAGGTCAGCAGGTTTCATTTTTTCCTCTATATTTTCTCGGTCGAGATATTGCCGCTTTTTATCATTTATAAGGCAGCCGTGCTTTTTTTGAATAAAAATTGGTAATTTCGTCTTACCATTTGGATGTGAGTATGATAAAAAACGAAGTCAAAGAGGCTGGAGTATCAGCCAAAAAAGTTAAAAAAGTACTTATTGCCCAACCTAAGCCCGAAGGTCTGAAATCGCCCTATTTCGATCTTGCTAAGAAATATAACCTCACGTTGGATTTCTTCCCGTTTATCGTGGTAGAAGGTATCCCCGCTAAGGATTTTCGCAAGCAGAAGATTGATATAGCTGCTTTTACAGCAGTAATCTTCACCAGCAGGAATGCAATCGATCATTTTTTTCGTATCTGCGATGAAATGAAAGTAACCGTATCTCAGGATACGAAATACTTCTGCATAACCGAAGCTGTAGCGCTTTATCTCCAGAAATTCATTTTATACCGCAAACGCAAGGTTTTCTACGGTGCCGATGGCACTAACAAAAGCCTGTTTGACGTGATCAACAAACATAAAGACAACGAAAAGTTCCTTTATCCTTGTTCAGAAGCTTTTGACAGTGAGATCACCAACTGGCTTCGCGGGCATAATTGCGGATATGCAACTCCTGTATTGTACAAGATTGTCAGTAATGACATTAAAGAAGTGATCGGGCGCAATTATGATGTCATCTGCTTTTTTACACCGGGCGGTGTAAAAAGCCTGTTGGAAAATTTTCCTTCCTTCAAGCAGAACGGGACCCGTATCGGCGCTTTCGGGATCAACACTTTCAAAGCAGCCGAAGATGCAGGACTGATACTCGACATTAAAGCTCCGATGCCGCAAAGTCCCAGTATGGTAAGCGCGTTGGAAAAATACATTCTTTCAGAAAAGAAAAAATAAAATATATAGTTCAATAAGTTCAAAAGGTTTCGGAACTTCAAAATCAATTGCCCCGGGCTTAAACCCGGGGCAATTGATTTTGAACATTTGAACTTTTTGAACGTTTCAAACCCTTAATATGCATAGCAATCAATTAAAACATGAAAGCAGTCCGTATCTTTTGCAGCATGCACACAATCCTGTGCATTGGTTTGCATGGGGTGAAGCAGCTTTGCAGGCAGCAAAAGACGAGCAGAAGCCGATCCTGGTGAGCATCGGATATGCAGCCTGCCACTGGTGCCATGTGATGGAAAAAGAAAGTTTTGAAAATGAAGCCACAGCAGCAGTGATGAATGAGCATTTCATCAACATCAAGATAGACCGTGAGGAACGCCCCGACCTTGATCATATTTACATGGATGCCGTACAGGCAATTGCCGGAAATGGCGGCTGGCCACTGAATGTTTTTCTTACACCCGAAGCAAAGCCATTTTATGGAGGAACTTATTTTCCTCCTCAAAAAGCTTACGGCCGTAACTCATGGACAGACGTTCTGCTTTCTCTGGCCGATGCCTGGAAAAATAGGCGTTCCGAGATTGAAGAACAGGCCGGGCAACTAACCAAACATATCGAGAAAGCGAACAATTTTACCTCACTGAAAAACTTTGTTCCGCAGGCGGAAATAAATGGACTTTTCACAAAAGAAAATTGTGAATCGATCACAGCGAATATTTTAAAGAATGCCGATCGCAATGATGGAGGATTCGGTGCTCCGCCCAAATTTCTACAGACAGGTTCGCTGCAATATCTTTTCAGGCAGGTCCATCTTTTCGGGTATCCCTTAGCGTTAGAGCATGCAGAACATTCTTTGCAAAGTATGATCAATGGGGGTATTTATGATCAGGTTGGTGGCGGTATATCGAGATACAGCACGGATGCGCAATGGCTGGTACCACATTTTGAAAAAATGCTGTATGATAATGCGTTGCTGCTGATCACACTTTGTGATGCGTATCAGCTGACAAAAAAAGTTTTTTATGCAGATGCGATACGGCATATACTTGATTTTATTTTCAGGGAAATGAAACACCCCGATGGTGGCTATTATGCCGCGATCGATGCAGACAGCGAAGGAGTAGAAGGCAAATTTTATGTATGGGAAAAAGAAGAAATTGAGGAACTGCTTGGAGGTGATGCGGCATTGTATAACGCTTACTATAACGTTACTGTTGATGGTAATTGGGAACACCGTAACATCCTTCATGTAACAGGGCAACTCGAAATGGTCGCTGCGGAATTGGGCATTGACTTTGAAACTGCAAAAGATACAATCGCTTCTGCAAATACAAAGATGCTGGAAGCAAGGAACAAACGAGTACGCCCCATCACCGATGATAAAATTCTGGTGGGTTGGAATGCCTTATTATTAACTGCATTCTGCAGGGCATATTCCAGCCTTGGAGAAGAATTGTACAAAGCTGCCGCGGAAGAACTTTTTCATTTTCTGGAAAAAAATCTTACGGATAAAAATGACGGTTCTTTGTTGCATACTTATAAAAATGGGGTAGCCCGTTTTCCTGCATTCCTGGATGATTATGCCTGGTACATTCAGGGCTGTATACAATTGCAGGAGGTATCGGGCAACCAGGATTATCTTTTGCGTGCCAAAAGTCTTACAGAATATGTGATGACGGAATTTTCTGACACTGATAACCTATTCTTCTTTTACACAAAAGAGGGGCAGGGCGATATAATTGTCCGCAAAATTGAGTTGTACGATGGTGCTACTCCTTCGGCGAATGCGGTGATGGCTGGAAACCTTAATTACCTGTCTGTCGTATTTGATGAAAAAAACTGGCGGGAACGTTCGCGGGAAATGTTTAGATCGGTATCAGGGGCAGTTCAGAAACATCCGGGATCTTTTTCCATCTGGGCGCTTGGGTTTCAACAGGAAGCGGCGGGCATCAATGAGTTGGTAATCACGGGAGAAGGAGTTGAAATGTTAAGAAAGGAAGTATTGGCGAAATTCATCCCTAACAGGATTTTACAAAGCAGTGGATATTATATTAATATGTCTTTATTGGAAGGCAAGTCTTTTTCGGGTAAAGGTTCCTTATATTTATGCCGGAATTATGCCTGTGAAGCTGCTGTATCAACGGTAGCCGAACTACTTAACCTCCTGAAAAATAATTAAGCGAATGCTTTTTGTTCACAATATTTGAATAATTTGCTCGTTTATTATAGTTCAGAGTATGGAGTTTTGTTAATAAATTCCAGAAAAAACAAATAAGAGCAGTTGATGTTAAATCAAAATAATCATTACATTTGCTATTACCCTCAAAGTTAAAAAAATGAACAATCGGTTATTCTACGTATTAGCTGTAGCTGCTATTGCTACTTCCGCAAGCAGCTGTAAGATGCTAAGTGGGAAAAAGAAGTCTGGTTTGCCAAACGACGGCCAGCTGCACGGTGTTGCCCCGGGCGTAAGGTGGAACCTTACCAAGCCGCCAGGCATGGTATATGTGCCACCAGGCACATTCCACATGGGCCCAAGCGATGAAGATGTTAACTATGCATATACCGCAAGGAACAAACAGGTATCTATCAGCGGGTTCTGGATGGATGCAACCGAAATTACCAACAACGAATACCGCCAGTTTACCAATTGGGTACGTGATTCTATCGCTGCAAAGCTGATGGGGTATGTTAAACAAGGCCAGGACGGTAACGAGTATATAGACTGGAAAAAAGCAAGTACTATCAAATGGGGTGATAAAGCGACGATCGAAAAGATCGATGCGATCATTGTTACACCGGATAACCGCATCTTCGGTAAAAAAGAATTAGACGCTAAAAAGATCGTTTATCAGTCAGAAGTATTCGATTATAAAGCGGCTGCGCAAAACAAGGACGTAACCGTACCTCGTTCCGCATTCATTGTTAAGCAACAGATCCCTGTTTACCCCGATTCACTTTGCTGGGTACGTGATTTCGCTTATTCTTACAATGAGCCAATGGCGAAAAAATATTATAGCCACCCTGCTTACGGAAACTATCCTGTAGTAGGTGTTAGCTGGAAACAGGCTACTGCTTTCTGCGAATGGAGAACCCATTACCTGAATGCATGGCTTGAAGGTAAAAAGCGCACTGCTGAATCTGATTTCCGTCTTCCAACAGAAGCACAATGGGAATACGCAGCACGTGGCGGCCGCTCTCAGATGTCTTACCCTTGGGGTGGTCCTTACCTGAGAAATAAAAAAGGTTGCCTGTTGGCAAACTTCAAACCAGGTCGTGGTAATTATCCTGAAGATGGTGGTTTATACACTGTGAGGGCAGATGCATACTGGCCAAATGACTTCGGATTGTACAACATGGCAGGTAACGTAGCAGAATGGACTTCTTCTTTATATTACGAAGGTTCTTATAACTTCCAGCACGATCTTAACCCGGATGTTCGTTTCAATGCAAAGGATTCAGATCCTCCACGTATGAAACGTAAAGTATTACGCGGCGGTAGCTGGAAAGATGTTGGTTATTTCCTACAGACCAGCACCCGTGCATATGAATATCAGGATACTTCAAAATCATACATCGGATTCAGGTGTGTTATCGATCTGCCCCCAGCTCCAAACAAACGTGGCAGATAATATAAATATCATTCTATAGATAACAATTCTAGTTCAACATAACTTACTTACTTACCCATTTTAATTAAAAATGAAATGGGTAAGTATTTCCCGAACTTTTCTAAATAAATCAACAATAACAATCCCCATTTAAAACTTAAAACTCTTTAAATTATGGCTGCTGGTCAATCACGTCCAATCGATCGCGTTCTTAACATCCTAGTTTCAGCTGCGGCTGTACCTGTACTTCTTGGAGCTCTTTTCAAAATCACCCATGCTCCAGGCGCTGATCTCTGGCTAAAAATTGGTCTTTATACGGAAGCCGCAATCTTCCTCGGATACGCATTGCTTTACCTGTTGGCACCACCTCCGGAAGGCGCTGTATCTGTAGCTACTGTGGAAACAGGCAATCCTGCTTTGAAAAGCATGGATAAAATGTTGCAGGAAGCTGATATTACTCCTACAAATCTTAAAAAACTGGGCGAAGGTTTCCAGAAACTGGGATCTACCGTTTCAGGCATATCTGAAGTTGGTGATGTTGTAAAATCTACCAGCGATTTCAGCACAAAAACAAAAGAAGCAACTACCGCTATCGGTAACATGGCTACTGCATTCAGCGCAAGCGCTACTACCATGGCTTCTTTCAATAACGCTTCTGAAAGCGCAAAAGGTTTCCACGAACAAGTACAGGTATTGACCAAGAACCTTGGTTCTTTAAATACTATCTACGAACTGGAACTTAAAGAAAGCAACAACCACCTGAAAGCATTGAATGGTTTTTATGGTAAAATGGCTGAAGCCAGCCAGGCTATGATGAGCAGTGTTGATGATGCTAACAAAGCAAAAGATCAGATCGGCGCATTGGCTACCAACCTGAGCAAACTGAACTCTGTTTACGGAAACATGTTGAGCGCTATGCAGGGCAGATAATCAATAGTGATTGTCTCTTAATCCAAACAATATTAAACAAAACCAAAAATACTAACCAGATATGGCTTTACCTAAAGAGCCCCGGCAGAAGATGATCAACCTGATGTATTTGGTGCTTACAGCATTGTTAGCATTGAACGTATCAGCGGAAGTGATCGACGCCTTTAAAACTGTTGATAAAAGTCTTATGACTTCTAACAACAACATCGAGACTTCGAATCAGACTTTATTCAAGTCATTGGAAGGCAAATTAAATGATGAGAAAACAAAAGCGAAGGCTGAAATTTGGAAACCTAAAGCTGATCAGGCTAAAAAACTTTCTGAAGATCTGAATAACTATTTGGAAACTCTGAAGAAAGACCTCAAAACTGCCTCAGGCTTGAAAAAAGATGCAGCTGGAAATGTAGTATTGAACGAGCACGGAGAAGAAGATTACAAATTAGATGATCTAAATGCTTCGTCCCGTTTGATGGATACAGAAAAGAAAGGCAAAGACCTTGACGACAGGTTGCGTGCATACCGTACTGCAATGCTCAACATCGATCCGGCTATTAAAAAACAATTTGAAGCTACTTTTCCGGTAGATGTATCTGCTGATGGAAAAGATAACACTACAGCAAGTTTCAGGATGATGCCAACAGTGGCAGCTATCACGTTGCTGAGCAAATACCAGAATAACATTAAGAATGCTGAAAATCAGGTAGTGGCTTATGCACACAGCCAGATCGATGCGGTTGCTATTCGTTTCGACAAAACAGGTGTTTTGCTCGGACAGAGCGCCAACTACGTAATGCCTGGTGATGAGATCACTATTACTGCTGGTATCGGTGCTTACAGTTCTGCTGCAGCTCCGGTGATAAGCATTGGTGGCTCTCAGGTTCCCGTGGTTGACGGTCAGGGTACTTACAAAGTAGCTGCTGGCGGTGGCGGTTCACATACTGTTCCTGTTACTATTCGTTATAAAGACCAGGATGGAATTGAAAAAACTGAAACCAAAAGCGTAGAGTACACAGTAGGTACACCAGGTGGTGCGGCTGTGATGCTCGATAAAATGAACGTATTCTACATCGGTGTCGACAATCCGGTAACTATCGGTTCTCCAACTGGTTGGGATAAAACAAAAGTTTCAATGACCGGAGGTACGATCAGTGCTGGTACAAGCGCACGTACTGTACGTGTATCTGCATTGGGTGCGGCATCTATCACTGTTAACGCAGATGGTAAATCCAGCACTTTCAATTACAGGATCAAAAGGATACCGGATCCGGTATTCAAAGTAGGATCAGGTAAAGCAAGGGTTCCTGCTGTTGAATTCAAAAACCAGCAGTTCTGCCGTGCAGATCTTGGTGATGATTTCCTATTCGACCTTAAATTTAACGTAGTGAGCGCAACAGTTTATTTTTCTGGTGCTAACTTCCCTAACGTGACTACAGGTTCAATCAATGGCAACAGCCTTGCAGGCATAAGCGCATTGATCGCACGTTGCGGACCTGGTTCTTCTATTACGTTTGTGAACATTAAAGTTCAGGGGCCGGATGGTGTAAGAACAATTGATGAAAGGAGTATTACACTCTATTAAAAGTATAAATAAAAAGGTGATGAAAAATCAAGTTATTAAATGTCTCTTGTTAGCGATCCTGGTGATCGGCTTTGGTGACGTTGCCGTTGCGCAAAAGAAAAAAGCCGCTCCACGTAAGTCTACCAAACGAACGACCAAAACCAAGACAAAGGCTAAGATACAGCAATCTGCTCCCGTAGTAGATACTATTGCGGCGGCTGCGGCAGTACCAACTCCTGCCATCGATACTTTGCCAATCAAAAAGGTTTTGAAATCGTTACGCCCCGATGAAGCTGTTGAGACAACAGTTTTGAAAGATCGTACACCTTTACCGTACGAACATTTGCGTGCAGATGATGCGGTTTACAGGCACAAGATCTGGCGTGAGATCGATACAAGAGAAAAAATAAACCTGCCTTTCCGTTATTCTGCGGATGAAAGCAATGGAAACCAACGTTTCATCTCCATACTTTTACAGGCTATCCAGGACAGTGCAGTTACAGTATTCAGCAGCATCGACGACCGCTTTACAACCCCAATGACTGTTGGTGAAGTAGCAGGAGTTATTGCTGGCCCGGAAGTAGATGTTCCGCAATATGGTCCTACAGGTGAATTGATTGGTAGTAAAAAGATGAGGAACGAGATCAATCTCGATTCTATCTATAAATTCCATATTAAAGAAGAGGTGATTTTTGATAAAGAAAGTTCACGTCTGTTCTGGAGGATACTTGGTATTGCACCGGTAAAAAGAGTAATCACCCCACAAGGTCTGGATATCGGTGAAACTGAAGTTTTCTGGGTTTATTATCCTGATATGAGGGGTACGTTCGCTAAATATGAAGTATACAACGGTAAAAACTTTGGAGCCCGTATGACCTGGGAAGAACTCTTCGAAAGCCGTATGTTCTATGGCCGTATCATCAAAAGCACCATCGATAATCCTTATGACAGGATGATCAAAAATTACCCTGGGCTAACAGATAATACTATCCTTCAATTACTGGAAGGCGAGAATATCAAGGAAAAAATATTTAATTACGAGCAGGATCTGTGGAGTTATTAAATACCAATACTAATTTCTTAGGAACCCTCCGATTTATCGGAGGGTTTTTTATTTGTGGAAATATTTTAAAAAATACCCCTTATTGGGTATTGGCAGATATACAAAAGCACCTTACTTTTACATCGGTTTTTCATAGGATATTGGATTTTAAAACGGGGCTGGATTTCTATCCTGGCCCTTTTTTTTACCACGAATTTTACGAAACTGCCTGTGGGCAGACAGGTTACCCAGATTAAACAAATAAAATGCAGTTAGTACGAATTTGTGTTTTCTAAAACATTTCGAAGATTTCACTATTCTCCACTGATCATTCACTGGCCGAAGCAGGAGTTTCAACGTACATCATTCACCTTTAAGCCTTCAGTAAGAATCAGGGCTTTTGCCTTCCCTATAAGCTTTTCAATTTCAGCAAGATCGGTTTCCTTTATTTTCTTCACAGATTTGAATGTTTTCAAGAGCATCGACGCAGTTTCCTTTCCGATCCCTTTGATATTTTCCAGTTCATTTTTAAAAGTACCCTTACTCCGTTTATTCCGGTGAAAAGTGATACCGAACCGATGCACTTCATCCCTGATACGCCGGATCAGCTTCAGGCTCTCACTGTCCCAGGCTAGTTTCAAAGATGTAGTATCGCCGGCATAAAATAATTCTTCTTCATTTTTTGCCAGGCCAACCAGTGTCACTTTACCACGTAGGTTCAGTTCGTCAATACTCTGCATTGCAGCGCTCAGCTGTCCTTTACCACCATCGATAATGATAAGCTGCGGAAGTGGGGCGTTTTCATCCAGCACACGCTTATATCGCCTGTAAACAACTTCCGACATCGAAGCAAAATCGTTGATGCCTTCTACTGTTTTGATATTAAAATGCCGGTAATCCTTTTTACTTGGTTCCCCATTTTTAAAACAAACCATCGCCGCAACCGGGTAACTTCCCTGGAAATTCGAGTTATCAAAACACTCGATATGTGCCGGCAATGCCGATAAATGAAGGTCTTCCTGCATCTGCTCCAACACTTTCATTTTCTCATCAGCCGTTTTCCCTTCCAACTTGAGTATCTTCTTTGCTTTTAATTCTTCCGTAAAATAATTCACGTTTTTCTCCGACAGGTCCAACAGCCGTTTCTTATCTCCCGCTTTTGGAACGGTGACAACAATGCCCGGCTCAGCATAATCTATCGCGATAGGTACAATGATCTCTGTAGCGTCACTCTCAAAAACCTGCCTCAATTGTATGATCGCAAATGCCAGCACTTCTTCCGGGCTTTCATCCAGCTTTTTTTCAAGTGTGATGGTTTTGGTTTGAATGATGCTGCCATTATTTACCGCCAGGTAATTCACGTAAGCCGTATCGCCTTCTTCGATGATGCTGAATACATCTACGGTGCCGGTGTTGGTATTCACTACCGAAGACCGCGATTGATATTGCTGCAGATGTTCGATCTTGCTTTGATAAAAAGCCGCCTTTTCGAACTCCATTTTTTCAACATGGATTCTTTGCTGCGTTTTAAAATTCTGCAGTACCGGCGAAATATTTCCTTTCAACAGGCTTTTTAATTGAAGCAATCCATCATTGTAATCTTCAGGTGTCTGCAACCCTTCACAAGGGCCTTTACAATTACCCAGGTGATATTCAAGACAAACCTTGAACTTATTTTTTTTGATGCTGGACTCCGTAAGGTTCAACTTACAGGTCCGTAATTGTATATTCTGTTTGATGAAATTCAACAGGTCGCGAACTTTAGCGACAGAGGTATATGGCCCATAATATTGCGAGCCATCTTTTATTTTTCTTCTTGTCAAAAATATGCGGGGAAATGCTTCATTCTTTACAACGATGTATGGATAGCTTTTATCATCCTTCAGGTCGATGTTGAATTGTGGCTGAAACTCTTTAATGAGTGTATTCTCGAGCAGAAAAGCATCATGCTCGTTATTCACGATGGTGAATTCGATCTTACTGATGCGGTGCACGAGTTCGATCGTTTTATAATTCGTTTTATTTTTGGTAAAATAACTACTGACTCTCTTTCGTAAATGTTTTGCCTTACCTACATAAATGATCTTGCCGGAGGCATCGAAATATTTATAAATTCCCGGTGCAGCAGGTATTGTGGTGGAAATAGCTGAAAATTGTTCTGCTGTCATGTTATCTTAAAAATTCCAGATGATCTTTTGTTCATTCTCTACAAAAGGCGTTCCATCAGGCTTTGTAGAGAGCTCGATGATTTTACAAAATTTTTCATGGGCATCCCAGGTGAGTTGTTGTTGCCGGCCATTGCCAAGGTCTTTTACAAGATAAACCCGGCGCACAATACCATCTTGCGGATCTACGTACACATCCCAATGCCGTAATTGCATGCTGTCGGGAAGTGTGCCAATGGGGTCGTAGGTAAAAGTATAGGCATCCACACTTTGATCAAGAAATTTTTCTTGTTTGAAAAATTTTGTCATATTGAGCGTGTCAATTACAGGGTGCAGAAAAGCACCCACTTCCCGGAGCAGGCTATCACGCTTGATCCATATAGAATCTTTTTTATTTCCTTTAATGATAAACTTCAAAGAGTTGATGCCCTGGGATTCAATATCTGCAACCTGTCCTTTCAGGTAATCAGTTACGGGGAAAAAGCTAAGCACTTCTGCAGTATCAGTTGCGGCATTATTTTCAGAAGAACCGCCGGAAGATTTTTTGCCCTTGCAGCTAAAAAGCAGGAACGAACTCAAAAGTATGGAAACGATCATTTTCATTTGTCAAAATTAACTCTTATCTGCCATCGCTGCTAATGCCCGGCATAAAAAAAGCGCAACATCTGTTGTTGCGCTTTTCAAATAATATAAGGCCTTAGAATGATTTTGTAACACCAAGTTTGATACCCACGTTGTATAATTTTTCAGTGTAACTATATTGTTTTTTGTAGGTAGATAGGAACTGGTACCTCAGTTGCGGACCGGCGTTGATGGTAATTCCGCTGGGCGACTTGTAACTCAGGAATGTTTCCAGGCCTGCGGCAAAATTCCATTTGCGAAGCAGGTCGTTTTGTTCCACATAATTTTTGGTGTCCGAAGATATCGCGTACACCTGTCCTCCGGTGGTAAAGCTTGGCTGCACGGTAGCGCCGGCATACCATTTCAACTTATCCTTACCCAGAAGTTTGAAGTCTGCGCCAACAGGCAAAGACAACTGCACCGTTTTGTTGTTGAGCCTTTCATTTTTATCACCGGTAATACTGTTGGCATAACTGCTCGACCGTGGAACCATTATATAACTGCTGCCACTGTTGTACAACAGGTAACTCTGACTGGGATGTTTCATCCGGTCAGCAAAAGAAATATAACTGGTGTAATTGAATTGCAAACCAGCCTTAAGTCTTGTCCTTTTTGAAACGTTGTATAAGAGTGTCACTCCGGCCTCCATGTTGATGGAAGATTTTTGAGTCACTTCATCATTGATATCCAATATTGGATCCGGTTGGGTATTGGAACCAACCAGTGTTTGCTGATTCATCGGCGGATCAAAATCATTGTTTTTTCTCAGAAAACGGAAGCCGATAGAAGGCGTAACATAATATTGTATGGCAGCCCTTTGTTTGAATTTGCTGATGGATGCCTGATTGTTGTAAGCATAATTTTCAATCCATTCCTTATCCTCTTTTGAAAGCAGGTCTTTAAATATATTGGTTTTGTTCAGCTCAGCTGTGCTGGCTTCTTTAGTGTCAGTCGTTATGGTTTCAATCCGAGTATCAGCATCAGCCGGATCATTGTCCGCAACTGTAGCAGTTTCATCCGTTGTAGCGTTTGACCTGGTCACTTTAGCTCTGGTATTGGAAGCCGTGGTTGCTTTTACGGGAGCCGTTGTTGAACCCTGATCGGTATAACCAATAACAATATTGTTACCTCCATTTACCTGGATATTGCCATCTTCTTCAGTAAAGTAAGAAGACATGTCATTTTTTAACAGAACGTCGGAAACGCTGCTGCTGGTTATATTTCTGTTTTGGCCGGGAGTAGCAGCTTGAGCATTTTTGTTGCTGCCCGATCCAAGCATCGCAATAGTTTTGCCTTGTTTTGGAATACCACTTTCATCAGTACCATGTTCAGTTTCAGCGGCAAAATAATTATTTCCGTTAAATGATTTTTTCGATTTGTTGATGGAGTTGTTGTTGGTAATTCCTACAAATAAAATTGCAAAGATCAGTAGCAGGCAAACCGCCAGAGATGGCCATTTGCGGCTTGGGTGCAGATCGTTGTAAATGCTGTACCATACTTTCTTGGAAGGATACATCCTGAAACTATCAGTTGTGTCCTTCAAGAACTGTTCAAAATCGTCATCAGTGTAAAACTTATTTTCCATGTTTCACAAAAAGCTTTTTAGTTAGTTTGGTCGAACGGGAACTTTATCGTCCATTTCTTTTTCACCTGATCTTATCTTACGACACCCGTTTTGCCGTAGAGACTTTTATTTCCTGTTTTGTAAATGATATTTTTCTTCAGCAATATTTCTTCCAGCATCGCTTTAGCCCTGGTATACTGGCTACGGCTTGTGCTTTCTTCAATGTCTAACAGTTGTCCGATCTCCCTGTGAGAAAAACCTTCGATCGCATAAAGATTCAATACCGTGCGATAACCAATGGGTAAGATCCTGATGCATTCCACCACTTGTTTCGCCTGCATGATGGCGGGGATCATATCTTCTTTGATATGAATGCCACTCGCATGGATAATGTCTACGCTGTCGGTGAATTTTTTATTTTTTTTCAGGATGTTGATGCAGGTATGCACCACGATGCGGCGTATCCAGCCTTCCAGGGCGCCTTCGTTGCGGTACTGATGTAGTTGCGTAAATACTTTGATAAATCCTTCCTGCAACATATCCTCCGCATCTTCGCGGTTTTTGGCAAACCGATAGCAAACCCCCAACATGCGGGGGCTGAAACGGTTGTACAATGCTTCCTGTGCGGCTGCATTGTTCTTTATAGTTCCGGCAAGCATTTGCTCTTCGGTCATAAGGAATAATTTAATGCCAATAAATATAGGACATATTTTGGATGAATGGTGCTGCACGGGGATAAAAGATTAGGGATGAGAGCTTGGCGTTTAGGCGAAAAACCACTAAACCTTAGGCTCTTATCCCTAAACTTAACTAAATCAATACGTTACCCGTCATTTCTGGCGGTATCGGTATATTCATCATGGTGAGGATCGTTGGAGCCACATCTCCCAGTTTGCCCGGAGATACCGCTCCACGCCAGTTATTGTCTATTACAAAAAACGGAACAAGGTTGAGTGTATGCGCCGTATTCGGTGTTCCATCTTCATTGATCTCATAGTCCGCATTGCCATGATCGGCCAGCAGGAATACCGCATAATCATGCTGCAAAGCTGCACCCACCACTTTTTCTACGCAGGTATCTACTGTTTCCACAGCTCTTATTACTGCGTTCCAGACACCGGTATGGCCCACCATATCTGCATTGGCAAAATTGAGGCAGATGAAGTCAGGTTGATTTTCGTGTATCTCTTTTACAATGGTATCTGTTACTTCATAAGCGCTCATCTCCGGCTGAAGATCATAAGTGGCTACTTTCGGAGAAGGCACCATCAGTCGTTTTTCATTTACAAAAGGAGCTTCCCTGCCGCCACTGAAAAAGAAACTGACGTGCGGGTATTTTTCCGTTTCGGCTATGCGTACCTGTGACCTTCCGTTTTGCGCCAGTATATCACCCAGCGTATTCACCAGGTCATCTTTTTGATAGATGACGGCAACATTGCTGAAGCTATGATCATACATCGTCATCGTTACATAATGTAACGGCAACGGGTACATGTGCTGCTCCGGGAAAGCTTGTTGGGTAAGCACTTCGGTGATCTCACGGCAACGATCTGTGCGGAAGTTGAAAGCGATCACCGCATCTCCTTCTTCGATCCTGGTATCCGCAACATTTGTATTGATCAAGGGCAGCAGGAATTCGTCCGTCACATTCCTGTTATAACTTTCTTTGATCGAAGCCAGCAGGTCACTGGTAGGTTCACCAGTTGCATGTATCATCGCATCATAAGCTATCTTCACCCTTTCCCACCGCTTGTCGCGATCCATCGCATAATAACGTCCCGTTACGGTAGCAATTTTCCCGGTTGTTTCGTTGAGATGATTTTGCAGGTCATGAATAAAGCCTAAACCGCTTTTTGGATCAGTATCCCTTCCATCTGTAAAAGCATGTACCAGCATATTGTGAAAACCGTTGGCGGCACAGGTATCCGCGATCGCTTTTACGTGATTGATATGTGAGTGTACACCACCATCGCTGACAAGGCCAAGCAGGTGCAGTTTTTTGTTGTTTGTTTTCGCATAATTGATCGCTTCCAGCAAAACCGGGTGATGTTGGAATTCGTTATTGCGGATAGCGACGTTGATGCGTTCGAGTTCCTGGTATACGATGCGGCCGGCGCCAAGATTGAGATGGCCGACTTCGCTGTTGCCCATTTGCCCTTCGGGCAAACCAACATCAGTACCGCAGGTGATGAGGGTACTGTTAGGATATTTTGAATATAACGAAGTGACAAAAGGCACATTCGCATTCTGGATGGCATCGCTGGATTTTACCTGTCCGAGGCCCCATCCATCCATAATAATTAAGATCGTTTTTTTATTTTCCATTTTGCAAAGCTATATATTTGAAAAGTTTATCTAACCGCTTCTCTGAAATAAGGCCTAAAAAAGAGTGCCACTGTGTACTAAACTCCTTTGTTGGCACGTTTTTAGTCCATTCAGGGACAACAAATTTACCTATTATGAAACGTTTTTTACTCATATGTTTGACCGGTTTGATGTTGGCTTCTTTTACGCTTCTGGCAGGCATAACCGATGTCATCAGCGCATTAAAAGCGGGTAATTCGGCGCAGATCGCCAAATATTTTGACAATACGGTTGAAATTACCTTACCTGAAAAAAGTAACAGCTACAGCAAAAGCCAGGCAGAATTAATTTTGCGTGATTTTTTTACCAGTAACCCTGTTAAAAGTTTCACATTGATACACCAGGGCGATAATGCCGGTTCGCAATATTGCATCGGTACTCTGCTGACAAAAACAGCGACTTACCGCACCACCATTTACATGAAACAGAAAGGCGATAAGCAGTTGTTGCAGGAGATAAGGTTTGAGAATAAATAAAGTTTCTACCGATGATATTTTGCTCCCGGAAGGGGGCTTTTTTATTTCGGGGAATGGATAATGGATAATTTCTTCAAATTGAACTATGTTCATTTTTAGAGAAATTTTCTATTGAAAAAATTATCCATTATCCATTAATTAATTAATTATCCATTACCTAGTTTTGCGGTATGACTTACGACGAACAATTATCCCTGCTTATCACCAATGCCCTGGCCGAAGATATTGGCGATGGCGACCATTCTACTTTATCTACTATTGATGTGGAACTGAAAGGTAAAGCGGTGCTGAAAGTGAAGCAGGACGGTATTCTTGCGGGAATGCATGTGGCGGAAAAAATATTCAGGCAGGTGGAGCCGGGGATAGTGTTTGAAGCGTTTAAAAATGATGGTGAGAAAATGGTTTTTGGTGAGATCGCTTTTGAAGTTTCCGCCAGGATCCATACGATATTGATGTGCGAAAGGTTGGTGTTGAATACCATGCAACGCATGAGCGGCATTGCTACACTTACCCGGAAATATGTAGATAGGCTTGAAGGATATCACACCCGATTATTGGATACCAGGAAGACCACACCAAATTTTCGCCTGCTCGAAAAAGAAGCGGTCAGGATTGGCGGAGCGATCAATCACCGGATTGGTTTGTACGATATGATCATGCTGAAGGACAATCACATCGATTATTGCGGAGGCATTGAAAAAGCCATCGGCAAAGCTTATGACTATGTGCAAAGCAAAGGGCTTGATCTGAAGATCGAAGTGGAAACACGCAGCATTGAAGATGTAGAAAAAGTAATGAAGACGGGACATGTTGACAGGATCATGCTGGACAATTTTACCCCGGAAAAAATTACGGAAGCATTGAAATTGATAGATGGAAAATATGAAACGGAAGCCAGCGGCGGCATTAACTATGATAATATCCAATCTTATGCGGCAACTGGTGTAGACTTCATATCAAGTGGTTCGGTCATTCATCAGGCGGTGAGCCTTGATCTGAGCCTTAAAGCAGTAATAGATAATGGATAATACTTTAATGGGTAATGTTTTCGGATTAAAGTATTAACGGATGAATGAAGTGATTTTGAATGGAGAATATTATTCATTATCCATTATAAAATTATCCATTTCATGTAAAAAAAATCAGATGGCAAAAAAACATATTAATACTTCCGGACTTGTATACTCCACCAATCCTGATTTTAAAGGATTTTCGGAGGAAGAGATCAATGAGGCTTTTCCGGAGCCTGCACAGCAACAGATCAAAGTAAAACTCGAAACAAAACACCGTGCAGGCAAAGCGGTGACGTTGATAGACAATTTTCGCGGCAGCGAAGAGCAAAAAGAAGAGTTGGGAAAAAAGCTGAAAGCATTCTGCGGTACCGGGGGGTCGGTAAAAGATGGGGAGATCATCGTGCAGGGCGATCACAGGGATAAAGTGCTGCAGTGGCTGATAAAGAATGGGTACACGAAGGCGAAGAAAGTCTGATGGGTAAAACGGCTTTCATCCTGAGCTTGTCGAAGGATGACAAGAGGAGATTTATTTATCCTTTATGCTGAGTGCTCCACTCGGGCACTTTGCCACTTGTGCGACAATTGTTTCCTTATCCGCATTGTCAGTGATCACCCAGGGTTTTCTTCTGGGATCGAATACGGAAGGCAACCCCTTAAAGCAAATAGCCGAATGTGTACATAATTTTGGTTGCCATATTACCGTTATATCTTCTTTCGGGTAGCTGAGTTTGTCGAGTGGCATATTAATATTTTAAGAATTGAAGATTTATGCTTAAAAATAAGCTTTAATACAATAATTTTATAGTAAAACAAAGGTACATGACAAGCAAAATTTCTGGAGGTGTAAAGGTATCGGTGGAAACATTCTACCAGCCGGAATACAGCAATCCGATGAACAGCGAGTTCATGTTTGCGTATCGTATCAGCATTGAGAACAACAATGTTTTCCCTATCAAACTATTGAGCAGGCATTGGGACATTGCCGACAGCAACGGTAGCAAAAGAGAAGTGGAAGGCGATGGGGTGGTAGGCGTTCAACCTGTCATCAATCCGGGTACTTCTTACCAATACGTTAGTGGCTGCAATCTCCGCAGCGAACTCGGAAAAATGTCGGGTACCTACCTGATTGAGAACGTCCTGAACAAAACCAGGTTCACAGTCATTATTCCGTCATTTAACCTTCACGCCCCTTTTAAGCTGAATTAACACGCACATTACCATATTTTGCTTACTTTTACCTATACTGATATAAATTGATAGACTATTGTAGTCAATCATAACATCCCGGTTCTGACAATTAGCATTCATTTAATAGAAAAACCAGCAATTTTATTATGGCAAAAATCACTTTCAACAACAAGAACAATGAGTTCTTTACCAGCTTGAAAATCAGTGTGGATGCTTATTTTAAAGAGAATAATATAGAAAAAACGGGCGACTGGCGCCTATTTTCCAAAACCATTATTTTGTGTGCTTCCATGCTGGCAATGTATGCAGTGGTGATGCTGGTGCCAATGGGTGCTTTCCCTGCCATACTTCTTGCGATTGGCCTTGGATATACCGCCGCCTGTATCGGATTTAGCGTGATGCACGATGCCAACCACGGCAGCTACAGCAAAAATCAAAAATTAAATGATTTTTTAGGCCTTTCCGCCAACGCGTTAGGTGCTAATGCTTATTTCTGGAAACAGAAGCACAACATCATCCATCATACTTATACCAATATCGATGGGATTGATGACGATATCGCAAAAAGTCCGATCATCCGCCAGTGCGAAAGTCAGAAATGGGTGCCGGCGCATAAAGTACAACATTTATACCTGCTGCCTGTATATTCATTGTCTTCTATCTTCTGGATATTCTTCATGGATTTCACCAAATATTTCACACGTAGGATCTATACAACGGAAGCATGGAAAATGAGCACTAAAAATCACATCGTTTTCTGGCTGACCAAATTACATTATGCTATCACTTTCATCGCCCTTCCAATTTATGTGTGGGGCTGGCAGGGTTGGCTGATCGGTTTTTTTGCGATGAACATCGCCATGGGACTGACTTTGTCATTGGTATTCCAGTTGGCACATGTGGTGGAAAATACAGAATTTGAACACATCCCATTGGATGAGACCAAACACCTGGAAACTGCCTGGGCTGAACACCAGATAAAAACTACCGCAAATTTTGCCATGGGCAATAAAGTGATATCCTGGTTTGTTGGCGGACTGAACTACCAGATCGAACATCATCTTTTTCCACGTGTGAGCCATATCCATTATCCGGCATTAAGCAAGATCGTACAGGAAAAATGCCGGGAATTTGGATTACCTTATAATCAATATCCGACATTTTCGGAAGCACTGGCTTCTCATTTCAGGGTGATGCGTCAGCTAGGTGTCAAACCGGTGGAAGTAGTTCTTGAAACACAACAAGCGGCATGATCTGATTACACGAATTAAAACGGATCACACGAATTAGGGGTGATAGGATACTATCCGGTAATTTATAATACAACACGTTTCCATGTAAGGGATCGTTCTCCGAAATTTATTACAATAGCCAGTTTTAATCCTGAGATTGCCAGGTAACTCAATGCTTGGGCTAAGTGATTTTCTAATATAGAGGAACATGATTTTATTTCAAGTACTATCTGATCATTGATAACAAAATCAGCTACATAGGCATTTTTTAATGTGCGTCCTTTATACTGCACCAAAAATCTTTTCTCCCGCTGAAATTTTATTTGCTTTTCCACAAAATCAATTTCCATTGCGTCCTTATAACTTAATTCTTTAAGACCTGATCCTAGCATTTTATGAATTTCCATGCATATCCCGATTATCCTGAAAGATTCTTCTTTATAATACAAATTGATCATTTTGCAATTTTAAATGAATTGCAAAGCTTAAAACTTTAAAGTTTATGGCAAGGGGAATTTACCCGGATAAAGAAGTTAATTTACCCTTTAGAAATCCGTGTAATCCGCAATAATTTGTGTAATAAAAATCAGGGTTTATACTTTGCCTCCTGAAAAAGTTTCTCCGCATCCATCGCCATCAGATCTTTCAGCTCAGTTTTTGGATTTTTATCCATGTATTTTTTCACGATCTGCCATCCGGCAAATGAACCGATATTTCCCGGTGATGCTTCCCCTAATTCCGGGGTTTTAGGGCCTTCGCCTACATAATTTTTTATAATGTTATAATCGATGGTTTGCAGCATATTATTTTGTACGAACAACGCCCAAATGGATGCTTCGTGATCCAGGCATTCTTTGTACTGTTTTTCTGTGTACCCGATCAGTTTAAACTCCGGTGTTGCCGGCAGAAATTTGCTCAGCAGGTAAAGCCGTTTCCCTTTTTCCACCATTTGAACCACCATCGTTTTATCATCATTGTTTTTTTCGGGAAACATATCTTCCACGATCCTGTTCATCGAATTGACAGCAATGTAGGATGGTTCGAAACGCCTGCTCATATAATCAGGATAAGTCTCCTGAACCCAGGTAGTTTTGTACAGGCTGAAATCACCGCCCAGATGGGATTGCAGGCCGATGCACAAACCGTCTTCACTTAATCCGTCACCGGTGCCATCGAGTGGGCCGATGTAGGTATAAACTTTTGTTGGTAATTTATACGCCGGAAAATAATGCGATACATATTGTAACCCTTTTTTTATTTCCTTTTCGTATTTAGAAAAGTCGTTAAAAATTTTTTCCGAACTATCGTAAATATTGCGGTACGAACCGATGAAAGCTTTGATATAGTTCGCCATGCTATCCGGCGACCATTGAGGATCGATGTTAATGATCTGCGTAAGGAATGTCTTTCCAAAGCCGGGATACTTCGTCATCAGCCTGTCGAGTTCCGGTACCATGCGATTGGTATCGAGTGTAAACAGATCCTTATCAAAACGTTCTGTGGTGAGATTTACTTTAACATTGTCAACATTGGGAGTATCATTATTATTGCAGGAGGCAAAAAAAGCAACAGCCACTACCAAACTAAATAACAGGCGCATAAGGAGATGATTTAACTTTGCAAAGATGCGGTTTGATTACACGAATTAAAAGCAATTGCACGAATTACACGAATTTGCGAAGAAACGTTTTAAGGAAACAATTTTTTTATATAAGATTTATATAAATTAATGCGGTCATCTTTTTGATTGCACCATTTAAAAGAGTTACAAAATGAAAATATTCCTCGCCCAGCAGAATTATCATGTGGGCAATTTTGAAGATAATACCCGCAAGATCATTGAAGCTATACAGCAGGCAAAAGTGCAGGGAGGCGACCTTGTGGTGTTTAGTGAGTTGTGCATCTGCGCTTATCCACCACGTGATTTTCTTTATTTCAATGATTTTATCGACAAATGTTATGCGGCTATTGATACGATCAAAGAATATGCGGATGGGATTGCAGTATTGGTGGGCGCACCACATAGAAACCCTTCGGTGAAAGGAAAAGATCTTTTCAATGCGGCTTATTTTCTGGAAGATAAATCGATCAGACAGGTGATCCATAAAACCTGTCTGCCTACCTATGATGTATTTGACGAAGACCGGTATTTTGAAGCGGCTACCGAATGGAATATCATAGAATTTAAACATAAACGTTTGGCTGTTACGATCTGTGAAGACATCTGGAACCTGGGCGATGATCCTTTGTATACCGATTGTCCGATGGATAACCTCATCCATCAATCGCCGGATGTGATGATCAATCTTTCCGCGTCGCCATTTGATTACACACACGACGAAGACCGCAAAGTGGCCGTGAAAGCAAATGTGCTGAAATATAAGATCCCGATGTTTTATTGCAATTGTGTGGGAAGCCAGACGGAAGTGGTTTTTGATGGAACATCGCTGGTATTTGACAAGGAAGCAAATCTATGCGGACGCCTGCTAAGTTTCCAGGAAGACCTGCAGGGGTTTGTGCTGAAAGATGATGGCAGCATTGATGCAGCTGTGATAGAAGCTGTGCATGTGATAAGGGATAAAGACCTGAACCCGGAGAATCTGGAAGAGACCCTGAATATTTCACAGATACATGATGCATTGGTAATGGGTATCCGGGATTATTTCAAAAAAATGGGGTTCAGCAAAGCGATATTGGGGAGCAGCGGTGGTATTGATAGTGCAGTGACCTTGGCGCTTGCCTGCGAAGCATTGGGTGCAGAAAATGTAAGAGCTGTTCTGATGCCTTCTGAATATTCTACGTCGCATTCGGTGGAAGATGCGGAAAAATTAAGCATCAACCTGAACAATCCTTACGACATCATTCCGATCCGTAATATTTATGATACGTTCCTGTCGGAACTGAAACCTATCTTCAAAGACCTTCCATTCAGTGTAGCGGAAGAAAATATCCAGAGCCGAACCCGCGGAAACCTGCTGATGGCTATCGCAAATAAGTTCGGGTACATCTTATTGAACACTTCTAACAAAAGTGAGTTGTCAACAGGTTATGGAACATTGTATGGAGATATGGCGGGTGGAATAGGAGTGTTGGGGGATTGTTACAAACTGCAGATATTCGAGCTGGCGAAATACATCAACCGGAATAAAGAGATCATCCCTATCAATATCATCACCAAGCCACCAAGTGCGGAATTGAGGCCAGGACAAAAAGATAGTGATAGCCTACCGGATTATTCCATTCTGGACAAGATACTTTATCAATATATCGAGCAAAGTAAAGGCCCGGATGAGATCAAAGCCAAAGGTTTTGATGCGGCACTCACCGACCGGATTTTGAAAATGGTAAATGTGAATGAATACAAACGCAACCAGTTTTGCCCTATCATCAGGGTATCGCCGAAGGCATTTGGAGTTGGAAGGAGGTTGCCGATCGTAGCGAAATACCTTAGTTAATGGATAAATTAATAATGGATAATTAATAATTCTTCAATTTGTACCTCTATTTATTTTTGAGATATCTTCAGACTAGAAGCATTACCAATTATCCATTATACAATTATCCATTATTTTATAACCCTTTGATTTTAACAATGTTTTTCGCCGTTTATGTTAATGGCAGCATTTTTGTTTACTACTAGTTCGTAATTTGCAATATTAGAAAAATAATATAAGTATGCTCCAAACCGCAGAGGATATCCGCCTGTTAAATGATAAGATCAATAACGCGGCCGGATTTGTTACCCGCATCAACGACGAACTAAGCAAAGTGATCGTAGGCCAGCAAACCATGATCGAACGATTATTGATAGGCCTGTTAAGTAATGGGCACGTGTTGCTCGAAGGTGTTCCCGGCTTGGCAAAAACCCTGGCGATCAAATCGCTTTCACAAACCATCATGGCACAGTTCAGCCGCATCCAGTTCACTCCGGATCTGCTGCCTGCCGATGTAATTGGTACGATGATCTATCAACAACAGCGTAATGAATTCGTAGTTCGCAAAGGGCCGATCTTCGCCAATTTTATTCTCGCGGATGAGATCAACCGGGCTCCGGCAAAAGTGCAGAGTGCCTTACTCGAAGCGATGCAGGAACGCCAGGTAACCATCAGCGATACTAGTTATAAATTGCCGGAACCATTTCTTGTATTGGCTACCCAAAATCCTATCGAGCAGGAAGGTACTTATCCGCTGCCCGAAGCGCAGGTGGATAGGTTCATGCTGAAAGTGGTGGTGGGTTATCCAACAAAATCCGATGAACAAATGATCATCCGCCAGAATACAATGAATCTTGCGGCCCCGGTGATCAATCCTGTCGCATCCACTTCAGAAATATTGACGGCAAAAGAACTGGTCCGCCAGGTTTATGTGGATGAAAAAGTAGAGAATTATATTCTCGATATAGTCTTCGCGACACGTTTCCCTGAAAAATATAATCTCTCCAAACTTAAGCCCCTTATAGGTTTCGGCGGATCGCCAAGGGCGAGTATCAATCTTGCATTGGCTTCAAAAGCATATGCATTCCTGAATAAACGTGGGTATGTAATTCCGGAAGATGTTCGCAATATCTGCAAAGATGTACTACGCCACAGGATCGGTCTTACGTATGAAGCAGAAGCAGAAAATGTGAATGTGGAAGATGTGATTGAGGAGATATTGAGAACGGTGAATGTACCTTAAAAGTTGTGAGATGTGAGATGTCAGTTGTGAGGTTCGTTATGAGGGAAATTTTTAGAATAAGATAGTTTGTGATGAAAGGATATAAGGAGTCGGGAGCGTGGAAAAAGTCGATGAGCCTGGTGACGGAAATTTATTCTCTTACCAGATTATTCCCTAAAGAAGAGTTGTATGGATTGACATCTCAGATAAGAAGAGCCGCAGTTTCAGTTCCGGCGAATATTGCAGAAGGAATCGGAAGAAATTATAGAAAAGATACTATTCAATTCCTCCATATTGCAAGAGGTTCTGTTTATGAACTTGACACGTTGCTCATGATAACTTCCAATGTTGGAATCATAAACGATGAACAAATAGTATCAATCGCCTTGCAAATCGAAGAGTGCAGAAAAATTTTAAATGGATTAATAATATATTTCGAAAACAGCAACCTTAAATAATTTTATAACTTCAAGCCTAAAGCCTGACAACTCACAACTCACATCTGACAACTACTACTGACATATTAAAAAAGGTCCGCGAACTGGAGATCAAAAGTAAAAAGATCACTACGCATCTTTTTACCGGCGAATACCATTCTGCTTTTAAAGGAAAAGGTATGAGTTTCCGTGAAGTGCGGGAATACAGCGCCGGGGATGATGTGCGTTTTATTGATTGGAATGTGAGTGCAAGATTTTCGGCGCCATTCACCAAATTATTTGAAGAAGAAAGAGAATTGACGGTGATGCTGTTGGTGGATACGAGTACGAGTAACCTGTTTGGTACCGTTGGCCGCAGAAAGAAAGACCTGATCACCGAAATGGGTGCTGTCATTACATTTAGTGCAGTGAGTAATAACGATAAAGTAGGGGTTATATTTTTCAGCGATCGCATTGAAAAATATATTCCACCTAAAAAAGGCAGGGCACATGCATTGTACATCGTACGTGAATTGCTGACGATAGAGCCGCATGCAAAAGGAACTAACCTGGATGAAGCGATCAAATATTTCAACAATACTACCAGTCAGAAAAGTATCGCTTTTTTATTAAGTGATTTTTTGGATACAGGGTATGAAGACGATCTCAAGATCATCGGCAAAAAACATGATGTGATAGGATTGAAAGTGTATGATAAAATGGATATGCAATTGCCCGAAGCAGGTTTGTTGCAGCTCGAAGATGCGGAGACAGGAAAAGTAAGCTGGATCGATACGTCTAATGCATTAGTAAGGCATAATTACCAGCAGCATTTCTTTTCGCAGAGCGAGGCTACTAAAAAGTATTTCAGGAAAGCCGGTGCCGATCTGCTGCACATCAGGACAGACGAAGATTACGTAAAGATCTTACAACAGTTTTTTCATAAAAGGAAATAGGAATCAATAACAGGATAATCGATAATTAATGGTAAACAAAAACTTAAGGCGGCCGCTTTCATGGATGGCAATAGTGATTTGTTTTACTTTATGCATACAGACTGTTGTTGGGCAAAGTATCCAGACTTCCATCGACCGAAAAGATATTTTGATCGGTGAGCCGATCGTTTACCGGCTACAATTCACCATGCCTACTTCCGGCTACAGGATAGAATTCAATGTGCCTGATTCTTTCGGACATTTTGAAATAATGGATAAGGCGAAATCGGATTCGAATAACGCACAAGGCAATTACCTGGTCCTTCAAAAGATCGTGCTCACCAGTTGGGATTCGGGCAGCTGGGCCATTCCATCTTTTCCTATCAAGATCAGGAACACGGCAGACAATGCGGTGTACACACTCAACACCGACCAGGTGATCATCAATGTAGGATATGCGAAAGCGGATTCTACAGACAAACTCCGGGATATAAAACCGGTGATGGATGTATTTTATTTTGACCCGTTCTGGATTTATGTCAGTATTGGTGCGGTGATCTTGCTGATACTGCTTTTCCTGTTATACCGATACATCAGGCGCAGGCCAAAGAAACAAGCTCCGTTATTCAATGCTGCTCTTTCTCCATTTGATGAAGCCATGCAGGAATTGAAAAAACTGGCGGGTCATACTTCTTTGAGCTCTGCTGATGCCAAAGTATTTTATACCATGATCGGCGAAATTTTTAAAAGATATTACAGCAGGAAAAAACAACAGGATCTGTTGAATAAAACGACTGGTGAAGTGTTGTTATCGCTCAGGCAAACAAACCTGGATGCCGCATCATTGTCGGGCCTGGCAGAAGCATTGCGGAGAAGTGATGCGGTGAAATTTGCAAAATACATACCTGCTGAAGATGAGAACAGGCAAAGCCTTTCGCAGGTAGGGAATACCATTGAACAAATAGAAAAGTCAATCGATAAAAATTAATTCATACAGTTTGGTTTTTGATTATTTCAATAATATACAATTTGCGCAGCCTTATTTTTTCGGCCTACTCATCCTATTGCCTGTCCTGATCATCTGGTATTTTCGTACCAACAGAAAGCGCAGCGCATCCATCACTGTATCTACCACTGCGGCCAGGGGAATGGGCTCGTGGAAAGCTTCCTTCATTCATCTGCCATTTATTTTACGGCTGCTGACCCTCACGGCGATCATCGTAGCGTTGGCGAGGCCACAGACAAGAGATGAACAGCAGCGTGCAGAAGGCGAAGGCATAGACATCATTCTTTGCATCGATGTCAGCGGAAGCATGACGGCGCAGGATCTCACACCAAACAGGTTGGAAGCGGCAAAAAATGTGGCTATCGATTTTGTAAACAGGCGCCCGACAGACAGGATTGGTATTGTGATCTTTTCCGGCGAAAGTTTTACGCAGTGCCCATTAACTACAGACCAATCTGTATTGGTATCAGCCATTCAGAATATCAGGAATGGGTTACTGGAAGATGGTACAGCAATCGGTTCAGGCCTGAGCACCAGTGTTGACAGGCTTCGTACGGGAACATCCAAATCGAAGATTGTTGTTTTGCTTACTGATGGTGAAAATAATGGCGGGCTCATCGATCCTAAAACAGCTAAAGAGATCGCCAAAACATACGGTATAAAAGTTTATACAATTGGTGTTGGTACCGATGGCATGGCTCCACAACCTGAGAATACTCCTCTTGGTGTCGTTATGAAAAGCCAGAAAGTTTCAATCGATGAAAAACTGCTGACTGAAATTGCTACGGAAACCGGGGGTAAATATTTTCGGGCAAAAGATAATAACTCCTTATCAGAAATATACACCACCATAGATGGCCTCGAAAAATCCAAAGTAGAGATCACAAAGACCATCCGTTTCCAGGATAAATTCTTTCCACTGATAATGGCAGCCATCTTGTTTTTATTTATTGAAGTGCTGCTGAGGTATCTCGTATTCCGAAAATTTCCATAGATAATGTTTAGGGGGTTTAGGAGGTTTAGGAAGTTTAGAGGGTTTAGAATAATACATTATTTCACAACCTTCTAAAACTTGACACCCTCTACACCCTCTAAACTCCCTAAACCCCCTAAACCTTCTAAACCTTCTAAACCTCCTAAACCCCCTAAACATTAACTACCTTCGCATCAATGAAAGCAACGGTTTATAAAAGCACGGGTAGCTGGTATATCGTCCAGAATGATAAGGGAGAAGTATACAATGCCCGCATAAAAGGCAAATTCAAGATTGATGGCATCACATCGACCAACCCGATAGCCGTGGGAGATATTGTGGAGATCAGCCAGGAAGAAGAAGAAGGTAATACCGTGATCAGTGAAATTTACGAACGTAGAAATTATATCAACAGGGTTTCGCCGCATAATAAAAACCAGCATCATATCGTAGCTGCAAACCTCGATCAGTCCTTGCTTTTCGCCACTTTAAAGGATCCCAAGACATCACTTGGTTTTATCGATCGTTTTCTCGTGATCTCCGAAGCTTATGCAGTTCCGGCCATCATCGTTTTCAACAAATCGGATCTGTATAAAAATAAAGAATTGGAAAAGTTTGAGCTGGTGAAGGAAATTTACGAACCCATTGGTTACACGATCAAGCTGATGAGCATTGAAAAAGGAGAAGGGGTGAAAGAAGTAGAAGCTTTGCTGAAGGATAAAATAACGCTCCTGAGCGGACATTCAGGTGTGGGAAAATCATCCTTTATCAATTATCTTTTTCCGGCAAAAAAACTGAAGACGCAGGATGTGAGTGGCTGGAGTGGAAAAGGTTTGCACACTACTACTTTCGCCGAAATGTACAATCTGCCTTTTGGCGGCCGTGTGATCGATACTCCCGGTATCCGTGAAATGGGATTGGTAGATATTTCCAAACAAGAACTGGCACACTACTTCCCGGAAATGCGTGCAGTGATGGGTAATTGTCATTTCAACAATTGCAACCATATAGATGAGCCCGGCTGTGCCGTAAAGGAAGCTGTCAACGATGGCAGCATTCATGCAGAACGGTACGTTAGTTACCTGAGCATCCGGGATACCATCAACGAAAAAAGTTATTAGAAGGCTCGTTTCTCAAGGAAATGCGCTACTTCCATTACCACGTGGCTTTGTGCCGGCGCCTTCCTTACCTGCTGCGGATAAATGCTTACACCATTGAAGATGTTGTAATGCAAAGTGAGCAATTCATCTTTATACCTGAAATCCCAGTCAAGTGTATCAGAATCGTCGACCTGGTTCATGAATTTGATGTGAAGTGATTTTGTGAGAGTGTCGGCAATCGCGTAGAACTTTGACACGCCGCAATTATCATCAATTACAGCTTCTACACCACCAAAAGTGGTTTTTAATTCGTAACACATAGGTTATTGGTTTTATTGGTAAAGGATAGTTGGGTATTATTTACAGCCTGAAAATTTAGCTTTTAAATTTCCTTTTCTGCGCTTTCGCATTGATCTGTTCTTCTGTCATATTGCGTGCATCATTGGGACAGCCGTATTTTTCTTTTTTACGAAAAATAAAACAACTGCTCATGCTGAGCACCAGGGATACAGTCACCAAAACGAGAATATTCTTTTTCATATTTAAAAATAGGTGAATAAGTCAATATGTCAATGGGTGAATGGACATTATTTATTTAAAATTCATTTATCAATTCACACATTCACCTATTGCCCCATTCACTTAAACCACCCGCTATATTTCAAGTAATTCTCCGCAATCCTGTTTATTTCCCCGCTGATCAGCTCCTGGCTGATATCCTTCACCTTTTTTGCCGGCACCCCGGCGTAGATGGAACCTGGCGCAATCACCGTATTTTCAAGCACTACTGCTCCGGCGGCTACTATACTGTTGCTCCCCACATGAACGTTATCCATTACGATGGATCCCATACCTATCAGGACATTGTCATCTATAACGCAACCATGTACGATTGCATTGTGTCCGATGCTCACATTATTTCCGATGATGGCCTTGGTTTTCTCATAAGTACAGTGAATAACAGCGCCATCCTGCACATTTACCTTGTTTCCCATGCGGATGCTGTTCACATCACCACGAATTACCGCATTGAACCAGACGCTGCATTGGTTGCCCATCACCACATCACCAACTATGGTAGCGTTAGGGGCAATAAAACAATCTTCGCCCATGATGGGAAGGATGCCGTTTACAGGAAGAATAAAACTCATAATAATTGATAATTTAATAGTGGATAATGGATAATTTCCAGTCTGCATTGACTCTGTAATAAGGAAAATCGCTTGATCCGAAAGCCTTTATTATCCATTATCAATTATCCATTGCGTCAAAACTAACCATTAATTTTGCAACCATGAATCTTCGTCAGTTATTTTTAAATCATGTCGGGCAGACTTCAGCAGCTCCGCTTTGCCTTAATATCGTGAAAGCGGAAGGCAGTAAAATGTGGGATGCAGAAGGTAAAGAGTACATCGATCTTATCGCCGGCATCAGTGTTTGCAATATCGGCCATCGACATCCAAAAGTGATTGAAGCCATTAAAAAGCAGGCGGATGAATATCTGCATATCATGGTGTATGGTGAATTTGTAGAAAATCCACAGGTGGAATATGCGAAACTGATCACAGAACATCTGCCATCATCGCTCAATGCGGTATTTTATACATCAAGTGGTGCGGAAGCAACAGAAGGTGCTATGAAGCTGGCTAAACGTTACACCGGGCGTACACAGATCATTTCTTTTAAAAATTCTTATCACGGAAGTACACAAGGTGCCCTCAGCATCATGGGGAGCGAATACTGGCAACAGGCTTTCCGGCCATTGCTGCCGGATACGCTGCAATTGGACTACAATAATTTTGATGACCTTCAAAACATAACCGAACGCACAGCATGTGTTGTTGCCGAAACGATACAGGCAGAAGCCGGTGTGATCGCCCCAAAAGATGGCTGGCTGAAAGCATTGCGGCAGCGTTGTACTGCTACCGGGACCTTACTGGTGCTCGATGAAATTCAATGTGGTTTCGGCCGTAATGGAACTTTGTGGGCTTTCGAACAGTTTGATGTAGTGCCGGATATTGTATTGCTGGGCAAAGCATTGGGGGGCGGCATGCCACTGGGTGCATTTGTTTCAGATAAAAAAATAATGGACTCATTTACCAGTAACCCGGTCCTGGGGCATATCACCACCTTTGGTGGCCACCCGGTTAGCTGTGCTGCAGGATTGGCGGGTATGCAGGTATTGCTGGAGGAAAAAATGATGGCGGGAATTCCTGAAAAAGAAAGCCTCTTCAAAAGCCTTTTACAACATAAGGCGATCAAAAATATCAATAGCCATGGATTGATGATGGCTGTTGAGTTTGACAGTTTTGAAACGAATAAAAAGGTCATCGACCTGCTGATCGAACAAGGTGTTTTTACCGATTGGTTCCTTTTTGCCGCCAACGCGCTACGCATAGTACCCCCGTTAAACATCAGCGAACAGGAGATCAGGAACTCATGTAATATACTTTTGAAAATCCTCGATAATCTTTAATTTTTATTACAATTTATTTGCAGGTATGGATTTTTAATATTTACTTTGTTTTTCAAAGTGCTTTTATGACCGAACATGATCAATCATTAGAAACCCTGCAGGACATCAAAAGGATGATGGAACGCAGCAGCCGTTTTATCAGCTTAAGCGGCCTCAGTGGCATATGTGCCGGTGTTTGTGCATTAATAGGAGCGTGGGTCGCCTATCCTTATGTTTTTGGAAAAAAAGATTTTATCATCAATATGCAGGCTGCAGTTGAGCAATTGCATAGTGGCTCGATCATGTTGCTGTTTAATACATATTTGTTCTGGATAGCCGCCGGAACTTTTGCTGCGGCTCTTATCAGCGCATTTATTTTTACTTATCTTAAAAGCAAACGTGAAGGAATTCCTATCTGGGGGAAAACTGCAAAGCGTTTACTCTTCAACGTTAGTATACCTTTGCTGGTAGGCGGGATATTTTTAATCAAACTGCTGCAGTTCGGCACATTTGGATTGGTAGCTCCCGGCTGCCTGTTGTTTTACGGGCTTGCCTTGATCAACGCAAGCAAATATACCCTCGATGAGATCAGGTACCTGGGTTATTGCCAGATACTGGTAGGACTGATCAACCTTTTGTTTGTTGGCTACGGATTGTATTTCTGGGCGTTGGGTTTTGGAGTTTTGCATATTTTGTATGGAGCGTATATGTGGTATAAATATGAGAGAGGTGAATGAGTGAATGAGGCAATAGGTGAATAGTCAATAGGGAAATCTTCAAAGGTTACAAATTCTTTGAAGATATCTAAAATCACAAGTTTGGTAATTAATCTTCGCGAATTAGTGCAATTCGTGGAATTCGATTTTAATTCGTGTAATAATAAGAAGTGAATCCGATCAATAATTTAAATAAGCTTTTCGATAGCCGTGTGCGGCTGGGCATCATGAGTGCGCTCATGGTGAACGATGAAGTGAATTTCAATGAGCTGAAAGAGTTACTGGAGATCACCGATGGAAACCTCGCCAGCCATCTCAAGGCGCTCGAAGAAAATAATATCATTAAAGTGAACAAGGGATTTATCGGGCGCAAGACCAATACCACTTACGCCATCAGCAAAGCCGGCGAAAAAGCCTTCAAAACACATCTTGAAGCTCTTGAAAAAATGATCCGCTCTACAAAATAATTTTTTTTGTATTTATACTTTGAAAAACAAAGTGCTTTTAAAATGAATAAAGAATATACAGCATTCGGGATCTCAGTAAGAATATGGTTGCTGACTGCTTTTTTTACTGCGCAGATCATTTGCATTTGTCTTTCAATTGCAAATAACGACATGAACCTCGTTGTGCCTGTCATCATGTTCTTAGGAGCGCTTATCTGCAGCACACCTGTCTTGATAGCCATGCTTTTATCATTGAATATGATGAGAAGAATGTTCCATTCGGTGCAAACCAGATTTTATGCCTTGCTGTTTTCACTCTTTATTTTGACCCTGCCTTATGCTTTACTGGGAGGAGCAGCAGATGTAGTTTCGGAGTTTTTCAGCAGATCTGCCAGAGGAGATTTTTTTGTGTCTGCGTTGATATCGTTAGGTATTTTATATGGCAGCGCATTGTTATCACTCATCGTTTTTCTCAGGCCGGTCTTTCATTATTTCTCTGATAGGTTTGTCTCTAACGATTCTTTACAAGTCATTTTTCAAACTCTTTTTCATAACACATCTAAATCAAACATCATCATGGAAACTTCGTATTCCAATCAGCCAATTCCCACCCCATCATCCGGACAGCCCAATCGAATACTGATCAAAGGCCTGGTTACAGGTGGCCTTATTTTACTCATGCTTATCCCTACCGTATTCATCAATAGCCTAATTTCCGAAAGGGAAAAAAGGCAAAAGGAAGTAGTGAAAGAAGTGAGCAGCAAATGGGCGAATGCGCAAACCTTATCGGCTCCGTTTTTAGCAGTACCCTATACAGATACATTTGTCAACAGCGAAGGCAAAGCCGTTGCTAATAAAACACAGCTTTTAATGTTGGCAAATGATCTGAATGTAAATGGCAAAATAATCCCCGAGCAGCGACCCAGATCCATATATAAAGTGCTGCTTTATAAAACGGATATCAGTTTTTCGGGTTCGTTCAAAGTAAACTTGCCGCAGGATATCAATGCCAATAATATTGATTATGCCAATGCAAAACTCTGTTTCACACTCAGCGATTTTAAAGGGATCGAAGAAGAGATCTATGTCAATTTCAACGGCCAGAAATTGTTGATGAGCCCTGGCCTGCCTGCAGATGATCTTGGAACTGTTGGCTTATCCGTTCCCGTTAATCTGACTGCTGAGCAGGTTGCGGGTAATATGCCATTTAACATGCAGGTGAAAATCAAAGGAAGCGAAGAATTACATTTTACACCATTGGCAGCAGCGAGCAAATACACATTGAGTTCTGTGTGGCCTGACGCATCTTTCAATGGCGAATCTTTACCCGGCGAAAGAAAAATATCCGACAGTGGTTTTGTAGCTACCTGGAATTTCAACCAGGCAAATCTCCCTTTTTCAAAAGTGATGAAAACGAATTCAGCCCAGATAAAAACTATGGAGTTTGGGGTAAGCCTTGTGCAGACAGCTGATCAATATGACAAGACCATGCGGAGTGTGAAATACGCAATACTCTTCATCGGGCTCACATTCGCTTTTTTCTTTATCATCGAACTGATGCAGAAGAAACCTTTTCACCCGGTGCAATATGTATTGGTAGGAATTGCGCTGGTGATCTTTTATACTTTGCTTTTATCCATCAGCGAATACATCCTTTTTAATCATGCTTACATCATTGCTTCACTGGCAACGATAATGCTCATCAGTTTTTATGCGAAGGCACATTTCAACAGCTGGAAAACAGGCGGGATCTTCTTCGCCTTACTTGGTTGTTTATATGGATTCATTTTTATCCTCATCAGCCTGGAAGATACCGCATTGCTGGTTGGTAGCATCGGTTTGTTCATTGTGCTGGCGCTGGTGATGTTTGCAAGCAGGAGGATCAATTGGTACGGGAATACAATTAATAATTAAGAAGTAGTAGAATAATAAATCATTTAAAGAAATCAATATGTACAAGTGGATAGTAAGGGTAAGATCGTCGATACTCGTATACCTCACGCATCACATGGCTTTGCCTTTGCTGAAGCTTGTACGCCGGAGCGAAGTGTTTCCGTACTCTAAAGAAGACCTGCATTTTTTTGCGCCCGGTAGCCTGGGTAACCAACTTGCAGAGTTTTTAGATGTGAACAATTTACAGCTGTTGCCCTATTATGCACGGCACGATATAAAGCATATCCTGCTGGAATATGAAACCACCGATGAAGGAGAAGGTAGCCTGCAATGTTTTATGCTAGGGAATGGGCACCTTTCTTTTCCGGTGGCGGCAACAGTTGTTTATTGTTTTTTGACGATGCCCGAACATTGGCATTCATTTCGCAAAGCATACAGCAGAGGTAAACATTCTGTACGCATCAGCCACTGGAAATGGTTTGAAATTCTGGAAGAGCCTGTGTCGGGTCTACGAAAGAAGATCGCATCACCGGTATAAAATAAAAGTTATGAAAAAATTTTTTCGCTCCTTTTCTTTTGCCTGGCAAGGCATCCGTCATTGTTTTTTGCACGAGCAAAATTTTAAGATACACATCGTTGCCGCATTGATTACTATCGTGATTGCGCAACTGCTGCATTGCAGTGCCGGCGAATGGATAGCCATTTTATTATCGATCGCCCTCGTGATCTCTATGGAAATGATCAACACAACTATTGAACGGATTTGCGATATGCAGCAAAATGATTTTCATCCACAGATCAAGATCATCAAAGATGTTGCCGCTGGGGCGGTGCTGATCTGCGCCATCTCTGCGGCGGTTTGCGGAGCAATCATTTTCATTCCTAAGATCATTCAACTTTTTTAATTACTTCATTTAATCATCATGAAAAAAATATCTTCTTTTAATAAATTATTGATCGTATTTCTCCTCTTCATCGGTTTGCTGATCGGTTTCAGGATCGCTTACACGGGTAGCCTGCAGCATCTTTTTCTAAGCTGGAATATATTTCTTGCATGGATACCGTACATCCTCAGCCAGTATTTTCCGGAAGCATTAGAGAAAGCCAAATGGAAGCAGGTAGTGCTTTTCGTGACCTGGCTGTTATTTTTCCCTAATGCGTTATACATCGTAACCGATCTCATTCACATCGAAGACAACAAAGACATTCCCGTATGGTATGATGCGATACTTTTATTCGCATCTTCATTTATCGGGATCATGATGGCATTTGTATCGCTCTCAAAAACAGAGTCATATTTGCGGAATATTTTTTCCCGGAAAATGGTGATGGTACTTGTACCCGTAATATTATTTACCGCATCATTCGGCGTTTACCTCGGCAGGTTTCAGCGCTGGAATAGCTGGGATGTGATACAGGATCCCATGGCGCTGAGTATGGATATATTGAGCAATTTCATTTCGCCGGTGGATAATTACCGCACCTGGGCGATCACGGTATTATTCACCGGGATTTATACGATGTTGTATTTTTTTCTTAAAAAACTTCCGCAGGCTTTGTCTGAAAATATCAGAAAATGATCCGGTTTACAAATCGTACCTACGGCACGAAAACTACGGTGATAACGATCGGCTACCAACACCATGTTCCTACGGAAACGGATGCAATTCCAGCGAAGTTATTTCCTGACCCGTGACGACATTTGTGGGTCGTGCCGTAGGTACAATTTGTGAAGATCATAAATGGTCATTCAAAAAAAATCCCCGGATCAAACGATCCGGGGATTTGAATATCTCCACAGGAATTAAAAATCAAGTCCTAATCCAAAATAATAAACAGGTTTGCCTTTGAAGAAACCATTCATCGGCCAGCCTGCATCAAATTTAACAAAATAACCCAGTAATGTGCTTCTTGCGCCAAAGCCATATCCACCTGCAAAAGGCCCGACACCACCGGCTTTTACCTTCACACTCACAGCGCTGTTTGGATCGGTGTAGGTATTGCTTGGGCGTTTGATACCTTCATATCCACCATTCCAGGCGGTACCAAGATCGATAAACTGAACGATCTGGAAATCCCTTACGAATGCGTTGTTTACCGTCTTGTCGAAAAATGTAGACCAAACAGGCAACCTGAATTCACTGTTGATCACCACGGCATTATTACCGCTGGCAAGATTTTGTATGTAACCTCTCATATTTACCGCAAGCCCCTGGAATGCGTAGTCCTGATCGGTAGCAGGTTTATTTGCTTCATTGAA